>Ga0210396_10000167_pt1 | contig 113578 bp, 89 predicted proteins | sample IncBWH17OmetaG_FD_155466 | JGI IMG/M metagenome (GOLD analysis project Ga0210396, IMG submission 155466) | Forest soil microbial communities from Barre Woods Harvard Forest LTER site, Petersham, Massachusetts, United States - Inc-BW-H-17-O ...
CAATGCCGCGCAGCAACAGGCCAGCGTTGTCTCCGGCCATGCCTTCGTCGAGTTGCTTCTTGAACATCTCGACGCCGGTCACCACCGTCTTGCGCGTCTCGCGGAAGCCCACAATTTCCGACTCTTCGCCGACCTTCACCTTGCCGCGCTCGATACGTCCCGTCACCACCGTGCCGCGCCCCTGAATCGAAAAAATGTCTTCGATCGGCATCAGGAACGGCTTATCCAGTTCGCGCGCCGGTTGCGGCACGCTCTTGTCGACCGCCTCCATCAGCGCGTCAATTTGTTTTTCCCACTTCTCTTCGCCATTCAGCGCGCCCAGAGCCGACAACCGAATCACCGGCACATCGTCGCCCGGAAACTGATACGACTTCAACAACTCGCGCACTTCGAGTTCGACCAGATCAAGCAACTCCGGATCGTCCACCGCATCGCACTTGTTGAGCGCAACAACGATATAAGGCACGCCGACCTGCCGAGCGAGCAGCACGTGCTCACGCGTCTGCGGCATCGGACCATCGGTTGCAGCGACGACTAAGATCGCGCCATCCATCTGCGCCGCGCCCGTGATCATGTTCTTGATGTAATCGGCGTGGCCCGGGCAATCGACGTGCGCGTAGTGCCGGTTCGCCGTCTCATACTCGACGTGTGCCGTGGCGATCGTGATTCCGCGCGCCTTTTCTTCCGGAGCGTTATCGATCGAATCAAACGACCGGAACACGATCTTCGGATTGTGCTTCTGCAAAACTTTCGTGATGGCCGCCGTTAACGTGGTCTTGCCGTGGTCAATATGACCAATCGTCCCCACGTTGCAGTGCGGCTTTGTCCGTTCAAATTTTTCTTTCGCCATTTCCTGTTTTCCTTTGTAGCGCCAGCGTCTCGCCGGCTGGTTCGCAAATCAATGGTCGTCCTGAGATCCACTCAGTAGTACTGATACAACTTTTGAAACTTCGCCCGCAGCGTCGGATCGACTTCTTCCACCTTCGAGAGATAAAACTCCCGCACTTGCGCCTGATCCGAAACCGGCAACGCCTCGTGCAAAGCCCGCGCGGTTCCGGCCTTCTCACCTGTCGCCCGATCGATCGCATCCTCGGCGAAAATCGCATCCAGGCTGCGGATTCGAAGCTTGCGCCCGTCGAGCTCTTTCAAGTACTTCTTAACTCGCTCCGCCGAGAACGCTTTCTCGATCGCCCGCTTCAGGTCGCTGAACTCACGTTCTTTTTCGACCTTAATAATCCCTTGCTCAAATTTCACAGTCACGGTGCCATCCAAGACGCCAAATTCCACGCAACGCTCAAACTCTGGAGCGGGAGACGGGGATCGAACCCGCGACCAACAGCTTGGAAGGCTGTGACTCTACCACTGAGTTACTCCCGCTCAGCCTCGAAACTTTCAGATCCCTCGCCGAACACATTCGGGATTTCGGCTGCGGGCTCCCGCTTCGCTCACGCCCGCAAAACGCCTCAAGTTACTCCCGCCCTCAAAACCAGCTGTCAGCTCTCAGCTGTCAGCTCTCAGTAAAACCTCGCCTCAATCTCATGGAGCCGATGATCAGGATTGAACTGATGACCTCTCCCTTACCAAGGGAGTGCTCTACCAACTGAGCTACATCGGCTCGCTCTTACCGCTAAAAATCGTGTACTCAAACCGCTAAAAAATCGTAGTGCTCAAAATTGTGTCGCCGAAATCAATCTTCAACCGGCTTGGCGCTCGCCCGCTCTTCCTCAATCCGGGTTCGCCAGTAGTACAGCGCCGCCCGAAACGCAAACAACCCGAGGATGATCAGCGTCCCGGTTCGCAGCCTGATGCTTGCATTCAAGATTTCAATCGGTTCGTCTGACAGCGTCGTGCAGGCTAAAACTCCGAGCACCGCATACGCAATCATCGCCAGCACGAACTTCTTCTTGATCGTCACTGCTTCGCCATCAACTGCTTGACTCTGGTGCACAGGGGAGGATTCGAACCTCCGTACCTCCTGAGAGGGACAGATTTACAGTCTGTTGGCTTTAACCACTCACCCACCTGTGCAAATCCGAAAACACCGCCCGCGCGAAACACAGCAGCCACACTTCACAACTTCTCTCAGCTCGGGAAAACTTGAATGCGAGAACTCCCGCCTGACAACTACACTCGCCGGAAAATCATCTGAAGGAGTGCTTTCAAACTGCGCCGCCCGCGCGCGTTGCCGCGTAAACCTCTCTTGTTTCCGGAATCCTGTTTATCTGGAGCTGGCGAAGGGAATCGAACCCCCGACCCTCTGATTACAAATCAGATGCTCTACCGACTGAGCTACGCCAGCAGGTGGAAGCGGTCCTTTCGGACACAACACTTCCCTGATCCCTTCCTGATGTCCGGGACAATTATTTAAGTTATCACAAGGGCATTTCACGTGCAACCGGAAGCCCACATCTATTGCGTCTGCCCTGGTCTCGGGCAACTTCCGGTATGGCAAGCGGGTGGTATCATTATCCCGCTCACCGCATCATCACAGCGGATGAGTGGAACTTCCCCCGACCTTCGATGCGCATTCGACGCCGTCTCCCCATCTTTGTAGTGCTCTTGCTCGTTGTTGCCGCTGTCGCCCTTATTATCACATTGCGTAAGCACGCTCCGCCAGAAGCGGCAAGGTTGCTGCCGGGAGCGGACGGCTTCTTCTACGTCAATCTTCAATGGATTCGCACCTTTAACGCCGCCGGTCATCTGCCCCCGGTTTCGCACGAGCCGGAATATCAGAATTTTGTCGAACAGACTGGCTTTCAGTGGGAACGCGACCTGGAGCAAGCTGCATTCGCCATACACTATCCGCAAAGTTGGGGAAAGGCGGAATCCGGCACGCCGGCGGAGTTGCGCTTTTCTGAGGTCTTCGTCGGTAAGTTCGACGCGTCGCGGCTGACCGCATATCTCAAGAAACTCGCATCTTCGGTAGATGACTATCGCGGATTTGAGATCTACAATATTCCGCTCGAAGGCCGTACGGTGCGCGTGGTCATTCTCAACTACGACAGCCTCGCGGTCTCAAACCATCCTAATCCGGACGTAATCCGCGGCATTCTCGACCGCTCGCGCAAACTGGCCTCGCCCTTTGGCGGCCCGTGGTTGCTGCGAAAATTCTATAAGGAAGTTCCGCTGGCGAGCCTGTCGTTTGCCGTGCTGCGGGTGACCCCCGAGATGGGATCGATGGATGGCCTCGGCAGTTGGAGTTTTCTCTTCCCAAAGCCCGCCGTAGCGGTGATTTCAGCGCGCTATCTTCGCGCTCTGCACCTGCGCGCCGTAGCCTTCACCGATAGCGACGCCGACGCGCAAGCCATCACCGAAAAGACAGCCACCTTTCTCAGCCTCTTTCACGCCGCCGAAGGCAGCGTCGGCGTGCACGGTACCGATCCCGATGTAAAGAACTTCTTCGACAGCCTCAAAGTGCAGCAGTCCGGCGATCGAGCCATTCTGACAGCCGTGGTGCCCGCCGGATTTTTTCAGAAAGTATTAACCGAGGCGCCCCCCGAAGCGGTCGCGCCAACCTCGCCGCCGACGAATACCCCCGACCCGTCACCTCGAAAAACGCCATCCGCCAAAAAGCTGCAGAATTCGACTTCAGCAAAATAATAAATGTCGCGTGCAGATTTCGCGTTAGCCGATCGGCGCGGAGAAAACGATGCGCAAGCGGACGCGGTAGCGACCCAAAGTCAAGACACGCCAATAGGAAAAGGCGCACTCGATTCGAGCGCGCCTTGGGGAAGGGCTGGAAGCCGCCAGCCTTAGAAGCTAAAGCGAGCTTGAAGCTCAAGCACGCGGCCCGCTAAGCCGTTAGTTGCCGTGCCGAACTGCGCTTGCGCAGCTGGGGTAGGTGAGCCGCAACACTGATTACTGATGATGGTCGAATTACTGCCAAAACTGAACGGTGCAAGATTGAGCTTATTGAAAGCGTTATAAGCGGTCATGCGCAGTTGAATGTTGCCGCCCTCTCCAATGAGCCTCATGGTCGGGAGGCGGAAATTCTTCATAACCGTTAGATCAATGTCCTGATACCGTGGCCCGCGGAAGCTGTTGCGTCCGATCCCAGGGGGGGCCGGCGTGGAGCCCGATGTCTGCAACGTGAAGTAGGGGTTTGGAGTGCCATTCGCAGCCGCAGAGGCTGCGAGCGGAAAATTGCCGGCAGTGGGGGGTAGAAATGCCGACGTGTCGTAATTGTGTCCGGCGCCGCCATTGTACGCGATCGGCCTGGTCGGACATAGACTGCTCGATCCGAGCACCGCGCAGAGGTTGCTTGCAACAGGGGTCCAAGGGAAACCGGAGTGAAACTGGTAAATTCCGTTGAGTTCCCAGCCGCCGAGAATGGTGCCCAGGAAATCCTTGCGGGCAGTAAAGACCGGCAAGTCCCAAACCGCGTAGGCCCGGAAATTGTGGGTCGCGTCGTAGTCCGAAGGTCCACGTTCAGTGTGATCGTCAATTGGGTAAGTCTGATTGGTGACGAAGCCAGGGCCTTCCGCCGATAGTTGATCGAGCGACTTGCTCCATGTGTATTGGACATTGGCCGAGACCCCATGGTGGAAACGATGTTCAAATTGAGTCAACAGTGCGTTGAAACTTGAGTTGGTGTCGGGCGTGAAATTGAATATCTGTCCGACGCTGGGATTTAAGACTGGGTAAAAGTAGGCCAGATTCACAATGCGCGTTAGGTGATGGCCAGCGCTGCCTTGGTAACCCATCGTCAATACCCAATCTTTTGGCAGGCTGTACTGCATCTGCAGAGAGTAAAGGTAGACATAGGGATTCGGCATATTTACAGAGGTGGCATAAACGTTGGGCGGGCTATAGGCACCGCCAACGATGGGCAGACCATTCGGTCCGAGCCCGGTTGCCAAAACAGAATTGCCCGGATAGCTCAAGGGGCTGTTGCTGGTGCCTGTGTTGAAAAGAATCTGGCCATTGGCAAATGGGCTACCGGACGTGCCACAACAGATTCCATAGCTCGCGACATCGGGCGGATTGCCGCGGGTATTGTCGAATACGTTATCGTCAAAGTTGTCGAAAGCGATACCGAAGCCACCGCGAAAAACGAGCTTAGCGTCATACATCGTCGGGCTCCATGCAAAACCCAGACGTGGACCGAAGTAGTGGTGATTAGAGGGCCACTGTTGGCTAGGATTGGTCTCTACTGCGTTCGTCAATGCGTCGGGACCATTCTCCAGCCCGTATTTGCTGCTGCCGCCAGGAACGAAATTGGTTAGCTTCCCTTTTGCCTCGGTTGGCGGAGCGTAGTATTCCCAGCGCAAACCAAGGTTCACCGTGAGGTTCGGGCGAAGCTTCCAGTCGTTTTGAACGAAGGCGCCGTAAATGGATGACCGAAAATACTGTGGACGCGCGATCGGCGCAGAACCCGTTATTGGATTCACTTCAATCTGCTCAAAAATGGGTGTTCCGTTGGCGAAATTCCACGGACCCTGGAAGACCTGATCAGGCCGTGCGCCACCGATCAGTTCGTCGTTATCTTGCGCGTGGCTATACTCGAAACCAAACTTCAGCGCCTTGTTTCCGATCACCTTAGAAAGCACATCGCGAAAAGCGAATGTGTTTTCTGCTGCGATTTCCGGAGTATTGTCACCCTGCTGTGCTCCATACCGAATGCGCTCGCCACTCGGAAAACCTTGAATTTCAACGCGCGGAATTGCCCAGTCGACTTGTGGGTTCGCGGTGATGCCGTTAAAACCGTAGCGGGTGAAATTGAAGCGGGCTTCGTTGAGCGTGGTTGGGTTAATCGTTCGTATCCAGGAAAGGAAGCCGCTTGGGCTAAAGTTCTTAGTGCCATAATCCGCGTTGGGTCGCCCCTGTGCCGATGCGTCGGCCGCTAGAGTGGTCAGATAGGTTAAATACACATTGGCGGAAAATAGATTCTTGCCAGCGTTGTAATCCACTCGAGCGTTGTACTGATTGCCCTGCGTGCTTGCCGGGAGATAAACGGTCGCGTTCTCAATGTCAGGAACGCCGTCGAAACCTCCTCCAGTGCCGTTCGAAAACTGGCTCGTAGGATCATAGGTACCGTATGGACCGATGGGAGAGCCGATATCCATTCCTGTACCGGCCACGTTGCAGAACATAGGGGGGGCGGGGGGAGGGGCATTAAAGCCGGTGCAATTGGGAGCCAGCACTTGGCTGATGCGCGGCGCGAGGCCGCTTTGTCCAAGAATCGTCGCCACTGGAGTGCCCGGCCGAAGCCCAAGCAAGGCCGCGTCGTATTGGGGTGTCTCCACGTACCCGGTTGAGAACGTAGTGGTATTAGCTCGGGCGCCCTCATAGTTGAAGAAAAAGAAGAGCTTGTTCCTGATGATCGGGCCGCCTAGAGTGCCGGCGAACTGGCGTAGATTGTCCTCGTCGCGCAGCGGCGCTGCGAAGTCTCCATTGGCGAAACCACCGAACTTGTTGTAAGCGTTGAAATTCGGGTCGTGGTACAGGAACAACCCTCCGCCGTGGAGCGCGTTGCTTCCGCTCTTGGTAACGGTTTTGATGTGAGCGCCCGAGCTGCGTCCGTCCGATGCATCGTAATCGTTGGCGAGGACGGTGAGTTCCTGCACTGTTTCGATGCTCGGGGTGATAACGGCCGCGCCACCCCATTCCAGACTGTTCACGCTGACGCCATCCACCAGATAATCGTTCGAGGTGACGCGCTGTCCCATGGCGCTGATGGGTTGCTGGTTCTCGATCTGGAAGATCGCGGTGTTAGACCCACCAGGGCCGGCGGAGCCGCTGACGGCACCGGCGCCGTTGGGGAAGCCGGCCGAGCGACCGTCACCAAAGCGCGCGCCATCCCCGAAAACTCCGGGGGCGAGGCGAATCAGTTCATAGGGATCGCGGTTGATTTCCGGTAGACTTTGAACCTCATGAGCGGTAAGCGTTCCCTGAATAGTTGCGTCTTCAGTCTGCAATGTCTCTAGCCCCGCGGTCACGGTCACAGTTTCGCTGGCGGAACCGGTTTCCAATGTGATGTTGACAGCAGTGGGTTGTTCGGCGTTGACGACCACATCGGAATTGGAACTCTTCTTGAAGTTCTTGGCTTCCGCTTCCACGTGGTAATTCCCCGGAGGCAGGTCGTTAATGCGATAGAAACCAGAAGCGTCGGTGACGGCACTGTGGCTCACGCCAGTCGCTTGGTCAGTGATGGTGACGTTGGCCCCAGAAACGACGGCGCCACTCTTGTCAGTCACTGTCCCCTCTACGCTCGCTCCAAACTGCGCTTGAACCAACGTGGTCAACGCAACCATGCTAATAATCAGCAGTGCGACGCGGACTGCCAAAGTGGAACGCCTCATGGGGTTCTCCTCAAATTCAAAATGATCAAATTCAAGAGTGCCTTATATCAAAGCCATCGACAGACCCTTGCAAACCACCGACCAACTGGTTTTACTAAATCGCTAAAAAAGCGATTTAGTAGCAATTAACCGCATACCTATAGCAGCGCTGAATTTAGGCGGGCAAGCGGGCGTGAGAAAATGCCGTTCTCAAGATCGCGTCTATGAAACTCCGCTCGATTCTATGAAAAAGTGGAGATTGCTATGAGAAGCGATAGATTGCTCAAGGCCGCCACTTTGCAGTCACCAGCTTCCCGGTGGGCACGGGATAGGTGGTTTCTCGTATCACAAGTTCAGGTTCCACAATGTGTTGATCGCGAAGCTCAGAGCCGGGACGATTGATGCGTTTGAGCAGAATTTCGGCGGCGGCCCTGCCCATTTCGCGCAAGGGCTGGCGCACCGTGGTCAATCCAGGATTCTGGAAGGCGGCGCTGAGAATGTCGTCGAATCCGATGACCGATACATCTTCTGGAACCTTCTTACCCGCCTCGTGCAGCGCGCGAATCGCTCCCATGGCAGAGATATCGTTAAACGCGAAGAGCGCGGAGAATGGACGGCGCGACGCCAACAGAACGTTGGTCGCGATGTAGCCAAGCTGTGGCGAGGGCGAATCGCCTTGGAGTTGCGTGACCAGCCGGGGATCGATCTTCAAGCCTAGCTGCTGGGCGCAATGTTCGATGTTGGTCCAGCGAACTTCCGTATCGGAGCTGAACTCCTGCCCCTTCATGAAGGCGATTCGGCGGTGACCGAGGTGAAACAGGTGCTTCAATGCTAGCTCCGCCGCACGTTGGTGGTTAAGCACAATGTTGGTTACGCCCTTGACTTCGTTGTGCCCGGAAACGGTGACGACCGGCACGGAAAGATTGAGATGCCAGGGAGTATCGACCGCGATGAGGCCGTCGACGGAGCGTTCGAGGAACATGCGCGGGTATTCGTCGATCAGATCGGCGCGGTGCCGGTGACTGGCAACGAAGTAAAAGTAGCCCTCCTGGAGCAGATATTCTTCGACCCCGCTCATCACCGAGGCGGAATATCCGTCGCTGACTTCGGGAACGATGACCCCAATGGTGAAGCTGCGCTGAGTCCGCAAAGAGCGAGCGAAGAAATTGGCGCGGTATTTGAATTTTCGGGCGGCGGCAAAGATGCGGTCCTTGGTGTCCTGGGGAATCGAATCGGCCACGCTGGAGCGGTTAATGACGAGAGAAACGGTGGCGGGAGAGAGAGCCAGATGCTCTGCCAGCTTTTTGAGGCTCATGGGACGGCGGGTGGAGTGTGCCGGGGTTTCGCTCGGCTTTGCTTTCTTTGATGGCACCGGCGAAGTCTCGCACAATGAAATCGTGCGAGCAAGCAGAGATCTTGATGGGGCTTGCAGTCGGCCGGGTTGCATTCTTCGTGCTCTTCTTCCCAACTATTGACAGGGGCAACAATAACGTAGTCTGATACAGACCGTCGTCATTGAACTAATGCGATTTAGTTGGGCACAAAGCCGACCTAAAGGAGGGGCTTGCGAATGGAGCTCGCGGGGAGAAAGGCGATGGCGGGTAGTGTCCGGTTGCAATGGCGCGGGCAGCGATCGCGGGTGCTGCTGTTCGTAGCGCTCTGCCTCGGCCACTCTGGGTTGTCGGCACACGGGCAGTCACCGGCGTTTGAAAGCCATAGAGATCCGAGCGAATCGGGAGTTGGCGCCCCGAAACTTGATGCCCGCGTCGAATCCATTCTTAAGAGCATGACGTTAGACGAAAAGATTGGCCAACTGGTGCAGTATTCCGCAGGCCAGCCGACCGGGCCGGGAACGGGGCGCAGCGACTACAAGGAAATGATCGCGCGGGGGCAGATCGGCGCCCTGCTGAATGTAATTGAGACTCCATTGATCAACGAGTATCAGCGGATAGCGGTTGAAAAGTCGCGATTGCACATTCCGCTGCTCTTCGGCCTTGATGTGCTTCACGGATTCAGAACCGAGTTTCCGATTCCGTTGGGCATGGCTTCGACTTGGGATCCGGATCTGGTTGAGAAAGCCGCTCGCGTGGCGGCATCGGAGGCGTCAGCCATCGGCATCCGCTGGACGTTTTCCCCGATGGTCGACATTGCGCGCGATGCGCGCTGGGGCCGCATCGCCGAAGGCGCCGGCGAAGATCCTTTCCTTGGGTCAGAAATGGCCGCAGCGTATGTGCGCGGCTATCAGGGCGCGCATCTGGATGCGCCGGACACTATGGCAGCGTGCGTCAAGCATTACGTGGGCTATGGTGCGGCGGAGGCCGGCCGGGATTATAACTCGACCGAAATCTCGGAGCACACCTTGCGCGAATTCTATCTGCCCCCGTTTCACGCGGCGGTTGATGCCGGAGCCGCGACCGTGATGAGCGCGTTTAACTCGCTCAACGGCGTGCCGGCCTCGGCGAATCCATTTACTCTCACCGAGATATTGCGAAAGCAGTGGGGGTTCAAAGGGATGGTCGTGAGCGACTGGTCTTCGATCGGCGAACTGGTGGCCCACGGAATCGCGATCGATGATGCCGCCGCTGCGCGCAAGGCGCTCCTGGCGGGCGTCGACATGGATATGGCGAGCAGTCTGTATCACGATCAACTGGCGCAACTCGCTCACTCCGGCGCAGTGCCCCTGACGAAGATCGACGAAAGCGTGCGCCGGGTTTTGAGAGTGAAGCTGGCGCTCGGTTTGTTCGACCATCCTTATGTGGATGAAAGTCGCGCTCAAAGCGCGTTCTTTTTGCCGGACAGCCTGCGGCTGGCGCAGTCCATTGCCGAGCATTCTTTCGTCCTGCTGAAGAATGCGCCAGTCGCGGGCACACCTCTCCTTCCGCTACCGAAGAATGTGAAGACAGTGGCGGTCATAGGCTCGCTGGCTGACAATCCTTCCGATCCGGAGGGAACATCAAGCGCCCCGAAAGCCGGAGTATTATCTTTTCAGGCCGAACTGGTACGTCGCTTGGGAGAGAGCAACGTGTTGCGCGCCAAGGGCGGCGGAATTCTTAAGACCAGCGATGATGAGATAGCGGCCGCAGTAGATGTTGCCAAGCGCAGCGACGTGGTAATACTCACCCTGGGCGAATCTCCGGCAATGAGTGGAGAAGCGGCATCCCGAGCGCATCTTGGTTTGCCCGGACGGCAGGAAGAATTGCTCGAAGCCGTCGTCAACACCGGCAAGCCGGTGGTGCTCGTTCTTTTCAGCGGCCGCCCGCTTACGTTGCCTTGGGCCTTTGAGCATGTGCCGGCAGTGCTGGCAGCATGGTTTCCCGGAACCGAAGCAGGCCCGGCCTTGGCCCGCACGCTTTTCGGCGAATCAAATCCCAGCGGAAAGCTGGTCGTAAGCTGGCCGCGCAGCGTTGGGCAGGAACCCCTCTATTACAACGCTCTAAGCACCGGAAGGCCGCCGAAGAAGATCGACCTTACACATCCTCCAATCGACGTGGAGTCGAAATATGTTTCGCGCTATATCGACGAGCAAAACTCTCCACAATTTCCGTTTGGCTATGGGCTCTCATACACTGCCTTCAGTTTCGGGCCGACTCAGATTGATAAGGCCCAACTTAGAGCGAAGGATCTAAACGCGGAGTTGGGTGCACGAACCGAGCCGTTAAATGTGCTGACTGTCACAGCCGCTGTATCTAACACCGGCTCGCTGGCAGGCGAAGAGTTGGTTCAACTGTATGTCCGGCTGTTAGGTACAAGCACTGCGCAGCCGGTGCGAGCACTAAAGGGATTCCAGCGAGTTACATTGGCTGCCGGAGAGACTAAGCAGGTTACCTTTCAGCTGACTCCCGATGCCTTTGCCATCTGGAATAATCGCAACCAATTCGCAGTCGAGCCGGCTAATGTCACGGTGTGGATCAGTCCAGATTCCGCCAGCGGGTCGGACGCCCAGATGAAAATCTTACCCTAGAAAATCGCCTATGAAACTCTTGCGTTTCGTGCTCAGCGTTCTCTTTGCGTTGGCGTTGCTTGCCGCGATGTGTCTGGCGCAAGCCGCGCCCGAAAAAGTAGTGATCGACGCGCATGCTGCCGGACGGCCATTTCCTCACTTTTGGGAGCAGACATTTGGCTCGGGACGCGCCATCCTCACCTTGCGCGAGAGTTACCGCAATGATCTTCGCGAAGTAAAGAAAGTAACTGACTTCAATTACGTCCGCTTTCATAACATCTTGCATGATGAAGACGGTATCTATGATGAGGATGCGCAAGGCAATCCCGTTTACAACTTCGCTTATGTCGATCAGATCTACGACGGATTGTTGCAGAACGGAGTGCGGCCATTCTTCGAAATCAGCTTCATGCCCAGGAAGCTGGCTCTGCGGCAGGATGTGCATCCATTTTGGTATAAGCAGATCGTCTCTCCGCCAAAAGACTACAAGAAATGGGACGACCTTATCCGTGCACTCGCGCAGCACTTGGTCAATCGCTATGGCATCGACGAAGTCAGTAAGTGGTATTTCGAGGTGTGGAACGAACCTAACATCGATTTCTGGTCGGGTGAGCCGAAGCAGGCCACTTACTTCGAGTTATACGATCATACGGCCATAGCCTTGAAAGCAGTAAGTCCGCGTCTGCGTGTCGGTGGGCCAGCAACCTCATCCGCACATTGGGTCGATGCGTTCATTCAGCATCTTGCCGCGGAGAATGTTCCCGCTGAATTCATTTCCAGTCACGGCTATGCCGATGACACAGTGCTGGATCTCTTCGGAACAAACGAAGATATCCCGATGGATCAAAGGGTGTGCCGCGCCATTAAGAAGGTGCATGATCAAATTGCGGCTTCTCTGCGCCCCGGTTTGCCGTTGATGTGGACCGAGTGGAATGTTCCGTCGTTCGGAATGCTGCATGCCAGAGACACTACGTATGTGGGTGCTGCGTTGGCCGATGACATACGGCAATGTGATGGACTGGTTGACATGATGTCATTCTGGACCTTCAGCGACGTATTCGAGGAGAACGGGCCCAAGACTGAGCCTTTTGACGGCGGCTTCGGCCTAATTGCGCTCGGCGGTATTAAGAAGCCGAGTTACACTGCGTTTGCATTGCTGCATAAGTTGGGGCCGGAGAGGATAGTAGAGGCATCGGACCCATCTAACATTCTAGTTACTCGCGAGCGCGATGGTTCCCTCGCCATCGCCGCGTGGAATCTGGTTGATCCGGACAAGAAGGGATTGACGCGCCCAATCGAGTTCGAGATTCACGGTGTACCTCCAAATAGTCGCGTTCGTTTGAGCCGCGCCGACTCCGAGCATGGAAACACGCTGGCCGCTTATCAGAAAATGGGCAGCCCGCAATATCCAACACAGGTCCAAGTGAACGAACTGAATCGCGTAGCGGAAGATTCTCCCGTGCAAACTATGCGGCTATCGAAAGGCTTGATCGAGTTACAACTGCCCGTGAACGGCGTCTTACTGCTTGAAGTGCTCAAGAAGTAAGTCTCAGCTCCTCTTCTTCATTATTCTTTTTCGAAAAGCGGGATCGCATCGAGCGGTAGAAGCCCGAAATATTGGCCTCGAATTCAGGCAAGCCCATATCGGCAGTTACGTGGACGCGCGGAATAGCAAAGCGATAATTCGTGGCGCCGAAGCCGCCCCCAGTATTCATGAAGGCGCATCGGAAACCGGCTCGCTCCGCGAATTTCAAATCTCGTCGACTCACAGTCGCGGCATTTCCGAAGGGATAACCGAAGGCCCATACCGGCCGCCGCAGGGCTCTTTCAAGGTCAGCTTTGCTTTCAGAAATTTCCTGCCACGCGAGATCGTCTGAAGCGCGGGCGAGTATTGGGTGCGAGAGACTGTGGGCCCCGACGCTCATTCCTGCCGCGACGAGTTGCTGCAAGCCAGATCTGTCGAGAGTAAGAAACCTTGCAGCTAAGCGCGAGTCTTCGACGAATTTCGATCTCCAGCTTTCTGAAAGACGCAGCTGCTGCCGGATGCGATTCAGAAATTCGTGTCTCGCCTGTCCTCTGAATTGCGATAGCTTCTCAACCATGTTCCACCAGAATGCGTGCAGTTGTTTCGATCGCGGCGAAACGATATTGATACTGATACCCGCCTCGGGAAGGTTCAACCCGATCGGCCCTGCCGCGTCTAAGAGCATGAGGTAGAGTTCTTCATACCAAAGCAGGGACGGCGTTGCATCCGTAGACGCGCCGGTGGCAAAGAAAAGGCACGACACCCCGAAGTCGCGCAGAATGGGAACCATTTCTGTGAGCGTGTTGCGAAGCGCGTCGTCACACGTCAACAGGATGGACCGCGGAGGGAGCGACTGCCGTACCGCAGCATGCTTCTCGCGAGAATCTTTCCCGTCGTCGTCGTTTCTTTCCTCACTCCATTGCAGTTCAGACCACCGCAAGAATTCTTCGGGAGTAATCACATGATAGCGCTCTTGTAAAAGCTTGAACTGGCGGCGGAGCGCATCGGCGTGCACAAGATTGCCATCCAGCGCGGAATTTCTGATTTCATATCCTGATGGGAATACACCGTGATAAGTGACGACCGCTGGACCGGCACCGGCCCAATACCCTGGACCGGCGCCGGCCCAATAGCGAAGATAGCCGCTCTTCGAGAGCGCGGGGAAAACCAAGTGTTTCAAAGCTGGGCTGACGAGTCTCAAGGTGCCTTTCAAAGTCAGGGAAAGTTTATCGCAGCGCGCTTGCCTCAATCGTCAGCGTCAATAACCCGAGTCGCCATCAAAGAACTGAAAGCTCACCGGGAAGGCATTGTCGAGGAGATGCGACGGGTCATGCAGCATGATCGGTTCCTCATATTGCTGCCAATAGCCATTCGATTCCAGCGCCCGACGCAGAATCGGAAAGGCGGCGAGCGCCCGAATCCGGCAAACTTCGGAGTTAAGTTTCGCCGCCTTCATGACCAGGTTACACGCGACGCTCCAGTCTTCCGCGTCTCCGGAATCCACGACCACATCGAGCAGGCGAGCTTCCCAGTCCGCTATGCCGATCACGAAATAACCGACGAGATCGCCCCTGCGCTTCAGCAAGAATCCCTGCATTTTGGGGCGAGGGCATAGTAGTAGATGATTCAGGCCGGCGAGTGTTCGCTGGCAAAACGTCCAGGTGCGTTTGCGGTTGGCTAATAAGGGAAGAATCGAATCATCGAATTGACTTACCTGAACGCAGGCCCACTCGCCGATTCGCTCCCTCCGAGCGCGCGCGGGATGTGTAAGTCCGTGCACTAATCGTAGCGTCGATCTTCCGGTCACGGGCCGCGTCCGAAATTCGCGCCAGGGTCGCAGCCACGCGCTGTAGGTCGGGGCATTTCCCGCCACTCGAAAGCCGAGGCGGGGAATAATCATTCTCGTAGCTGGCGCACCGCCGATGACGAAAGAAGTCGGAACCATCTCCATCAAATGGCGAAATAACCTTATGCCGATTCCTGGGATCGAGGGATCGGCGGCCCAATCCATCATCGTCGCGCTGTTAACCGAAGTCGCGTTCGGCAGATGAAGGGTGACCCGGCAAATTCCGCAGTGGGCGATGATTTGGCCATTTTTTTCCAGCAGGTAGCTGCGATTGCTTTCGCCCTCAGGCCGCGGACGCAGGTACTTCCACTCCAGCAAGTCGAGGTCAGCGTGATGGTCTGATGGGCCGAACTTGTAGATGCGGATGAGGAATTGCGCGAGGGCCGCGAGATCCTTGGGTTCGGTCGATCGGATGTCCGCGGTCATTAGATATTGATATTTGGATCAAATGTCCGTTCGCTGCTCGGCATGGCGGCTGAGATACCAGCAAGGAGGACTGCCAGCGTGCGGAAAAACTGCGTGGACGCAAGTCTGTTCCACGGGCGGATCGAAAATGAGCTCGGCTTTGCCATCTTTGTGAGCGACCGCGTCGTAATGTTCGACGGTTATGCTGCCGAAGGGCTGGCGATTGGCCGACACGCGATATCGAAAGACGCAATAATCCGCGATATAAGCGATCGATAAGAGGACGATCACAGCCAGCAACAAGCGCCAGAGAAACGACCGCGCGCCGAACGATCTTTGTGTGACTATGGGCGGCCCGGGGCCCGCCTCGGCGATGGATTTGTTGCCACCGGCTTTATTGCCATCGACGACGGTCACGGGCTGAATTATACGCGTACGCGATTTGAGCAAGAAGACGGAAGTGTTGACAATTCTTCACAAAAAAGTTGACCCGATTTTGCCCTCTCGCACGTCAAATCATGGTGGAATATAAGTGTTAAGATGCAGCTGATAGGTTCGGGGTGGGGCTGTCCGTGCCGCTGCATCTTTCCTCGGAAACCTTGTCCCCGCGTCGCCTTAAAGGCATATTTTCAACTTCAAGACTAACAGCGAACTCTCCCTGACCGATGAGGAGTGCGATTGACAGAACAACGACTGATAGAACAACGAGTGATCGAACGACCACCGGCGGAACAGGCGCCCGACTTAGCTGAGCCCGAGTTCGAACGGCATTTGAACGGGAGTTCGACCAACCGCGGGGGTTCGCCGAACCCGAAGAGTCGTTGGTGGATTTGGCTGCTCGTTGTGGCGCTTCTACTCGGCGCAGTGGCGTGGTGGACTCGTCGCGGAGGCGATTCGACGGCGAAGGGCATGATGGATATGGCCTCGCGTCCAGTATTGGTGTCGACGGCCGTAGCCCAGCAGGGTGACATAGGAATCAATTTGAAGGCGTTGGGCACAGTCACGCCTGTCTATACCGTTACCGTGACAAGCCGCGTGCAAGGCGAGATTACGCAGGTCTACTACCACGAAGGCCAGATGGTGCAGAAGGGCGACCCGCTGATCGAGATCGACCCGCGTCCCTATCAGGCGGCGTTGACGCAAGTCGAAGGACAACTGGCACACGATCAGGCGGTATTGAACGAAGCCAAAATCGACTTGGACCGCTATAAACAGGCCCTGGAGCGCAACGCCATCGCCAAGCAGCAATACGAAGATCAAGAGCAGGTCGTCTTTCAGGATCAAGGCACCGTAAAAAATGACGAGGGCCAATTGGCCAATGCCAAGGTCAACCTCGTCTATACGCACATCACCGCGCCGATCGCCGGGCGGGTTGGCCTCAGACTTGTGGATCCCGGAAATATCGTCCAGGCGAATAGCACTACTGCCCTTGTCGTGATCACGCAGTTGGAGCCGATTACGGTCATCTTCAGCATTGCCGAAGATCAGCTTTCCCAGATTCAACAGCAATTGCGCAAGGGAAAGAAGTTGACGGTGGAGGCTTATGACCGCGATGAAAGAACGAAGCTCGCCTCCGGCACTTTGCTGACTCTGGATAATGTTATCGACCCCACCACTGGAACCTTGAAACTTAAAGCTGTTTTCGATAACAAGGACGGAGCTCTGTTCCCCAGCCAATTCGTGAACATCAAACTGCTCGTCGACACCCAACATAATGTGACTTTGGTCCCGAGTCCCGCCATTCAGCGCAACGCTCAAGGGGCGTTTGTTTACGTGATCAAAGATGGCCAGACCGCCTCGTTGCGGTCGATTACGCCCGGGACTACGGATGGGACGAACACCGCCGTAGAAGGGATTCAACCTCAGGAAGTGGTTGCAGTCAACGGATTCGACAGGCTGCTCGATGGCGGAAAGGTTATGGTGCGTCCGCTGTCAGGTGGTGGCAACGGCGCGGCGGGACAGGGCCAGCAGCAGCCGAACTCAAGCAATCAATCGGCTCCGTCGGGAACCCGCGGTGGAGGCGCTTCTGGAAGTAATCCGGGAGGCAGGTCTAAGTGAGTCCGTCTCGCCCGTTCATTTTACGGCCGGTAGCGACGTCACTTTTGATGGCGGCGATCTTGCTGGCGGGCTTCGTCGCCTACAAGCAATTGCCGATATCCGCGCTTCCTGAAGTCGATTACCCAACAATTCAGGTAGTTACGTTTTATCCCGGTGCCAGTCCCGATGTGATGGCCTCGGCCGTGACCGCGCCGCTCGAACGCCAGTTCGGGCAAGTCCCCGGCCTCAACCAGATGACCTCCACGAGCTCCGATGGGAGCTCAATCATTGTTCTGCAATTTGCGCTCGAGCTGAATATTGACGTCGCCGAGCAGGAGGTGCAAGCGGCCATCAACGCGGCGCAAACCTATCTGCCTTCCGATCTGCCGGTTCCGCCGATCTATAGCAAGACGAATCCGGCCGACACGCCGATTCTGACCCTGGCGCTCTCTTCGAAGACCATGCCGTTGTCGCAGGTCGAGGACCTGGCAGACACGCGCTTCTCGCAGAAAATATCGCAGCTTCCCGGCGTAGGCCTGGTCAGCATCAGCGGCGGCCAGAAGCCAGCCGTCCGCGTGCGCGTCAATCCGACCGCTCTCTCCTCTTATGGCATCAACCTCGAGGACGTACGCACGGCTTTGCAGCAGACCAGCCTCGATCAGGCCATAGGAAACTTCGACGGCCCGCAGCAGGACTACCAGATCCAATCGAACGATCAGCTCCTCACCGCCGCGGATTTTGAGAAGGTCGTGATCGCCTACCACAACGGCTCGCCCGTCAAACTTTCAGATGTGGCGACTGTCGACAACGACGTGGAAAATGTCCGCCAGGCCGCATGGATGAACGAAACTCCCGCGGTCATCGTGAATATCCAACGCCAGCCTGGGGCCAACATTATTCAGGTGGTCGATCGCATCAAGAAGCTGCTGCCGGTCTTGAAGAGTAATCTCCCATCAGCCATTCAAATCGATGAACTGACCGACCGGACTACCACGATTCGCGCTTCGGTAACAGACGTTGAATTCGAACTCATGCTCACCGTGGCTCTGGTGGTCATGGTCATTTTTCTCTTCCTACGGAACGTTTACGCGACCATTATTCCGAGCGTTGCCGTTCCTCTCTCGATCGTCGGCACCTTCGGTGTGATGTATCTCGCCGGCTTCAGCTTGAACAACCTGACCCTGATGGCCCTTACCATTTCGACCGGCTTCGTCGTGGACGATGCCATCGTGATGATCGAGAACATCATCCGCTTCATCGAAGAGGGCGACCCGCCGCTCGAAGCAGCGCTCAAAGGCTCGGAGCAAATCGGTTTCACCATCGTATCGCTGACTATCTCGCTGATTGCCGTGTTGATTCCGCTCCTCTTTATGGGCGATATCGTCGGCCGGCTCTTTCGCGAATTTGCGATCACGTTGAGCGTGACCATTCTCGTCTCGGCCGTGGTTTCTTTAACGCTTACTCCAATGATGTGCTCGCGTCTTTTAAAAAGCACGCATGGGCATAAGCAGAGCCGTTTCTACGAGGTTTCAGAGAACGCCTTCGAGCGCATCATCGCTTTTTACGGCAGAACGTTGAAGTGGGTGTTGCAGCGCCAAACCGCAACCCTGCTGGTTGCCGCCGCCACTCTGGTGCTGACGATTGTTCTTTATATCATCGTCCCCAAGGGCTTTTTCCCTGTGCAGGACACGGGCATCATCCAAGGCATTTCAGAAGCCACGCAGTCCATTTCTTTCCCCGCCATGGCGGAAAGGCAGCAGCAACTGACTCATGTGATTTTGCAGGACCCCGCGGTCGAAAGTCTTTCGTCGTTCATCGGGATTGACGGAACAAACACGACGCTAAACAGCGGCCGCATCCAGATCAACCTGAAGCCGCTCGAAGAGCGCAAAATCAATGCCTCCGATGTGATCCGCCGCTTGCAGCCGAATCTTGAAAAAATCGATGGCATCACCCTCTACATGCAGCCGGTGCAAGACCTCACCGTAGAAGACCGTGTAAGCCGTACCCAATATCAATACACGCTGGAGGATCCCGATCAGCGTGAGTTGAATCTCTGGACAGCCAAGCTGATGGCCAAACTGCAGACCATTCCGCAGCTTCGCGATCTCGCCACCGATCAGCAAACCTCAGGTCTCGCCGCCTCGCTCACCATCGACCGCGTGACCGCTTCACGCATGGGTATCACGCCGCAGGCGATCGACCAGTTGCTTTATGACGCGTATGGCCAACGCCAGGTTTCGACGCTCTACACTCAATTGAACCAATACCACATCGTGCTGGAAACGCAGCCCGAGTATCAGAAGAATCCCACCAAGTTACAGGACATCTACGTTCGCTCCGCGTTGGCTCCGACCGCACTTACCACGAGTTCTGGCACGGGCACGGTCACCGCGACAACAGCTTCTGGCAATTCCGCTTCGTCAGCGTCGCCAAGTCCGTCCGCCGCGCCAAACACTGCCGCCAGTTCCGGCTCCGCCAATCCGAGCGCCATAGCTTCGGTGAATGGCGGCGGCATTCCGCTAAGCGCCATTACGCGATTTGAAATGAAGAGCAGCCCGCTCTCGGTCAATCATCAGGGTCAGTTTCCCGTCGTGACCATCTCATTCAACCTGGCGCCGGGCGCGTCGCTCGGAGAAGCGACCAAGGCGATTGACAAAGCTCAAAAGGAAATTGGCATGCCGCTCAGCGTGCAGAGCGCGTTTCAGGGGACTGCCGCTTCCTTTCAAGCGTCGCTGTCGAATGAGCCGATCCTGATTCTGGCAGCACTGATCACGGTCTACATTGTGCTCGGCGTCCTTTATGAGAGCTACATACACCCCATCACCATTCTATCGACCCTGCCGTCAGCCGGAGTCGGCGCAATTCTTGCCCTGTTAATTTGCGGACAGGAACTCAGCGTCGTCGCGCTGATTGGCATCATCCTTCTTATAGGCATCGTCAAAAAGAACGGAATTATGATGATCGACTTTGCTTTGGAGGCGGAGCGCAAAGAGGGCAAGCATCCGGAAGACGCGATTTATGAAGCGTGCCTGCTGCGCTTCCGTCCCATCATGATGACGACAATGGCCGCCTTGCTCGGCGGATTGCCGCTAGCGCTCGGCACCGGCATTGGTTCCGAACTTCGGAAGCCCCTGGGCATATCGATGGTTGGCGGTTTGATTCTGAGTCAGGTGCTTACGCTCTATACAACGCCGGTCATTTACATTTTCTTCGACCGGCTGGCGCACCGTTGGTCGTCGCGTCGCGCACATGACAGCGGGCCGGAGGCCGTTCCCGCCGATTAATACGGATTAAATAGCTAAATTAGATGAGTCTCTCTTCACCATTTATTCGGCGGCCCGTCGCCACCACGCTCCTCACCGCCGCCATCGCGCTGGCGGGAGCTGTGGCCTTCACCGAACTCCCCGTCTCGCCGCTGCCGCAAGTCGATTTTCCCACCATTGCAGTGGGCGCCAGCTTGCCCGGAGCCAGTCCTGAGATCATGGCTTCCTCCATCGCCACTCCGTTGGAGCGTCAATTCGGAAGAATTGCCGGCATCACCGAAATGACCTCTTCCAGCAATCTGGGCACAACCAGCATCGTTCTGCAGTTCGATTTGAATCGCAACATCGATGGAGCGGCCCGCGATGTGCAAGCGGCGATCAATGCCGCGCGCAGTTACTTGCCTTCGAATCTCCCGGGTAATCCCACGTATCGCAAAGTCAACCCGGCCGATTCTCCCATCATGGTTTTGGCCCTCACCTCTTCTGTGTATGACCGTGGAGCGCTTTACGACGCCGCCTCCACCATCATGCAGCAGCGCCTTTCCCAGATTCAGGGAGTCGGTCAGGTCAGCGTGGGCGGCAGTTCGCTGCCCGGAGTGCGCGTGGACGTCAATCCGACGCAACTCAATAGTTACGGCCTCGGATTGCAGGACGTTGCCTCAATGCTGAGTACGCAGAATGCCAACAGTCCGAAGGGCCAGATGGTAGACGAGACGACAAGCGCCGACGTTACTACCAACGACCAACTGCTGAAGGCGGCGGACTACATGCCTCTGGTCGTGGGCTATCACAATGGAGCTGCGGTCAGATTGTCCGACGTGGCAAATGTCACCGATTCCACGGAAAACATTCGCGCTGCCGGCTTCGTCAACGGCAAGCCTTCCGTCCTGATTATCATTTACCGCCAGCCGGGTGCGAACATCATCGATACAGTCGATCGCATCCGCGAGGCTCTCCCCTCGCTTAAGGCTTCGATACCCTCCGCCATCGACACGACCATCGCGGTCGACCGCACCCAAACCATTCGCGCTTCTGTCCACGACGTCGAGCGCACCCTCCTTGTCTCCATCATGCTGGTGATTCTGGTCGTCTTCGTCTTTCTTCGGAGCGGCCGTGCCACCCTGATTCCTGCGGTCGCCGTCCCGGCCTCCCTCATCGGCACCTTCGGCATCATGTATTTGTGCCACTTCAGCATCGATAACCTTTCCCTAATGGCGCTCACGATTTCGACCGGCTTTGTCGTTGACGATGCCATCGTGGTGATCGAAAATATCACCCGTTATCTTGAGCAGGGCATGACGCCCATGCAGGCCGCGCTCAAGGGAGCCAGTGAAATCGGTTTCACCGTTCTCTCCATCAGCATCTCTCTCGTCGCCGTCTTCATCCCGATCCTGCTCATGGGCGGCATCGTTGGCCGCCTCTTTCGCGAGTTCGCCGTCACTCTGTCAGTCGCCATTCTCGTCTCCCTCGCGATCTCTTTGACCACCACGCCGATGATGTGTTCCCGCCTGCTTCGGCATGTAAAAGAAGAGGATCACGGCTCTGTTTTCCGGCTCAGCGAGCGCGCCTTCAATGCTCTTTTGGGCTCCTACGAACGCAGCCTGGCGTGGGTCCTCGAACACTCCGCCCTCACCCTGGCCGTTCTCTTTCTCACAGTCGGGCTCAACATCTACCTGTTTTGGATTGTGCCCAAAGGATTTTTTCCGCAACAGGATAACGGCGTTATTTTCGGCGGCATCCAAGGGCCGCAGGATACTTCTTTTCAAGCCATGCAAAAGGCTACGCAGCGCATTGTCGACGTCGTCAAGGCCGACCCCGGTGTTGCCAACGCCATGGCGTTCACCGGCGGCGGCGGCGCCACCAATGGCGGCTTCATCTTCGTGGGGCTCAAGCCCTTTGATCAACGCAATGCCACTTCTAGCCAGATCGTGGATCGTCTTCGCCCAAAACTGTTTGCCGTCCCCGGCGCAAATACTTTTATGCAGGCCGCTCAGGACCTCCGTATCGGCGGACGCGGAAGCAGCGCCCAATACCAGTACACCATTCAGAGCGACAACCTCCAGGATCTGGTGCAATGGGGTCCTGTGCTTCTCCAGAATATGCGGAAAATCCGCATCCTTACCGACGTCAATACCGACCAGCAAAACAGTGGGCTTCAGAGCATGCTCACTTATGACCGTGCCACCGCTTCCCGCCTCGGCATCACTCCTGAGATGATCGACAACTCGCTCTACGAGGCCTTCGGCCAAGCTCAGGTTTCCACCATGTACACCAACATCAACCAGTACCACGTGGTGCTCGAAGTCGAACCAAAATTCTGGCAGTCGCCGGTGAAGCTGGACGACGTCTACATACGGGCCGCGCAAGGCAGGGTCATTCCGTTAAGCGCCATCGCACATTACGAAACCAAAACCGCTCCCCTCTCCGTAAACCATCAGGGCCAATATCCCTCGGTGACTATTTCCTTCAATCTGGCCCCAGGTGTGGCTCTCAGCGACGCTGCCCGCGCAATCCTGGCCATGGAACAAAAAATCGGCATGCCCGATACCGTTACCGGCATGTTCTCCGGCACCCTGCAGCAGTTTCAGGCGACCAAGGATTCCATGCCGATTCTCATCATTGCCGCCCTTCTGGCTGTTTACATAGTTCTCGGCATTCTCTACGAGAGTTTCATCCATCCCCTAACCATTATTTCCACACTGCCTTCGGCCGGAGTCGGCGCCGTCCTCGCTCTGATGATCTTTCACATGGATCTGAGCATCATTGCCATAATCGGCGTGATTCTCTTAATCGGCATCGTCAAGAAGAATGCGATCCTGATGATCGATTTCGCCCTGGCCGCGGAACGCACCGAGGGCAAAAGCTCGCGCGATGCGATTTACCAGGCCTGCATCCTGCGCTTCCGGCCCATTCTGATGACCACCATGGCTGCCCTTTTTGGTGCATTGCCGCTCGCCGTCGGTAGAGGCACGGGCTCCGAACTCCGCACTCCTCTCGGCATCACCATTATCGGCGGCTTGATTCTGAGTCAAATGCTTACCCTCTACACCACGCCGGTGGTTTATCTTTCATTGGACCGCCTGCGCGTGAAATGGCTACGGGCGCATGGAAAATTGGAGGGCCAGGGACAAAGAGAGATCGAGTCTTTCGGATGATGATCTCTATGTGGACCGCGAACTGCATCAAAAGGGCGGAATTGTCGTAGCATAACGTCGTTGCATAACAAGGAGTTTCACCCAGCGATGAAGGCAACCAACAAAATTCGAGCGGCGGCCGCGCTTCTCTGCGGCACGCTTTTTCTCTCAGGCTGCGTCGTCGGTCCGCATTATCATCGCGCGTCGGTTGACACGCCCGGAACATTCAAAGAAGTCACGCCCGACGACCTCAAAAAAATGGATGGCTGGAAGGTTGCGCAACCCCAGGACAGCGCTCTGCACGGCAAGTGGTGGGAAATTTTTGGCGATTCGCAACTGAATGCGCTCGAGGAGCAGGTCAGCATTAACAATCAAAACGTGGCAGCGGCATTTGCCAACTTCATGGCGGCGCGCGCGCTCGTCCGAGAGGCTCGCGCGCAATATTTCCCGACGCTTACCGGAGGTGTTAGCGTCACTCCGCAGCACCAGCCTGGTGCCGCGAGCAATGTGGCTGCAGCCGCCTCCGGGTCAACGTTTACGGCATACGATCTGCCTTTCGACGCCAGCTGGACGCCCGACTTGTGGGGCCGCGTGCGCAACCAGGTGCGCGCCAATGTTGCGAACGCGCAAGCCAGTGCTGCCGATCTTGAGAATACCCGGCTGACGGCGCAAGCCGAATTGGCTGTCGATTATTTCCAGCTGCGCGGGCAGGACGCGCTGAAGCAATTGCTGGATGCGACGGTGAAGGCGTATGAAGAGTCCTTGAACCTGACGAAAGCGCTATATGAAACCGGGATTGACTCGGATGAATCGGTCGCGCAAGCCGAAACTCAACTGGAAGCCACCCGCGCGCAAGACACAAATCTCGGCATTCTGCGGGCACAATATGAGCACGCGATGGCGTTACTCATTGGCAAGCCTGCCTCTTCGTTTTCGGTCGCGCTTGAACCATTGAAGACGCCTCCGCCTGCCATTCCGATTGGCATCCCGTCGCAACTCTTGGAGCGCCGTCCCGACATCGCCGCGAACGAGCGCCTGATGGCTCAAGCCAATGCGTTAATCGGCGTCCAACAAGCCGCTTATTATCCGACCGTGACGATTAGCGCATCGGCCGGATTTCAATCCACCAGCGGATCCAGTTGGTTCACCTGGCCCAGCCGGTTCTGGTCCGTCGGCCCGGCCCTATCGCAGTTGATTTACGATGGCGGTTTGCGGCGCGCGACCGTCGAGCAATACCGCGCGCAATATGATCAGGCCGTGGCCAACTATCGCAACACGGTCCTGACCGCATTCCAGCAGGTCGAAGACAACCTCTCCGGCCTGCGTGTTCTCTCTGAGGAGATTCAGCAGCAAGATGTCGCGATTCAATCCGCCCAGCGCTCTCTGACTCTGGCTACGGATCGATACCGCCTGGGCATCGATCCCTACCTGAACGTGATTACGGCGCAAACCACGCTTTTCAGCAATCAACAAACCGCTGTGAATTTGAGAATTACGCAGATCGTCGACAGCGTGCAGTTGGTCGAAGCGCTCGGCGGCGGCTGGGATGCCTCCACGCTTCCAACTTCGCAGCAGATTATTTCGCGAGCGACCCAGGCTAGCCCGACGACTACGGCTGAATCGCCCGCAACCCAGCCCGCGCCGCCCGCATCAACCGCTCCTTAGCGGGAGGGGAAACAAATGTCTCGAGAGAGATTTCCTTTGAAATCTGCGGCTTAGCGGTTAATCTTGCGCTTTTCATTCGTGGCGCATGCCTGTAACTTATCTGCGTACGTACAGCTTGATACGCACAATTAATACTGCATAACGTTCCACGTGGAACATTTGTATGTACATTGGGCCGGCCTAGGGAGTCAGCTAGCTGGCCAGCGCCGTCCTCTCCCTCGCTGCCTTGGCCTCTTTAGCCGCGTCCGAGGCTCGTTCCCGTTCTCCGACTTCATCAAGCTGCAGATCCTTCGTCTCCGGAGAATAGAGCAGGCTGACGAAGGTCATGATTGCGCCAACCGTGAGAACGACGGACGGCGACAACCACAAGTCCTGCTTTTCAATGGCCGCAATAAACGGAATCTTGTGCGCCCACCACACGTAGGCGCTGAACCAGGCGCCAAGCAGCGCGCCCGAAGAGTATCCAAAGCCCACGCCGGCCGCGCGCCGTCGAGTCGGAAAGCGCTCGCAGAGATAGGCCGGAACCACTCCCCAGGCCAACTTAAGCAGCGCAGCCATGACGGTGCCGAGGACGGCCATCCAAAGATTGCGGGCGATCGCGGCGTGATAGAGAACGTAGAAAACGGGAATTCCAAAGACGACGAGAAAAGCGCAATACCACTGCGTCAGGATCTTCCGGCCGGTTCGATCCGAGAGCCAGCCATAGAAGTTGTAGCCGAGGAACGCCATGAAGAGGGCGAAGCCATAGATGAGGCTATAGGTCGTGGTGTCGAAGCCGCGGCCTTTCAGGGTCAGGATGTTGGGAAGGAATCCGTAGACGGAGTAGTCCGTAAGGAACAAGCCCGTCATAAAGAAGAAGACCTGGAGGAAATCCCAAAGTTGAGGAGGTTTGAACAAACTCAGGAACGGCGATTTTTCAATTTTTCCGCGAGCTTTGGCCTTTTCGAATTCCGGCGACTCATGCAGGCTGCTGCGAATGTAGAGCGCAAGGAACACGGGAACGACGCCGGTCATGAAGACGATTCGCCATCCGTAAGCGAGCATGGTTTCTTTGGTGGTGAGATAGGAAACGAGAGCAAACACGAGCGAACCAAAGACATAGCCAAGGGGAAATCCGGACTGAATGAATCCGCCAATCGCCCCACGCCTCTTTTGTGGAGCATATTCGATGGCGAAAGTATGACCCACCGCGTACTCGCCGCCGAAGAAGATTCCCATCAGCAAGCGGAGAGAACAAAAGGCGAAATAAGACCAAGCGCCGATCTGCGCGTAAGTGGGCAAAAAGCCGCCGAGGAGAGACATCACGCCTACGCCGCCGATGGTGAAGACGAGGAGGAATTGGCGTCCAATTTTGTCGGCGTAACGACCGAAGATCGCGGAACCGATCGGCCTCGCCGCCATGGTGATCGAATAGGTGAAAACGATGACGATGTATTGCCAGGCGGCGCTGCCTTTCGGCGAAATGAAAACTTTGACGAGAATTGGGGCCATGATCAGAACCAGCGCCATATCGTAGGCGTCAAGCATGAATCCCAGAAACTGGGAAATCATGGCCATCTTTGCATCCCTGGATAACGGCTGTTCGGTCGGTAACTGTTGCTCGGGCATGGAAAACTCCTCGTCGTGGAGGTAGGCCGTGACGCGCGCAAGATATAGCATATCCGCGACAGCCGGCTCGCGACCTGCGTCACAGGGTTTTGTGACGGTAGGCACAATCAGCCGCCGAGGGCCGATTCGCAGGCGCGGCAGCGACAGCGCTTGGCATATTATCAGCAAATAAGGACGGATTTCAGTTTCTTTGGGAAAACCTGACAACGCGACGGTCGCGACCATGCTGGCGGGCATGTGCACGTTCCTCAGCGTCTATAGCACGCAACCGTTGCTGCCGCTCTTGCGGGAGATTTTCCATGCCTCCGAATTTGCGGTCAGTCTCACGGTTAGCGCGACCATTCTCGCCACGGCTGTGACCGCCCCGGTCATCGGGATGATTGCCGAACGCCGGGGTCGGAAGAAAGTAATCGTGCCGTCGTTGTTCCTGCTAACCATTCCCACCGCTCTGGCAGCGACTTCCAACAGCCTCGGAGCGCTCATCTTCTGGCGCTTTGCCCAGGGCTTGTTTGTGCCCGGAGTCATCGCGGTGATGCTTGCTTATATCAATGAGGAATGGGCCGGACGGGGCGTGGGGCGCGCCATGTCTTCGTATGTGACCGGCACAGTGATTGGAGGATTTCTGGGGCGCTTTCTTTCCGGCATGATCGCCACGCACTGGCATTGGCGCGCTGCCTTCGTGGTGATTGCCGCGCTCAATCTTGTTGGCGCGATCCTGGTCCGCGCCTGGCTCCCGCTGGCGGAAAACTTTGTGCGCGCCGAGCACTGGCGGCAGGTTGTCGATCACGCCAAGCAACATCTGCGCAATGGGCAGCTGCTGGCCAACTTTGGCATGGGCGCGGCCGCTCTCTTTACGCTGGTCGGATGCTTCACCTATGCGAACTTCTATCTGGCCGCTTCGCCGTTTCGGCTGAATTCGGCGCAGTTGGGCAGCATCTTCTTTGTCTATCTTCTCGGAGTCGTCATTACGCCGCAGTCGGGCCGGTTCCTCGATCGCTTCGGCTTTCGGCGTACGGCAATTCTCTATTGCGGCATGATGATCGCCGGACTGCTCTTTACTCTGGTCAGGTCCTTGCCCGTCGTCATAGTCGGGCTCGCCATATTTTCTTCCGGCGTTTTTGTTGGGCAGGCGGCGGCCACGGTGCAGACGGGCGCAATCGCCGGTCGCGCGCGTTCATCCGCCGCCGGGCTCTACGTGGCCTTCTATTATCTGGGAGGCAGCGTGGGCGCGACGCTCACCGGCCTGTTCTGGCGCTGGAAGGGATGGCCGGGTTGCGTCATGGTGTTGGCGGGAGCGTCGGTGGTGAGCTGGTGGCTGGCCCGCGCCAGCAGTCGTCCGCTCGACCGACTGGATTCTGCCGAGATCGAACTGGTCGGCGATTAGGCGCCGACCTCGACCGGATCTGCTTGAACACTTCTGACCCCAACGATAACTTTCGCTGCTAGTTTTGTTTTCTGCGAGGTGTATCACCTTGAAATGCGCCTAGGTTTCTACGCCATTAAGAGATGGGCATAAATATGTTTTAAAAGTCAGTACTGGATGTGTCAGGATACGGGGTCGTGAATCCCCGTCGGAGATGTATATTTTGTGGAAATGATGCGGCCAAGATGTCGGGCGAGCATATTTGGAGCGCATGGATCGGGCGCCTCTTTCCGGGCGCTTCATTTCAATGGAGATTCGCGGACCCCGAGACCGGAGAAACTCGATCTCTTGATCTTGATGAGTTAAGTTTCACCGTAAATTGCGTTTGCAAGCCTTGCAATGAAGGATGGCTTAGCCAGTTGGAGGGCCGATCGAAGGCGGCCTTCTCAGGGATGATCAGGGACGAGGTTGAGCTGTCTTTATTGCCAGCCGGAAGCGCGGTCCTAGCTGCGTTTGCCTTCAAAAGTGCCGTCGTCGCCAATTGCATAAACAAGAGTCGAGCGCCGTTTTTCACTCCTGCTACTCGATCCTCCTTTAAAGATTCGCTTAAGGTTCCCGACGCTGTACAGATGTGGCTTGCCCGCTTTTCTAATACGAGCGGATTTAGCGGGCTCTTCAGCGGTCACGTGCTCGGAATGAACGTACCCAAAGGCAGCCCCTTTTATGGCCTTGAGTTGTATTCGTTTACTTACGTTGCGGGAAGGCTTGTTCTTCAAGTCTTGGCTCCAAGGTGGGCGTATATCGTCCAACAAGGCAAACCCCTCCCTAGGTTGCGTCCAAGCCCTGCGTGGGACGATGCCGCCATTCTGTTCTGGCCTGATTTGGGATTGCCAATCGGTTGGCCACCTACTAAGGGCCTCGGCGACGATACTATCAATCAGTTCATCGATCGTTGGATGAACCCTCTCACAACCTTCTGAATTGTAGCGGCCTCCCCGATGCCAGTCGTGTGCAGGTAACCGCCCCCAGTGCGCATCCTAGGCTGGAATGTAACTGCACACCGGAATTTGGCTCGCGGGCAACTCGGGCATTTCCCCTTGCAACTAAAAGATTAGTTACTTTTTGCTTGCCACCGCGTCTAAGGGGAAAGGAGGGCATCCGGTGCCACCGAGACAATCAGGAACGCTGACCGAAGCGGAGCTCAGGATCATGAACGTGCTCTGGGTTAAGGGCTCGGGCACGGTCCAGCAAGTGCTTGATTCTATTACGGAAAAGCCTGTCCTTGCCTACAATTCGGTGCTCACTACCATCCGTGTGCTGGAAAGAAAAGGCTATCTCAAGCATCTAAAGGATGGGAGAGCGCACGTGTACACGCCGGTAGTTGGGCAGCAGGAAGCGACGCGGTCGGAGATTCGGCATCTGGTGAGCCGGTTTTTTAAGAATTCCGAGGAGCAGCTGGTTCTGAATCTGCTGGAAGACCAGGGGCTTGAGGCCGACGAGATTGGCCGGTTGCGGCAAATGCTGACCCAGAAAGACCTGACGCAGACGGATGCGACGCTGAAGAGCGCCAGTGGGAGCGACGGGAAATGAACTGGCTTCCCTTGCAGACAGCGGCGCAGTTTTCGGTCGAGCACATTCTTAATGTGCTCCCGGAAGGACTGTTGATCGCACTTTTTGCGTGGGGATTACTGCGCGTTTTGCGCGGACAGAATTCGGGTACACGATTCGCTGTCTGGTTCCTGGCCTTGCTCGCCATCGCCGCGCTGCCTTTGCTTTCCGCGATCGGCAACGGACACACGATATTGGGGGCGGGGATGAAGCCTGAAGCGTGGGGAAGCATGCATCCCGCGATCAACCTCCCGGCGCGGTGGGCGCTGTTTGTTTTTGTGGTGTGGGCCGTGGGAGCGTCGCTGGCGATGGCGCGCCTGGTGTCGGGACTGTGGCGACTGGGACGACTGCGCCGGAGTTGCACGCCAATTGATGCCGGCAACTTCGATGCCGCTGATTTCGATCCGACCCTGCGCAAGACTTTAGACAAGACTTTAGAAATGATCAGCGCGGCGGGGGCGACGGTCGCCAGTTCTGAGCGCGTGCGCGTACCGTGTGCCATCGGCTTCTGGAAGCGGACGATTGTTTTGCCAGCGTGGGCGCTGCGCGAAATGGCCGCCGAGGATCTTAACGTCATACTGCTGCATGAGTTTGCCCATCTGCGGCGCGGCGATGACTGGACCAATCTCATTCAGAAAGTTGTGCGTGGTCTTTTCTTTTTTCATCCTGCGGTGTGGTGGGTTGAGAGCCGGCTTTCGGTGGAACGCGAAATGGCCTGCGACGATGCGGTTCTCGCGGAGACGGCGAACCCGCGAGGCTACGCAAGTTGCCTGGTTTCGCTGCTGGAGAAAAGCCTGGCGCATCGTCCGGCGAATGGCCAGTTGTCGATGGTGCAGGCGGCTGTGCATCGTGCCCGTGAAGCGTCGTTGCGGCTGGCGCGCATTCTCGATACGAAGCGGCCCACGGCGACGCGCGTCTGGAAGCCAGCATTGGGAGTGGTCGTCGTATTCTTCGTCGGTTGCCTTGCCGTGTTGCCGTCCGCGCCGCAGTTTGTGGCTGTTGACCGCGGCGTGAGCGATGCAGGCGCAGCGCCGAGCACAGCCGATAGGAGTAATACCATCGCGGTTGGCCAGCAGTTTTCGCCAATGGCGAGTGTGATTCCGGCGTCATTTCAGAGCGACGGAACTGCTCATGCCGACGCAACTGCGTCAGTAACACGACAGACGGCGGTGGCTCCTAAACTTTTTCACGCGCACCTCCGAACGAAGCAGGCTGCTGGAAGTCAGCTCTCTCGGCCGCAGGCAATCGCCACGCGGATGAATTTGGATCGAGCGACGCCGCCCGAAGGATTCATGGCCGTCAATTTCAATGCGGTTGCGGATCAAGAGAATGCGGAGCAAAAGAATGCTCCGGAATTCCGGACACTGGTATTCATCGAAACTTCGGAGTATAGGACCGCCGATGCGACGGTGTGGAGCGTGCAGGTTTGGCGGATGACGGTTCCGAGCGCAATGGCCGCGCGCTTGGCGCGACTGCCGGTAGCGAACAAGATTTAACGGCGAAAATTTTTTTGCAGTCAACAACTAGATAATTAGTTGCAAATGATCAGGTGAACCATCAATCAGTTACACAGTAATCGGCTACACGTAATCGATTACACAAGGAGAAAAGCAAATGAAGAAGTGGTTAGCAGGTTATAAAGCGGCAACGACTCGGCGCGTGCTGGCGGGCGCGTTGGCGGTTGCATTGGTTGGGACGATCGCGATGTTGAACTTCACGAAGTCTGCGACCGCAGCAGCGGCGCCAACTCCCGCAGCGGCGGCGCTTGATGACAACAGTGTGGGAGCGTTGCTTACGCTCGACCACGCCATGGAAACGCTGGCGGCGCGGGTTACTCCGGCGGTGGTGAACGTCACGGTTGTATCGAAGGCGCACGAGCAGCAGAGCAGCATGGAAGGCGCGCCTGACATGCAGCAATTCTTTGGACCCGAAGGTCCGTTCGGCGGCCAGGGCAATCAGTTTGGCCGTCACTTTAACTTTCAGCAGCAGCCGCAGAACCGGATTGAGCATGGTCTCGGCAGCGGCGTGATCATCTCTCCCGACGGATACATCGTTACTAACAATCACGTGATCGATGGAGCGGTCGATATTCGCGTCACCATGAGCAACCGCGAAGTCTATCCCGCAAAGCTGGTGGGCGCCGATCCGCTGACCGATCTTGCGGTCATCAAGATCAAGGGAAGCAATTTTCCGAGCGTGCCATGGGGCAACTCTGCTGGGTTGCATCCGGGACAGACCGTGCTGGCATTCGGCAATCCTTATGGGTTTCAGTTCACGGTGACCCGCGGAATTATCAGCGCGTTGAATCGCCCGAATCCCGACGTGAGCGATCGCCGCAAGCCCGGTGAATTCATCCAGACAGATGCTGCCATCAATCCGGGTAATTCGGGCGGAGCGTTGGTGAACGCGCATGGCGAGCTCATCGGCATCAACACGTTTCTAATTTCCGGCTCGGGATCATTCTCGGGCATGGGCTTCGCCATCCCCACGCAGATTGTGGAACCGACGGTGGAGACGCTGATTCGCGATGGCAAAGTGACGCATGCGTTCATCGGGATTTCGATTTCCGACGTCACTCCTGACAACGCGAAGTTCTTTCAGATGAATAAAGCAGAGGGAGCTTTGGTCTCTGACGTTACACCGGACGCGCCGGGAGCAAAAGCTGGCCTGCGCACCGGAGACGTGATCACCGAACTCGATGGCAAGCCGGTGAGCGATGCTGGACAACTGCAAATGTTGGTTGGACAGAAGCGGCCGGGCGAAACGATCCATCTGGAGGTGGTGCGTGATAGCAAGCCGATGAGCGTGGCCGTAACTGTCGAAGCGCTCGGCGGCGACAAGGGCACAGAAGTCGCCAATGGCGAACACAAGGGTCGCTGGGGGCTTAAGCTCGCCGACTTGACGCCTGATGTCCGCAATGAACTGCAATCGCAGGATCCGCAGTTTCAGAAGGCGGTGCATGGTGCGGTGGTTGAGGATGTTCTTCCGGGCAGCCCGGCTGACAATGCGGGCTTGCAGCAGGGCGACGTCATCATGGAAGTGAACCGGCACTCGACGAAATCTGCGTCCGATGTGGTGCAGGCGTTGTCGAGCGTCCCGAATGGGCAGGATGCGCTGGTGCTGGTGTGGTCAAACGGTGGCAGCACGTTCCGCGTGTTGCATCCGACGCAAGGTTAACGGAAAAGCAGGAATCTCCGTTGTGCGCGCTGCGTTGCCGGCCGTCCTCCTGGCGGTTGGGCGCAGCGCGTATTTTTCTATTCGAGCGAGTCGTAGTGAATCGGAGAATTGACGGTTGGGGATCAGACTGGTTGCCTCGGCTGATGGGTTCGATCAAGAATTCGAATTGGACGCGGTAGGAAGCGAAATATTAGAGTTCTCTTAGTCTTCTATTAGACTTCTATTAGACTTGGGGGAAGGCTTCGCGCATCCTGGAAGCAAATTTGACCACCCTGAGGTACACCGTGGTAATCATTCATCCTGCGGCTGTGTAAGCGCTTTCCGTTTCCTAGCCGATAGAATGGCTTAACGTGGGATTCACATATCTGGGTAATGCGTCGATGGTTGATGGGTCAATTGTTGGTTGCCAGTTCGCGGGGCAATGGCCTTTCCTGACAACCTATAGCTGAAATGGAGAAATGATTTGGATCGATCGGACGAGCTAGTTCAGGATCAAGACCACGCTGCCTGTTCTCTTGACGCCAGCTATGTGCTGACGGGCGAGGAGATCGGAAATCTGGTGGCGGAACCGGGCAAGCCGGCCGAGACCCTGATGAATGTCGTGGCTTTGATCGCGCGGCGTTTTGGCACTGATGTTTGCTCCGCATACCTGTTGGAGCCCGACCGCGCGAACCTGGTTCTGGCAGCAACGCTCGGACTGCGTCCGGAGTGCGTGGGCAAGCTGCGCATGGCGGTCAATGAAGGGCTCGCCGGGTTGGTGGCTGAGCAGGTCCGCCCAGTGGCGGTTGAGCAGGCAAGGAATCATCCGCGATTCAAATACTTCGTGGAAGCGGGCGAGGATAAGTACAGTTCGTTTCTCGGAGTTCCGCTGATAGACCGTGGAGTGCTGCAAGGTGTTCTGGTAGTTCAGACAATCGAGGCCCGCGCGTTCCCGGAAAACGAAATTCGGCAGCTGACAGAGGCTGCGACCCGCGTCGCCCATGTGGTGAGCGAAGCTCGCACCCTCGACCGATTTATCGCGCCCGTGCAGGAGCGGCTGTGGGCACTGGCTCGCAATATGTGGTGGAGCTGGGATCACGATGCTTCGAGCTTGTTCCGCGATATCGATCCGCTGCGCTGGCGGCAGCTCAATCACAGTCCGGTGGCGCTGTTGAACGAATATCCGCTGGAAAAACTCGAAGAACGCGCCAACGAATTGGCGCTGCACAGCCGTATTAACTATGCGTATCGCCGGCTGCGAGAGTATGAGGAAACGGAACATACATGGGGCGCTCGGCGGGCCGGCGTGCTCCGCGCTCGTCCCGTGGCTTACTTCTCCGCCGAATTCGGAGTGCATGAATCGCTCCCCATCTATTCCGGCGGCCTGGGGGTATTGGCGGGCGACCATATCAAGAGCGCGTCGGATCTGGGGATTCCGCTGGTGGGCGTAGGTCTGTTTTACGGCCAGGGATATTTTCGCCAGCGCCTCGATCGCGATGGCTGGCAGCGCGAGGAGTATCTCGAGACCGATGTCAATCAGCTGCCCATGGAGACGGCGATTGGCAAAAATGGGCGTCCGGTCGAAGTGCAGGTCGATACTCGTCATGGCCCGATCTACGCGAAAGTGTGGCGCGTGAGCGTCGGCCGCTGCGATTTATTTCTGCTTGACTCGGATGTCGAAGGCAACACTCCCGAAGATCGCGAAATGACCTCGCGCCTGTATGGCGGCGACGGGCGCGTGCGGGTGCACCAGGAAGCGCTTCTCGGCATCGGCGGCCTGCGTGCTTTGCGTGCGATGGGGATTACGCCGGGTGTGCTTCACCTGAACGAAGGGCATAGCGGATTTGCCGTTCTGGAGGCGATTCGCCAGCGCATGGACGACGAAGGCATCAGTTTTGATAAAGCGGTGCCGCGGGTTGCGCGCGAAGTCGTGTTCACGACGCATACGCCGGTGCCCGCCGGGCATGATCGCTTCGACTCCGACCTGATCGAGGAGCACCTCGGACCGTTGCGCGAGGCGCTTGGTCTTTCGAAAGAAAGATTCATGGGGCTGGGGCGTGAGAGTCCCGATAGCGATGAACGCTTCTGCATGACGGTGCTCGGCCTGCGGTTGTCGCGCCGTGCCAACGCGGTTTCTTCTTTGCATGGCGAAGTCTCGCGCGCCATGTGGACGGGGTTGACTCCGGGCAAGAGTGAAGACGCAGTTCCAATCGGACATATCACCAACGGCGTGCACGCGCCGACCTGGCTGGCGCCGCAGATGTTCCGCCTCTACGATCGCCACCTGGGCACGGGTTGGCACCTGAAGGGCAGCGAATCGAAAACCTGGGACGGCATTGAAAACGTTGATGACGGTGAGCTCTGGGAGACGCATTTCAATCTCAAGTCGCGCATGATCGAATTTGTGCGCCGCCGCGCCGTCAAGCAAGCCGCGCGCCGTGATGAACCACGCTCCGTGCTGCAGCAACTGGAGCGCGCTCTCACTCCCGATGCGCTGACCATTGGTTTTGCGCGCCGCTTTGCCACCTACAAGCGCGCCAATCTCATTCTGGCCGACATCGAAAAATTGGCTAGTCTGATCAATGATCCGAAACGCCCAGTGCAGTTTGTATTTGCTGGCAAAGCCCATCCTTTGGACGAACCGGGCAAGCGCGTCCTGCAACAGATTGCGCAGTTGATGCGCGACCCGCAGTTCTCTGACAAATTGATCTTCATCGAGGATTACGACATCAACGTGGGCCGCCATTTGACGCAGGGGGTTGACGTCTGGCTCAACAATCCGCGGCGGCCGCTCGAAGCTTCCGGAACCAGCGGGCAAAAAGTCGTTCTCAACGGCGGGTTGAATCTTTCCGTTTTGGATGGCTGGTGGGCGGAAGCTTACGATGGCATGAACGGTTTCGCGATCGGCAATGGTCGAACCCACTCAGATATGAATGTTCACGACGCCCGCGACGGCGAAGATCTGATGCGCGTGCTGCGCGAAGAAGTGATTCCTCTCTATTACCAGCGCGATCGCGACGGCCTGCCCCGAGGCTGGATCAAGCGCATGAAGCGCACCATCCGCACCCTCGGCTGGCGCTTCAATGCCGATCGCATGGTGATGGATTACACGCTGAATTGCTACGTTCCCGCCGCCGGAGGCACTTCCAGCGATCTGCGCTTGCAGATGTAACTCTCTTTTTATAATCCTCGCGCCTTTCTTCAACCACCGGGAGCACGAAGGATCACCAAGGTTTCAGACCTTGATTCCTTCCTCCGTGTGCCTTGGTGACCCTCGTGGTTAATGATCTTGGCGAGGCCCAGCAAAGCTCCGGTCTTTCGACTTGACAGCTTCGCCAGACCATTTAATATAGATGAATAATTATGCATGATAATGGATAATTATGCCTAAATTCGAAAATTGAAAATGAATACGAGGAAAGGAATCAACCACCGCACGTTTGCGATTTAATGGCAGCTACCCTTAAAACCGCGGTTCTCGGCGCCAGCGGCTATTCTGGCCTCGAACTGGCGCGCATTCTAAGCCGCCATCCGCGCACTGCCAGTCCGTTGCTTTTGCGGCGGACGGCGGAGACTGACGAAGGCATTGATGCGGGGAAGAAATCCACAAAAGCGTCTTCGGCGTGGCCGCAGATTTCCGGCAACGGGCATGCGCACGTCGAGCCCTTTTCCTGGTCCGCTCTTAAGCAGCACGGTGTGGAACTGTTGTTTCTGGCCACTCCGCACGCCGTCTCTCGCGAACTGGTTCCGGAGGCGATTTCGCGCGGACTGTCTATCGTGGATCTGAGTGGCGCGTGGCGACTGAAGCAGGAGGTGCATCGGGCGATTTATCACTTTAAAGATGCAGACGCCAAGGCTGCGGCCGAAGCCAGCGAGCGCGCCGTATATGGTTTGCCCGAGTTGAATGCAGGCCAGATCAAGTCGGCCACGCTGGTGGCGAATCCCGGTTGTTATGCGACTTCGGTGATCCTTGCACTCGCGCCCGTGCTGCTTGCCGGTTGGGTCGAACTGGATCGCGGCATCATCTCGGATTCGAAGTCGGGCGTATCCGGCGCAGGCAAGGAGCCTACGGCGCGCACCCACTTCGTGTCGGTTGCCGACAATTTTTCCGCCTACTCAGTTTTTAGGCACCGTCACACGGGCGAGATTCTCGAGCAGCTAGCGCTCGATTCGGCGCAGCTGATTTTTACTCCGCATCTGCTGCCGATTCCTCGTGGAATTCTTTCGACGATTTACGTGTACTTGAAACGCAAAACGACAGAGGGCGAAATTCAGAGCTGCCTTCAAGATTTCTACGCGGGGAAGAAGTGGGTCCGGGTTTTTCCGGCATCGACTTTGCCGGAGATTCAGTTTTCGGTGCACACCAATTATTGCGACATCGGATTTTGTCTGGCGGACGACGGCCGCCGGCTCATTTTGGTTTCTTGTCTCGACAATCTGCTGAAGGGCGCCGCGGGTCAGGCCGTGCAAAATATGAACCTCATGTATGGGTGGGACGAGGCCGAGGGGTTGCAATGAAAATCGTGGTCAAAATCGGCGGCAAAGCGCTCGAGGACAAAACCACGCTGCAAAAATGCGCCAAGGCGGTGGTATTACTTTCTCAGGATGGACATCAGGTAGCTGTTGTCCACGGCGGCGGCAGCGCTTTGACGCGGACGCTCGAACTACTGGGAAAGAAAAGTGACTTCGTGCATGGCCTGCGCGTTACCGACGCGGAGACACGCGATGTCGCGTTGATGGTACTAGCCGGCATCGTCAACAAAAGCCTGGTAGCGGCGATCGCTGCTGCTGGCCAACCGGCGATTGGACTTTGTGGCGGAGATGGCGGCGTGTTTCGCGCCCGCAAGAAACAGGACGCTGAATTCGACCTCGGGTACGTCGGTGAAATTTGTTTTTCTGAACCGCGCTGGCTTAAGGCGATCTGGGCGGAGGGCGGCATTCCAGTGCTCTCGTCGCTGGCACTTGGCGGCGATGGCCAATACTACAACGTGAATGCCGATCAGATGGCGGCGGCTTGCGCCATCGCCTGCGAGGCTGACGCGCTGATTTTTCTTACTGACGTTGATGGTGTGAAACAGGCCGATGGATCGGTGATGGCGCGACTGGATACGAAGCAAGCTGCCGGGTTGATCGACGAATCGGTGGTCAGCGGGGGCATGATGCCGAAGCTTGAAGCTTGCACGCAGGCGCTCAAATCGGGAGTGGGGCGCGTGCGCATACTTCCGGCGGCGCAAGTCGAGATGCTGCCGCTTTTTTATTTCACCAAAATCGATTGCGGCACTGAGGTGTTGAGAGCATGAGCCTCGCAACTGTTTCTCGGATGGAAGCTAAGCTTCTGCTTCCTACCTATGAGCGCCAGCCGATTCTTTTCGAACGTGGCCGCGGCGTCTATCTCTGGGATTCCGTGGGCAAGCGCTACCTCGATTTTCTGAGCGGGATTGGGGTGAATGCTCTCGGCCATAATCATCCTGCCATACAGGCCGCGATTAAGCGCCAGGCGGGACGGCTGATTCATGTTTCGAATCTTTTCTATCACGAGTATCAGGCGGAGCTTGCGCGGCTGTTGACGGAAATCTCCGGGCTCGATCGGGCTTTCTTTTGTAATAGCGGGACGGAGGCTTGGGAGGGAGCGCTCAAACTCGCGCGCGCCTTTGCGCAGATGAATCATGCAAACGGCGGTGCCTCTGGAGCCACGTCGAATGCAAAGACGCAAATCCTCGCCATGGACAATTCTTTTCATGGGCGCACGTTTGGGGCGCTGGCTACCACCGGTCAGCTGAAATATCGCGCTCCATTTACTCCCCTCGTGCCGGGCGTCACTTTTGTCAAGTTCAACTACCTCGACGATCTGCGGCGAAAGTTTGATGCGAGCGTTTGCGCGGTGTGCATCGAGACGATCCAAGGTGAAGGTGGAGTTTGTCCGGTCAGTGCTGAATTTCTTGGGCTGGCCTCACGGCTCACGAAACAGTCGGGTGCGCTGCTCGTGCTCGATGAGATTCAATGCGGGCTCGGCCGCACTGGGCGCCATTTTGGCTACCAGCACTATGGCGTCTTGCCCGACATTGTCACGGTTGCAAAACCGCTGGCGGGCGGGTTGCCGCTCGGTGCAATCCTCACGACGGAACGAGTTGCGACGTGCATGCATCCTGGGCTGCATGGCACGACTTTTGGGGGAGGTCCTCTGGCCTGTGCCACGGCTATTGCGTTCCTGCGCGAAGAGAAAAAGTTACTGAAGCATGTGGGCGCGATGGGCGAATATTTTCAGGCGGGGCTGGCGACGCTGGATCAGAAGTACAAATCGATTCAGGATGTTCGTGGGGTTGGCTTGATGCAGGCTCTTGAGTTGGATTCGCCTGAACTGGCCAAGGCTGTTGCCGGTCAATTATTGAAGGAGGGAATCATCATCAATCGCACGCATGAAACCGTGTTGCGGTTTCTGCCGCCTTATATCATTCAGAAGAAGCACATCGACCAACTGATCAAGGCTCTAGACGCGGCGTTGCGGAAAAATGAAGAAACCAGCCAAACGAAAACGAAGTCCGCGACGACGCGGCGCGAGAAAGAGGCCCATGCGCACGCGTGAGGCGGTTCTTCCCGATGCGGAGCAGATTCATGCCCTGGTCTCGGCTTACTCGGGCGATGGAACGCTGTTGCCGCGGTCGCTCGCGGAGATTTGCGAGAACGTCCGCGACTTTATTGTGCTCGAGCAGGACGGGCGCATCATCGGATGCGGCGCGCTTCATCTTTATGGCACACATTTAGCTGAGATTCGTTCGATTACTGTCGATCCCGCGAGCCAGAGTGCAGGCGGCGGCCGGCGACTGGTCAAGGCTTTGCTGGCGCAGGCTGAGAAACATAAAGTCAGTTGCGTGTGCCTGTTCACCCGCATTCCTGAATTTTTTGGGCGCATGGGTTTCACGCTCGCCAATCATCAGGATCTTCCGGATAAGATTCACAAGGATTGTTACAAATGCCCACGCTTGTATCGGTGCGATGAAGTTGCGATGATCCGCGGGCAGGCTCCCGCCTTCGCAATTTTGCCACCGCCGAAAAACTGGTTGAAGATCCAGGCATGATCTCGCTGCGCCGTTCTCCTGAGAAAGTTCGTCTGCCGAAGGGATTTTCATTTTCGGCTGTTGCGGCTGGCGTCAAGGTCAGCGGGCGGCCCGACCTGGCGTTGGCGGAAGCGGTTGAGGGATCCAGCGCTGCGGCGCTGTTTACCCAGAACCGAGTGGTTGCCGCTCCCGTCATAGTCGGCCGCCAGTCGCTGGTTTCAACTGGAGGGCATGTTCGCGCCGTCGTCGTAAATTCCGGAAATGCCAATTGCGCCACGGGTCGCCGCGGCCTTCAGGCTTGCGAGCGAGTCTGCCGCGAGGCGGGAAGTTTGTTGGGTGTTCCTGCCGCCGAAATCTTTCCCTCATCCACTGGCATCATCGGAGTTCAGTTGCCGGCGGAGAAGATCTGTGCCGCGCTTCCCAGGCTCGCTGCGGCGCGATCGGGCGACGAGCGTGCCGCGCTCGCCTTTGCTGACGCGATCATGACCACCGATACGCGACGCAAGATTGCGTCGACGCGCTTTCGAACTGGTTCGAACGAAGTCACCTTGCTGGGCATCGCCAAGGGCGCGGGCATGATTCATCCGCAGCTAGCAACGATGCTGGTGTACTTGTTCACCGACCTGAAGGCTAACGCGCGCGAACTGCAACCCTTGCTGCGCGCGGCTTGTGACAGCTCTTTGAATTGCATGTCGATCGATGGAGATACGTCGACGAATGACATGGTGCTGCTATTGGCCAGTGGCTCTAGCGGCGCCGGACTGAAAGACACCGGCGTGCGAAAGAAATTTTCCGCCGCTCTCACTGCTGTGTGTCAATCATTGGCGGAGCAGATCGTCAGCGATGGCGAGGGAGTGCAGCATGTGATTCGTTTGTTCGTTGAACAGGCGCGCAGCCGGGAAGAGGCGTTACTGGTGGCGCGGACGATTGCTCACTCCATGCTGGTCAAGACAGCGTGGGCCGGGGCGGATCCGAATTGGGGGCGCATTCTGGCCGCTGTGGGGCGATGCGGAGTTGCGATCGATCCATCAGGTGTTCAGATTTTTATTGGCAGTGAGAAGGTGTGTCGCAACGGGATGGGCCGCGCTTTCGATGAGCGGCGGGCGCATCGAACGCTGGCTCAGCCGGTATGCGATATTCGTGTTCAGTTGGGACGGGGAGGGGATGCGGTGAGGTTTTTGACGACTGACCTTACGGCGGAGTATGTGCGGATTAATGCGGACTATTCTACTTAGAGTGTACGGTTTCTGCCCAATAAATCAACCGCCACGAGATTTGTGTTGATGATCTCGCCTAGGGCAAACCTTCGTGCGGTTGCGGCTTTCAGGTCCTTTGAGCCTGGTTCTCTTGCAAACTGTGCGAGCAACCGGAGATTGGAAATGTCACTCCGAGCGCAGCGCTTGCATGACATCGACCCGCGCAGCTCGTGCCGCGGGCAACACCGACGCGACAACCGCGACTGCCATTAATACGAAGGCAGCGACGAACACGGGAACAAGGCCCGGCATTTTGACCTCCCAAAAGAACCTGCTCGCGAGCCGTGCAAGCACGAAGCCGACCGCCGCGCCAGCAATCACGCCAGCACCTGCCATTACGGCTCCTTCGGCGATGACACGGGTCAAGAGATGCCGACGTTGCGAGCCGACTGCCAGGCGGATGCCGAACTCACGGGTGCGCGCACTGACGGAAAAGGCGAGTACGCCGGCTACGCCTACGATGGCGATGGCTAACGCAACCGCGGCAAATAAGCCGAATACTATTGTGTTGAGACGATCGGGGGTGAGCACTTCGGCGCGAATGTCTTCGAGCGTGGCGGCGTGCTCGACGGGCTGATCAATCGACATCTCGCGCACGACGCGCGTGACTGGCGTGACTAGCGAGTAGGGATCGATACGCGTGTGCACGAAGAGGCGGCCGCCAAAGATGCTCACGCCGTTGCTGTCGGAAAGATTATCCGGCACCTGGCCGAACGGATGATAGATGGTAAGTGCCGGTCGCGGTATGACGTGCTCATCATCGACATCCGCGGTGACGCCAACAATTCGGCGGGATCCTTTGCTCATGCCGACGAAATCCCACACTGGGTCAGTCCACATGATGTGGCGATTGAGGGGATCCTGGCCGGGGAACATGCGCTGCGCGACACTTTGGCTGACGATCACTACCGGTTCGCCACCTCGCCGGTCATCATCGTTGAAGTCCCGGCCTTCAATCATGGGCACGCCGAGCGCCGCGAAAAATCCCGGCGAAACGGCGCGAAACTGCGCCAGAGGATCCTCTTCGTGATTGCCTTTTACGTGACCTTCGCCGGTGAATTCAAATCCGGGACCGAAGGCACCCGCATCTCGCCAGGGGACGCTCGTGCCTTCGGCGACTCCGTCGACTCCGGGGACTTCTTTGATTCGGCGGATCGCTTCGCGATAAAAATTGATGATCTGATCGGGAGTTTTGCCATAAGACTCCACTGGCAAATCCATGGCGAGCACGCGGTGCATGTCGAAACCGGTCTGCGTGGCTTGGAGCGTGAGCAGCGTCTTGACCAGCATGCTCGCGCCAGCCAGCAGGATGAACGAGGCGGCGATTTGTGTGATGGCGAAGATGCGCAGCCGGCTGCTCGTCCCACCGGTGATGCGCACGCCTCCGCTGCTGAGGTTGAAACCTTGCGAAGTGTTGGCAGCAGGTAAGCGCGGGACGAAAGCCAGGAGCACGGCGGCGGCGATCGCCAGGGTTGCGCCTAGCCAGAGCATGCTCGAATCAATTTTCAAATCGAGCGCGCGCACAGAGAAACGCGAAGCGTAGCGCGCGAGGATGTTGACCATCGGAGTTGCGGTAAGCACTCCGAGAATCGCTCCCGCGCCGCAGAGCAGCAAGCTTTCGGCGAGGAGCAGTCGGCGTAACGTAGCGGTGCTTGCGCCGAGCGCGGAGCGGACGGCCAATTCCGCTTCGCGACGCACGGTGCGGGCCAGAATCAGATTGACGACATTACAGCACGCGATAATGAAAACCAGTCCCGAGGCAGCGAGCAGTACCAGCAAGACGGTACGAGCACCCGATGTGATCTCATCGCGGAGCAGCTTCGCTTCGATGCTGTATTGTCCGCTCGCAGGGTAGGCTTCGGGATGCTCTTTCTTCATCGCGGAGTATGCGGAGCGCAACTCGGCTCGAGCCTGATCGAGCGAAACTCCCGGAGCGAGACGGCCGAATAATTCCGTCATGCGATGAATGCGGCCAGTGACCATGGTCGCAGAGAGATGATGTGGGCTGGTCACAACATTGGCGATGAGTTCCGTGTCGGCAGGGTAGGGAACCGATGGCTCGAGCACGCCAACGATTGTGGCAGTGCGCGTATCCAGCCGAACCTGTTTCCCGATCACCGACGGATCGCTGTGAAACGTGGTGGTCCAGAAGCGGTAGGTAAGCACGGCTGCGCCTGCGGCATTCGGGCCGTCATCGCGCATATCCAGCAGCCGGCCAAGCACAGGGCGCAGGCCCATGACTTCGAAGTAGGAGCCGCCTACGACGCCGGCGCTAACTTCGCGCGGCTCGCCGAGCCCAATCATGGTGAACCCCATCGTCGAAAAGTCGCCAAACTCGCTGACCGATTTCACGCTGCCCCGCAAGTCCTGGAGTTCGGGCACCGAAAAACGATCGTTGTCCGCACCGATGCCAGGGGCGCTCTGTCGGATGTAAATCAGGCGATCTTCGTCGCGGTTTACCAGCGGCCGCAGCAGGACGCCGCGCACGAGGGTGAAGATAGCGGCGTTGGCGCCGATGCCGAGCGCCAGCGTGAGGATCACGGCCAAGGCCAGCCCCGGAGTGCGCGCCAACGAGTGGAGGGCAAATCGGAGATCGCGAACAAAGGACATAGTTCACCCCTATCCAGCCGAGGTAGCAGCGTTCGTGCCAACTTTAGAGGCACATTATAAGTCACTTACAGGAGTTGAAATGATACGCGCTGGGCGTTTGAGGACATTGCTGCCCAAAATCGGACACCGATCCCAACGTCCGCTAACATTACGTCGGACCGTGCTGAATTTCTCGGAGGTGGTTACTCCGGCGGCCGTGGATCACGTAACGAGCCAATTTTGGCGCTTTTGTTCCTCTAGTTGCCGCTATGCTAATCAGTAAGTTATGCGTTTTCAACGCTGGCAGGTGAACCGCTGCGCCACCCAAAACCAAAGCCAAAAGCAAAGTCAGAAACCTACGCCTAGAAGTTGAAGGACGCTTGCAATTCTATTTTTCTGTTGGCGGCTGCGCTGGAAAATGGGCCTCCGGCGAGAGCTACTGACTCCCCAAAATTTGGCGAGGTAATGACGCCGATCGGGGTTCCGGGGTTCACCTTGTTCAGGACGTTTCGCGCATTGACGCTGAAGGTCAGGCTGTAGCGGCGATTGGTAGCGGGGCCTCCACCGAAACCGCCGCGCGGTCCGCCCCCGAAGCCTACGCTGCCGCCACCTCCGCCTCCACCCCCACCGCCGCGCCCACCGCCTCCGCCGCCACCACCGCCGGGACCACCACCAGATTGCGCGTTGTTTTTTCCGCCAACCTCCGGGCCGAAGCCGAAAGTTTTCGCCAGGCGCAGGTTCAGCGTGAACTGGTTGGGTCCGGTCAGATAGTTGATGGGGATCGGAGTATAGGGAAGTGGATTCGTTAGACCGCCCGGAACGAAGAAGTGGCTACAAGCGGCGGGAGTGGGAAAGGGGCACGACCCGGGAGCATAGCTGCCGAACGCGGGCCGGTCGTTGAGAAGGGAATTGTTGCTCAGGTCATCGCCGACCGTGACGTTGTAGGGCGAGCCAGAATTGAAAATCATAAACGGACTCAGGCGAAAGCCGCGCGGCAGTCCGATGGTGCCGCCGACAAACAACCGATCGCGGATCGCAAAGGAGGCTCGTCCGTAATCCAAGTGCACGTCGTATTGATTCGATGGAAAGCTTGTCGAAAACGCTCCTGAATTCACACTGCCGATGGGATCGCTATTGGCGTAATTCAGAGAATAGTAGCCGAAGAGAGACAGCTTTGCTCCCGCACGAATGTTGAAACTGGCGATGAGCTGGTTCTGCCAGAAAACTCCACCCGAAGTGTATTGGTAGATCGGGCCCACCGACGGATTTGGAATGTTCGTCAACGGCGAGCCGGGAGTGCCGGGGAGCGGGGCGTTGATGTTCAGCGACATCAACTGGTGGACGCCGCGTGAATTCAGATACGTAAGCGAAGCGTTGGCGATCTTTGTGATCTGTCGCTCCACGCTGAAGGCGCTCTCGATGATGTAGGGCGCGTGCAGAGTGGGATTGATCTGATAGGTTGTCGGTGGCGTGGTCGGCGGCGGAGGCGTCGGGTAGCTGGGATTCTTGACGGTGTACTGTTGCTCGGTCACGCCGTTAAAGCGGTCCGCATTGATCACCATATCCTGGGTAATGCGGTTGTAGAACAAACCAAAACCGCCGCGCAGCACGGTCTTGGGCGCGCTCTTGCCTGCTCCACCAAGACCCCAGGCAAAACTGAGGCGAGGTGCCCAGTCGGCATGGTCGTGAATCTCGTTCTGTGTTTCAAAGCGCAGCCCGCCACTCACGGTGATGTTAGGACGCACCTTCCAGTCATCCTGTATGTACAGTCCGGCATCTACCAGGGTAACTGGCAGGGTAGGCGCAACGCCGCTGGGGCTGGTATTAACGGAATACTGGATCGGATTGGAAAGCTGGGACTGCTGGCAGCTGGCGGGACTTGGCGGGCACGAAAATGTATAGGTGCCGTTGAATCCTGCGCCGGAAGTGTTGACCTCGTGGAGTGCCCGCAGCCGTCCACCGAATTTTATGAAATGATTCCCCTCGGCCATCGAGGTGTAATTTTGCAGTTCGTAATGGTCCTGGTGATCGACCTGGGTTCCCGAGGCGGCGCCTCCGGTCGTGTATGCTCCTTGCACATTGATGCCTAGAACCGTGCTCACTGGATTCTGATTGCTGTTGTCGCGCAGGTATTGAAAGCGCGTCTCATTGATCACCTTTGTGCTGAGGACTTGGGTGTCGGTGATCTGCACGGTGTGTTCGGTGGACTCGGTGTTATAGCCGGCCTCGGGCAGCACCAGGCCGCCGACGCCGTCATTCTGCCAGGTATCGCGATAATACTGGTAGCGGGCGGTGAGCGTGTTGCTGGGGCTGATCTGGTAGTCGATGCGAGGAGCGATGTTGGTGCGGGTGCGGGGATTGGCGACGCTCTCGCTAAGGCCCAGCACGGGCGCGTTTACGACTGCGATTTCGTCGATGTCGCGACGCTGTGTGTCGAGGAAGAAGGATGCCTTTTTATTGATGGGGCCACCGATGTTTCCCATGAAGATCACGGAATCGTAGGGCTCCTGCTCGGCGTCACCGAGGTATGGATTTCGGGTGTTGAATGACGAGTCGTTTCCTACGATCTGGAGCTGGCCATGAAACTTGTCGGTGCCCGGCTTGGTGAAAATTTCAATTCGTCCGTAGCCAAGTTTGTCGTATTCGGCGGAGAAGGGATTCTGATTGATGCGAATCTCGCGAATCGATGACTTGGGGGGAAGCTGTCCGGCGGTGAATCCGTCGATGTAGAGTTGGCCGCCGTTGGGGCCGGCGGACGGGCCAGCGAGCGCTTCAAGATCGGACTGCAATTCGTCGGGATCGTCGGGCAGCGCTTCCAGATCTTTGCCGGTAAGGATAACCGCACTCGCGTTATTCGCAGGATTTACGTCCAGGGTTGGCCCTTCTGACTGCACATTGACCTTTTCCTGCTGCACATTGATGTCGAGCGCGATGTTAAATTGCGCGACTTGGCCGGCGGTTACGGCTACATCGTTCTGGATGAAAACGGCGAAGCCCTGGGCGTTGGCGGTGACGGTATATTTGCCGGGTGGAAGATTGGCAATTTCGTACGCGCCGGTTTTGCTGCTGGCGGCTGTGCGGGTTTGGCCGCCGGACATGAGGACTCCCACGGCGGCATTGGCCACGACCGCGCCGGAGGGATCGGTCACTTGCCCGCGGAGAGTTCCGGTTGCGGGCTGCGATTGGGCGGCCGCGGGGGACATCGTCATTGCCAAAATCAGAATGGCCAGAATGAAGACTGATACCTTCAACGTTCACCTTTTCTTTCCAGGGAATTCACATTCAATACAATGAATTGAGATTTAGTTGTTACTGCGCGGCTTCACCTTCTCCACCCTGCGCGCCCAGCGACCACGGCGAGAGCAGCGAGGACGCGCTGCGATTCGGCGCGGCAGTCAGAATGGCGTCGACTCCCGCGAGCAGGGTGATCGCCGTAACTGCGTCTGAATTTCCGCCTTCTGTTGAAACGATCATTACAGCATCACCCTTTTGCAGGTCGGATAGCTTGCTGTTGGGGAGGCGGCTCAACATGCGCTGCAAATCTGGAGGACCGTTGCCGCCTTGCCCACCGCCGGGGCCGGGCGCGGCTTTGTTTTCCGGCGTGCTGCCGGGCGTAGTTGCAGACTGCGAAGGCGCCTGAGATCGCCCACCGTCGGCGTTCGGCGCGGTTTGGCCGCTAGCGTTCGCTGGATTACCAGCCGCGCCCCCCGCTTTCAATCGCATGGCGATGCGTTGCGCCATTTCCGGCGGCAGTTTTTTCATCTGCGAATCGGGCGATACTTTTACTATCACCGCGCTCTTGGTGATCGCATCCTGCACCGTCATTGAATTTGTTGCCGGGTCGATGGCTTTGATGGTGCCTGCAATATTTCGGAAGGAGCCGGTGACAATTTCTTCGGCAGCCAGGTCGCTGCCGTCGGCGCTGCGAGTTCCGCGGGCGCGCAACTGGTCTCCGACTTTAAGTAGCGACATGAATTGAGTGGTGGGCTCCGGTTTTGCGTCGTCAAATTTCACAGAGTCAGGCGCATAGCGGCGGAGGATGGTAGCTTTGCCGACTTGGACGGCGACCGTTTTTGTCGTCCCTACTCCGCCGGTGGAGACGGTGATGGTGCTGGCCGGGGCGTCGACCTTGGTGACGAGGCCGCCGATACCGCGTTTCTGCCAGTCGTCGCGCTCATGTTGCTGTTTGGCGGTTACGTCGGCCTGCTTCATTACGATCACGGCCAGCGCGGTGATGGTGTGGGAGTCACCCGCGGACGCTTGGCCTCGAACCAGAACCCGATCGCCGGGCTGCAAATCTTGCGGCTGAAGTGGCGTCGCGTTTTTCAGGTCTTTTTCGCCGGGTGGCACGCGCAGGATTTTTGTGGTGGCGGTCAACTTTGTGGTGACGTCGCCACCGGATTCGGCGGTGACCGTGATTGAATCCGCTTGAACAGTTTTGATTACGCCGACGGCTTTGGAGACTTGCGCCGCTGCGTTGGACGCGGTCTGGTCCTGCGTAAACGCATACTCAGCCGGCGCGAAAATCAACGATGCCAACATGACGCCGAGCCAGCACGCCTTGACTAGTGTGGAGCGGACACTCTTGTCCGCTTGCACCGGTTGTTTCGCTTCCGATAAGCGGAAAGGAGTGTCCGCTCCACATTTGACTGGGCGCCGCGTCGGAAAGACTCGCTCCGCTAGCTGTCGAAAATATGACATCAAACAACTTTAGCATCGCAGGACGGGTCGGATTGCGCCTTTACGAAGTTTTACCCGGCATTGACAGAGCTTTAACGGCGGGGCTGGCAACCACGGATTCGTGGCGGAGCATCCAGTTAGTATTCGGCTCATGCTAACGTGTGTCTAGTGTTGAGGTCCGGGAATTTTTGTAAAAAAATATGATCTTCAAACCCTCTTCTTTGTCGTGGCCGGTTGTCTTCGTCTTCGCTGTTTGTGCGGTGGTCGCGCTGATTGCGCTTCCTGAAGTGGAGCGCTCGGCTCACGCTCAGAATGCGGCTGCCCCGGCGACCACGATTGCGGTCGACGTTAAGGTGGTCACGCTGCCGGTTACAGTTCGCGACAAGCATGGCAAGATCGTGCGCGACCTTACTAAGGATGATTTCACGCTGCAGGAAGATGGGCGGGCGCAGACGATCAAGTATTTTTCGCAGGACACGAATCTTCCGCTGACGCTTGGATTACTGGTCGACACCAGCCGCAGCCAAGAGACGGTGCTTGATGCGGAGCGCAACGCGAGCCGCAGTTTTCTTGAGCAAATGCTGGTGCAGCCGAAGGACAAGGCCTTCATTATTCATTTCGACCGTCAGGTGGAGCTGTTGCAGGATTTGACTTCTTCGCGGGAGAAGCTGCAAGCGGCGCTCGAATTGCTGAAGACATCGTCGGATAGGGATCACTCGAACGATCCGAATGATCCATCGAATTCTCCGTCGGGATCGGGTTCAGGCTCGCATCATGGCGGCGGCACGCAGCTTTACGACGCCGTGTTTCTGGCGTCGAACGAACTGATGAAGAAGCAGCCGGGGCGCAAGGCATATGTGATTTTGTCGGACGGAGTGGATCGTGGCAGCAAGACTTACCTGGAGAGTGCGATTGAGTCGGCGCAGCGGGCCGACACGGTTATTTACTGCATCTATTTCGCGGAGCCGCGCCACGAACAACGGCAGGGGAATGGGATGGGTCGGGGCGGCGGAGGCGGTTGGCCGGGCGGTGGTGGAGGGGGCGGAGGCTGGCCCGGAGGGGGCGGAGGCTGGCCTGGCGGTGGCGGTGGTGGGCGCGGGCCGGGCGGAGGGCAACGTCGTTCGGAAGAGCCGCGCACTGACGGCAAGAAAATTCTGGAGAAGATCTCTAAGGAAACCGGCGGGCGATTCTTTGAGGTATCTAAGAAGCAAACGGTGGGTGAAATCTACGACAGCATTGTTGAAGAATTGCGCACGCAATACAGCATGGGCTATACGCCCGATAAAGACAGTTCCGCGTCTGGCTATCATCACGTCGTATTGACGGTCAAGAAGAAGGAACTGACGGTGCAGACGAGAGACGGATATTACGCGGATCGGGAAGTGGCGGATAGCAAGAGCGGCAATTAGGCTGGCCCGCCTAGGAAGGCCCGTCGCTCGTCGAGTATTCTGATTTCTTGTTAGCAAACCTGACGAACGCTATGGTGTCATACAACCCATGGCACAAAATGACCGCCCACGATCTTATTTTGGCGCGAGTTCTTCGCGCACGGCTTTGCCTAACGCGGCCTGTTGCTGGGGAGTCAACTTGGTTCCGCGCGAGCTTAGGTACAGAACGTCGATTGCCATCTGGCCTTCGGTCTCGATCAGCGCGATTTCGATATTGCAATCGTGCTTGGAGAGGAGCGAGCACATGCGGTAAAGCAGCCCAGGGCGATCCTGAGTAAGAATCTGCACCAGCGTGCTGTTCGCGGAGCAGCTATCGTCGAATTCAATCTGGGTTGCGACCTTCACTTTTACCTTCGTGCTGTCGGCTGTCTCCGATTTCAAGCGGTCGCTTAGCATACGGGTCACATCGGCTTGGCCCTTGATTACGTCGGCGATGCTTTTTTTCAGACGATCCCATTCCTGCAGATTCATCTCCAGAGTGCGAAAACGGTCGGTGAAATAGAAAGTATCGACCACGATGCCAGCGGCGTTTGAAAACGCATTCGCTTTCACGATGTTCATGCCCCAGGCGGCGAGCGCCCCGGAGACGGAGGCGAAGAGAAATGGCCGGTCGGTGGTAACCAAGGTCAGTTCATACCAATGACGAATCTGCTTCAGACTAAGTTGCACGCCGTCTGGGCCCAGCCTGGCCGCCATTTCGGCGTGGGCAATGACATCGGTGGCGCCGTGAATTCGCAAATAACGTTGCGGCAACCCCTCGAGAAAAATATTGAGTTTTTTCCCCGCTACTGCCGCCAGTGAGCGCAGATGGGCCAGATTGGACGGCGCCATGTTGGAGCTGTCGTTGGCATCTGTGTGCACCCGTTGATCGGCGCTGCGGTTCAGGTAATTCGCGCAGGCGATATACAACTGCCAGAGGTTATCCGCCTTCCACGGCGTCATGGCTTCGGGGTTGACGGCTTTAACGTCGGCGTAAGTCATGAGGCAAAGCATCTTCAGGCGCTCGGGTGCACCCACTCTATCTGCGAACGACTTCACATTCGCGGGATCGAAAACATCGCGCCGCATGGCGGCTGACATTTCCAAGTGGTTCGCCACCAAGAAGCGCAGGGTCTCGCGATCTGCGGAATCGAGATCGAGCCGATCGGCACAGCTATCCGTAAGTCGGACGCTCACGTCAATGTGACTTTCGCCCTCGCCTTGCGCAGCTTTGCCGGAATCATGGAGCAGCAGCGCCAGATAAAGGAGTTCCGGTTGCTCGATTTCGCCGAGCAAAAGCGCGAAACGCCGGTCCCACTCCGACTGCGATTCCCGGAGGCGATGCAGATTTTCGATGGCTAAGAAAGAGTGCTCATCGACCGTATAACGATGGTAAAAATCGCGGACTACAAGCGCCTCGATGCCCTTCAATTCGGGCAGCAAAAGAGCGAGCAAGCGCAGTGAATTCATGGCACGCAAGGCGTCGGCGGCGTGCGGTTGCAGCAGCGTTTCTTGCAGGTAGAGCCACAATTCGGCGCCGCGCGGAGGGGTTGAAGCCAGCGCGGGCAGCGCTTGCTCGACTTTATATTCCGTCGTCGTGCTGAGCTTTACGCCGTGTTCGGCCATGAAATGAAAGAGTCGCAAGAGTATCTCCGGATCGCGCAGTCCGGCCGATTGCTGCGGTTGCTGCTTGAGGAAGATCAATCCGTCGACTACGGAAAAATCGTCGCTCGCAATCTTCGTCCGCCAGCCCTGGAATTGACGATGCAATGACGACCAGGCAGCGGGAATTTCCTCCAGCAATTGCGTGCAGACACGATGCACGCTGCGAACGTGGCCAAAATAGACGCGCATCCAGTCGGCGGCGTTTGCGATTTCGAAATCGTTGGCGCCAATCTTTCTCGCCGCGGCTTCGTCTTGCGCCTCCCAGGTGAGCGTGTTGTCGTGACGGCCGTGGCGATAATGCAGGAAGCAACGCACAGCCATTTGAAAATCGAGGGCGTCGTCGAAGGCGCGGCGCGATGAAACCGGCAATAAAGTTTGCGTATCTGGCCACACCTTCAACTTCTCCATAGCGGAAAGGAGCGCCAGCCAGTTGGCGACGTTGTAGTCGCGCAGGCCGCCGGGACCGTCTTTGACGTTGGGCTCAAGATGAAAGACTGTATTGGCGAATTTGTGGTGACGGGTGCGCGTGATCTCGGCGAGGTCCTGAATCAGAGTGTGGCTCTCGCGGCCAACGAGGCGAGGAATAACTTTTTCGCGCAGGCGGGAGAAGAGTTCGCGATCGCCAGCGAGGTAACGGCAGTCGAGCAGCGAGATAGTGAACTCAACATTGTCGGGATCGAGGCGATCACACTCGGCGAGGGTTCGCGTGGCGGGACTGACTTTGAGGCGCAGGTCCCACAGTTCCTGCGAGAAGCGACGGAGGTGATCTTTGAAGACAGTCTCGTCGTCGCTGGTGGTGCAGAGAAAGAGCAGATCGACATCGGAGTAAGGGAAAAGCCAGCCCCGGCCGAATCCTCCGGTGGCAACGAGCGCAAAATTTTTCGGAGTATCGTGTGCTTCGCTGCCAGAACCAACAGTCGTTCCAACGACGATTTCGTCCCAGAGACGAAGAACGATCGCATCAACCAGCGCGGTGCGCCGGGCGAGCGCGGTGCGCCCATTGCCATTGACGGCGAATTCCTGTTCGATGGCCGCAGATTCTCGCGCGTAGAGATCTCGCAACTCACTGTGAACGGTGGCACCGGTCGTCATTCCCCTCCTCAGTTGCCGGGTCGCGATTCCTATCCTGTCATTTTGCGCTCACAGCGCACCCTCACCGCGTTCATCGTTGCGAATGCGAATTGCCTCATCAATTCGCGAGAGAAAGATCTTTCCGTCGCCGATCTTGCCCGAGCGCGCGGCACTGGTGATGGCCTGCACGACCTTCTCGACTACTGCGTCGGCCACCACGATTTCGAGTTTCACCTTGGGGATCAAGTCGACTGTATACTCGCGTCCTCGATAAAACTCGGTGTGTCCTTTTTGGCGGCCGTGACCTCGGGCTTCAAAAACGGTCATGCCTTCGACGCCTACTTCGTGGAGTGCGTCTTTCACGGCATCGAGCCTGGAGACCTGGATAATTGCTTCGACCTTGGTCATTGATGTTCCGTTCGCAGTAGTGATCGTGAACTCAATCCAATAGCCGCATCATAACAATAGCGGTCGGGGCGGGCGCGTGGAAATCGAAAGTATTTATGTTGGCGATTGGAAACGGTTATGCGGGGTCCGCCGACGTCGAATCAAGCGCGGAATGCTGCCGAGCTTGGCTCGGCTGGTCAGGTGAGGGCACCCGCCCCTAAGTGATTCAGGTGGAGTTGATTGACGGGGAAGGGGTTTTGCGGTTGGATGGAAGGGCGTGACGATTAGGCCTTTCATTGTCGATCCGGAATCCCGGCGGTTCAGCCGGCTGGATGCTGTGTGGCTTGCGATATGGCTGATTTTTCTTGCCGGATTGGCGGTGCTTCCTCCGCAACTCGAGTGGCACAAGCAGTTGATCCTGCTGGCTATTGGGATTGTGCAATTGCTCGAGTCGCGGATCATCTCGAATTTCCCCAAGCGCGGCGTCGCTTATGTCATCCTGCTTAAGATTTTGCTGGCAACGCTGCTGATCGACCACACGGGCGAGATCGGGATCAACAGTAGTTACTGGCCTATTTATTTCGTTCCAGTCGTGACTGCTGCGCTGTATTGCGGAACGTGGGCGACGCTGCTTTGGACCTTATTTACCTCCGCTGCCTACTGCTCCTATCTCTATCCCGCGATGCAGGAATACGAGCTGACGCAGGAAGCGTTCGGCTATCTGGCGCTGCGCATACTGTTTTTCTTTCTGGCGGCAATGGTGGTTAACCGGTTTGCGCAGCAGAGCCTGCAGCAGACGCAGTTGTATCGCGAGTTGGCGGAGCGGCTTGCGGAGACGAATCGCCGTCTCGAACAGGCGCAGGCGGAGGCTCGGCGCTCGGAGCGGCTGGCCGCGCTGGGGCAGTTGTCGGCAGGGCTGGCGCATGAGATTCGCAATCCGCTCGGAGTCATCAAGGGCTCGGCGGAAATGCTGACGCAGAAGTTGCAGGCCTCCGATGAATTGGCGCGGGAGTTGGCTGGATATATTTCGACAGAGGTGAACCGGCTCAGCGCGCTGGTTACTGAATTTCTTGATTTTGCCCGGCCGCTTCATGCGCAGCCGCGGCCGGCGGATTTGACGGCGCTGCTCGATCGCGTGCTGCAAATTGTGGCTGGGCGATTTGCGGGAAAGCGGGGACCGGCTGTTCGCGTTGAAACAAACTATGCCAGCGGGTTACCGCTGGTTCCGCTGGATGAGAGTCTGTGCGAGCAGGCTTTTCTTAACCTCGTGCAGAACGCCTATGAGGCGATGGAAGAGCGTGGTGGAGTGTTGCGGGTTGACGTGCAGCTGGCGACGAAGGATGGGCGAGATGGCGTGGAGTTGTGCTTGGCCGACACGGGGCCGGGTGTGCCGGATGAGTTGCGCGAGGAAATTTTCAATCCGTTTGTGACTACTAAGAAGACTGGCGTGGGACTGGGGCTTTCTATTGTTTCGAAGATTGTCGACGGGCACGGCGGATCGATTCATGTGGAGAATTCGGCGGACGGTGGGGCGGTGTTCACGCTGTTCTTTCCGCTGGAGGAATCTGGTGAGACGCCGGCGGAGGCCGAGCTGCGCTCGGCTGGGCAGGTGAGGGCACCCTTCGACGAGCTCAGGGCAGGCTCCGCCCCTACGTGATTCTCAGCACTGCCCTACCTGAGACTCGACTGGCTCGGGCGTTTTCCCGACCGTGGAACTGACTTGATCAATGGCTACTATTCTCATCATCGAAGACGAAGCTAAGATGCGGCGACTGCTCGAGCTGAATCTCGGCGACGACGGCTTCAAGACGCTTTCCGCGGGCGACGCTGAAAGTGGGCTCAAGCTGCTCGCGTCGGAGCCGGTTCACCTTGTTCTCACCGATCTTAAGCTGCCGGGGATGAACGGGCTGGAATTCTTGCAGGCTGCGAAACAAATAGATTCCGCAATGCCGATTGTGGTGATGACTGCATTCGGATCGGTGGAAACCGCAGTCGAGGCGATGAAGGCTGGGGCAACCGATTACGTGCTCAAACCGTTTTCATTGGCCGAGATGCGGATGGTAGTGCACAAGGAACTGGATAATTCACGGCTGCGCGAGGAGAATCGTTCGCTGCGCGAGGCGCTTGGGCAAAAGTATAGTCACCCGAATATTGTTGCGGTTAGCCGGAAGATGCAGGAGGTGCTGGCTACAGTGGAACGTGTCGCGCCTACCAATTCGACGGTGCTGCTCGGCGGGGAGAGTGGGGTGGGGAAGGACCTGATCGCTCGTGCCATTCATGAGAAATCGCGGCGCGCCTCCGGGCCGTTCATCAAGATTAATAGCACGGCGATTCCGGAGAATTTGCTGGAGAGCGAACTGTTTGGTTACGAAAAGGGAGCTTTTACTGGAGCGGCGACTAGCAAGCCGGGTAAGTTTGAGTTAGCGGATAAAGGGACACTTTTTCTCGACGAGATCGGCGATGTGCCGGCGGCTACTCAGGTCAAGCTCCTGCGCGTGCTACAAGAGCGGGAGTTTGAACGGCTGGGTGGAACGAAGACTATTAAAGTTGATGTACGGCTGCTGGCGGCGACGAATCGTGATTTGCGCGCGGCGCTTGAGGATGGGACGTTTCGCGAAGACCTCTACTATCGCCTGAATGTGGTGCCGATCGATATTCCGCCGTTGCGCGAACATAAAGAGGATATTCCGGGGTTGGCGAATTTGTTTCTGGCGCGCTTTGCCAAGGATTCGGGGCGCGAGGAAAAATTGAAGGGCATTTCGTCGGCGGCTATGCAAATTCTTGTTGGCCATTATTGGCCTGGGAATGTGCGCGAACTGCAGAACGTGATTGAGCGCGCCTGCGCGCTGGCTGCGAGTGGTCAGTTAGAGGCGAGCGACATACAACTTGATTCTCCGCGAAATCGCGCGGGCGCGGCGTCCGATCGCTTTCTTCCCGACGGCATGACACTCGATCAGTGGGAAGACGAGATGATTCGCGAAGCATTAAAGCGTGCCGGCGGCAATAAATCGCAAGCGGCACGCCTGCTGGGATTGTCACGAAATGCGCTCCGGTATCGATTGTCGAAGATTGGGATCGACGACAACGGGGCGGAGTGAAGCACCGATCATCTGGTGATCGGGTCATCGGGTGATCGATAGATCGACAATCCCACTTCGGCATTCCGCGCCTGTAGGCGTGCATGGTCAAGCGCACTCGGCTGCTCGTTCCTGGCGGCGGGAGTTCCAACACTTTTGCGGGCGGCATCATTACGGTTCTGATTGAACTGCTTGTCTTTAGCGTGCGACTTCGCGGCGTTCTGAGTCGTCGATGGAGATTTGGCCGCCGCTGTTTGCGCGTGAACGGTGACCGCCGACTGAGAAGAGTGGGCGGCGCCTGCGGACTGAGCGGCTTGAGTGATCGCGGTGTTCGGCGTCGGATCATACCAGGTAGGATCGACCTCCTGCTGGCCATAGGCCGGGGCGAGCAATATGGTAGACATCGCGCCTAACAGCATTGCGGCCGATGCGAGGATCCGGTTTCGTAGGATGGCTTTTGATCTGATCGATGAAGTTGAAATCGTTGTCATTGGAACACCTCCATTTAATATTGACTTCGCGTCGCAGAAGCTGCTTGCGGAAGAAATCATGGGTGCGATATTGCGCTTGATTGCCCGGCGAGTCTATGGATAGAGGCTGAATTGCTATGAAGCCGTCTGAAGCAGATTGCTGCGGCGGTGAAAATCATCTTGCATGTGATCGGATCATCTGGCCGAAAACCACCACCTTGGTGGATCCGGGCCACCGGAAACGCGAAACCGGCCGTCGCACCTGAATCGATCGATATTCCTAACGAACTGAAAAGTAAAAGGGTTACAAGAATATTGGTTTAATGCAGACGCATTGGTATGCCGCATGCATTATCGAAGGCATAGCTTTTAGACATCCGTGTGCGAAATGGTGTGGAGGTTTTGTGAAACTCAGGTTTATAACGGCACTCTTAGGATTGACGCTCGCGATTCCGGCCGCGGTTTTCGCCCAGGGCGGCGAGCAGTATCCGGATCAGCAGGCGCCTGATCAATCGAAGCCCTCGCCAAGCATTCAGATGCCGGCTCCGAACGGCCAAGCTCCTAACAATCAAGGCGGGATCGCGCAAGGATCGATGAGCCAGGATCAGGATTCTGCGGATCAGGATTCGATGCAGCAGGATGAGCCGCTGCAACCGCCGGAGCGTTCGATGGATCAGGGCCCGAGGGATCAAGGCCAAATTTATCGTGGACCGAGCGATCCAAATGCCAACGACTCGGGTGGTAGCGCTCCTACCTACAACACGCCAGCGCCAGTTGAGAATAACGGCGTCGCGCGCGTAAGCCTGATTCATGGCGATGTTTCGACGCAGCGCGGCGATTCGAAGGATTGGTCGGCGGCGGTGTTGAATGCCCCCGTGCTCGCGGGCGACCGGGTTTCGACGGGCGACAAGGCGCGCACTGAACTTGAACTCGACTACGCCAACACGCTTCGCCTGGCTGAGCATACACAGGCGAACATCGTGCAGCTGACGCGCGCGCAGATTCAGATTCAACTTGGGCATGGCATGGCGAACTACACTGTCTATCGCGGGAGCGATGCAGACGCGGAAATCGATACGCCCAACGTGGCCATTAAGACGGAGCGCCGCGAGTCGAGCTTCCGGATTTTGGTTACGGCCGACGATCACACCGAGGTTCTGGTTCGCAAAGGCGAGATTGAGGTTACGACTCCGCAGGGCGGAACGCGCGTGGGCCAAGGCCAGTTCATTACGATTCAGGGCACGGGCGCGGATGAGCAATACAAGGTTGGCGAAGCGCCGGCGCGCGATGACTGGGATCAGTGGAATACGGATCGCGACAATATGATCCGTAACTCGGAAGCGCGGAAGCGCACGAACGACTATTACGTTGGAACCGAAAATCTAGATGGTCGGGGGACGTGGTCGGAAGTTCCGGATTACGGTCCAGTGTGGCGGCCAAATGTCGACCCGGGCTGGGCGCCTTATCGCAACGGCCGATGGGTCTATGAGCCTTATTGGGGATGGACCTGGGTTTCATACGACGACTGGGGCTGGGCTCCTTATCACTACGGTCGGTGGATGTATGTCGATGGGGGCTGGGGATGGTGGCCGGGACCGGCTTACGGGTATCCCTTCTACAGGCCGATCTGGGCGCCGGCGTATGTCTCATTCTTTGGATGGGGCGGCGGCTTTGGATTTGGAGTTGGCTTCGGCTTTGGTATTGGCGGCTGGGGATCGATTGGCTGGCTTCCGCTCGGACCGTGTGATCATTTTCATCCGTGGTATGGCCGCTATGGCGGCGGCTTCGGAGTTCGCGGATTCGGCGAATATAACCGCGGCGGCTTTGCCGCCCTGCATGGCGGCTCGCGTTTTTCCAACGTGAATCTGGCGATGCACAATCCCAACTTCCGTGGCGGTACGACTGTGTCAGGCAGAGAGTTTGGCACCGGACACATGAGTCCGCAGGCGATGTCTCATGCGCAATTTCAGAATGCTCGCTTCTCTACCGGCAGATTACCGGTGAGTCCGAGCCGCGAGAGTTTCTCGGCGAGCGGACGTGCCGCGGCTGCATCGACCACGCGAAATGTTTCGCAGAACCAGCACTTCTTCTCGGCGCGCGGCGCGAGCTCGGCATCGAGTGGAAGAGGGTTTAGTGGCAGCGAAACGGCGCGATCTGGCAACAGCGGGTTCAACGGTAGAGGCAACAGCGGCTCGGAGCGCATGAGCTCGAATTCGGGTGCGGCGAGATCGAGCGCATCCGCGGGCGGACGCGAAGGTGGAAGCAGCGGCGGATGGCAGAAATTTTCACCGATGAGTCCGAGGTCGAGTTCCTCTTCTGAGACGAGCAGAGGGTCGGAGGCGGGCCGATCGGGAGAGTCGAGGTCGGGTGAATCACGGTCGAGTGGATCGGTAGGTGGCGCAGAGAACCGCGGTTCCTACGGGTCGGCACGCAGCTCAGGATCGGAAAGCCGAGGCTATGGGTCGGAGAACCGCGGATACGGTTCGTCGAGCCGCAGCTACGGCGGCGGATATTCGCGGCCGCCACTGAATATGAGGCAGCCGATCGTCACGCAGCGGTCTTACGGAGGAGCCTACGGGCGTTCTGCTCCGAGTTACGGGCGTTCGGCTCCGAGTTACGGTGGAGGACGCTCAGCGCCGAGCTTTGGAGGCGGCCATTCGGCTCCGAGCAGCCACGGCGGAGGAGCGCCGCATGGCGGCGGTGGATCGCACGGTGGTGGCGGATCGCATGGTGGTGGTGGTGGGCACGGTGGACATGGGCGATAGAATTGCGCTGGAATTTTTCCCAGCGTAGTAAGGCAGCACAGCAACACTCTTCCCAGCAGTGAGGCGCGTCCCAAACACGCCCCACTGCTCTTTTTTTGGCCGATTGCCAAAAGATTAACCAATCGTCCAGTTTGAAAGTGCCTTGAATTTCTTACCTTTCGGACAGATAATAGCGGCCTTCGGCGGCGAAACCGAGAGCGGCCATGTCTAACATCAACCACAAAACTTACGCGATGAACGCGATCACGCCCATGAAGTGGTGGAAGACGTGGATCGTTCGCGCTTTCTTTTTCATTCTTGGCGCGGTTAAGCCGTTGCAAAAGGATCTGGTGCAGTTATCTTTCATTCATTTTGCGCGGTGGGTCATCATTAAACGCAGTAAGTTCCCTCACATCTGCGACGAGCAGCCAGAGGAGAAACTGAAGTACGACTATTTATTGTTCTTCAGCAACTTCAACGGAACCTGGAACCAATACATTGACGCGTTCTCGGCGGTGCTCAGCACTGGCTTGAATCTGATTTGGCACTGGAGCGAAAAATTTCCAGGATCGGTTCCGGTGACGCCCTTCAAGCAATACATAGCGCGCTGCCAGTTCGATACGGACTACTACTACACCGCCTATCCTTACGCGACCACCAATGACGTGAAGGCGGCGCATCGAGTGCAAGACGGGCTGGATGCTCTTGAAAAAGAAAGCACCGGTAAAACGGCGGAAGAGTTTGCCCGTTCTTACGGGAAATTTGTGCTGGCCGTCCAATGCGATCTTGGGCAGACCGGCAAGGCCCCGGTAGGCACATAACAGGCACATAGAAAATCAGAAAAATCAGAAAGAAGTACCAGCATGGCGAATCAGAGCGGAGATGTATATGGCCTGACGATCCTTTCGCCGATTCTGCAAGATGTGAATGCGGAAACCTCGCACAACTGCGCCATACGGATGAAGTTGGCCAGCCTGCCGAACGACGAATCCAGCCCGTTTGCCAAAGTATCAAGCACCCACATGGCGCGACTGGTGGTAATGGATGATGTGGTGTATGTCGGGATGCCTTCCTGCGAAGAACATCTGAAGTCGCAATATCTTGTTTTCGAAACGAATTTTGACGGCGATCTCGATACTTACCTGACCCGCATGGCTCGCGAGATTCCTGCGGACGTAGATGCGGTGTGGCAGCACTGCTGGGGATATCCGGGAACAAAGGATCTGGCCGCTTTCATTGCCTACATGAAGAAGTGTCAGATCACCACTACGTTCTACTTTGCCGACGTAAATAATCACACAGTTCAAGAGACATTGACGGCGCTGCAGACGCAGGCGGCGGTGGCGACATTCATCGAAAAAAACCAAGGCAAAACAGCGGCGGAGTTGCAGACTGCTTTCGAACACTTCTTAAAAAAACTGCACGACGCGCCTCCGCCGATTCCCGGTCGCCCTGAAAAAGGTGGTCCGCCTCGTATCGAGACCAACATGAAGTGGGGAACCAGGAATGCGGCGAATACAAAGCAGGTGACCTCCAATGAGTAAATTGGATGCGACCGACATTCAAGGTTTCGTGTTGCGGGGATACAACCTGCCCTTCGCGCGCTATCTGTTTCTTGAGATCGCCGATGCGCAACGTGCGCGAGCGTTGATCGGAAAATATCTGGATCAGATTACTACCGGTGAACATTGGGACGCGGGCAAGCCTGAGTGGACGCTGAACATTGCTTTCACGCACAAGGGCCTGGTGAACCTGAACCTTCCGGATGCCTCGCTGCTGAGTTTTCCGGTGGAATTTCTTCAGGGCATGAAGGCGCGGGGAGAAATTCTTTCCGACACGGGTAAGAATGCTCCGGATAAATGGGATGCCGTTTGGCGGGAGGGTCGGGTCGACATCTGGCTGGCGGTGAATGCTAAAGCGAAAGCCACATTAGATACGTTGGGCGCCGAACTGCAAAGAATAGTGGACGAGACCGGCGGAGCGAAAATTGTTGGCGTGCAGGATGCAGGATCGTTTTGGATCGATGGCGCGTGGAGTTCGAAAGAGCATTTCGGCTACACCGATGGATTCGGCAATCCCGATTTCCTCGGCGTCGAACGCGATACTCAACCCGGTCAGGGCAAACTGATGGCCGATGGTAGTTGGGCGCCACTTGCGACCGGTGAACTTCTGCTCGGTTATGCGGATGAGGCGGGCGAGCTGCCGGTAGCGCCGATTCCGCATTTGCTCGCCAACAACGGAACATTCATGGTGTACCGCAAGCTGCATCAGAATGTCGCCACGTTTCGCCGTTATTTAGAAGACAAAGGAAAGCTCTACGCGGGCGGGAAGGAGAAGCTGGCGTCAAAGTTTCTCGGCCGATGGCGCGATGGAACGCCGGTTGAGCTTTCACCGGACGCGCGCGATCCGGCGCTCGTAAAAGATCCCCAGCGAAATGTGAACTTTACTTTCGGCAATGATTCTGATGGCACACGGTGTCCCATCGGAGCGCATGTGCGGCGCACGAATCCGAGGGACGCTTTCGGATTTAACGGCCGATTGGTCAACCGCCGCCGTATTACGCGGCGCGGGCTACCCTACGGGCCCTATGTGCCGGAAGACCAGCCGGTGGAGGACAGCGGCGAGCACGGAATTATTTTTATGGCGCTCAGTGCCAGCCTGTTCCGGCAGTTTGAGTTTGTGCAGCAGCAGTGGGTGGAATACGGCAACGACGCACGGCTGGGCAATGACAAGGACCTGCTGCTGGGTAACCACGAGGCACGCGACAAGCACATGATTCAGGGGACGGAAGATCCCATGAATCCGCCATTTGTGTGCGGTGGGCTGCCGAATTTTGTCGAACTGCGCGGCGGAAACTATTTCTTCCTGCCCAGCATGACCGCGCTTCGCATGATCGCTGCGGGCACAGTGGATCCTCGATGATGAGCTTGCCGCTTACGCAGATCCAACTCATTCGTCGCGCAGCAATATCATGGGATCGATTGAAAGTGCGCGTTGCGCCGGAATCCAGGTGGCGAATAGTCCCAGTAACGACATGACTAGAACCACACCCGCCAAGACGACGGGATCTCGCGGAGTGGCTTGATAGACGATGGAAGCGAGCACACGGCTCGCCAGAATTCCTAGCAGCAACCCCGTCACAGAGCCAACCGCCAGCAACTTGACCGCGCGCCCTAACGCTGCCTGTAATACTTCTTTGCGCTGCCCGCCGAGGGCGATGCGAATGCCCAGTTCGCGCAGGCGCTTGCTGACCGAGTATGCGGCCATTCCGAAGATGCCAGTGATCGACAGCACGGCGCCCATCGCGCCGAGCACACCGAGCGCCAGCGTCGCCATGCGCGAAGGGAACAAAGCAGATTCCAGCTCCAGGCTCCATGGCCGGACCTCAAAGGGCAATCCGTTATCGAGATCTTGCACTTTGCTGCGAATGGCTGCCGTCAGTTGCTGGGGATCGCGATTCGAGCGCACGATCAGAGTGGTCTGTGTCGATGGTGATTGCAGGACGGGTAGAAACATCGCCGGCGTTGGATCTTCGGCGAGACTGCCATATTTGCCGTCTTCGACGACGCCGACCACCTGGATGCGCGACCCATCCGGCATCTTGTAATAGCCCGTCAAGGCGTTCGAAACGGAGCCGAAGATCTTTTGTGCAAACTCGCGATTGATTACGGCGACGCGCGGCGAATTGTTGTCGTCGTGCCATGAGAAAGTCCGGCCGGTCAAAAAGGCGGTCTGAGCGGCATCGAAATATTCGGGAGATATACGATAGAGCGCGACTTGAGCGGCGGCATTCGACGGCCTGAGATCCGTCGTTTTGTCGTTAAAAACATTGGAGCCGTTGGAGCCGTAATACAACGGCAAGCGATCCACCAATCCGACAGACTTCACGCCTGGGATGGTCTCGAGAGCCTCGATCGTGCGTTTTTGCATTGCCGGCACACTATCGCCGGTGTAACCGGCCATACTGAGAGCGGTTTCCACGAGCATTGCGTTCCTGGGTTCGAAGCCGAAATTGCTTTGCAGCGAGCGCGCTAAGCCGCGGACCGCGACCAGTGAAGAAGTGACCAGTACGGCGCAGATGGCAATCTGCGCGACGAGCAAGATATCCCGGACCGAAATCCGCCGCCCGATTTTCGCCGATGAGCCCAACTTGATCACCTCGTAAGGATTCGTGCGAAGCACCTGCCGCACTGGGACCGCGCCAAAGAGAAAGCCACTGGCCAGAGCCAGCACCAAAGCGACGAGATAAACCTTTGCGTCCGGATTGACAGGCAAACTCAAAGGAGCTGATGGGAGTGGGTGCCACGCTCTCAGTTCGCGCAGTAATCCGACACTGCCCCACATTCCGACCGCGCCTCCGAAGAAAGAAACAAGTAGAGCTTCGGTAAACAATGTTCGCAAAATGCGCGCGCGCTTTGACCCGAGCGCCAGCCGCAAGGCAACTTCACGAGAACGATCGGCGGCGCGGGCGGCAAACAGGCTTCCGAGGTTGGCGCAGGCGGCCAGAAGAATCAACCCCGCCAGCAGCATCAGTCCGCTCAGGAATCCTTTTAGCGGGTCACCCAGCCAATCACCGGCAAGCCCCGGCCGCGTCAAGGAGAAGGTCATCTGGCCATCGTCTTTAGGATAGCTTTTCTCGAGATAAGCGCCGACAGAGTTGAGATCAGCAATGGCTTGTGCTGGAGTGACTCCGGCCTTCAAGTGTCCCAACACCATTAGGAGGTTGCGGTTCGCACGATCTTCCAAAACGTAGGTTCCCTCGATCTGTTCCTGATTCATCAACGGCACCCAGAAGTCGGGGAAGACGAATGCCAGGGTTCCACGGAACTCAGGTGGCGCTATACCGAGAATCGTAAAGGGATGCTTGTTGAGCTGGACAACGCGGCCGACGACGCCGCGATCATCCTGAAAATGACTGTGCCAGAAGGCGTGGCTCAGCACGATAAAGGGAGCGCTGTTAGGGCCATGTTCATCGGAGGCGTGGAAGAAGCGGCCGAGATAGGGCTGAACGGCTAACGTGTCAAAGTAGTTCCCAGTTACCTCGAAGATCCATGCGCTCGAGGGATTGTTGCCGGTATCAAAGCCAACGCCGGTCACGTTGTACGCTGCCAGAGAATCGAAACTGCGATTGCGGTCGCGGAGATCGAGATAGTCGGGATAGGAGTGATTGATGGCTTGATGGGTGCCGCGTTCAATTGCCCAGAGGCTCGTCGGTTGGGGCACATTCACAGGGCGCAGGATCAGCGCGTCCAATATGGCAAACACCACGGCGTTCGCGCCAATAGCCAGCGCCAACGTTAAAACGGCGACCATGGTGAAACCGGGCGACTTGCGCAATTGCCGAAACGCGTAGCGAAGATCCTGGATCCAGCTGAGCATGTGGTTGAGCCCCCATCCGTTTATCTCGCACTTGGCGTTCCTAGTCTTCGAGAATCGGCCTAGGAATCAAGCCGCTGAAAAGAAACAATCTAGCGGATCGTGCGCTCAAGGAAAAGTACCGTTGTTGTCCATCGCTACGCAATGGTGTTCGCAATCGGACAGGGCGCTCTAACCGCTGAGGGGGGCGCCGGAATCAGGCTGCGGAGACAGAACCAGCGGATCGCAACCAGTTTTCTATCTGCATGTGATCGACGGCTCCCGCCTGTTGCGTCACTTGGCGACCGGCGCTGAAGACGACAAAATTCGGGATGCTGAGAATGTTGTAGCGGGCAGCCAGTTCCGGGTAGCGCTCAATGTCGACCTTGATAACGACGGCGCGGCCTGCCATATCGGCTGCCGCGTGGGCGACTTCCGGGGCAGACATTCTGCAGGGACCGCACCAAGCCGCCCAGAAATCGACCAGCACGGGGACGCGGGCGTTTTGCGTGATTTCGTCGAACTGTTCGGGATCGACTTCCAACGGTTCGTTCACAGAGGGCAAGGGAGACTTGCATGCCCCGCATCGGCCGGTGTCGGCGAGATGTTTTGCGGGAATCCGATTTTTCTGTCCGCAGCTCTTGCAGGTTCGCACAAGAGACATTTTCGCTCTCCTTCCTACTTCAACAATTCAGTACGGCGCCAACTATCACTGATGGCCGCCATTGGCGATTAGATTTTTTAATTTACGACAGGCCTTTCGATTACCGCGAAAGTTATATGAACCTCTCCGTTTTCGGGGAGCATCTTCTTTCTTGTAGGAATCGTCGCCACTGTTTCAATTCGAATAGTCTACCTATCGATACTCAACAAAGGAGGAAGCCGTATGACTACGAATGTTTTGTCGCTGACCGTTGACGAAATTCGCCATAAGTGGGGATGGCTGCTGGTGCTCGGACTCAGCATGGTCATTCTCGGAACCATCGCGCTCTTTATTACTCCGGCGGCTACGCTTGGCACCGTTCTGGTGTTGGGCTGGCTGCTGGTGTTCAGCGGTGTGGTGGAAGCAATCCATGCTTTCAGTGTGCGAGGCTGGGGCGGGGTTTTCCTTCACCTGATTGGCGGAGTTCTGGGCGTGCTGGTGGGGTTGCTGGTCGTGACCCACCCAGTGGCTGGAGCGCTGGCCTTTACACTGCTTTTTGCGTCGTTTTTCACCATCATCGGAGTTTTCCGGCTGATAGCGGCGATCAGGCTGAAGTTTCCAAACTGGGGCTGGGCGGCTTTCGATGGCGCGGTTACGCTCCTGCTGGGCGTGATGCTTTGGGCGGATTGGCCAGGATCGGGAATTTGGTTTATCGGCTTCGCGGTCGGACTGTCGCTACTTTTGCGTGGCTGGTCCTACGTAATGTTTGCCATCGCGATTCGTACTCGGCCTGCGGCGGTCGCACCGATTCAGCGAGCCGCGTAATCCGGTCGTATAACCTCATCCACCCATTCTTGGTCGCGGAAGGCCGGCTAATTCTTAGCAGAGCCTTCTGCGGCCGCGGCTTCTTCTTTCAAATAGCCAGGGGCGAGTGTGCCTTTCTTCTTCGCGACTTCGAGAAGCGTGGGATAGAACTGGACAAACGTTGTGTCCACAGCGGCGTGCTGCTCGTGACAGGAATAACAGACAGCCTCTTTCGGAATTTGCTTAGTCGGCTTGGCTTCATCAAGAGGGAAAAACGCCCAGCCGCCGGCGAAGCGCGCGTCTTTAAGATGAACGGACCGGACCATTACGTCGGTCGTCTGGAAGTGTCCGGCTTTGTTGATTGAGCCTTTGTTGCCGGCCATGCGGCCTTCGAGGACGAGCATGGTTTTGTCGGGCCACGTGCCGGTCGCGACAAAAACTTTGTAGGCTTCGGGGTTGACGAAGACGTTGTCGAACATGGAGTGCCCCGGCATGGCCGCGAGATCGGGGTTATAGTCCATGTCGAGGCCGGTGGTGAGATAGATCCATTCGCGATAGTTGGCGGGGAACACGAGGCGCCCGTCTGACGTATATACAGGCGTTGTGGAATTGTTGGCGGCCATTTTTGCGGCATCTTTCGCTGCATCATTCGCAGAAGATTGGGCCAGTAACACGGCCGAAAGGCAAAGCAAAGCGGAATAGCGAATCATAATAGTTTTCTCCCAGGCAGCTCTCGACACCGTGGGTCGAGGCTAACCGACTGTCGTGGGGCGCGTCTAGAACGAAAGCAACGTTGAGGAGGCGGCATGGGCAATATAGGTTTCGAAGCAGGTCGCGAGAGGGCGCTGAGGGCAGGCAATTTCTATGGCGCGGTCGAATCGAAGCGCGAGCAGTGCGGGGCGATTTTTACGAATCTGCGACACGCGTCGCCCAAGAAACTTCCCGCCCACGTCCACGAACTGGCCTTCTTCGCGCTTCTGCTCGAAGGCGAATATGGAGAGCGTTACGAACAGCAGGATCGGCAGTTTCGCCCGTTCACTATTCATTTTCGGCCGGCGGGGATTCCACATCAGGACGAAGTTGGGCCGCGCGGAGTGCGGTTTTTCGAAATTGAAATTCGGCCGAGTTGGCGTGAGCGCTTGACGGATTATTCGGCCGCGCTCGATGTCGCACACGACGATTGCGCGGGCGGGCCGTTGTTGTGGCTCGAAATGAAAATGTATTGCGAGTTTGTGGGAAGCGATGCAGCAGGAAATTTAGTGGCCGATGAGCTGGGAGTCGAGAGTCTGCTGGCGGAGATGCTGGGTTGCGTTGCACGTATGCGGTGCGAGAATGTCGATCATCCACCGGCTTGGTTGGGACGTGTCGTTGAAAAACTTGCGGCCGAGTATTCGGAGCGGCTGACCCTAGATGAACTTAGCGCCGAGGCGGGGATACATCCCGTGCATCTGTCACGCGTCTTCCGCAAGTTTGTTCGAGAGGGAATCGGCGAGCGGGTTCATCGTTTGCGGATTCGATCTGCTTGTGAGCAGATGCTCACTCGTGAACTGTCGATGGCGGAGATCAGCTTGGCTACGGGATATGCGGACCAGAGCCACTTTACGCGCGCGTTTCGCAGGGCGACGGGGATGACTCCGGCGGCATTCAGAAGACAGTTGACGGCGGCTTAAGCCTCAGAGGCTAAAGCCAGCTTTCAGGTAGATCCATTAATCGCGGCAATGACCCGCTGCGCTACCCAAAAGCAGAGTCAAGTTGGTTCGCCGACAGTGGACTGCGGCGCCCAAGAGCACGGCCAAAGCCGAGTTAGGCCCCGGCCGTGAAATATTCGCGTTACTTACAAAGTGTTACTTACCAAAAATAGGATAGTGGCTTGCCGCGCCCATTAAGAACAGCAGCGGAAATGACATCACGAAGTTTGCGCGCGAGATCAGGAAAGACTGGCGCGCCAGATACTTTGCCTTGTCGGGGATGGGTGTGCCGTTGGTCGCATAGTCGGCAGTCCACCGAATGATTTTCTTCTGCGCGCGCCAGATTACTCCCCAGACATTGAGCATCATCACCCAACCCATGCCGCCGCCGATGCCGATGGCGAGCAGGGCATTGCTCTCCCAACCATGATTATTGATACGCAGAAAGAGCCATGATGCGAGGATCAGGATGACGGTGTAAATCGCGGCGAGCACAGGCCACTTATCGAGCGCGCCTTTGCCGGGGATGGTGCAGGCATACATGAGCGCCCAGACGACGGTCCAGATCAGAAAGAAGCTCGCCATTGGTACGCTGGAGGACGCTCCGCCGTTTCTCGCGTCGATGGAAACAGTTTGGCCCCAGAATGCCAAGCCCATCAGGACAGTGAGCACCGAGCCCCAGCGAAACCACCAGAGGGCGCGCGACATAAGACTGGGCAGCACTTTGCCTTTGGTGGCTGGATCGAGCTCCTTCATGAACGGGACATTAACAAGATTAAAAAAATACAGCAGGCCGAGCCAGGTAAAGCCGCCGATAAAATGTAACCAACGAAACAGCATTAAAAGGTTAGTGCGTAAGTCGGCGGGGAAGTTAATATCGATCAAGATCGGGACTCCTCAGTTGCAGGGTTGCTCCGGAACTTACTTCTAGACTCTATGCTGGAACTCCCGATTGTAGATGGCTGGCGGCGGAATGAAAATGCCGATTTGCTACAACGAAGGTTCGTCAGGCTGAAAAAGGATTGATTGACATCGCAGGCGGCTCCGGGAGTTCCCAGAATATTTACTTAGTAGAAGTTGAAAAGCGGCAGATAAGGCCGTATTGTAAGAGCCCTAGGAAAAGAGCTGCAGCCAATTGCCCTCCCCAAAGCTCAAATGGCGCAGCATCTAACTCGAAAAAAGGAGATCGGCAAATGGAAGCTAAGCCGGCACAACAGAACATTCAGGATTCTTTCCTCAACACGGCACGGAAGGAACGGCATAACATCACGATCTATCTGGTCAGCGGAGTGAAGCTGACAGGCCGCATCCGATCATTTGACAAGTATTCGGTGGTTCTCGAAACCAGCAACCAGGAGCAACTTATTTTCAAGCACGCGATCTCAACGGTCGTCATCTCACGCGGAGCGCACAGCGGTCATGCGGAGGCGAAGCCGGCGGTTGCGGCGCACGGCGAGGCGGCGAGTGCGACTTCCGCTTCCGGCACCGAAGGATGAAATGAGTTTGCGTGCGCGGAGATGATTCCAGAATAAGCGGCCGTAGCGGTTCGCGAAACGAAGCTAAGGCCGTGGTGAATCCATCGGAACAGCAGGAGAGGGCGTTCCTGGTGGGGGTGGAGTTCCGCACGCGTGGCCGCGCCAGTGCGGGCAAGAAAGGATTTGCGATTACTGCGGGCGCACAGGCGGCGCGAGATCATGCCGCGAACGTTGCCAGTTCGTCAGCATCTTCACCTTCATCTTCGCCTGCGTTGTTGCCGGCGGATTCGCCGGACTTCAGCTCGGAAGAATCGCTTGACGAATTGCGGGCGCTGGCCACGAGCGCGGGCGCAACGATTGTCGGCGAGTTCACGCAACGCAAGGATCGTCCTGATCCGGCGACGTTGATCGGCAAGGGGAAACTGGAGGAAATTGCCGGCGCAGCCGCGTCGGTTTCGGCCGATGTGATCCTGTTCGACCACGACCTCTCACCTTCACAACAGCGCAACATTGAGCGTGTGGTCCACACGCGGGTAATTGATCGAACGCAACTGATCCTCGATATTTTTGCGCGGCATGCGCGCACGCGTGAAGGGCAGTTACAAGTGGAGCTCGCGCAGTTGGAATATATGTTGCCGCGGCTCGCTGGGCGCGGCATTGAGATGTCGCAGCTGGGCGGCGGCATCGGCACCCGCGGTCCGGGCGAAACTCAACTGGAGACGGACCGGCGAAAAATTTTCCGGCGTGTTCGGCATGTTAAGCAGCAGATCGAAAATGTTCGACGCATTCGCGCGCAGCAGCGCCAGCGGCGGGAATCGGTTCCGGTAGCACTGGTGGCGCTGGTCGGATATACGAATGCGGGGAAGTCAACGCTGTTCAATGCGCTGACGAAGGCGAACGTGGTAGCGTCGTCCCGCATGTTTGCCACGCTTGATCCGACCATTCGCGGGGTCGAACTTCCGTCGAAAAGAAAAATTTTGTTTTCCGATACGGTTGGTTTCATACGGCAGCTTCCGCACACGCTGGTCTCGGCGTTTCGTGCCACGCTGGAAGAAGTGCAACGGGCGACGCTGATCATGCAGGTTTCAGATGCGAGCAGTCCGATATCGGCCGAGCAGGACGCGCAGGTGGAGAGCGTGCTCAAGGAACTCGAAGCTGATAAAAAGCCGCGGCTGCGGGTGATGAATAAGATCGACTTATTGCTTCCGAAACAGCGCGAGTCGCTGCGCGATAGTGATGCGGACGACAAGGTGCAGGTCATCCACGTTTCGGCCGTGAAGGGAATCGGATTGACCACGCTGCTCGATCGCGTCGACGCGTTGCTGGAGGGAGATCGTCCGCGGCGGGTGCGGCTGCGTATTCCGCAAAAGGAAGGGAAACTGCTGGCCCAGTTGCAGGCAGGCGGGCACATTTATTCGCGGCAGTATCAGGATGGGCTGGTGTTGATGGATGCGGAAGCGCCAGCATCGCTGCTGCGACGCGTTAGGGCGTTTGTGGTGGAGTGAGATCAATCGGGCGATTTAGGAATTTCCGCTTCCATCACCTGCATGCCCGCTCCAATTCCTAAGCTTTGCCGAACGGGTCCTCCAGCGATGGGCTTTGCGGCGTGAATAGCTCTGCTCCTTTTTCCATTATGTGCATGTCGTCTTCGAGGCGGATGCCGAATTCTCCTCGGATGTAAATTCCTGGCTCGTCGCTGAACGTCATCTCAGGCTGAAGTATGGTTGGATTGCCTTTGACCAAGTAGGGCCACTCGTGGCCATCCATGCCCATGCCGTGACCTAAGCGGTGGGTGAAATATTTGTAGTCGGGACCGTAGCCTGCATCGGTGATCACCTTGCGCGCAGCAGCGTCCACGGAACCGGCTTCTACTCCAGGTCTTGCGGCGGCTAATGCGGCGCTCTGGGCGCGATGGACGATATCGAAAACCTGTTTCATTTTGTCGCTTGCTTTGCCGAGCACATAGGTGCGCGTGATGTCGGATTGATAGCCTTCCGCGGAGCAGCCGCCGTCCATCATCACGATGGTGCCTTCTTTGATAACTTGCGGAGTCACTGAACCGTGAGGCAACGCGGAGTATTCGCCGACCTGCGCGTCGGCGCCGCCTTCGAATCCAAGTTGGGAGTGAGCGGTCTGTACTAAGTTGGCGACGTCGTGTTGCGTCATCCCAACTTTGAGGGAACGATAGGTAGCCTCGTAAGCGGCTAGCGTGACTTTTGCCGCGAGGCGCATGAGGTCGATTTCGTGGCGGCTCTTGATCATGCGGCATCCGGCGGTGACTGGAGTGGCGCTGGTGAAAGTGGCGCCGGACGCGGCTTTTCGAATGTTGTCGCTGAAGACAAACTTCACTGTTTCTTCTACGCCGATGGAGCTGGTGGAGAGACCGCGGTCGGTTAGGCCTTGTGCTACGCGCTGGTAGGGGCTTTCGTCTTCCTGCCAGGTGCGGATATCGACATTTGGCTTCGCGCCCTCGGGTGCTTGCGCGATTTGCTCGCGGGCTCGGCCTTCTTCGAAGGCGGGAGAGACGTAGAAAGCGTCGCCTTTGGCGGGGAGGATCATGGCGAAGAGGCGCTCTCCGCCTTGCCAGTGGATGCCGGTGAAATAGGCGAGCGACGTGCCTTGGCCGAGGATGATGGCGGAGAGGTTGTTGTCGCGCATTAACCGGCGGGCGCGTTCCTGGCGCTGGGCCCGCTCTTCGACGGTGATGGGCTTGGCTTCGGCACGGCGCGACTGGAGAGCGGCTATGGCAGGTGGCTTGTCATTCTCGGCTGCAAGCGCGGGCAGGGCTATGCCGATGCCAGCAGCGATGGAACCGGATTTTAAGAAATGGCGACGCGAAAGCATAAGGCCCCCGAAAGAGGAGGATTATACAGGGTCATCGCGCCTCGGCGGCTTAAAGCCGGACTTGAGCATCAATGGCAGCGGTAAACCGCTGCGCCACCCAAAGGCAACTGCAAAGGCGGTGAACCGCGCGCCACCCAATGCCCGAGTGCCGGATTCATCGTGCGGGTTGGAAAGCCAGGGAGGGGTAGGGGTCCTTCGACTCCGCCGATCCATTCGCTTCGCGCATGGCTCGGCTACGCTCAGGATGACAAGTTTGTAGATTAGGCCTCTTATCGCAGCGGTGAACCGCTGCGCCACCAAGAGCAATTTGTCGCGGAGGCTGAATTAAAATGAAGTGCAGTTATAGCTATTCACTTACGACGGCGACTTTCTATAGGAGGAGCGATGGGCAACTATACGACATCTGTAACCACGGGGCGGATGGTGGCGCATAACATGGTGACCACGCAGTTCGAGTTGGATGGCTTTCGCGTCGTGCGGACGCTGGGCGTGGTGCGGGGGATTACGGTGCGTTCGCGATCGATCTTCGGAACGATTGGAGCGGGGCTGCAAACGATCGTCGGCGGAAATATCACGTTGCTGACGAATCTCTGCGAGCGAACTCGCGCCGAAGCGTTCGACCTGATGCTGGTGCATGCTGCGGAAATTGGAGGCAATGCCGTCGTCGGCGCGCGCTATGACGCGACTGAGGTGATGCAGGGCGTCACGGAAGTTCTGGCTTATGGCACGGCCGTGTTTGTGGAGGCGGCGAAATAGCTCAAGTACAATTCCGCCTATCCAACGACATTGATTTGATTGACCACAGAAACATGGAAGTGCAGAAAGGGCGACTGCAGTGCCGCGAGGAGGCGGAGAAATTCCGCCAGATCTAGCCCATAAAGTCCCGCCGCGTTCCTGCCGATACTCAATATGCAGGGCACTCGGTTCAAGGTCACGCGTTTCTCATGCCTGAAGCGGATTTCGGTCATTCCGAAACTGGTCTGATTGGCGTAACAGGAATTGCAGATGCCCAACTTTCCTATAGGCATCGAGCCGGACAAAACTCAGTTGAAGCCACAGGATCAAACCCCGGCTCGCAACATGATTAGAGAAACCCCTAACGCCCGCCGCAGTCCTCGATTTGGATTGCGAGTCGATATCACCATTCATTCCCCCACGTGCGGGGTATTGGCAGGTCGCACCGTGGATATTAGCGAATCAGGACTCTCCGCTATGTTGACGATGGACGTTCCGGTGGGTGAGATTGTCGAACTGAATCTCGGGCTTCCTTCAGGCTCGGTCAAGATTGGCGCGACGGTTCGCCAAAGGCTCACGTTTCGCTATGGATTCGAGTTTCTCGGGGTAAACGATGGAATCCGGGAAACTTGCCACCAACTCGCCATCGCACAATGCACCCCCACCGGTAGGTAATCCCTGTTAACAACAGTTGCTGCATCGTCAAGGGGACGGTCATGTTCTGGATGGTTGTGAACCTAGGCGGGAACGTACGTCAACCTGATCACGTCCTCGCCGATTCCATCGCTGGTTAGTAGACGGAGCGGCGGGCGCGGGCCGGTGAAGAATGGCTTTCCGCTACCGAGTACGATGGGGTGGAGGTAGAGCCGATACTCGTCGATAAGACCCAGGTTGGTTAGGCTTCCTGCCAGGTCTGGTCCGGCAACTTCGATCTCGCCAGCGAGCTTAGCCTTCAGGCCACGTATCACCGTTGCGATGTTATTGTCATCGTCCGCCTTGACGAGTGTGGCGTTCGGTCCGACGGACTGCAACGTGCGCGACACGACCCACTTCGGCTGGCTCCGCCACGCCGCCGCGAAGTCGCGTTCCTCCGCGGACCAGTCCGGGGAGTCTTCATCCCAATAACGCATGATCTCGTACATGCGGCGACCGTACACACTGCCCGTCAGGTCGCGCACTTGCTCTATGAAGTGACGAAAGAGCGCCGGGCTTGGCCTGAATTTCAGATGGTCGACGTAGCCATCCAAGGACTGGTTCATTCCATAGACGAGCTTTGCCATGGTACAAAATCTCCCCCCAGGTTCTTTAGGATAGCTTGAGCCGACGTTCCGCGGAAATGAGGTTGTACACGGGCTGCGCGGCGCTTGTCACTGTAACCAATCGGACTAATATGGGGACAGACGGGACGTTTTCGGTTTTTCTTGGCGGGAAATTGGGGAACGTTCCCTCTGTCCCCCAGTTTTTGTCCCCAGTTTTTTACGCTTCGAGTTGGCGCAACATCTTGCTTGCAACCGGGTAGTCATTGTCCACATTTGCCCGTTGGAATAATTTTCTTGCATTAGGGATTGAAGTTCTCACTCCTTCGCCTTCGGAATAGGCGACGCCCAGCAAGAAGAATGCGTCATCCCTTCCGCCTTCAGAGATGTTCTTTCCCTTGGTTGCCTTACGAAAACATCGGACTGCCTCTTTCGTATTCTTCCTCGTTCCCTTTCCCCAGTAGTAGTGAATGCCGAGCTGAATCAGTGCGTCATCGTCGCCCGCATCAGCGGCTTTTCGGAACCACTTGACAGCTGTTCTGAGGTCGCCAATTTCCCGGTACGTTAGGGCGATGTTGTGTGCTGCACACGAATCGCCGGCGTGAAATGCTTTTCTCAACCACAAAAAAGCTTCGTTGACATTCTTTCTGATTCCATCTCCGTTGCTGAGTAGAACTCCCAGGGTATTTTGCGCTGGGGTGAGGCCGTGCTCTGCGGCGCGCCGAAACCATTTGGCAGCCTTCCTTCGAGAACGTCTTACAACTATCTTTCCGTTGTGGTTCTTGCATCCGTCCCCATAGCGATCCGCTACCGCCCATTCCGCTTCTTGGTCCCCTCGCTGCGCTCGCGCGAGGAGCGCCTGCCACTCGGACAAGGGCATCTTGTACGGGTGCGAAGGCCAATTCCGGTCTCTTAGTGTCACCCTCCAGGGAGATTCGGAATTTATCAATGATTGAGGTTTTGCCATGCGGGTATCCGACCCTAATCTTATGGGCATTTTATCGCGGAATCCTGTGCTTGTTGTTAAATCGCCCCGATTACTGAGTGGCCGCAGTCCGGTGCCGACTCCGCATTTGCGGAAAATGCAAGAAAAATGTTAGCGAATGGATGGCGAAGGCATCTTTTGCGTTAACGCTAGCCCTAGTAGTCATCTTTCTGGTTAACCCCTACATTTTGCGTTTTGCAACTTGAGTCTATTACGAAGGTCTCAACTTGAAACTTTCTTATTGACAACAAACGATTTAGGCGTAGGATGTGGACAAAAGTGGTTCAAAGTGGAATAAAAATTAGAGGTCGTGGGAAACAGACCTAAGTTTCGAGGCGCCAGTGAGTTCTGAAGCTGACACCGATAAAACGAGGCCCAACGAACCCGAATCCACTGCTTTTGTGACCGCTTTTACCTCCCTCGTGATGTTGGCTGTGGTAGCAGCCAGGAATAAACGGAGCCCGTCAGTTTCAACAAAAGCGGCGAGCCTAGCCTATGTTTCGCGGAAATCATCCAGCGCGCGTCGACGAAAAGGGACGGTTGAAAGTCCCTGCGGAATTCAAGCGCGTGATGGAAGAGAAATACGCGCAGAGATTCTACATCACGAGCCTCGATGGGGTTGTTGCTCAAGTGTATCCCTTCGAGGAATGGGAGCGGATCGAGCAGAAGCTGGCTTCGCTGTCGACGTTCAATCCGACGAAGAAAAAGTTTTTGAATCGCACGAATTATTACGGGCAGGTCGTGGAGATGGACGGGCAGGGGCGCCTGCTGGTTCCGCAGATTCTGCGCGAGTCGGCGCAGTTACGCGGGGAAGTGGCAGTGCTCGGCAATCTGACTTACCTGGAAGTGAGGAACCTGGAAGCGTTCCGCAAGGAGATTGACGAGCAGGCTTTCACGGATGACGACACGAAGACGCTTGACGAATTGGGCATCTAGTAATCGGGCAACCAGTGGAAACGGATTTTGGACAAAACATCCCCGAGCGGGGTGGGCGTGGGGCGGTTGGACACGTTCCGGTTCTTTTAAAAGAAGCGATCGATTTTCTGGCCGTAAAGCCGGGTGGAAGTTATCTGGATGCCACGGTGGGGCTGGGCGGGCACAGTTTGGAAATCGCAAAACGCCTCGGCGCCGCGGGACATTTGATTGGCTTCGATAAGGATGCGGCGGCGCTGGAGAAGGCGAGAGCAGTGGTCGGTGGTCAGTGGCCGGTGGCCAGTGAAGGCACCGAGGATTGGCCTACGATCACGCTGATTCATGCTTCGTTTGCGGAAGTGGGTGAGCGCATTGCTCCTGCTTCTCTCGACGGTTTGATGGCGGACCTGGGCGTTAGCAGTTTGCAGCTTGGGGATCCGGCGCGAGGATTTAGTTTTCAGGCGGAAGGACCGCTGGACATGCGGATGAACCCCATGTCGGGCGAGACCGCCGAACAAGTGGTAAACCACATCGACGAGCGCGAGCTGGCCGATGTGATTTACGAATTCGGTGAGGAAAGGAGGTCGCGGAGAATCGCCAGAGCCATTGTCCGGTCGCGGCCGATACGCACGACGACGCAACTTGTCGAGGTGGTAGCGGCCGCGGCCCGGTCAATGAAACATGAGCGAATTCATCCGGCGACCAGAACCTTTCAGGCTCTCCGAATATTCGTAAACCGTGAATTGGACGATCTGAAGGCGTTGATGGAAGCGGCTCCGCGGGTGCTGAAACCGGGCGGAAGGTTGGTGGTGATCAGCTTTCATTCGCTGGAAGACAGGATCGTGAAAGATGCGCTCCGAGCGGGCGCGAAGGACATGAACTTTCGATTGCTCACCAAGAAACCGGTGATGGCATCTGAGGATGAGATTGAGAGGAATCCGCGATCGCGCAGCGCGAAGATGCGGGCGGCGGAGAGAGTTTGAAGTTGCGGGAATTTTAGTTCCCAGCGAGTTTAGTTTGAGCGAGTTTGAATTTGCCCCGGAGAAACTGCCGGGCATCCCGGTGCGGTGATAGTAAGGCGTGCCGGGTAAAGAATTTGGTAGGGCGGTTGTTCGATAGGAGCGGCCGCAACTCTGTGGTGGAGTTTCGGCGGAGCGGCCAAGAATAATAAAACAAGGTCGGGTCCGGCGGAGAAAACTGAGAATACTGGAAATGACATTTACTGGCACATTTACCGGCAGTCTGATCGAAGGCTTGATGGCGACGGTGGAACGCGCGGAGCGACGGACGCCTTCCGTGGTCGAGCTTTCGCAAGTCGAACCGGCACAACTGACGCCCGTGTTTATAGAGCCGTGGTTTGTCTCGGTTCAAGAAAATGCGGACTACGATTCGAAATTTTTGGGAGTGGCATAAATATGAGCGCCGTCGCGATGCAAACCGTGGATCTACGCCGGAGCAAGGCGTGCTGGCTGGGCACTCCGGAGATTTATTTCCGCAAGACGATCGATAACTCGCGGCTGGTGAAGGTCGAAGATCCGCGTCGTGAGCGCGAGATGAAGCAGTTCGGCATTGCGCTCTGCCTGCTCTTCGTGCTGGTGATGGGTTATGCGCTGCAACATTTCCGCGCCATCGAATATGGATACAAGATCGAGACGCTGCGAGTGCAGCGCGATGGGCTGACGGAGATGAACCGGGCGCTGCACCTGGAAGAAGCGTCATTGCGTGACCCGGAGCGAATCGATGTGATGGCGAGGAAGCTTGGATTGCAGTCGCCGCAGCCTGGGCAGGTAATGCGCATGGATTCGGTCGGCGATATGGCGGCGCCAGTGATGGCGAGCGTGACGCCAGTGTCGGTTGTGTCGCTGCGGTAGTTTTACCGCCGTCGAAATTCGCGGGCGGGGGGCGCCCGTGCCACATTATTTCTTCGGCGGCTCTTCGGGGCCGCCGAAAGTTTCTGAGGGCTGGAAGTGACGGCGAGTCCCACTTCGAACGGCGCACGATTCCGGATTTATGCCTTGTCTGGATTGCTGTGCCTGTGGCTGCTGGCGATCTGCCTGCGGCTGGTCTACCTGCAAATTTTCTGCTACGGCGATTTTGAGCGGCGCGCGCAACATCAGCAGCAGCGCAGCTTCGATCTCTCGGCGAAACGCGGGATTATCTACGATCGCGCTGGGCGCGAACTGGCGATGTCGATCCAGGTGGATTCGGCGTTCATTGTGCCATCGGAGACTCCCGACCTCGGGAATACGGTTAGCCTGATTTCGCGCATCACGCAGGATGATCCGCGAGTGGTGCTGGCCGATTGCCGGGTCCACAAAACGTTTTGCTGGGTGGCGCGCAAGGCGGATGCAGAGGTGATCGAACGCATACGGGCGCTCAATCTGCAAGGCATACATTTTCAGAAAGAGGCAAAACGGTTTTATCCGAAGCGCGAACTGGCGGCGCAGGTGCTGGGTTACGTGGGGACGGACGATCAGGGGTTGAGCGGGCTGGAGCGGGAGTTTAATTCTCAACTCCAGGGGAAGCCCGGGAAGCTGATGATTTCTGTCGATGCGCGCAAACGCTGGTTTGCCAGCGTCGAGAAAGAGCCGGAAGCGGGCAGCAGCGTTGTGCTCACGATTGACCAGAATATCCAATACATTGCGGAACGCGAACTGGAGCGCGGGATGGAGGAGACGCACGCGATCGCAGGCACAGTGATCGTGGAGAATCCGCACACCGGCGAGATTCTAGCGCTGACCAACCGGCCGACATTCAATCCTAATAACCGCAAAGAAATCCGTCCCGAGACCCTGAAGAATCACGCCATCAGCGATGTCTACGAGCCGGGGTCGACCTTCAAAGTGGTCACCGTTTCCGCTGGATTGGAGGAGAAGGTCACGCGTCCAGAGGAGATATTCGATTGCCAGATGGGTTCGATCGTGATCAATGGCACTCGTATTCACGACAGCAAGCCGCACGGGTTGCTCTCCGTTTCCGACATCATCGCGGAATCGAGCGACGTCGGCGCGATCAAAGTGGCCATGCGTCTCGGAAATGACCGCTTCTACAAATACATTCGCGAATTTGGATTTGGACAGCCGACCGGCATTGAGCTGCCGGGTGAAACTCGCGGACTCGCCAAACCGGTCGATCGCTGGTCGAAGATATCGTTCGCATCGATTTCCATGGGGCAGGAGGTGGGCATCTCAGGCGTGCAACTCGCCGCGCTGATATCAACGATCGCTAATGACGGAGTACGCGTTCCGCCGCGCATCGTTGCGGGAACGATTCAGCCGCAGAATTCACCACAGACGATCGCCTTTCAGCCGGTTGAAGGAACGCGCGTAGTATCACCGCTTACTGCCGCCGAAATGAAGCAGATGCTGCAAGGAGTTGTCTTGCATGGCACGGGCCGCAAGGCGCTTCTCGAGGGCTATACCTCGGCTGGCAAAACCGGTACGGCGCAGAAGTTTGATCCAGCCATTGGCAAGTATTCGCACACGAAGTATTACGCTTCGTTTGCCGGATTGGCACCGATCAATGACCCGCAGATCGCGGTGGTGGTGGTTCTCGATTCGGCTGTTGGTCTGCATCAGGGTGGTCAGGTTTCGGCTCCGATCTTTCAGCGGGTGGCGCAGCAGACCCTCGAATATCTGCACGCGCCCCATGATGTTCAGGTTCCACCGAATCGGCAGGTTTTGCTGGCGCGCCGCGATGCTCCTGACGCGAGCCTCGAAGAAGGTGCGCCGGATCGTCTGGGAGCGAACCTGGAGATGGCCGAGGTGAGCGAAACGCCGATCGCTCCGGCGGCGGCCAAAGCGGGCGCGATCAGCGGGCAGGTTGTTGCGGCCGCGATGACTGCAAGAGTAGCCGACGAACAGGGGAAGTCCTCGACGACGAATGCGGCGAGCTCCGCGGCTACGCTCGCAACAATATTGCCCGAGAATTCGTCTCCGCCGAAATTACCAGCGGGCGGGACGGTGGTCCTCGACGTGGAAGAGGGAGGAATCGAGATGCCTTCGTTCCTAGGGAAAAACTTGCGCAGCGCCCTGGAAGCCGCGGAGGACGCTGGATTCGACCTCGACGCAATCGGGAGTGGCGTGGCGCGCGAACAAACTCCTGCGCCGGGTGCTCACGTTGCAGCGGGATCGCGGGTGGTTGTGCGATTTGGCAGGTGATAGGGATCCTTCGACTGCGCGGCTGCTGCGCGGCGCGCAGCGGCCACTACGCTCAGGATGACAAGCTCGCTATTTATAATCAAATAATTGATTCCAATGACATTCCAACAACTGTTGCAAGGCGCCGAGGTGCTCTCGCAGAGCGGGAATCCTGGCGTTGCCGGTGTGGAATACGACTCGCGGCGGGTGCGGCCGGGGACAGTTTTTGTCGCGATCAAAGGCGAGACCAGCGACGGAAATCGTTTTATCGATCAGGCGATTGCCGCGGGAGCAGTGGCGATTGTTACGGATTCTGCTGCTGAAACGCCGCGTCCGGGCGTGGCTTGGGCGCAGGTCTTGCAGGGACGTCGGGCGCTTGCCCGCGTGAGCGCGAATTTCTACATGCGTCCGGCGGAGCGAATTGCGATTGTCGGAATTACCGGTACAAACGGGAAGAGCACGACCGCATTTCTGATCGAATCGATATTGCGGGCAGCGGGACGCAAGTCGGCGCTGGTCGGGACGATCGAATATCACGTGGCGGGAAAAATTCTTCCCGCTCCGCATACGACTCCCGAGGCGCTGGAGTTGAATCGCCTCTTGGCGGAGGGGTTGAGCGTAGGAGTCACCGACGCGGTAATGGAAGTGTCTTCGCACGCGCTCGAGCAACAACGGGTGTTTGGAATTCCTTTTGATGTGGCCGTGTTCACTAACCTCACGCGCGACCATCTTGATTATCACGGGACGATAGAAAATTACTTTCGCGCTAAACAAATTCTTTTTGAAGGATGTGGAACCGAACCGCCGCGTGCTGCCGTGCTTAATATTGATGATGAGTATGGCCGCCAGCTCTGGAAGATTTGCAAGAAGAAGAGCGCCGAGGTGCTTTCCTACGGTCTTGCGGCTGGCGACTTTCACGCGGAGGCGGTTGAGATCACGCCGCGCGGAACGCGATTTCAAATCGTGACGCCGTCGGGGACGATTGCGATTTGGTCTCCACTGATCGGCCGGGTGAATGTTTATAACGTGCTTGCGGCCGCGGCTGCAGGGTATGCGCGCAATTGCTCGGCGGAAGCGATCGCGAAAGGAATTTTCGATCTTGCCAGCGTCCCCGGGCGCTTTGAGCGCGTCGATTGCGGGCAGGCTTTCACAGTGGTCGTCGATTATGCGCACACAGACGACGCGCTGCGCAATCTTACCGGGCTGGCTCGCGAATTTGTAGACGGCGCCGGCCTCAAGGGCAAGGTTATTACCCTGTTCGGTTGCGGTGGCGATCGGGATCGCGCCAAGCGTCCGCTGATGGGCGAGGCGGCGGGGGTGGGGAGCGATTTCGTGGTGCTGACATCCGACAATCCGCGATCGGAAGATCCGATCGCGATCATGAATGATGCGCTGGTGGGCCTGCAAAAATCGGGCGCGAGATATTCTTTGGAGCCTGATCGCGGCAAAGCGATTGCGTTTGCTTTGGGGCAGGCGGCTCCGGGCGACATTGTGCTGCTGGCGGGGAAGGGGCACGAAAAAGTGCAGGTGACGCGACAGGGATCGATTCCCTTTGACGATGTCGAGGTGGCGCGCGGGAACCTGAAGTCTATGGGGTTCGACTGCAAGAGTGTGGCGAAGGCAGGGATTGCGGGGAAGAACGCATGAAGCTCCAGCTCTCACGCATCGCGGAATTTCTACAGGCCAGCGGCCAATACGATGGGCAGGCGACGGCGCAGGGATATTCGATCGATTCGCGGACAATCCAGGTAGGCGAAGTTTTTTTTGCAGTGAAGGGCGAACGACTGGATGGGCACGCCTTTGTCGATCAGGCGCTTACCCGGGGCGCGGTTGCCGCAGTGGTTCAGAAAGATGAGTTGGAGCGCTATGCGAAACCTGCGGCCCTGCTTGCCGTCGATGACACGCTGATTGCGCTGCAAACCCTGGCTACGGCAGTGCGAAAGATCTGGGGGAAAACGGTCATCGGGATCACGGGCTCGATGGGCAAGACTACGACGAAAGAGACAATGGCGCATTTGCTGGCGACTAGATATCGTGTGCATCGCACTAAGGGAAATTTCAACAATCATTTCGGTCTGCCGCTTGGGCTGCTGACGCTAGAGCCGGAATACGATTTGGCGGTTGTGGAAATGGGGATGTCGCACGCGGGCGAGATCGCGGCGCTGGCGCGGATCGCGCAGCCGAACGAGGCGGTGATTACGAATGTTGCGCCGGTGCATTTGGAAAGTTTCGATTCGATTGCGGGGATTGCACGCGCGAAATATGAATTGATCGAGGCTTTGCCGCACGGTGGCACGGCGGTGCTGAATGCGGACGACGAATACGTTTGCCAGTTCGGACGCGACTTTAAGGGGAAAGTTGTGATGTTCGGTATGAACGGAAAGGGGAGTGTTGCGGCGGATGTCCGAGCGGAAAATGTTGAAGTTCTTGGACCGGAGGGGACGCGCTTCGATCTCGTGATTGAGGGGCTGCGGCAGTCGGTGCAGAGTCCGCTGGTGGGGCGGCATAACGTGTCCAATGTATTGGCGGCGGCGGCAGTTGCGCTCGAGCATTCCATTACTCCGTCGGAAATTGCGATGGCGCTGCCGACCTTGCAGGCCGCGGACAAGCGCGGACAGGTCGTCCAAGTGGGTAACATTGCGGTGCTCTACGATTGCTACAATTCAAGTCCGAAGGCGCTGATGGCGGCGGTGGATACTTTGGCCGCGATGCCCGCGCGGCGGCGAATTGTGGTTGCGGGCGAGATGTTGGAGCTGGGCGCGACGGGCGAAGAGTTGCATCGCGAGGCCGGGCGATATATTGCTGCAAGTAAAGTTGATTTTCTGCTGGGGGTCCGCGGTCTGGCGAAGGCAATGGTGGAGACAGCTCGCGCCGACGGCTGCGAAGCGGAGTTTGTCGCTTCGCCTGAAGAAGGCGGCGAGTGGCTTGCGCGCGAGACTCGCGACGGCGATGTGGTGCTGCTCAAGGCGTCGCGCGGCGTGAAGTTAGAGAAGGCGCTGGAGACTTGGAAACAGAAGCGTGGTATTTCTCTTGCGGGTCCAATGCTGTAGGCGTCGAGAATTGTTCACTGAGAGCTGACGGCTGAGAGCTGACAGCTGATTTTTTCGGAGGCGGATTGCTCTACTGGCTGCTGTACCTGAAGCTCTTCCATTACTTTCCGCCGTTTCGCATTTTTCGTTATCTGACTTTTCGCACCGCCTTCGCCAGCCTCACTGCGCTTTTCACCGGGCTGATTGTCGGGCCGATTGTGATTCGGCGGCTCCGCGATTTTCAGATTGGGCAATACATTCGCGAAGAGGGGCCGCAGGCGCATCAGAAAAAAGCCGGCACTCCGACAATGGGAGGGCTGCTCATTGCGATCGCGATTCTTGTGCCGACCTTGCTCTGGGCGGATTTGAGCAATCCGTTTGTATGGATCGCGGTTTTTTCGACGGTGGCGTTTGCCGCGATTGGTTTTGCCGACGACTACATTAAGGTCGTTCATCGTCGCAACCTTGGGCTTACGGCGCGCGCCAAGATCGGCTATCAGGTTTTGGCCAGCGCACTGATTGCGGTTGCGCTGATCGCTTTGCAGTATCGCGGAATGTATTCAACGCGGCTGCTGGTGCCGTTTCTCAAGCAATTTCATCCCAACCTGGTGATCGAGCGCTGGGCGGTGCATCCGCAACTGTGGCCGCTGGCGTTTCTTCCGTTTGTCGCTTTTGTCGTCTTGGTGATCGTCGGATCGAGCAATGCTGTGAATCTTACGGATGGTCTCGATGGGCTTGCCATCGGCTGTACGGTGATTGCGGCGGGAGCCCTGGCGGTCCTCACTTATCTAAGCGGGCACGCGACCTTTGCCACTTACCTTGAACTGCAGCGCATGCCGCAGATTGGCGAGCTGACGATTTTTTGCGGGGCGATGGTTGGGTCGTCGATTGGATTTCTGTGGTACAACGCACATCCGGCGGAAGTGTTTATGGGCGACGTGGGCTCGCTGGCGCTGGGCGGCGCTATTGGCACGGTGGCGGTGATGATCAAGCAGGAGCTGTTATTGCCCTTCATCGGCGGCATTTTTGTGATTGAAGCGCTTTCTGTGATTTTGCAGGTTGGATCGTACAAGTTGCGCAAGAAACGCATTTTCAAGATGGCGCCGATTCATCATCATTTCGAGTTGCTGGGGTGGTCGGAGTCGAAGGTGATTGTGCGGTTTTGGATTGCGTCGCTGGTGTTCGCGCTGTTTGCGCTGACGACTTTGAAATTGCGGTGAGAGGAGATTTTATAGTTTTGCAATCGGGTAATTTGGCAATTTGAACCTATTAAATTACCAAGTGCGGCCATCAAATTACCAAATTACAAATTTATCCGATTACAAATTGAATTTGATGGATCTACAAAACAAACGCGTGCTAGTGGTTGGCCTCGGGAAGTCCGGAGTGGCATCGGCGCTGTTTCTTAAGTCGCGCGGGGCTAGAGTTACGGTTTCGGATTCGAAGCCCGAAGCCGAACTTCGCGACGAAATTTTACTCTTGCTCGAACATGGCATCACGGTCGAAACCGGCGGGCATGGGGAGCGCACGTTTCGTGGGCAGGATTTAATCGTGGTGAGTCCGGGCGTTCCGGTCGACGCGCCACAACTGGTGCAGGCGCGCAATCTGGGAGAGTCGCTGATTGGCGAGATCGAACTCGCTGCGCAATTCTTGCCGGGTCCGATCGTCGCTATCACCGGAGCCAACGGCAAAACTACGACGACCTCGCTGGCCGGCGAAATTATCGCGGCGGGGAAATTTCCTGCGCTGGTCGGCGGCAATATCGGAACGCCAGCGATCAGCCTGGTAGATCAGGCTGGACCAACGACGTGGACGGTCCTGGAAGTATCGAGCTTTCAGCTGGAGACGATTGTTGAATTTCGTCCGAGGATCGCGGTCATTCTTAATATCACTCCCGATCATCTTGACCGGCATAAGACGTTTGAGAATTACGTAAATGCGAAGGCGCGCGTTTTTGAGAACCAGCGGCCGGAGGACTTTTCCGTGCTCAACGCGGATGAGCCGACCACGGCGGGATTGGCGGGGCGGACGCGGGCGCAGTTGTACTGGTTTAGTCGCAAGAAAGAGATTGAGCGTGGGGCGTTCGCACGGGGTGCGAATATTTATTTTCGCGATGGGCATGGGGAACGCGAGATTATGCCGGTCGGAGAAGTGGGGCTCAAGGGCGCGCACAATCTTGAAAATGTGCTGGCGGGAGTTTGTGTTGGCATGCTTGCAGGATGCACGCCGGAACAGATTCGGCCGGCGGTGCGAGGTTTCAAGGCGGTCGAGCATCGATTGGAATTCGTGGCCCGGTTTGCGGGGGTGGATTATTACAACGACTCGAAGGCGACGAACGTGGATGCGACGATCAAGGCGTTGGAATCGTTTTCGGGGAATATTCATTTGATTCTCGGCGGTAAGGATAAGGGGAGCGACTATACGGTGCTCCATCCCTTGTTGCGCGAGCGGGTGAAGCGGGTGTACACGATTGGGGGGGCGGCGGCGAAGATTGAGTCGCAAATAAAGGATGCGGTGAATATCGACCATGCGGAGACGCTGGAGAATGCGGTGAGGCGGGCGAGTGGGGCGGCGGTCGCGGGGGATGTGATTTTGCTGGCTCCCGCGTGTGCGAGCTTTGATCAGTTCCAGAGTTACGAGCATCGCGGGCGGGTGTTTAAGGAGATTGTGCATTCTCTGGCGATGGCGCGATCAACGTAGGCTTGGCGCAACCCAAGATTTCTCTGCCGTCGGCAACTGCCGAGCTTCACTCGGCTGGACGGGCGGGGGCGCCCGTCCCTACGCGAGCGTTCCAATGCCAGAATCGGACGTTCTGGAACCTACTCAGTTATCACTCCCCCGAAATCCACAGCGGAAAGCACTGCTGGTTTACACGGCTCCGTGGTGAAATGGACTCTCCATGGCCAAGCGCGTTAGCGTCGATCGCTGGATGTTTACGGTAACCACGATCCTCGTTTTTATCGGGCTGGTCATGATTTTCAGCGCCTCGGCAGTGATGGCCAAGGAACGCTTCGGTTCAGCTTATGAATTTTTGTTGAAGCAACTGGTATGGGCGGTTGCGGGACTGATCGTCATGGCTGTCGCCATGAAAGTTGATTACAAACATCTGCAGCACCCGGCATTGGTTTTCACGGTGCTTGGATTTACTACGCTGCTGTTGATCTCTGTCTTTTTTCTGGATCGCGCGCACGGCACGCATAGGTGGTTTCATCTCGGTCCGGTTTCATTGCAGCCATCGGAGTTGGCCAAGCCGGCGCTGATTTTATTTCTGGCGTGGTTTCTGGAAAATAAAACTAACGCGATGGATGACTGGCGCAACACATTGATTCCCGCGGTTGTGCCGACCGTGGTTTTTCTGGGGCTGATAGTTTTTCAGCCTGATCTGGGGACAGCTATCGCTTGTGCCGGGATCACGGCTTGTGTTTTGTTTGTAGCGGGGATTCGCTTACGCTATTTCGGATATGCGTTGGCGGCGGCGATTGTGCCACTTTATTTCTTGATCTTTCACGTTTCTTATCGGAGAGATCGGATTCTTGCTTTTTTGAATCCTTACGCGGATCCGAAGGGGTTCGGCTTTCACATTATTCAGTCGTTGATTGCGGTGGCTACGGGCGGAGTGACCGGGCTTGGCCTGATGGAAGGGAAGCAGAAGTTGTTTTATCTTCCCGAGCCGCATACGGATTTTATTTTCGCGGTGACGGCGGAAGAGCTGGGACTGGTGGGCGCGCTCACCGTGGTTATTCTTTTTGCGATCTTTCTCTGGCGCGGCTCGCGGGCGGCGCTGTTGACACAGGATAATTTTGGGCGCTTCCTGGCGGTCGGAATTACCAGCATGATCGTGTTGCAAGCCTTCATCAACATCAGTGTGGTGCTGGGATTGATGCCCACCAAGGGCATTCCGCTGCCGTTTGTTTCCTATGGCGGGTCGTCGCTGTTTGTGACTCTCATGTGCGTGGGTGTGCTTCTGAATATTACGAAGCAGGCGGAGTAGGGGGAAAGCAGGAAAGGCAGGAAAAGCAGGAAAGGCAGGAAAGGCAGGAAAGGCAGATTGCGTCTTAGGAAAGAAAATTTCCTCCCTTTAGGTTCTTCCCTTTAATTTCTTTCTGAGCGGACTGCGATTGCTGAATTGTTGATGCGGCACTAGAATGGCTTCGCTTCACTCAGTCTTAAAATCTGCTTCTCAATCAGGAGAAAAATGAACAAACGAACGATAGGATTGGCAGTAGCAGTGTGCTTTATGGCAGTGGCAGTGAGCTTCGCCGGCAATCCGAATATGGGCACGTGGAAGCTGAATGAGGCCAAGTCGAAGTTTCCAGCTATGGCAGCGAAGAACCATACGGTTGTCTATGAAGCTGCGGGTGACAAGGTGAAGGTGACGGTGGACGGCATGGATGCCAGCGGCAAGCCCACGCACAACGAGTGGACGGGGATGTTGGATGGGAAAGATTATCCGCTGACGGGCGACCCAGATGCAGATACGCGGTCGTACAAGAAGATTGATGACCGCACGACCGAGTTAACCAATAAGAAAGGTGGCAAAGTCACCGCGACGGGTCGAATTGTGATTTCGTCGGACGGCAAAAGCCGCACGGTGACGGTCACCGTAACCGGTGCGGATGGCAAGAAGATCCAATCCACGGCGGTGTATGACAAACAGTAGTTGGATTTCTTTTTAGAGCTCAAAAGAAATGCCCTTCCGCTCAAATCTGCGGGAGGGCATTTTTATTTTGGTTGCAACGGGCTGAGATCCAGATCGTTCGAAAACGTGGTTTTGGTTGGGGCTTTATCTTGCGGCGGAAGGCGCAGACTCCGCACACGGGCCGCCGGTTGGCGATGTGCACGCGCATCCGGAGACGCTGTTGTAGCGGCACTGATCGCCGGGATGGCCGAACTGGTCACAGATCGGATTGCCGCAGCCGGAAAATTTTGGAATCTTGCTGCAGGCGGTGTATTCGGAATACTTGTGAGTTTGCTCCCAGGCGCTGACTTCTGTGGCAGCAAAGCGCAACTCTTCATGGCTAAGCACATGGAGTTCGAGACCCTGAGGCCCTTGCACCTCCTGCACGCCGCCATTTACGTCCAGCGAATACGGTCCTGAGATCGTTATTCGCGTGTCGCCCGATTTCGCTTTGCCGGGAACGAAGTTGATGATCACGGCGGTCTTGCCGTCATTCTCCTTCGTGATGGAGATATTGCCCGCGGTGACGATGGTGACAGTGGCGCGGGTATCTTGTTTTGGTGGCTCCTGAGATTGTGCTTTGGTCGCGATCAGCAATGAGCATAGAACTACGGTCAAGGTGCAGTTGAGCTTTAGATTCATACGATCTCTGGGTCGCGCTTAATTGGAAATCCTATGGCTAGTGTAACTGCTGCGGGGCTAGCGGCGACCGGATGCGACATCGTCTTTGATGTGGTTGATAAACAACTGAATAAAGACTCCCGAAATCAGGCAACAGCCAAATCCTATCCAAAGCCAGACTGCGTCTCTCTGCATAGCTCCCAAGCCAAATACAAGAATGCTCAGAAGACTCATGGTGGTGGTGAGGATCGTTCTTATTGTGAGTCCAAGGTCTCGGGAGGATTGGCGAGAGGACGGGCGAATCAGGGACGATGGTTGGGTAAACATGGAAGAACGCTCCTTCCCCATGCAAAAATCGTAGGCCGAGCAGTGGGCCGAGTCAAGGGCGCTGGCGTTCTAACGCGAGCAACTGATCTTTGCGATCTATGCCCCAGCGATAGCCTCCTCGATTGCCATCTTGTCGGACGACCCTGTGGCATGGAATGACTACAGCCACGGGGTTCGTGGCGCAGGCACGGGCTATGGCTCGAGTGGCCTTGGGCATTCCAATCTTCTCGGCCACTGCGCTGTAAGAGCGGGTTTCTCCGCGCGGGATTTCTTGCAGAGCCTCCCAGACGCGGCGCTGAAATGCGGTCGCTCTTATGTCCAGCGGGAGCGAGGAGTTCGGTTCCTGGCCTCGGATGACGCGAGCTAGAGTATTTTTCCAGGGTTGAAGGGCTCCGTCATCGCGGCGGCGGGTGGCGAAGGGAAATTCACGCATCAGGCCTTGCTGGAGTTGCTCGTCACTGCGCTTAGTGTCCGCATCATTACGATCATTATCATTACCGGCTGAATTATCGGGCGATCTTTCGGCGAACTGGATCGAGCAGATGCCTTTGTCGGTGGCGGCGATCAGCATGCGCCCCAGGGGCGAGTCCGCGATGGTGTAACGGACGACGGCGGCGACGGCGCCGCGACGATACTTTTCCGGAGTCATACCAAGTTGAGCGGCCGTGCGTTCGTAGAGGCGGCTGCTGGAGCCGTATCCGGCGGCATAAAGCGCGGTCGTGACATCGTGCCCGGCCTGCAAATTTTGTTTCACGCTGCGCAGGCGCACAGCGTCGATGTAGGCCTTGGGCGAGACGCCAAGAACGGATTTGAAAGTGCGCTGGAGATGGAATGAACTGCGGCGGAATTCCCTGGCGAGATGGCGGAGAGTTAGTCGGTCCTCGAGTTGCTGATCCGCGATGTGCCGTTCGATATAACGGCAGATGGCGCGGATGAGCTGAGAGCGCGGGTTTCCGTCGACGGCTTTAGGACGGCAGCGCAGGCAGGCGCGATAGCCGGACTGCTCCGCCTGGAGGGGATCACCGAAAAATCTTACGTTTTTGCGGTGCGGCCGTTTCGCCGGACACGAGGGACGGCAGAAGACTCCTGTGCTCGAGACGGCGAAGACGAAGACGCCGTCGAGGGAGGGGTCGCGATCGAGAACCGCCTGCCAGCGGCGGGAGTCGATCTGAGCGTCGATCTGAGCGTTGACCTCGCCATCGATTTGGTCGAGAGTTCGCCGCGGCTTCAGCGCATCTGCCCGTCCAAAGTTTGTTTGTTGAGTTCGAGTCATCGTCTCTGCTGCAAGTATCGCATTGGTGGCCATGCCGCTAACATAAGACAGTCGCGGGTGCGCGGGCTATCCGAATGTTGCGGTCAAACGAAATTCGATTGCGCACCCGTACGCCGATTGGCGTGTATGATTGGCACTCGACGCGCGAAGTGAAATCCCAAATTTAAAGGATCTATCATGAATAACTTTCTCAGCTGCAATCGCAAGATGATCTGCCTGCTGTTGCTGGCGCTGGTTGGGCAAGCCGGTGCGCAGGTTCTCGGCGGCGATGAACTGAAGAAGCTCGCTCCGAGTGCTTTTTTCTTTGCCGGTCAAAGCGCGGCTGTACAGCTGCGCAACACGGTTGGATTGAAGAATTCCGACGGCAAAATCGTGATGGCTGGGTTGGTGGATACATCGGGATATTCCACTGCTGTCGCGGAAAAGTACCAGGGATTTCTGATCACGGAAACCAAACTCGGCTTCGACGGCGCATCGCTCGAGCCGGGGGAGTATGGATTCGGCTTCAAGGATGGCAAGTTCACGGTGATGAATGTCGCGGCCACGAACCTGCTCTCGGTGGCCAGCCAAAAGGATGATCAGTTGAAGCGCCCGATACCGTTGAAGCTGGAGAAAGATGGCGCGGCATACAGGCTCTATGCGGGGCGGACGTATGTCGTCCTAAAAGCGGACTAGACGCGGGTTTGCGGGCGATGAGTACGTCGCACTCCCCGCTTGCGGCGGGCGGAGTTCCTTACCAAAAAGTGCAGAGGCTTGCACCCTCTGCCTTTGATCGATTTCTGCTTGTCTCGTTAAGTGCAGTCCCTACAGCGAGATACACGCTCCCAATCATATGGTTTCAAGGGTGCACTAACGCACGGGAAGCCTAGTAGCTTCGCGGGCTTGCTGGGGGCGAACTTGACTGTCATTTACAGCACTGAATGCACGAAAGCTACTTCGCGACCGACGGGCGTCCTGCCGCTGTTAGTGATCCTCTTCATAGTGTCCTACGGGATTCTGACCATGCTGGTTTTCGAGCAGGGTCAGACGATCGAATCGCAGCGCGGCCTGATCCGCGAAATGCTGAAGGACAGCACGCAACTCGCGGCATTGAAGGGGAAGATGGCTGCGACCGACGGTGCGCGCACGCCAGACAAGGCAGCGTCACCGGATAACAGGAACGCGGCGGAGAGTCCCACGGCGGCTCCGAAGGGATCGGACGGTAAGGGTGTGGATAAGGATGCGAAGCACCCCGGCAAAGCGGCGCGATCGTCAAAGTCGGTTCCAGGCAAGCCGGAGGCGGATCTAGAGGATGTGCGGCGATCGACGCGCGTGATTTAGCTCGGGGCGAGATTTGGCTTTAGAGAACGAACCCGAAAAATAGTTAAAAAAAAGAATAGTTCTGTGGACGCGGCCTAGTGGTGGGCTGCGAATGGAAGCGAGACCCAATCATGAAGGCCCTGGCCCTAGCCCTAGTTTTGTCTCTTCCTGTTCCAAAGTTAGCACCCCCTGCTCAGCTCTCCCCTACCCCCACCCAACAAACGGCAAAGCCCAAGGGAGGGCGATGGTATTTCGCCGCCAACGGACATGCGGTCTATTGCTATGGGCCCGTGATGACGATGCCACAGGCGCCTGGCCGGCTGTTGAAAGTTGCGACCTTCTGCCGCGGCGATCAGACGATGGTCCCACTAAAAGACTAGATGCTACCTGCCGTTTCAGGATAAGGAAGCCAGTAGGCTTGCAGGTTTACTCAATAAACGCGTCAGTGCGATGAGTCGCCGTCATCGCACCGCCGGTTGAAATTATGGGTAGCTGTCAGTCTCCTTCGGTGCCCGTGAATGCGGCGTCGGACGCACGGTAGCGATTTTTCATATTGCTTACTTTGTTCTTGACGTCATTCGTGACGTCGGTGGCCTTGTCGCGGATCACGCCGCGCATTTCTTCGCCGGAGAAGGGCGCGAAGAGAATTCCCAGCCCGACTCCTACGCCGATGCCACCGATAAAACTCAACGTGGGCGCAAGCCACTGGCGCTCACCGCGCAGCGCCGCGTTCGCATTGGAGAAGCGGTCGCTCGCATCTTCGTATTTCTCCCGCACCGCTTCGTATTTGTCTTTCATCACATCGCTGACATCGTCAGCCCGATCTCTCAATTGGTCGCTGAGAGAAGACCACAATTTTGGATCGCTGAGGACAAGGCCAAACTTCATCGCAAATCTGGCCCACTGTTTTGCCGTATTTCGTCTTCCGAATGACATAGCCGATTCTCCTTAATTCCCTCGTAGTAATTAAGTTTAGTTATATGAAGGATGGCAAAAGAGGGCTATACACAACTTCTTGTAGGCAGAGCGAAGAATCCGCGTAGATCACATTAGAAGTGGAAGCGCGGCTGGCACTGGAAAATTTTGCTTCGCGATGCCGGCCGCGCTCGGCTGGAATTTCAATTGGGCCTGAACCCCGACTGCTGAGGTCTAAGCCGCACGCTTAGGCGTTTTTCGTCCGGGTTTGGAATCTGTCTGCTCTGCCGTCTCATTCGCCTGAGAATTGATTCGCTTCGCGAGTTGGGTCAGCTTCTCGTCAGTTTCCTTTTCCTCGTTGAGAGTCTCTTGCAACAGCGAAGCCTGCTCGGACTCGCCAAGGATTTTGGCGAACTCGCACACCGTGCCATAAGCTGCGATTTCATAGTGTTCGACGCGCTGCGCTGCGCCGATGATGGCGGCGTCCATCAGAGCACCTTCGAAGTCTTCCTCCATAACCTCTCCGCCTTCTTTGACGAGACCTTCCATGGCCGCGCACTTCTTGCCTTTCGGGTTCTCGCCGAGGGATTCGAAAATCTGTTCCAGCCTTTGGACGTGACCTTTCGTCTGTTCGAGATGCTCTTCGAAACCGGTCCGCAGTTCATTGGAAGTGGAGGCTTTCGCCATTTTGGGTAGTGCCTTTACCAGTTGGGTTTCGGCGTTGTAGATGTCTCTGAGTTCATCAATGTAAAGTTGCTTCAGTCCTGCATTCGGCATGTTTTTCTCCTGACAATATTTATGGATGGTTTCGAAGTGGTCATCGACCCGTGCTAACTCTTGGTTGCCTGCGAAGCTGTATCGGTTGGTGAAAATCGGGGATGGTTTTTGTTCGTTCGGATTATGAATTTCCGAGTACGTCCGTAACTACCGGTCCGAAACCACTCCGAGTATCATCTTGCCAAATCATCGGTCGGAGAGTCTTATGCAGCGATTTTCTCTAAAAGGTTTGTGCATTGTTCTGCTGATCAGCAGCGTCGGCTACGGACAATCGTTGGGCGATGCCGCGCGGGCAAATCGCAAGCAGAAAAGCGCTACCCCCACGAAGGTCATCACGGGTGACGACCTGGCTGAAGCATCAAAAGCAGAAATAATTCAACTGATTCCCGGTTCCAGTTCTACGGGAGAAGGTACGCTGGTCGCGCCCGGGCGAGGAAAACATAGTTATCAGGTGACTATCTTGGATGCAAGCCGGTTTGTGAATGGCGGCACTATCCACATAACGATCACCGTCGGCAGCGGGGAATCGGAGGCATCTTTTGATTTGTACCCACAGGGTCTTGCGCTACCTTCCGAGGGACTCCCGAACTCCCTGGCCAACGCCGTGAATATACACAGCGCCTCAGGCGCAAAGATCAATTATCGTTTTGCCCACGGAACAATCTTCCAATTCGGCGCCGAGGGTAGCTGGAATGCAAAGGCCGGAGCCACGAATACCTATAGCTTCACGGTCGATGTGGACGGCCAATCTACTAAATGACCTGCCCGATTTCTGGGCAAAGTTAATTCATCGCGAGAAAACGCAAAAATTCAGGAGATGGACTGAGATCGGGTCTGGTGATTTTGCTTGGACGTTTCTTCAGGGTCTTGATGTAGCAGTCCTGATGGAATGCCTGGCCGTTCTGGTTAATTCTTGCAGTGGTCAACTCAACGCGCTCGCTGCAAACCGTGCAGAGCGGGTAACGTGTGCGGATGAACATATCGCACCTCGGGGAGAAATAAAGCATAATTTCTGCGAAATGGGCTGTCAATAGGCCGGCCCAAAAAAACTTCCAACCCCGAGCAAGAAAAATAGCAGTTGTGCTGGAAAGCGCAGGGGAGGGCTACCACGTCTGGCAACCGAGTCCTAGAACGCCAACCAGCACGGTGTAGATGCTACCAGCGTCCGTGAAAAGTGTAGGTACGCTGGCGGACCGAGGGGAAGAGGCAGAAGAGTCGACACGGACGTGCGGGCGGAACTTCGCAGCTAAAACGCCGTACTGAGGCCGCCGCGATTTCGGAACCGATCATTGCAGGGAACTATTGCAGGGAACTTCATTGCAGGAAACTTCAGTCGCCGACTCAAACTAACATTTCTATCAGTATGCCCGGAGGTGCACTTGTTCTAGCATCGGGTGTGCCTCAACCACACTTCGCAACTGGCCAAGTCATCTCGCGATACCTCGTCCTGGAGGAACTGGGAACCGGTGGAATGGGGATCGTCTACAAGGCGCAGGATAAGGAGCTCGGGCGGTGTGTGGCGTTAAAATTCCTGCCTGAGAACGCAGCCCAGGAGCCGCAAGCCCTGGAACGTTTTCGCCGCGAAGCACGGGGTGCATCTGCGCTCAATCATCCCAATATCTGCACGGTCTACGAAATCGCGAGCCACGAAGGGCAGCCATTCATCGCCATGGAGTACCTGGATGGCGTGACCCTGAAATACCTGATCGCCGCCGGCACACTGGATACAGATCGTATCGTCCCGATTGCGATCGAAATCGCCGATGGGCTCGATGCTGCTCACCGCGAGGGCCTCATTCATCGCGACATCAAACCGGCTAACATTTTCGTCACGAAGTGGGGACACACCAAGATTCTCGACTTCGGCCTCGCCAAAAATATGGTTGCGGAGAGTCTCGCTAATCAGATCGCAGCGCAGCCGACGCGATCTCTGTCCTATGTCGCCGCAGATCATCTCACCAGTCCAGGAACGACTCTAGGAACGGTGGCCTACATGTCCCCCGAACAAGTACGGGCCAAGGAATTGGATGGTCGCACGGATCTATTTTCGTTCGGGATCGTTCTTTACGAGATGGCCACCGGGAGCTTGCCTTTTCGAGGGTCCAGTTCGGCCGTCATCACTGAGGCCATCCTCAACCGCAATCCGGTGCCACCAATACGAGTCAATCCCGATATCCACCCAGGGCTCCAGGCGGTGATCCAAAGAGCTTTGGAGAAGGACAGGAATCTCCGTTATCAGCACGCCGCCGACATGCGGGCTGAATTGCAACGGCTAAAGCGAGACTCCGAGTCGGGCGGCAGAGCTACGGAAGAAGAAACAGAATCGGGCTCCCTATCAGCCACTAATCGTTCATCCACGACCAGGCAGCCGCGAGCACAGACTTTCTCTGGGCAAACAGGTGGCCTCCGCCAGCAGCGAGTCGCCAAGATCATAGACTCGCTTGCAGTTTTGCCCTTCGAAAACGCCAGTGGCGACCCGGAACATGAATACCTCAGTGACGGGATCACGGCGAGCCTGATCAATACGCTGGCGACTGTACCCAAACTGCGAGTGATGGCGCAGAGCACGGTATTTCGGTATAAGGGCCACCAGATTGACCCGCAAACCATCGGTCGCGAGCTTAATGTGCGGGCCGTGCTTACCGGAAAAATGATGCAGAGCGGTGGTTCTTTGCGGATAGGAGCGGAATTAGTCGATGTCGCCACAGGCTCGCAATTGTGGGGAGCGCAATATGATCGCAAGCCTGGCGACATCTTTGTGGTGCAAGACGAAATTTCCAACGAGATATCGGGAAAATTGCGGCCACAGTTGACGCGGGCGGAGAAGAAGCGACTCACCAGACGCGACACGGAGAATGCAGAGGCCTATCGGTTGTACCTAAAGGGCCGTCATCACTGGAACAAATGGACCGAAGAAGGATTCAACAAGGCGATTGAATACTTTCAGCAGGCGGTCGAAAAAGACCCCGGCTATGCCCTCGCCTACACTGGCCTGGCGGATTCCTATGTGCTGCTGGGATGGAACAGCTATCTGCCGCCGAAGGAAGTGTTCCCAAAGGGCAAGGTGGCGGCATTGACCGCCATGCGGCTCGATCCGAATCTGGCCGAAGGGCACACGTCCCTGGCGGCACTGTTGTGGCTTTACGATTGGCAGTGGGGCGAGGCTGGGAGAGAGTTCAAGCACAGCCTCGAATTGAGTCCCACCTACCCGACTGCCAGTCACTGGTATGCCGAATATGTGATGACCATGGGGAGGCACGGAGAAGGCTTGGACAGGATAAAGAGGGGCCAGGATCTCGATCCTCTGTCGCTGATTATCAACGTCGCCGTCGGATGGGCCTTGTACTTCGCCCGGCGATACGACGAAGCCATCGAACAACTCCGGCGAACTGTCGAATTGGACACAAACTATCCCGTCACCTACTGGATTCTCGGCCTGTTGCTCAGGAAAACAGGTTGTTATGAACTAGCGATCACCGAGGGTGAGAAGGCAGTGAAGCTATCAGGCGGTAGCCCTCTGATGACGGCAGCCTTGGCGCACACTCTCGGCACGGCCGGCAAGACAAAAGAAGCATGTCAGCTGCTCGACGATTTGACAATGCGGGCGAAGCAAAAATACGTTGCACCGTATTTCCTGGCGGGAGTCCACATCGGCTTGGGAGAAAACGATCGGGCGATTGAATACCTGGAGAAAGCCTATGAAGAGCATTCTCACTGGCTGATCTATCTTCATATCGATCCGAGCATGGACGGCGTGCGGGAGAACCCGCGTTTCCAAGATCTGTTGCGGCGTATTGGTCTGCCCGCTCTGACGGCCGCGATTTGTGCCTGAAGGTGGGAACTAACCCTTCACCTCTCCAACTCCACTATTCGGCCGTAGGACCAAACTAGTTCGGTCTGCCCAACCAGGAGTACTGCCATGAGACTGCCAAGTTATCGAAATTGCCGCCGATGCGAACATAGTCTCCCCTGCTAAAGCTCGCTTTGATCGCCTGGTGTCGACTGAGCGGAATGGCGGCTGTGATTCCAACGCGGGATGCCGTCTGTCTGGTAGCCGGATTCGATATGCCACTCATACTCGTTGTCCCCCCAAACCAGAAATTGCCATCGAGCGAGAACCAAAGAGTCGGCTTCCCGCGGTAATGCTTCGCGTCATAGCTCAGGTGACCTTCGAGTGAACCATATGGACTTTTGGTTTGGGGCTGGGGGGAAGGAACCGAGAAAAATTCCGGGTTGGTTGTGAAGAAGACCGCCCCAGCGTAGCTATCCAGAATCCATTTCCGGCCAAAGCGCTGGGAGTAGCCGAACTCCGGCTTGATGGCCCAGCGGTTAATCCCCCAGTTGATCAGTTTCGTGGGATCGTACTGGCCGGTCGGAGCAATTACTTTCAGACTGGCGCCCAACACCACGGTTTGCTTCCAATTCGCGAATTGAGACATGGGTATCGCGGGGCCTCCCTTCAGATTCACGGAAAGACGAAATCCTAAGTCGAACAGACCAGAGCGGTAGATCTGCTGGTTGGTCCCGAGCACAGACCCCTGAAATGTTCCTACGCCGTACGGTAGCCACGCGGCAATGTTGGCGGAGCGGCCAAAGAGGCCAAAGGAATGATAAAGGCTGAAGATCGGCACACTGTAAGTGCCCGTTGCACCTGTAACCGGAATCACACCGTTAAAATCCAGGCCGCCACGGTAAAAGGAGTATGTCAGGTTGACGGCGTTGGTATGGAGCGGGGTGATCACGTAGGCGCGAGGCGCGAGATCCTGTGCCCAGCAGGAATGCAGGGATATCCGGGCGAGAATCGTAAAAAACAAGAGCCCTATCACGCCACTGCGGCCACGTGCGATTTTGGACAAAACTGCCAGTCCTCGAATGGAGAGAAACCCCAAACTACTGCAGCAGGTACTGCGTTGACCGCGAACTGTAACTTGTGACAGGAGCCGTTTTGTCAGCGTGGCTGATGGCTCTCCGCTGCCATCGGTCGGGACGAGTTGAAGTCGCTCCTCCTCAAAAAAGAAGAACATCTATGACTGTTTCGCGGCCGTTGCCGCACCTGTACTTATTGGCGGCTATCCGGACGGGACAAGCGCGCTATGCTCACCCGAGAATGCGTGTGTTCGACGTGTTGCGTGATGAACTTTCCGCTTCTTGCTTGTGTTCGCTTCTCATTCGCACTAAGGCATACTAAGGAAAAAAGCAATGAATGCCCGATTTCTTCTTCTGACCCTCGCCCTCCTCTTCACCTTACCGCTTTATGCCCGAGACAAGACCGATGTGATGGTGATGACAAACGGCGACCGACTGACTTGCGAAGTCAAGGGACTGGATGCCGGTGTGTTGTATGTCAGCTTGGATTACATCGATGGCACCTCCTCCGTGAATTGGTTGAAGGTAGCCCACTTAGAGAGCAACCAGTTGTTTGTGGTGAAAACGGAGGGCGGCTCGGTCTACACGGGAACATTGAAAACTGCAGATACGCCAGCAGATCGGCCGGTGCAGATTCAGGTCCTGTCTGGGGAACAAGAACACGTTCTTGAGCGTTCCCAAATCGTTCAGATGGTCGCCACATCCGACAGCTTCTGGCGGCGATTCAATGGAGAGGTAAGTTTCGGTGAGATCTATTCGAAGGGCAATCAATCGACGCAGTATAGCTTAGGTGCTCAGGCCATTTATGTGCGGGAACGCTGGAATGTGGGCGCCAATTTCAATTCCGAACTGTCCTCCAGCTCGGGGACAAGCGCTTCCACTCGAAACTCCCTGGATGTTGGCGGCCGTCGTCTACTCCCTTGGAACAACTGGTTCTATGCCGGTCTCGGGTCCTTTCTGCAAAGCTCAGAACAAGGAATTGCATTGCAGAGCACTGTGGGTGGTGGGTTGGGACGTTACTTTAAGAACACAAACCGCACCAACATTTCATTGGTCTTGGGTCCGGCCTGGCAGAATACAAACTATAAAACGTCCGAGCTTCCGATCAATCATCGTAACGTTGCGGCGGCCATCATTTATTGCCAAGCGGAGTTTTTCAAATTCAGTAAAACCGACTTCGACGTAACGGCCGCGTTGCTGCCCGCCCTTTCGGACCCCGGACGCGTCCGCTTCAACATTAATGCCTCCTATTACATCAAGATCGTAAGCAATCTGAAATGGAATGCGTCCTTTTATGGAAACTGGGACAATCGGCCTCCGTCAGGTTTTGCCGGCAGTGACTATGGAACCAGCTCGGGGCTCAGTTGGACATTCGGCCTCAAGTGAGTGAAGAAATGCAGCCCTAATGGACTACGGAGTTCGCGAAAAACCAAACCAGGATCCGTTAGCAAAGAGCGAAAGACTGTCAATCTTGCGAGTGGCTACTCGACTCAGCGAAGACAACAGTTCTAATTGCCTGCGTCCAGATTTAAATGTCGATCGTAATTGCCCACAATGCTCTTCTGTTTTCGAGTATCCATTTTGACGGTCCACGATGAATATAGCTCGTTGGCTCGACCGAAGGGACGCACGATGGTGTCCGCCTTTTCATTGACCATGCGCATTCCGCGCCCGCAACCTACTGAGCCTTAAAGGCAGTCGATACCGCTTCTTGCCATCTACGTAGAGTGACGCGTCGCCTCCACTGTCAGTTCTCCCAGTTCACCGCGTGCCATGGCGGTCATAAAGTTCACAAGTTCGCTTCGGAGTGTCTCACGTGGGACAGACGAGCCAGCCGAATTGATTTCTCTGGGACCTCGATTCAAGATTCTTCGGTCAAGGCGAGGGTCAATGAAATACTACAGGGCTGTTCTGGGATCGTTGGGCGCCTTGTGCGTCCTGATGTTTGCTGCGCGAACCATGCACTCGCAGAACAAGAGCGCCTTGGGCACAGTTCAAGTCCACCTGGTCATCACCAACGAGGCGGCCCGTGGTGACGATGTTCCGACTCTCCAGCAGGGCGACGTAAAAGTTAAACAGGGGAAGAATTTTCTCAAGGTGAGTCAGTTGATCCCGGCGAAGGGAGATAACGCAACGCTCCAATTGTTTGTCTTGATCGACGATACGCTCGACTCTCGTATTGGAACCAATCTTAATGACATTCGGGATTTCATCAATGCGCAGCCGGCATCAACTGTGATTGCCGTCGGTTATATGTCGAACGCGACAGTCAACATCGTCCAGAGTTTTTCCGCCGACCATAACCTCGCCATGAAGGCGCTCCGTATACCTCGGGGCGGTTTCTCGACGATGGATAGTCCTTATCTGTCCCTTATCAGCTTGGTAAAGGGATGGCCGCAGCAGAATGTCCGGCGCGAAGTCCTGATGGTGACGGACGGCATCGACCGGCTCCGCGGAGAGCAGCCCACGCCTTCGCGCTTGGGCCCGAACTATGGTCCCGTGTACCACAGCATGCCCACCATGAGCCCAGACGTGAACTCGGCCAGCGAGATCAGCCAGCGCTATAACGTGCTTGTCTATTCTCTCTACGCCGTGGGCGTCGGACGAGCCGGCCGAAGCTCCTGGGACCTGCAAATCGGCCTTTCAGGACTGACAAAGCTCGCAGATGAAACCGGTGGTGACTGTTTTTCTCTCGGCACCTCAAGTCTGGTCAGTTTTAAACCCTATTTGGAACGTTTGCAGAAAAATTTCGAGAACCAATATTTCGTAGTTTTCCAGGCCACTCCGAAAGGGAAAGGTGGGCTCCAACGTGTCAATGTCGCAACCGAGGTGTCGAACGCGGAGATAGCCGCTCCCAACAACGTCTGGGTCGCGTCGGCTAAATGAGGGAGTTTCGCAAGAAAGTGATGCCCATTTTCCCGTGACTGAAACTCGGCACTTCGGCTTCGGAGGTGCTAAGAATTTCACGCCAGTGCCCTGGATTTGAAGCATTGGCGCAAGCACCTTGTTTGATCGGGCCGTTCCCAACAGTGGCGAGCGCGAGGGAGATGACCGTCGGTCGGGGAGGATGGGGACAACTCCAGGAGGGATACAGCGATGCTGAAATCACGAGTAACCGAAGGAAAAGATCGATTCGACCGCCGGATATTTTGTAAGGCTGCCGGATTGGCGGCCGCTGTCGGCCTCGTAGAGGCGGGCACGGGAAGCAGGTTGGCCCATGCAGATCTCACCCAAGAGCAGCGTGACAAGATGACTCCGGACGAAGTCATCCAGGCGATGAAAGCTGGTAACGAACGATTTCGGTCGGGCAAACCGCAGCATCGCGATCTGATGCGCGAAGTTAAGGCGACGGCGAAGGGACAGTATCCAGCGGCGATTGTCTTCAGCTGCGTTGACTCGCGAGCACCCGCCGAATTGATTCTCGACTTCGGGATAGGCGAAATCTTCAGCGCTCGGGTCGCGGGAAACGTTGCTGATGAGGACGTTTTGGGCAGCATCGAATTCGCCTGCAAGGTGGCTGGCTCGAAGGTCGCGCTTATCATGGGTCACACCAGTTGCGGCGCGATCAAGGGGGCCATTGACGGCGTACAGCTTGGCAATCTTACCGCTTTGTTATCGAAGATCCGTCCGGCGGTTGAAGCCACTCATTATCCAGGGGAGCGTTCGGCCAAGAACTACGCGTTCGTAGACGCCGTGGCGCGAGAAAATGTTTTACTGACTATTGCCAAGATTCGGGAAAAAAGCTCAGTGCTTCGGGAACTCGAATCTGCCGGCAGCATCAAGGTTGCAGGCTCTATGTACAACCTCGAGACGGGTGCCGTTGAGTTCCTCGCCTAACTTTCATCGCAGTAGTCACCGCATTAGTCGGGACAAATAATCTTCCTTTTGGTAGTGAATTCTTGAAAGGAAGCTAATGATCTTGGCATTTTGAGCTTGCTTGATCATTGCAGGGCGTGAGCGTAGGCTCTGTGATACGCCCAGCCTTGAAGACTTATTTTACTAGCGCTGAGCGGTAGCAGTGCAGTTTTAACACAACACTAATGTGGGCCGATCATCTGCACATGGCAGGATTAGGTCGCAGCAGGATTAGGTCGCAGCAGGATTAGGTCAAAGACTCCGGGCTTAGCCCCAAGTAGGTATGGATTACATACGTGGTCGCCTCACTACGGTTCCAAATTCCTCATTTCACACGGTGATGCTCGGCTGCGTCGTGGCCTTCCTTTCCTTCCTCGCCGCCGAGTTAGGGGGAATGTTAGTGGTGCGGCCGGAGATGCTTTGGCCGATTTGGCCGGGGTGTGCCTTCCTCGTTTCGGTTTTGTTGCTCGCACCACGGAAAATTTGGCCGATCGTCCTGGCGGCGGGCTTGGCGGGATTTGCCGTTTATGACGTCCACGCCGGTCTGCAACTTCGTCCTATGGGTTTGCTAATTGTTTCCGATACTGTCGAAGTTCTCATCGCCGCTCTCGGACTTAGCTATTCTTTCCGCGGCCCGGTTCGTTTGGACAATGTAAAGTCGCTGATCAAGTACTCGTTTTTTGCGGTCTTCCTCGGTCCGATGGCGGCAGCGTTTATCGCCACTGCGGCTTTTGGTCAAGACTACTGGATTCGCTGGAGAATTGGTTTCTTTACCGAGGCGTTAGCTCTCCTCACTCTAACCCCGGCCATTTTGACGTGGGCAGGCACGAAAGCGGCTTGGATAAAGAAGCCACGAGCTTTCTATCTTGAGGCCACAGCACTCGTTGCAGGGTTGAGTTTCTTGAGTTATGCGGCTCTCGTCGCTCCCGGTCGCGGCGGTTCGCCGGTACTACTGTATTCGCTTCTGCCATTTTTACTGTGGTCTGCGTTGCGCTTTGGAGTCTCAGGAATCGGCACGGCGATGACCGTGGTGGCTGTCTTGTCTACATGGGGTGCAATCCACGGTCGCGGTCCGTTTACCGCGGCAGAGCCGCTCCGCGATGTGATGTCGTTGCAACTGTTCTTATTCCTGGCCGCAGCAACATTTATGGTACTGGCAGTGGTGGTGGAGGAACGAAAACAAACCGAACGGTCCTTTCGTGAAAGTGAAAGACGCTTCCGCCTGGTGGCCGATACTGCGCCAGTGCTGATCTGGATGTCGGACACGGACAAGCTTTGCACATACTTTAATCAGCCGTGGCTCGATTTTACCGGCCGGCCGATTGAGGCTGAGCTCGGCAACGGATGGGTAGAAGGAGTGCATCAAGAGGACCTTCTGAATTGCCAGGATACCTATGCGCGATCCTTTGATCGCCGCGAGTCTTTCGAGATGCAGTATCGGCTGCGGCGGCACGACGGGGAATACCGCTGGGTGTTGGATGTAGGCGTGCCGAGATTTGATCTGGATGGTTCCTTTCTCGGCTACATAGGTTCTTGCCTAGATGTAACTACTCGCAAGGTGGCCGAGGAAGCCTTGGCCGGCGTGAGGCGCAAGTTGATTGAGGCCCATGAAGAAGAACGCAGTTGGATCGCGAGAGAACTACACGACGATATTAATCAACGAATCGCACTCTTAGCGGTCGAGTTGGATCGATTTGAACAACATCGGCCCAGCTCAAGGAAGAGCCTTGATTACCTTCGCCAAGTCCGTCAGGGCCTCTTCGATTTAGGGAAGGACATTCAGGCTCTGTCGCACCGTCTCCACTCCTCAAAACTCGACTACCTGGGCATCGTCGTGGCAGCCCGCAGTTTCTGCAGAGAGTTCGCCGAGCAAAAGAACGTGGAAATTAACTTTACGCACCAAGACATGCCGAGGAGCTTGCCCAAAGAAATCTCACTTTGCGTGTTCCGAGTATTACAAGAAAGTTTGCAGAATGCGGCAAAGCACAGCGGTGTGCGGTTCTTTAAAGTGGATCTGAACGGCACGACGGATACAGTTCAGCTGACCGTCAGTGACTTGGGGGTAGGCTTTGATGCGGACGATGCCATCAACAATCGCGGACTCGGCCTCATCAGCATGCGCGAACGACTGCAATTGGTGAGTGGGGAGATCTCCATTGAATCGCAGCCCGGTGGCGGAACTACCATCCGCGCACGCGTGCCCTTCAGTTCAAGTGGCGATTCCCAATCGATGGCGGGATAAGCACAGTCGACTTGGACGCTCGTGCTGGGTACGAGTCTCCTGGACTCGCTCATCGCTAATGTTCTTCTGCTGTGCAGAGTCCGCCCTTCCTACTGGCACGAACCGTCATCCTGGAACGTGGCGCCACCCAGCATCTGGGTCACGAAGCGTCCACAGGCGATGAGCTTTTGCGACGACGGATCATCGCGCAAGGCATTCGGAGATGTCGTGTATTTCGCCGTATCCATCGATTGCTTCGCGGCCACTAGCCTGTCGCTCCACTGCTGAACCAAGTCGAATACGTGATGGAGCAACTGGGCCGCATTTCGGTCGCCGTCGGTGGAGGCCGCTGCTGCTGCGAGCTGCAGACTCTGCGACGCCTGATCGCGGTAGCCATTGACCCACTGGTCTGTGACGCCGTACCCGCCGCGAATGGCTGACGCCAGCGTTGTTACCCACTCTCGCAGACTGGCGATTTCTTCGATGCCCGCCTTCATAAACTCCCGTGACAACGCGGAACTGTTCGCTGGCGGCGAAGTGGCTGAAGAGGCTTCCGCAATGTCAGCCATGGTCGCCCCGCCTGCCGCAGGAAGCGTGAGCACGATCCCTGGCCCGTTGAAACTCACCGAACCCTTCCCGATGCGGGCCAGGGCCGACACGTCCACGAACAACTGACCATTCTGGTCGATCACTTCTGCCTTTCCGTTCTGTCCATTGACCGCTACGTTTTGTTGCTTCTTCGTTTGACTGAAGGCAGCGCCGCTCAGCATGGTTGTAAAAACCAGAAGAATAATGATTCGAGAATCTCGTTTCATATGGCTCATACTCTCAAACAACTGGGATAGACCGGGTTGTCGGTGCGATGTCGGACCCTCCGTGTGTCGGGGGGAAGGTGTTGGGCGCGTGCTACGCGTGACCTGGCATCGGCAGCTACGTGGTGAGTGGGGTAGCATCGTCTAGAATTCGGCGATTATTGCTTAAAGGCCAACGGAGGTCCGCTGACTCGCTTAGCTTTGAGATCGACGGTCACCTCGACGCGGTCGGCGATGGTGACGAATGGAATGCCTTTATTCATCCCGTAGTCCCGACGGTCGAAGGCCATTGTCCCTTGGACATCGCCCGAACCTGACCCTCGAGTGCCCGCAACGATAAACTTCAGCGTCTCGGGCTTGGAGACCCCGCGAATGGTAAACGTTCCCGGCAGATCAAAGGTATTGGGTCCGGTCTGCACAATCTTGTCAGAGTGAAAGGTGATCAGCGGGTTCTGCTTGACGTCGAAGAAATCTTTGCCCTTTAGCTTGCCGTCCTTCATGCCGCTTCCGGTACTTACGCTGTCGGCCTGAATCTTGATGTCCATCACGCCGGTCGAGACATCAGTAGAAGTGAAAGCGAGAGTGGAGTCCCACTTTTCGAAAGTGCCGACCAGGGCTACCGACGCCTTGACGTTGAACTTAACCGTGCTGTGTTCTGGCGTGATCTCGAAGACAGGGGTCTGGTCCTGGCCATGCGCCAGCATTGCGGCGGACATTACAAGGCACAGGACTACTAAACGTAGGTTGCTGAGAATCCGATGTTCAAACATTAAGCTCTCCAATAAAAGCATTCATCCGCTTTGCGGTTGTGTTGCGGCGAAATGCACGGGACAGTTGGCGCCTTGGCGATTGATCAACAACGATTCCAATGTCGCTCGGCCTTCGGCGGCGAAAAAAATACCCCGACCGAAAGGTCCTGGACGGGGTGTGAGAGAAGACGTGACTGCGTATGTCTGAAGCAGGTTAAGAGATGTTTGGAGTATTGGATACTGTCAAAAACTACAGGCAACGACGGAAATTCGACAAACGCGCAATAGGACCCCTCTGTTTCCCCGTCATACATGACTGACGGGGAAAGAAATGCACTCCTGTCAGGCTTGCCAGTAGTAGCGAGTTTTCTACGCTGATAGCTTTAGCGTTCTAGATCGCAAGGAAAGAAACTATGCTGATAAAGAGTCACGTTTTCCACGCTGCCATACCGACAATGATGCTGGTCCTAGCCAGCAGCCTGCCATGCTTTGCACAAGACGGGAAACTCGCCATTCAAGTTACTCCAAAGGAAGCCTATGTCTTCGTAGATGACCATGCGGTCGGCGAAGCCAGCCACCATCGCAAGCTGAAGTTGAGTGTCGGAGACCATAAGGTGGTATTGGTCAACTACGGCTACACGCCCGTAACTCGGACCGTTACCATCACGGACGGGCAAGTTACCAGTCTCGAAGTCGCTCTGCCGGCCGTGGACGCCACAGTACCGCCTCCATATGGTGCCATCACTATAGAGAGTGTCAGCCGAGATGCCATACTGCTTAACGGCAAGACACCTGATTTCTTCGTCGGCCACGGTGATGAGTTCAACCACGAATGGGGGTGGAAGCAGGAACTCGTGGTTCCGCCGGGCACCTACCAGATGACGATACTGGGACCAGAGGGCGAACTATGGTCCGGTCCAGTCGAGGTTCCCGCCAACCAGCGCGTGGTCGTCCATTATCCCAAAGGAGTAGTGAAGACTGTTCCTTGGCCTCGTGGCGAAAAACTCAGCGCGTTGCCACGCTTCAAAGTGGGTACGGCGAGCGCCACCGTGGCAGTGGCCAAGCCGACCGCAGAATTGTCTGCCAACGCGGCACAAATCAATTGCGGCGACGCGTCGCAGCTCAAGTGGTCCTCGACGGATGCGCCCAGTGTGGCGATTACCCCGGTTGGCGCAGTTGCGCCGTCCGGCGACCAGTCCGTGCAGCCCAAACAAACCACGACTTATCAACTCACGGCCTTGGGCCCGGGTGGCACTGCTACATCGAGCACGACGGTCAACGTGAACACTGCCGTCCAAGCCGATCTTCGATTAGCGTCTCCCGAGATTCGTTACAAACGCGTGGGGGACAAGGTAGTCGAACAAGGCAGCGCTGCACTTAACTGGACGGCGGCAAACGCTTCAGCGGTATCGATCGACGCACTCGGCACCGTTGATCCCAGCGGTAACCGCACCATGCCGGTCACCCCTAAGAAGACCGATGCCGGCCCCGTCGATGAGACGGTCACCTACACACTGACCGCGACCAACGTATGCGGCGGTTCCGACAGCAAAACGGCAACCCTGCGCATTGTCGGTGTGATCGAGGCGCCAGCAACCCTGGCCTTCAACAGCGTCTACTTCCCAACGGATGTCCCTACATCGGCCAAGATGGAAGAAGGCATTGTGCCCAGCCAGAAGGTGGCTCTCACCTCGATCGCTGGCGATTTCAAGAAGTTTCTCGAGAACAACCCTGATGCCCATTTGACGCTCGTTGGTCATGCCGATGAGCGCGGACCTAATGGTTATAACAAGGATCTCTCGGATCGGCGCGCCGCGATTGCGAAGAGCTTCCTGGTCGAGCAGGGAGTACCGGAAGATCACCTTGAAACCCAGGGCCTGGGCGACGGTCAAAACCTGACGGCCGATCAAGTGAAGCAAATGGTCGAGCAGAATCCCGAGCTGAGTGATGAAGAGCGACAGAAGGCTCTGGAGAGACTGTACACGCTGGTCTTGGCCAACAACCGTCGGGTGGATATTATTCTGAGTACAACCGGGCAGGAATCGGCTCACCAGTATCCGTTCAAGGCGGAGGATTTCGCGACGCTGGTTGATCGAAACGGTGTCAGCAAAGAAGTCGTCCAGATGGCAGGAGAAAAAGAGAAGATCAAGAACTAACGAGTACGAACAAGAACTTCGCCCGGGAGTGGTCCGAGTTCTGGGAGAAATTTGCGATTACTTTCTCGCGGGCGATTCGTGTCCGTTCCCTCGAGTATGACCTGCTCATCTGTAGCTCAGCAGATCAAGACCGAAAACAAATAGAAAGCATCGAGATCGAGGCAGATGCCCTTCGAGCGTGTAACAGCTGAGCGAAATAAGCCTTACGTGATTCAAACCAAGCCGCGACCGATCGACACGATCATGGGGTCGTTTCTGCGATTTGCCCGGCTTGAGGCATCCGGTGGTATCCTCCTGCTCTTCGCGACCGCTGCGGCTTTGATTTGGGCTAACTCTCCCTGGAGAGCGACTTATCACACGCTCCTGCACATGCCGGTCAGCGTTGGTTTCGGCAAATACACAATGGCGCAGGATCTGCACCACTTCATCAATGATGGCCTGATGTGTATCTTCTTTTTTCTTGTTGGCCTTGAGATTAAGCGCGAAATTCTGACCGGGGAATTATCTTCCGTGAAGCGGGCGGCATTGCCATTTGCGGCAGCTTTGGGCGGCGTCGTTGTTCCGGCCCTAATCTATGTTGCGGTGAATCGGCAGTCAGCGGCCGCCCAAGGCTGGGCTATTCCGATGGCAACCGATATCGCATTCGCACTTGGAGTGTTGGCCTTGCTGGGCGATCGGATTCCCATCACGCTAAAGATTTTTGTCACGGCGCTGGCCATTGTCGATGACATTATCGCGGTTTTGATAATCGCGATCTTCTATACGTCTGGGATATCGTTCAAGAGCCTGGTAGCTGCGCTAGCCGGAGTGGGCTTTTCGTTTCTCGCCAATCGGCTTGGCGTTCGCAAGCCTGTCGTGTATGCCCTCATTGGAGTTTTCGTGTGGCTCGCCATGCTCAAATCGGGCGTGCACGCAACCGTGGCGGGCATCCTACTGGCCTTCACGATTCCCGTCGAGACCTCTCTTGAGGTTCCTGAATTCCTGAAGGCCAGTCGAGAGGTCATTCAACGGATCGCGGGGATTCCCGAAGGCGGCGATGAGGCACGACTACAGCAGGAAAGCGCCGCCTACGAACTGGAGAAGCAGAGTGAGCGGTTGCAGACACCGCTGTACCGGATTGAACACGTATTGCAACCCTGGGTGTCCTTGGTGATCATGCCAGTGTTTGCCCTCGCCAATGCCGGAGTGGATGTTCTCGGCAAGCTCGTGCCGGCCCTGACGAGCACGGTGGGGCTGGGAGTCGGAATTGGGTTGTGTATCGGCAAGCCCATAGGAATCACGCTGTTTTCCTGGTTAGCGGTGAGGAGTGGAGCGGCTTCTAAACCCGAGACTCTTTCCTGGCACAGGCTGTTTGGCGCCAGTTGCGTGTGCGGGATCGGATTCACCATGTCGTTGTTCATTGCGACCCTGGCATTCGGCGATACTCCGTTCCTCGATGTATCAAAGATCGGGACGCTTGTCGCTTCTCTGGCCGCCGCACTAGGAGGAAGTCTCCTGCTCTTGCGGACCACTCCGTCAGACGAGGGTTGCACGTAGACGGGCGAGATACCGAGCATTCAAATCATAGGACGATCAAGAGCAGAAGATAGAGCGACCAAAGCAATGGTTGACCGCTCTCGCGAGAGCTTAGCCGGTGGTTAAACCCTCGGGTGCATGGAGGATGATGTTTCCGCGTGCTTTCGAGAGCGTACCCTTGCGATGCCATGCCGCGAGCAAGCGGCTAGTTGTGAAGGGGCTGATATCCGACAAGCTCCCCAATTGCTCGTTAGTGGCATGGATCTCGACTCCATGGGGCCGTACGATTCCTGTTCGCTGAGCCAAGTCTAACAATGTTGCGGCCAGTCGCTGTTTGCCGCTTTTTCCAATCAAACGACTATGCCGATCCGAATACGCCTTAAGGTAACCCATGGAGATTTGCAAGGCATTTTCGGCGAGCAGTGGATGCGCCTTGGCCAACGTCCGTATGCTGGCGTGCTTCCAAACGAGCAGATCGCAGTCCGAGATCGCGTCCACGTTCGCGAGGTAAGGCATCGGGCGCGCCAACAGCGTCACCAGACCGAACACGTCGCCCGGTGAAAGTATTCGGAGCATGATCTCGCCTCCCGTTTCGGTGGTCTGGTAATAACGAGCGCGTCCCTTTCGCAGGATGCAAAGATGTGTGCCCAGCTCTCCCGTGGTCTGGAGAATCCGGCCTGCCTTTACTTGTCGTTTTTCCGCGTCGGCCAGGATTGCGTGGACAGTTTGTTTGTCGAGCTTCGCCAAGAGGGCTATTTCATGTTGTGATCGGTGAAGGTTCATGCAAGTCTCAGGCTCCAACGGGAACGGAGACAACAGCCGCACTCTGCTTACCTGATCTTCCTGACATAGATTTCCTGCCCGTCGATGCGGTGATAGGTGTAGCCGATTACATGACCTTGGGTGTCACGGGAAAAAGTGAAGGTTGCAAGATCGCCCTCTTTGAGGAAGAACGTGTCGAGACCGGCAGGCAGATATTCCAACGTCCTCTCCGTTTGTGACCAGAGTTTCCCGTCCTTCACAACGACGGTCTCTACATTACCGGGACGCCACTCATATTCACCAATGTAGTCTCCATATGCGTTCGCATCGACGGCAACAGGTTTTCGGAAGTTTATAGGCAAGTTGCTCCATTGTTTCGCTATGAGCAGCCAGGAACCGTTCTGCTTGTAATAGGTCTCAGTCACGCGCTGTTCTGTGACGACATCGGTATCATTAAAACCCTCGTGAACACTGACTCGGAGGCTAATCACAGCCGTGTTGCCGTATAAGTGTGCGAGGTAGTCACTCGGATTAACGTCGTAGTCGTACTCGGGCGGTAACTTCTCCCACTGCTCCAAACTCTTGGCCTTCGTGCGGACGACTCCATCCTCGTCGCTGAATATGCAATCGTCCGCGACGAACTGAGACCAAACCACCGCATCCCGGTTGCGAAGAGCCTCATGCCGCGCTTTTCGCACATTAACCACTTCTTTTTCTGCCGACGAGGGCTTTTCCTGGGCCGTAACAAGGACGCTGAGTGCAAACCAAAGCCACGCGACGTAACGCATATGTTGTCCTTTGTGTTCCAGGCAGACACACCTGAACCGTCGCCGTTCCAAGATGCAGAAGACAGGCCGAAATCAATGCCCGGAACTAAGTTCGGAACTAGGTTCGGAGCCAGGCTCGGCAGTATCTGCCCCGGCCGATTCAGTCTTTCACCGCCAGACGCACTGGTTGCGAACGATCCATTGTTAGCGCTCAGCGCGTCGTCGGGCTACCGTCAAAATGGACAGTGCTAAGTTATGTCCGGCCCGGGGAAACCTCTCTCACTTTTGCCAGTTGGTCACGGAAAATCTTCAGCCTAGGATTACGAGGGTTAAGAATTGACGGGAAGAGGTATACATTTTCACCGAAGCTCGATTAATGCGGAACCAAGGAGACTCGCCATGGGATTTATCGCGTGGATTGTGGTTGGACTGATCGCGGGTTGGCTTGCTGGCCAGGTGATGAAGGGTGGCGGCTACGGCGTAGTCGTCGACATTATTCTCGGACTTCTCGGTGGTCTGTTAGGCGGCTGGATCTTCGGGCTTTTGGGAATCTGGCAAGGCGGCGGAATGATCGGTTCCATCATTGTGGCATTTATTGGCGCTGTGATTTTGGTCTGGATTACCCGCTTGCTGAAAAAAGCCTGAGGAGACCCCACACTCTCTTCACGTCAAAAGACAGGCGGCGATACGAGTGCGCTATCGTCAGCACAGCATCCTCGCCGCGTTGCCGGTGCCAGAACTTTCCCAACTGTCTTTCACGGTTCTCTAATGCTCCGGAATCACGTTAATGGACCACATCTGTACGGACTGACAGTTCCCAGCCTGCCAACATCTGCCATAACTCTTCGTAATGCGGGTGCGGCAGCGTGGTCAGGATTCGGCCACGCAATAATTTAGATAGGAAAGGAAGGGTGCCCAATGCTACGACTTGCGCCTGGAGAAACGAGTGAACGGATTAACAGGAAAGCCTTGTCTTGCCTTCTCACTTCCATAATGCTGGTGATGGTTCTGCCTGTGTTTGCTGCCGACAAGGAGAAAGACGAAGCCACACTTCGGCAAGCCAACCTCGTGTTGCAGGGTTTTCTCAACAGCAAAGACATCTCGTCGGCCTTGTTGTCAAAGGCTAATTGCGTGCTCATTCTACCCGGTGTAAAGAAGTTCGGTTTCGGTGTCGGCGGCAGCGGCGGCCGCGGTCCCTTGCTCTGCCGCGGTGGCCGAAACTTCGACGGCAGGTGGTCCGCGCCTGCGATGTATTCCGTCGGCGGTGTTAGCGCTGGTTTGCAGGTAGGTGGCTCGTCCAGTGATTTCGTCCTCCTGCTCATGAATGAGAAAGTGGTAAATCAAATTCTGAACGGAAAGACCAAGATGGGTACGGATGCAACTGCAGCGGCCGGGCCCGGTGCCACCGCAGCTAGTGCGTCTGACGCCGACATTCTGACCTACGGGAAGGCCAAGGGACTATTCGCTGGCGTGTCCCTGGGGGGCGCAACGGTCGCACCAGACGATGACGCGAACTACCGGTTGTATGGCAAGACGCTGACCGCGAACAATATCGTGCGCGAAACCGATGTGGAACCAACAACTGAAGGTAAGTCCCTGGTTGCAGTGCTTAACAGCAAACTCACAAAGCACAACTGAAAAGACTTTAGAACTATTGGTTCCGAGCTAGGCCGTGTAACGCAGCTATCTCGCACCGCTCTGACTCCCAGCCGGGTGGAGAGTGGTCAACCACTGCTTTGGTCTCTCTACGCCTCGCCCTTCTGTCAAGTTTGGCAGTGGTAGCGAGGTTTTCGCGAGGGTAGCTTTGTGGATCAATGGAGAAAAACCCTGCCGATCAGGGGCAAGGTTCCCGGATCGACATAGCGGCGGTGATGCTGGTATTAGCGAGCGATGCCCTCTCATCGGTCGTGACAAGGCGGACTCTGTAAAAGGGGATGGCAGAATGCCGGCACAACCCACTCCACTTCCAGAAATCAAAACCACAAATCAGGCTGTTCCCGCTTCGGCTGCTCAGCTTTGAGAAGCGGGCTACCACCCTAACTCTGGAGGCAGGCCGATGCGCATGCACGGGAAGTTCATTTTAATTGCCTTTCTAGCCGCCTTGCTTGGGCTGCTGATGGCGTGTTCAAAGCCAAGCGACGACACGATTGCGAAGGACGTTCAGAACAAGGTTGCCGCTGATCCGGACACAAAGGACTCGCAGGTCAAGGTGGTTGCCGAGGACGGCAAAATCACACTGACCGGCCAGGTTAAAACAGCGGCTGCACAACAGAGAGTGGAACAGATCGCTCGGGAAGAGCCCGGGGTTTCGGGCGTTGATGATGAAACTACTGTTCAGCCCGGCGTCGCACAATCCGCCGTCCAATCCGCGCAGCCGGCATCACTAACGCCACAACCTCCTCCGCAACCGATTGTTGTACCGGCCGGTACTGTTCTCAGGGTGAGGGTGGGCCAGGCGCTGAGTTCCGGTGCCAGCCAGTCAGGCCAAAGTTTTTCCGCGACACTGGCAAAGCCGGTGAACGTCGGAGCGGTGATAGCGATCCCTGCCGGAGCAGCGGTCCGCGGCACCGTAGTGACAGCCAAAACCAAAGGTAAGATCAAGGGCGAGGGAGAGCTGACTCTGGCACTCACGGGGATCACAGTGCAGGGGCAAGGCTATGACCTCAAGACCGCCGTATTGAACAACACCATCAAGGGGAAAGGTGCGAGGACGGCTAAAACGACTGGGGGAGGAGCCGCCGGGGGCGCGTTGATCGGAGGGCTGGCTGGAGGAGGTAAAGGAGCAGGCATTGGTTTGCTGGTGGGCGCCGGTGCGGGATTGGTGGGAGGAGCAGTTACTGGAAACCAGCAGATTGAAATCCCAGTC
>Ga0210396_10000168_pt1 | contig 112975 bp, 92 predicted proteins | sample IncBWH17OmetaG_FD_155466 | JGI IMG/M metagenome (GOLD analysis project Ga0210396, IMG submission 155466) | Forest soil microbial communities from Barre Woods Harvard Forest LTER site, Petersham, Massachusetts, United States - Inc-BW-H-17-O ...
CCGTTCGACCTCTAAAAACGCCCGATCAATGTCGAAGCCGCGAAGTCGGCGGCTGCGTGTGGTCTAATAGAACAATCGTAAAATTCATGCCTGCCCGCCTTACAACTCTGCGCCGCCGCATGCTCGCGCTGCACCGCAACCTTCGCGGGGCGAGCATGATTGCTCGTGCGTTTGCGTCCACGGACCATCCGTTGCTGGCGCACATTATTCCCATCCGGCGCTGCAATCTGGCTTGCGAATACTGTAACGAGTACGACGATTTCTCCAAGCCGGTGCCGACTGCCAGCATGTTCGAGCGGGTGGACAAACTGGCCGAGCTGCGTACTTCGGTGATCACGATCAGCGGGGGAGAACCGCTGCTGCATCCCGAGTTGGACGAGATCATTCGCCGCATTCGCAAGCGTGGCATGATCGCGGGGCTGATTACAAACGGATACCTGCTGGTCGCGGACCGCATTCAACGGCTGAATCGTGCGGGACTGGAGTGGCTCCAGATCTCGATTGATAACGTTACGCCAGACGATGTGTCCAAGAAAAGCCTCAAGGTTCTGGACAAGAAGCTGGAACTGCTCGCTGAGCACGCCGATTTCCATGTGAACATAAACTCCGTAGTGGGCGGGGGTGTGTGCAATCCGCAGGATGCGCTGACCATCGGAAGACGGGCGCTGGAGCTGGGTTTCAGTTCGACCGTCGGCATTATTCACGATGGCAGTGGACAACTGCAGCCGTTGGCGGAAGAAGAAAAGCGCGTCTATCACGAAATGAAGGCAATGGAGAAGAGTAGCTTCACCCGCATCAATGGCTTTCAGGACAACATCGCGCAGGGGCGGCCGAATCAATGGCGTTGCCGGGCCGGAGCACGTTACTTATACATCTGCGAGAACGGGCTGGTGCACTACTGCTCCCAGCAGCGGGGCTATCCTGGAGTTCCTCTGGAGAAGTACTCGGTGCAGGATATTCGGCGTGAGTATGTGACCGAAAAATCCTGCGCTCCGCATTGCACGGTCTCGTGCGTGCATCAGGTCTCGATCTTCGATTCCTGGCGCGCTCCGCAGAGCGCGGTGGATAGCGCGCCTGATCTAGTGCAGATTCAGTAGGAGACCAGCTCCTTGCAGAGCTTTGCTCGGCTGCCGGACGGGGTGTCCGGGCCTGCGTGCAGATCGCGAAGCCCACGTTTGCTACTTCTTCGGCTGCGCCGATGGCGGCAGCAGGCCATTCAGGCGAAGGTACATCGCGGCGGCGCTGTAATGGTCCGCCCAATCGTTGGTAAGAGAAATCAGCGCGGATGCCACGGTGCCCTGCCTTCCACCAAAAAGTTCAACCGGGTTGCCCAGTTTTGAATCGTCCACTCTGCCCAGGGCTGCTTCGCAGTACAGGAACGACTTGGTCAGCCCGGCCTGTAACCTCTCCTTGTCGGTCTCTGGCATGGGTTTCATTGGGGGAGGAGGCATGCTCGCGGCCTTGCTGCACAGTTCGATGTTGGACATGGTGATGTGCATTACCAGATGGCCGAAGGTGATCTGCGCGGGCGTAGGACTGTAGCCGAACTTATCGGCGGGCATCTCCTCCACGGCTGCAAGCAGATTCTTCTCCTGGCGCGGCAAGATTTCTCTCACCGTGTCGGTCACCGGATTCTTGCTCGGCTCGGTCTTCGTTGGCGCGATAGTTTTCGGTTCAGTCTTGTTCGGCTCGGGTTTGTCCTGGCCAAACAGAAAAGCAGTGAATGCAAACAGCGCGAGAAAAACGAGCGCTCGTTTCATGACGCCTCCGTTGTTGCTCAAGGATAACTCGGAGTAAGCTGGTTTCGCCAGAGTCGGCCTCGGGCTCGCGTGGCCGGTTGGGTTAAGAGGTCGCGGCAGCCAATCCCGCGGTCACCAGCTTGTAAAGCAGGTACGATCCGGCGACGATGCCAATCGCCGTCGAGCGCTTCACTTTGCTGTTGCACGCGAAACCAATGCCCATGAGCACAATGTTCCAGAGGATGAAAACATCCAAGGCCGATGCCATGCCATAGACAAACTTGTTTCCCGCAGGATCCATGAAGTGCGCCGGGTTCGTAGCCACGGGATTCTGCGCGTTGAAGCCGGCCGGGTCAACCCCGGCGAACATGGAAATAATCCCCAGCATGGCGCCAATTATGCCGGGAAGGCTGCCATAGGTCACAATCGCCAGCGAGGTTTTGAAAGGCACTTTGGCCCCGACAGCCACATTGAAGATGGCCATCAGCACAGCCGCGATTACCAGGAAAATAATCAGGTTCAGTAAAGGGAGACTGTAAGAGATGTAGCGGGTGATGATAGCAGCCACTTGTAGCTGCTTGGCCTGCTGCTCGGGCGGAAGTTTTTCGAACTGCTCGGCGCGCGATGACTGGGCAATTGAGTTCTTGGTGATCTGCTCGAAGCCGATCTGCCTGCCCATCACGAAAACGAAGATCAGCGTAACGATGGAGATCAGCAGCCAGGGCGTCCACCAACTGGAATTGCGGCGCAAATCGGTGAAGGTCTTGCTGGGCGCGATGAAGGTGTCGATTATGCGCGCCCCTTCGGGAAGCGCCGGATCTTCTGGTGGGGGTGTTGGCATAGGGGTTATGGGTTGAGCGGCCATTTGAGCCTCCTTAAGAGAATGCCGACGGAAGAACACCGTGGTGGATTGTAGTCTGCGGAGAGAGAACGGACAAGCTTGGTCGTATTGCGATTGGGTGGAGGCGGGGCGTCCCCGTCCGTCCTCCATTTACGCGATCACTTCTGGCGTCGCTTCGAGCAGGCTGCGGGTGTAGGGGTGCTTCGGCCGTTCCGTGATTTGCTCGGTTGGACCAACTTCGACGATCTTTCCGCGATACATTACTGCGATCCGGGTGGCCAGGTAGCGTACCACGGGCATAGAGTGCGAGATGAAAAGGTAGGTCAAGCCGAACTCGCGTTGCAGTTGGGCCAGGAGATTGACGATCTGCGCGCCGACGCTGACGTCGAGAGCAGAGACGGGCTCGTCGGCCACGATGAATTTCGGATGCAGCGCCAGCGCTCGGGCAATTCCGATTCGTTGGCGCTGGCCTCCGCTGAATTCGTGAGGGAACCGGCGCATGGCGGACTGGTCGAGGCCCACGGCGCGGAGCAGTTCTGCAACCCGTACTCGCCGCGCGTCCCTACTCAGAGTCTCGTGGATAATCAGCGGCTCGCTGATGACATCTTCCACGCGCATACGGGGATCCAGAGAGCCAAAGGGATCCTGAAAAATGATTTGCATGTCGCGACGCAGGCGTCGCATCTCACCGTGACTGGCCGCGACCAGATCGCGGCCTTCGAATATGATCTTGCCCGAAGTCGGCTCAATCAACCGGAGCACCAAGCGGCCAAGTGTGCTTTTGCCTGATCCCGACTCGCCAACCAGGCCGAGGGTTTCCCCAGATTGAATGTCGAACGTGACATCATCGACGGCACGAACTTCGCGGGTTGCGCCGCCGCCAAAGACGGATTCCCCGAGCGCAAAAACTTTGGTCAGGTTGCTTATTTCGAGCAAGGGCATCGGAAAGATGGTAACAGCAAGAACCAGCCACGGATTCTCAACGATTTCCACGGATTAAACCTTAAATATTGTTTAAGCGGAAAATCAGTGTCAATCAGCGGCCGAAGGTTATTCACCGCCATGCAATCATGGGCACGGCCAGCAGCGCTGCAACCATGCCCAGAGCTTTCCAGCGGGTGAAGTGCTCCCTGAGGATGAAGCGGGCGAGCAACACGGTGACTGCGGGATAGAGCGAGCTGAGCACGACGGCGGCATCGAGACGGCCGGTCTGGCTCGCCCGGATGAACAGTACGCTGCCGATGATGTCGAGACAACCCGCAAACACGCCAAGGGTGATCCCACGGCGGTCAATTTCCCGGATGCTGTGTCCAATCACAACAATCAGGCCAGTGAGAGTGAACGACGCCACCTTCGACACCGCCGCAAGCCAGAACGCCGAGGCGTCGCCAGCCTGCTTGATGCAGAGATAGAAGCCCGCGAAGCCGATGCCTGCGAGCGCGGCCATTCCGATGCCTTCGGGAGGGCTGTCGTCTTCGGTGCGCGAGATGAGCCAGATTCCTGTTGCGGCCAGTACGAAACCGACGACTTGCGCAGCCTGGGGCAGACCATCGCGGAACATTCCGAATGCGGTTGGGATAGCCGCGCCGAGCACCGCCGCCACCGGGGCGGTCAGGCCCATCCTTCCGGTGGCCAATGCGCGATAAAAGATGGCCAACGCGCCGCCTCCGGAAAAACCCGCCACCAGAGCCCACGCGACTGCAGGCCCCGAAGGGAAGGGCGAATGAGCTGCCAGAGCTATTCCCGCCATGAGGAGCAGGCCGCTGAGATGGGCGATTGCTGTTAGCACGAATGCATTGGCGCGCCGGGCGCCGTATCCGCCAAGAAAATCGCTAGTGCCCCAGGAGAAGACGGCGGCCAGGCTGAAGCCGGTGGACGGGGTTAGTGAGGGCAGGGTCATTCGTCTTTTGTCGGTTTATCGATCTCGAAGTAAATGAGACTAACACGCACGGGGAGGCGCGGAACTCCAATCCCTCTTTCACATTTCTGCCTGCGGCAGCAGCATTCGTTGAGCGAGTCTAGCTGACCTTCTCTGACGTAGCAGCCGTCTCGGGAACCTCACCGGCGAGTTTTTCCAGCAGGGTTTCGAGATGGTCCAATACTTCCTCGGCGGCGGTTACTCTGAGGGGAAATTTCAGCATTCCATCCGGAGTGAATTGTGCGCCTCGTTGCGAAGAAACAAATCGAGCCAGCTTCTCCGAATCGATTGCCGCATTTTGCCGGAACTTGATGGTGACCAGGTCTCGCTTGCGCTCGATCGCGTTTACGCCCACGCGCACCGCCAGCAGTTTGAGTGAAGCGTAATCGAGCAGATTTCGCACGGCGGCTGGCGGCTCGCCATAGCGGTCTTCAAGTTCAGCGCCGACGTCACTCAGCTGCGATTCGGTTTCGACTCCGGCAACCCGCTTGTACATTCGCAATCGCTGGTTCTCCTCCGGTATGTAATTTACCGGGATACGAATATTAAGTCCGAGGTTGAGCTGGGTCTCGGCCTCATCCGGCGCGGCCTCGCCCTTCATCTCGCGGACGGCGCGGTCGAGCATCTGGGTGTACAGTTCGAAGCCAATGGCTTCGATGTGTCCGCTCTGCTCTCCTCCGAGTAGACTGCCTGCTCCGCGCAACTCCAGATCTAGAGCAGCAATTTTGAATCCCGCACCGAGGTCGGAAAATTCCTTGAGCGCCGCCAGGCGCCGACGCGCTATCGGAGTAAGTTCGACCTCCGCCGGAATGAGCAAATAGGCATAGGCTCTGCGATTCGAGCGTCCCACGCGCCCGCGCAGTTGATAGAGCTCGGACAATCCAAAACGATCAGCGCGATTGATGATGATGGTATTGCACAGGGGGATGTCGAGCCCGTTCTCGATAATCGTCGTGGACACCAGAATATCGGCCTCATGATGCATGAATTTCAGCATCACTTTTTCCAGTTCTCCCTCGGACATCTGCCCGTGTCCAACAATGATGCGGGCCCGCGGAACCAATTCCTGCAGCTTGGCCGCGATCTCCCAGATGGTCTCCACGCGGTTGTAGACGAAATACACCTGCCCGCCGCGGTCGAGCTCCTGTTCGATTGAAGAGCGAATCAATTTCTCGTCCCAACTTGCTACCACAGTCTGAATGGCAATGCGGTCCTTAGGCGGAGTTTCAATCACGCTCATATCGCGCATCCCGACTAAAGACATGTGCAGCGTGCGCGGAATGGGAGTGGCGGACATAGTGAGAACATCGACTTCCTTCCGCATCTGCTTCAGCCGTTCTTTGTGGCGCACGCCGAAGCGCTGTTCTTCATCCACGATCAACAGGCCCAGGTCGGTGAACTTGATGTCTTTCGACAACAGCCGGTGCGTGCCAATCAGAATATCCACTTTCCCTGTGCCGACCTTTTCCAGAATCTCTTTCTGCTGCTTGGCCGAGCGAAAGCGGCTGATCATCTCAATGCTCACCGGAAAGGCGGCAAAGCGCTGCTTGAAAGTTTCGTAGTGCTGAAAGGCGAGCACCGTCGTAGGCGCAAGCAACGCGACTTGCTTATTGTCGTTGACCGCCTTGAACGCCGCCCGCATGGCGATTTCCGTCTTGCCGTAACCGACGTCGCCGCAGAGCAGCCGGTCCATGGGCTGTGAAGATTCCATGTCGCGTTTCACGTCGGTAATGGCGAGATCCTGGTCCTCCGTCTCGGTGAATTCGAAGGCATCTTCGAACTCGCGCATCCACTGATTGTCAGCCGCGAATGCATGTCCCTTGGCTGCGCTCCGCTCGGCGTAGAGCTTCAGCAGTTCCTCGGTCATGTCCTTCATGGCCTTGCGCACGCGCGCTTTGGTCTTCGCCCACGCTGCCGTGCCTAGATGATTCAGCGCCGGCTTTGCGCCTTCCGACGACCGGTATTTCTGAATAAGGTCGAGCCGGGTTAGCGGAACATAAAGACGTGCTCCTTCCGCATATTCCAACAACATGAATTCGGCGTTGCCATCGCCTTGATTGATTTCCTTCAGCCCCTGATATTGCCCAATGCCGTGCTCGACGTGGACTACGTAATCGCCCACTTGCAGGTCGCGGAAGTCTGAAAGAAACGCTGAGACTTTGGACTTCGAGCGTTGCGGGCGTGAAACCACGGAGTCCGACTCATCGAATAAATCGCGAGAGCCAAGAATCGCGAGATGTGCCTCGGGCAAAATAACGCCGTCCGGCACATACGCCTTGGCCAGTGTGGTGGTAAGAATCTCGCCCGTGAAATAGGAGGTTTCGTCGGCGTAACTTTCTCCGCCGCGAGTGCGGCTGCCCAGGCGGAAAGAAAGGCCGTATTCGCTGAATACATCGGCAAGGCGCTCGACTTCGCCGATATTCGGGACGGCGATCAGCACGCGATTCTGTTCCGCTAATTCCTTCTTGACCTCATCCAGCATGGCCGGAACCGCGCCGTGAAAGCGCAGCGCCGGCTGCGAATGAAACGTAACCACCTCGGCTTCGTCTGGACGCGCGATTCCGAGATGCTCAATCGAGGCTCCAGGAAGATCGGCTAGTTTCCGCCACCAGTCGTCAGGAGGAAGATACAGATCCGTAGGCCGCACCAGATTGCCGACCTCGCTGCGTTCGTGCGCTTCTTCGATTCGTGACCAGGTGTGCTCGAACTCTTGTTTGAGATTATCCGGTTCGTCCGTCAGGATTACAGCTTGCGGGAGCAGGTCAAAAACGGTGCGATCCGCCCCAGCAACCGGCGCGTAAAATTCCCAGCCGGGAAACACGCTGACACCGCCGGCGCGAACGGCCTGCTCGACAACTTCTTCTGAGCCGGCGATGCGCTTTCCCGACAAGCGAACGTGAATGGCTCCCAGCAGGTCGTCATTAAGCGGAGTTTCAGTAAGTGGAAGCAGCAGCGCTTCGTCGACCGGAGTGGACGACCGCTGAGTCGCAGGATCGAATTTGCGGATGGACTCGACCTCGTCGCCGAAGAACTCAATGCGCAGCGGACGATCCGCCTCAGGCGAATACACGTCGAGGATGCCGCCGCGTATGGCGTACTCGCCGGGCATTTCCACCACGTCGGTCGCAGCGTAACCAACGGTGTTCAGGTGCCGCAGCAAAGGCTCGGTGTCGAGCGTCTCACCGCGGCGAATCATTCGCGCCAGATCGGCATAGTACTCCGCGGAACGAAGACGAAGCGCTGTCGCCGCAATTGGCGAAACCAGAATCGAGACAGCGCCGGTGGCGATTTTCCAAAGCGCGACCGCGCGTTCTTCCTGGATCTCGGGATGCGGCGAGAGATTCTGGAACGGCAGCACATCTCGCGTCGGCAGCGAAACCACCGAGTCGGGGTCGTTTCCCCCAATCAGTTGATGGAACGCCTGCAAGACCGGGACGAAATCTTCGGCAGTCCGATTGTCGGGAACCACCACGATGAATGGCCGTCCAGCAGCTTTCTGCAATAAAACCAGTAGCAGGGCTTTCGCGGTAGGAGTGAGTCCGGACACACGTAAACGCCCCGTGCCCTCACGAAGGTGGGAGGCTACACGTATGAAGGCGGGCAACTTTTCCACGTCCGCGAACAGATCGCGGACGAAAGGTAAGACCATTGCTTTTTGATTCTAACAGGAGATTCACGAGGCCGACTTCGGCTGGGCAAGTGACGGGCGATGACGCTCGTCCTTTGTTGATCTTCCGCACTTGATCATGCCCGCAGTAACGGACGGGTCAGACAGGTTGGGCCGCCACTGCCGTTGATGCAGAGCTCAGAGCCAGGGAAGGTCCGAACATCAAATCCTGCGGCACGCAGCTTGTCATTGGTCTTTACGTTTTCTTCCAACGCCAGCAGACGCTTTTCGCCGAGTGATAGAACATTACAGGCCAGCGTTTCTCGCTCCGAATAATCGATCTCAATGAAGCGAAACCCGCGCCCCTTCAATGACTCCAGCGTTTCAACGGCCAGCCAGGGCAGGTCAACAAGGACGGTTTTCTCATCCAGCAGGCTGATCAGTGACATTAAATGCAGGCAAGCGGCGGGTCCTGGACCGTGCGGCAGCGGGGCGGATAGGACCTCCACACCTTTAGGCTTGAGCAGCGCGCGCATTTGCTGGATGCCTTGCCCGTTGGTGCGATAGCCATGGCCGACGAGTAGCGTCTTGGCGTCAAGCCATACCATGTCCCCGGCTTCGGTTGTCGCGGGAGGCGTAATCTTCGCCAGCATCGGAATGCCCAAGATCTGGCAGAAAGATCCATGATGCTTGCCTTCAGGAACGCGGTTCGCTTTGCCCGGACGCATCAGGATCAATCCAAAATCGGTCGGCAACGACGCGTCGTGCGTATACACGGCATCGAGAGAGAGTTCCATGGCCGGGGGAATATCCTCAACTTCCGCGCCGCACGCTTCCAATTCGCGACACAGAGCCTCGTGCTGCGCTTGAGCCATCTCGAAATCCGGCGGATGAGCGAAGCCAAGTTCCCGCCAGCGAGCGGCCCGTTCGGGCTGATGCCAGCAGGCGGTGCGCGGTGAACACACCAGCACGCGTTTCAATGCGCCGACCATGGAATGGCCGTTGAAACGGGCCTCAGTCGGGGCAGCGGCCTCCGCGATGAATTTTTCGAAGCCACTGGCCATAGAAGAAATCTAAACTGCTGTTATGGCAAAAGCAATATGGGAAGGCACCGTCCTCGCCGAATCAAACCAATGCCGGGAAGTGGAAGGCAACCAGTATTTTCCACCGGATGCGATCAAACAGGAGTATTTCAAACCGAGCTCCGCTCACAGCGTTTGCCCCTGGAAAGGTACAGCCAGCTACTACGACCTCGAAGTGAACGGCAAACGGAATCAGGGCGCGGCGTGGTATTACCCGGAGCCGAAACCGGCAGCCCAAGAGATCAAGGGATACGTGGCATTCTGGAAGGGTGTGAAGGTCGAGAACTAGTGTCGAACCCTGGTGCGTTCGGGTTTCTTAGAACTCCACATGCGCACGGAACGTGGGCACAGTCACCGGTCCGCGATCGCGGTTGTATCCTGGATTGCTGACGTGCTGCAGGCCGGGCGCCAGATAGATTCCCCGCCAAACGTGAACCGTGTAGAAGGACTCCACGATATTCTCGCGACCGTAATTCAGATTGCCATCACCAAGGAGAAAGCCGAGGCCTCCATCGGCGAGATAGATTTGGTGATCTTTCTTAATCGCGTTGGTCACGAAGGCAATGCCTGCCCGGTCTTGTTTTCGATGCCACCAGGCACCGGCCGCTCCCAGTCCCAGGTCGAAGGTTTGATCGTCTTCGGTGTATGCGAAAGATTCAGTCTTGCCGTTATCCCATCCGAAGCGGCCGAACGCGGTGAGGTAATGAGTGAGATTCTGCTCCAGGTTTATGCCGAATCCGTACTTGCGAGTGATGTGCCAGGGATGATTGGTAATGTCCGGGACTGGGGTGAGACCCTGTTGGAACTGCTCGATGGCCTGTCGATAGATTCCCATGTTGGCATAGTTGGTGTAACCCAATAAACGCACCACGCCTCCCTTTTTCGGGATCAAGCCGCGACGCCATTCGAATTCATAGTTCTCGGCATGCACCTCCCATGGCTTCCATACCAGATCAATTCCGTTCGCGACTTTGGGCATGAGCGCCTCGGCGAAACGGAAACCCCAGTTGCGGTCTTCATAGTCCGCAGTTAGTCCCACAGTATAGCCACGAGTGTCTGCGGCGTAGTCGTATGCGCCGTTGTTGTCGACCGTCCAGTTGATGAATTGAAAATGGGTATCGGAGCCGGCGCTGTTGACATCGAAAAAATCCACCATACTGAACTTGCCAAAGCGAAGCTCCAATCGGCGACGCGGCAGTTCCTCAAAGAGTGAAAGATAACTGCGCTCACTCTCGACTTTGTCCTTGCTGAGAGCAATTACTTTGTGGATCATGCCTCGCGCCAGATAAGGCGCTTTGCTCAGCAGCGGATTGCGCACGATGTCGAGATCCGTATTGCCCGCGAGTCCGAACCCCTGGCTCAGAGCCGCTCCGCCGGCCTCTTCAATGTCCACCAGAATCTCGGTCGAATTGTTGAGGCGCATGCCCGTGTAGAGGGTCAGCACGCGCGACGTAGCTTTCTGATAATTGGGGCCCAGACTGTGCGCCCCGCTGTAGGCGGCCGGGAATGAAGGTTGGGCCTGGAAAATGAAATTCATCTGCCCCGAAATCCAGTAGCGCGTGTCCTTGAAATGCGGAAACATCGTTTCCACAACCTCGTCTGCGGGTGGATCGGCAGGCGGGTCAGCCTCATGGGCCGCGTTTGGCTGGGACGCGGTATCCAGCTTCGCCGCGGCGGGCGCGTCCGGCTGCTGCGCAAACGATGGAGGCGCCGTAGCAAAAGCCGCCCAGAGCACGAGCATCCCCCAGCACGCACTAATATTGACGAATTGGGCTTGCTTTCGCATATTTTCTACGAACGACCGGGTCCAACCCATTCCGAGCGGGCTGATTTCACTCACCGGGTTTTTCCCCAATAATTAACGCTACTATAGCATGCAAGATTAACTATAGTTAACGCCATAGGCGTCCGGTTGGGTGGTTGGCGAGTTCTCCAACGCGAATCGAAGATACCGCCGACCCACCCAGCCTACGCAGGGTTGTTTAAAGGAATGTTACAGGTCGAGCCGAACGCTCTCAGCAATCCTGTTTCACCCAGTGCATACGGAGCCGCCGCTTGCCATTTTCGTCGGTGACCACGACCCAGCTCATGCGCAAGGGCTTGTGTTCGGCCTTGGGTTCCACCTGCCACAATGGGGCATCTTCGTGGTGGACTCTCACGAGCTGCGTCGTCGCCATCGCCATCGGCTGTGCGAATAGAGTCATGCAGCACATTGTCGTGTTCCTCCTTTCTGTAAAGTTCAACCACCAATTCGATGTGGCGGTGCGAAAGAACGCCATAAAAGGTTCATAAAGATTAGGGATATTCTTAGTGCATACTCTGGCCCAGCGCTCCCGACAGATCGATCACGTGATACAGCACCAGCAACATCATGAGAACCAGGTATCCGCGCAAAGCCATCAGCGAGATCTTCGCGCTGATAGTCATCGACATACGTCCAAGCGAGGCCGTATCGACTTTTTCCTCCCGCACGTCATCGAGCGGATGAATGACTACAAATTGATCCTCGGAAACGTTGCTAATCGTGGTTGGTCTCAGCAATGCCATCACACCCATGTTTGCACCTCTCCTTTCTCCCTTACGTCGCAGGGAACAAGTTGGGGGCGACCACTTGGGCCGCCAGAACGAGCGAAAGAATGAAGAGGACAATGATGATGATCCAGTTCACCCAGTTGTTCCAAGGTTTGTTCACGTACTCGTCGCCGAGTACCTGTTTATCATTGAGCAGCAACTGCAAGAAGATGATGGCGGAAGGCAACATGATGCCCGCCAGCACCTGAACGCCGATGATGATCAACTGCAACGGTGCGCCTGGGATCAGCACAATCGCAGCAGCGAGCGCAACGCAGACTACATAGGTTGCGTAAAAGCCTTTCGCCTTGCTGAACGGCATCTCCAGACTGTGTGGCCAGCCCTTCACTTCTCCGTAAGCCCAGGCGCTGGAGAGCGAGATCGCGGTTGTGCCCAACACCGCTGCATTGATCATCAACAACAACAGTGCGCTGCGAACCGCCTCGCCGGCGAATGGCTGAAGATCGTGTGCCAGTTGCGCCGGATCAGAAAATGCAAGTCCATGCACCTTGCCAGCATTGCCCGCGATCATCATGCAGCCGGCGACCACGATCGTGAACACGGCTCCCAGGAATGTGTCCAGACGAGACCACTTTAGGTCCGCGAAACGCAACCGCTTATCGGCCACGCAACTCTGCTGGAAAAACAATTGCCACGGGGCAATCGTGGTTCCCACGATCGCGACCATCAGAAACACCAGGCTGGTCGTGACTCCGCCAGCAGGCAAACCCGCGACAAACGTGTCGTGAAAGACTCCGCCCAAGCCCGCTGGCCGCAGCTTAAGAGCGATGAACAGCCACGCAGTGTCCAGCAAACATAGAAAAACGGTTACGCGTTCCCAGCGGCGATAGCTTCCAGTCAGTACCATGAACATCAGACCGGCCGCGGCAACGGGCACGCCAACTCGGGGCGCAATGTTCATGTGGCCCAGCGCTAGCGCAATCGCTGCAAATTCAGTCACCAAAGTCAGGAAGTTCACCAACTGAAGATCAATCAAGGAAAACAATCCCCACCACTTCCCGAAACGCTGGTAAATCATGGTGGCGTGGCCTTTGCCGGTTGCGATTCCGAGCCTTACCACCATCTCTTGAATGAAATAGGTGACGGGGAGCAAGAGCAGCAACAGCCAAAGCAATTTCGTTCCATACTGCGCACCAGCCTGCACATAAGTTGAGACTGCACCGGCGTCGTTGTCGGCCTCCATCACGATCAAGCCGGGTCCAAAGACGACGAGGAACGTCAGGACATTGCGCGCCCACTTGGATCGGACCAGTCGGCCACGAACGACCGGCATATCAGTGCCCACGCTACCGGTCGCGACGATGACTTCTTCTTGCATTCTTCGTTCCTACTGTTTGAATTCGATTTCCCTAAACAGCCACTGCTTACCAGTGCTTTGCGCCGTGGGTCTTGCTCCCTCGTTGCGTTGGTAAATGTTCAAGTTTGGAGTCGCCGTGCAGCCGATGAAGCAGGACGGCAATGACTGCTCCTCAAAACGGAATCAGAGCAGCGACAATCCAAAACTTGACAAACCAGTTCACGGGGAACTCCCGCCTCGCGGACTGCGAACACGCGGCGTTAGCGGCCGTTACTCGGCTGAACGGCTCGTATCGCAGTTCGCGCGTATCGATTTTGCAGAAGGAAGAGTGTGCCTCGTGGCACCAGCCTCGATCCCTCGCGCTCTTCAGTTGTCGATCCAGAAGAAGCAGAGGTGAGGCGATATGCAGGATGAAGCTTATCGGGACACCTTACCGCTTGTTCTACACCGGAATGCCGCCGATACTACTCGGAGGCTCTGGTCCAAAAACAGTTTGCATACTTCCTTAGTCGCTCCTGACGGGGTCGGTAGATTTTCCGCCAGGAATCTTATATCATACCCCCCTTGGGTATTGTCAAGAAAAAACTCGAGAAAGCAGGGGAAAATGCAAGATAAAATTCCCGAAATTTCAAAAGAGAAACAGAAGCTGCTGTTCCGCATCAAGCGGATTCGCGGCCAGTTCGCAGCCGTCGAGCGCGCCCTCACCGCCGGAGATGAATGCGCCGACATCCTGATGCTGCTGGCCGCGATTCGAGGTGGAGTTAACGGGTTGATGGCGGAGGTCCTTGAGGACCATATCCGCCTGCACATGATGAATCCAGATCACGAGGTGGAGTCGCCCGAAGAGTTGGGCGAAGACTTGATTGGCCTGGTTCGCGCGTATCTGAAATGAGCGGGCGCCGTCGCTGATGAGAATTGCCAGCTCCCAAAAAATCAGGACAGCTCGGAGCCCCCCGAAGCTGTCCTTGAAACCCTCCCGGTTAGAAGGGCGTGTGTACTGAAAAGAGAATACCCAGAACGTGTTTCAGGACTGTTGCGAGACTGTAAATATCCGGTGAATTCCGTTGCCTTTCTTTACTCCGAAGTCAGGCCCCGGACTCGCGGGCTGCAGGCCTCCGTTCCCCGCTGTTACCATAGATGTCCAGTTTCCTTCCGGAGAGCCCATGGCCCGCAAAACGGAGATGTCCCGCAAGCTGCAGGAACGCGCCGAAAAGATGATTCCCGGTGGCGTCAATTCGCCAGTGCGTGCCTTTCGTTCCGTAGGCGGAGACGCGCCCTTCATTATCCGCGGCCAGGGTTCGCACATCTTCGACGCCGATGGCAACGAGTACATCGACTACGTGGGCTCGTGGGGTCCACTCATTCTCGGGCACGCTCCCTCCAAAGTGATCGAAGCGATTATGGACGCCGCCTGCAATGGCACCAGCTTTGGCGCTTCTACTCCCGCCGAGGCCGACCTGGCGGAAATTGTGCTTTCCGCGTTCCCCCGGATGCAGAAAGTCCGTTTCGTCAATTCGGGGACGGAAGCCACGATGTCCGCCATCCGTCTGGCTCGCGCTTATACAAAACGCAAGTACATTGTGAAATTCGAGGGCTGCTACCACGGGCATGCCGACGCCCTCCTGGTCAAAGCCGGTTCGGGTATTGCGACGCTCGGAATCCCGGGCTCTGCCGGGGTTCCGGAAGAATTCATTCAGTTCACGCTGGCGCTCCCGTTCAACGACACCGACGCACTCGAACACGCATTCAAGAAATTCAAGCACGAGATCGCCTGCGTGATCGTCGAACCGGTCGTGGGCAACATGGGTTGCGTGCCAGCTCCAGGCGGATATCTGGCGGCTCTGCGCTTGATCACCCAGCGGGAAAAGAGTGTGCTGATTTTTGACGAAGTCATGACCGGATTCCGCCTCGCCTTCGGCGGCGCGCAAGAGCTTTACGGCGTGACGCCAGACTTAACCACGATGGGCAAGATTATTGGTGGCGGACTTCCGGTAGGAGCCTATGGCGGTCCATCCGAAATCATGAACATGGTGGCGCCGCTTGGACCCATGTATCAGGCGGGCACCCTCTCGGGAAACCCGCTCGCCATGGCTGCGGGGTTGGCCACGTTACGTCATCTGCGGGAAAATAAACAGGAAATTTATCCGCGTCTCGACAAGCTCAGCGGAGAACTGGTGGACGGAGTGGCGGTAGCAGCGAAAGAAGCGGGCGTGCCTCTCTGTCACAACCGCGTGGGTTCCATGTTCACCTGGTTCTTCACTCCCGGTCCAGTGACGGATTGGGATTCCGCCGCGAAGTCCGACACGGAAGCCTTCGGCCGCTTCTTCCGCGCCATGCTGGACAATGGCGTCTACCTTCCGCCATCGCAATTCGAGGCCGCATTTCTCGGCACAGCGCACACCGAAGAAGATATCCAGCGAACCATTGGCGTGGCAAAGCAGGCATTTGCGTCGGTACATGCGTAGCCGTCGAGCCTTGCTCGACTGGACGGCCGAGGGCGGCCGTCCCCACCCGATTTTCGCTTCCGTCGGACCGGGTCTCAGCACCGCATGGTTTTAGCTGAGTGCTGACAACTAATTGCTCACAGCTTGCTTTCCCATCATCTCTGGAATCGTTACGAATTCGTATCCTTCCGACTTGTACCGGGTAATCAGCCGATCACTCGCAACTACGGTTTGCGAACGATCCGCGCCGAATGCCGCATGGCTGCCATCGTGTAACAGGATCACATCTCCGCCGCGAGTCTGCCGGCGCACCTTCTGCTCAACGTACTCCGTTGGTTTTCCCTTCCAGTCCCAACCGGTCACATTCCACATCACAGGTTCCAGGCCAAGCGCTCGCGCAATTTTCAAAGTGGCCGGCCGGCGTCCACCGAAAGGAGGACGAAACAGGTGAGAATGCTCTCCCACGGCATCATTCAAGGCCTGCTCGCAATCGCGCAATTGCATCGCAGTCTGCCGCGCCGAAGCAAAGATTAGATTGGGATGGCCGAAAGTATGATTGCCGACGACATGCCCCGCCCGCACCAATTCGTGCGCGATATCGGGTCTTTGTTTCACGTAGCGCCCGATCAGAAAAAATGTCGCCTTTACGTTGTGGCCGGCAAGAACTTCGAGCAGACGAAGAGTGTGAGGATCGTTTGGACCGTCGTCGTAGGTCAGTGCGAGTTGTCTGACCCCGGGCTTTAGTCCGGTGAAAGTTCGGCCATACAACTGTCCGGTCGGCGCCATGGACTGGTAGCCCGCCGCCGAAGCAGCGATGGCTCCGCAAATGCCCGAAACGGCGTAGCCCAACATGCGCCGATTGTAACCGCGGGGATGTCGATTTCACCACAGTGTCACAGAGAAGAAAAAAGTCCAGCTCGTTTTCCAATAGTCTACTGCTCGGGATTAATCGGACGCCACGCTCCTGGAATTTTTCTCTGTGTCTCTGTCTCTTCGTGGTGAAGAGGGGTTACTCTTCCCGCAATTGCGCTCAAAGCCTTGTCGGGATATCCTGCCATTCGAAGCTCGATCCCATGGCCAACCTTTTCGAACTGCCCCGTTACATTGCCGTGGAAGGTCCCATACGCGTGGGGAAAAGCACGCTGACGAGGGTTCTTGCCGAGCGCCTCAACGCGCAGCGCGTCATGGAAGCGGAGGACAACCCCTTCCTGCGCGCCTTCTACGACGGCGAACGCGGCGCGGGATTCCAGGCGCAATTCGCTTTCCTGATCCGCCGCTTCGAACAGCTTCGGGCGCTCGATCTTGGGCCTCACTCTCAGAAATCCGTGGTCACGGATTTTGTGTTTGAAAAAGATAAACTCTTTGCCTGCCTCAATCTGACCGATCAGGAACTCGAAACCTACAATCGCTATTACAACTATTTCCGCGAACAGCTCCCCACGCCCGACCTGGTGATCTATTTGCAGGCCACTCCTGAGGTTCTGAAAAAACGCCTGAAGAAAAAGAATGCGCCGGGAGAGAAGGCGATCAACGAAGAATATCTCGAAGAAGTGATCAAGGCCTACGAACACTTCTTTTTTCACTACACGTCATCAGACCTGCTGATCGTGAACACCTCAGAGATTGATTTCGTGGAACGCAACGAAGACTTGCAGGAGCTCCTGCGAAAAGTTTCCGCCCCGATCAAGGGGACTCAGTATTTCCTCCCGCTGGGAAATCAGGACGCGGCCAGCGCGTAGCTGATCGTTAATCATTAATCGTTAGCCAAGGACCGAGCGAAAGGTCGGACGATGAGCACTGGAACTCCAACGAAGGCCGCTGACCTTCGCAGTCGATTGGTCGAGATCGCCCTGCAATGGCAGGAGTGCTTTGGCGTTGCTCCCGCGATAATTAGCGAAATCGACTCAGGGCAGTTGGTCGGCATGCCAGACCAGGCGATTGGCTCTCGTTGTGAGTCGTTTCGATAACCACGCGACCGTCTTGAGTTGCCGAAACCACGTCAACTCGGGTAAAATCTAGGTTTCGCGCATCAAGTTCTGAACTTCTCTGGAGCAGTCATGGCACAAGTTTGTGATATCTGCGGCCGAGGGCCGCAATTCGGAAATACCATCAGCCACGCCCACAACGTATCGCGTCGGCGCTGGAACATCAACCTGCGCCCGGTTCGCGCCAAAGTGAAGGGCGGAGCCAAGCGCATGCGCGTCTGCACCTCCTGCCTGCGCAGCGGCAAAGTAGTCAAAGCCTAAGAGCGATAACCACAAAGGACACTAAGGTTCACAAAGGAAAACATGCGGCAAGGTCTTCCTTTGTGGACCTTTGTGTCCTCTGTGGTTAATGCCTCTAGCGAACGCCTAGCAATTCGACGTCGAAGATTAACGTCGCATTCGGAGGAATCGGGCCGCCCGGCGTTCCGCGAGCTCCGTAACCGAGTTGTGGCGGGATTCGCAATTGCCTCTTGCCGCCCACCTTCATCCCGATGATGCCTTCGTTCCACCCCTGGATGACCGGCGCGCTGCCGAGTGGCTCCACGACAAATGGCTCGCCACGGTCCAGAGAGCTGTCGAACTTCTTGCCATTAGTCAGCCACCCGGTGTAGTGGACCTTCGCCGTCTGGCCCGCCGCGGCAGTGGAGCCCGTGCCCACTTTGATGTCCCAGTATTGCAGGCCATCGGCCGTCTTGGCGCCGTCGCCGGTCACCTTCGTGGGCGCACTGTTGTCAGCCTTCTTGCTGCTCTGCGCAAAAAGAGCGGCAGCTACGAACATAACGATTGCAATCAAACACGCACTCTTCAGCATTGCTCTTCTCCCTGTAGTTGATTTTCGATTAAGAGCGGAACTTTGCATTCTAAATTGGCGCTTGAGAATGCGCCAATTGCAAATAGCCACACTCTATGCCAAGGCAATTACATCAATTTCTACCGCCACGTCCTTGGGCAGGCGCGCCACCTCGACGGTCGATCTGGCTGGCGGGGTTGAAGTGAAATAGCGTCCATAGACTTCATTCATCGCGCTGAAGTCGCCCATGTTTTTTAGGAACACGGTCGAGCGCACAACTTTCTCCAGCCCGCTTCCCGCGGCCTTCAAGATCGCGGAGAGGTTCTTGAGTACGCGATCAGTCTGGACAGCGACGCCGCCGCTGACCACCTGCTGAGTGGCCGGATCAATCGCGACCTGCCCGGAAACGAAGACGAATCCATTGGCCCGGATCGCCTGCGAATACGGCCCAATTGCCTGAGGGCCGTCTTTGGTAGAAATCACGTCTCGCATCCATCCTCCACAATTCTTATTGCCACCGCTGATTTACGCAGATGCAACCCGGCACTGTCAAACGGACGAGCAGGAAATCAAGAAGGAACCAGTTGTCAGCTGATAGTTCACAGTTCTCAGTTCGAGTTGGCCAACGACTAAACCTTCTGCAGTCTCTGCACGTCGTGAACCCCGGGAATCTTGCGCACGCCGTTGATGATGTTTTCCAGGTGCTTGAGGTCTGCAATATCGAGAATGACATCGACGTTGGCCTGTGCGTTCGAGCTGCGCACCTGAATGTCGCGGATATTGGTTTTGGAGTCGCTGATCACGGCCGTTATCTGTTTCAACATGCCGAATCGATCGTCGCAAAAGACGGTAAGCTTCACGGGATACGAGCTCGGCGTTCCCTCATCGTGGGCCCATTCCACATCGATGCGGCGCTCCGGCTCATACAGGAGGTTCACGACGTTAGGGCAATTGAGGGCGTGGACGGCTACGCCTTTGCCGCGGGTTACGTAACCGACCACGCCCTCGCCGCGGATGGGGTTGCAACAGCGGGCGCGGTACACGAGCAGATCACCATGGCCTTTTACGCGGATGGCGTTGTTGCCGCTGTCTCCGCCGAAAACCCGCCGAACCACGCTGGCGATGCCGCCGGATTTATCTCCCTCACTGTCGGCGGCGGGCGCGGCGGAAGCCGGCGCCAGGCGAGCCAGCACCTGCCGCGCGGAGTACTTGCCGTATCCGATTCCGGCCATCAAGTCGTCGATCTGGCCCAGACCATAGTCCGAGGCGATCTTCAGCAATACGTCGTCCTTGATCTCTTTCAACGCAACGCGGTATTTGCGCGCTTCTTTTTCGATCAGCTTGCGCCCGATTTCGATGGCGCGCTCACGCTGATGAATGTTGAGCCAGTGTTTGATCTTGTTGCGGGCGCGCGATGACTTGACGATGGCCAGCCAGTCGCGGCTCGGCGTGCGACCCGGCTGAGTAACGATCTCCACAATATCGCCGCTGTGCAGCTTGTGACGCAGCGGCACCATGCGTCCGTTCACCTTGGCGCCCACGCAACTGTGACCGACCTCAGTGTGAATCGAATAGGCAAAATCGATGGGAGTGGACTCCCGCGGCAGCACTACGACTTTTCCTTTGGGCGTGAAGGTGTAAACCTCTTCGGGATACAGATCGATTTTGAGAGTGGAAAGGAACTCAGTGGGATCGGAGACATCGCGCTGCCACTCGACAACTTGCCGCAGCCAAGCCAGCCGCTGCTCGTCTTGAGCCGAGACCGGGCCGTCTTTGTATTTCCAGTGTGCCGCGATGCCTTCTTCTGCCATGCGGTGCATTTCCTCGGTGCGGATCTGCACTTCAAAGGGTGTGCCATCCTCGGTGATCACTGAGGTATGCAACGATTGATAAAAGTTGGGCCGCGGCATGGCGATGAAGTCTTTGATTCTTCCCGGCACGGGCCGCCACACATTGTGCACAATCCCGAGCACGGCGTAGCAGTCCTGCAAAGACTTCGTGATCACCCGCATGGCGTACAAGTCGTAGACTTGGTCCACGCTGATTTTTTGCCGCACCAGTTTCTTATGGATGCTGAAGAGCCGCTTGATGCGGCTTTCCACTTCGGCCGTAATGGCTGCCTCTTTCAGCTTGTCGCGAAGGGTTTGCTCGACCCGCGCCAGAAATTGCTCCCCCTTCTTGCGGCGGGCTTCGACCGCGTCGTGCACTTGCTGGTGAGTCAGGGGATCGAGATAACGGAATCCCAAGTCTTCGAGTTCGCCGCGAATCTTGCCCATCCCGAGCCGGTGAGCGATAGGGCCGTAAATCTCGAGCGTCTCCTTGGCAATTTTCTGCTGGCGATCGAGCGGAAGGTGCTCGAGAGTTCGCATGTTATGCAGGCGGTCGGCAAGCTTGATCAGCACGACACGAATGTCATCGACCATGGCCAGCATCATCTTGCGGAGGTTTTCGGCTTGCTGTTCCTCCCGCGTAGCGAAATCAATCTGGCTGATCTTGGTAACACCCTCGACAATGTGGGCAACCTGTTCGCCAAACTCTTTGCGGATGTCGACGATCGTGACCGAGGTGTCCTCGACGGAGTCGTGCAGTAAACCGGCAGCGATCGCGACCGCGTCCATCTTCATTTCGGCCAGAACCTGCGCCACGCCGAGGGGATGAACCAGATAGGGCTCGCCTGAGGCGCGGCTCTGGCCGGCATGATTTTTTTGAGAATACTCGTAGGCCTTGCGCACTAGTTCCAGATCGTCGCCGGGGCGGTTGGCGCGCATGGTGCGCAACAACTCCCTGAACTTGGTCACCGTGAGGGCGGTGGTCGCGATCTGTTCGCGCAGCGTCGCCATAATGGATTATAGCCGGGGAACGACGGGCTAAGAAGGCTCGAAGTGAAGCGGCTTTGCTGACTCCATTATATCGCCCGGAATCGGGGCCCAGCGCCGATTTCCGCGAACAACCAGCAAACGACGGGAGTTTCTCTGATACGTTCTTTCGCGCAAATGCGAGCAATGAGACGTTGCCAGCAATGTCTCTACTGATCTGTAGAAACGTAGCTTGCTACGTTTCCGGCGGATGAATGGCGATCTGTCTTGGGCATCGGTGAACTGGTAGAGTTGATCCTATGCCAGCCAAGATTCTCGTCAGCGGTTCTTCCGGCCTGATCGGATCGGCTTTGTTACCTGCTCTGAAGGCGAGTGGATACGACGTTGTGTGCCTGGGTCGCGGGCAATCTGGTGACTCGCGAATTGGATGGGATCCGGCGCGGCCTCTTGCACCTGAATTGGTTTCAGGCTTCGACGCAGTCATTCATCTTGCGGGAGAATCCATTGCCAGCCGTTGGACAGAGTCAAAGAAAAAGGCAATCCGGGACAGCCGCGTTCTGGGGACGCGACATCTTGGCGAAGCGCTTGCTCGGACGGCATCGCCTCCGCGTGTCTTGATCTCGGCGTCAGCCATCGGATTTTACGGTGATCGCGACGACGAGATATTGCGGGAAGACAGCGCTTCCGGCGGAAGCGGATTCCTGCCCGAGGTTTGTCGCGAATGGGAAGCGGCCGCAGGTCCAGCCGTGCAAGCTGGCATTCGTACGGCTTTCTTGCGAACCGGCATCGTCTTGAGCGCTGATGGCGGTGCATTGAAACAAATGCTGCCGCCGTTTCGGATGGGACTGGGCGGGAAGATCGGCAGCGGGCGTCAATGGATGAGCTGGATTGACCTGCACGATGAGATCGGGGCAATCCGCCACATACTTACGAACGAATCTCTCCGCGGCCCAGTGAATAGTGTCTCGCCCCACCCAGTCTCGAATGCGGAATTCACCAAGACGCTGGCTTCGGTGCTGTCACGGCCGGCGATTTTCCCCATGCCCGCTTTCGCGGCCCGCTTAGTGTTCGGACAGATGGGCGACGAGCTCTTGCTGGAAAGTCAGCGGGTAGAGCCGGCAAAGCTGCTTGCCAGTGGCTTTGTGTTCCAGCAGCCCGACCTGCGAGGGGCACTGCAAGATATTTTGAAGACGTAATACTCGGCCACGGATCTACACGGATATTTTCAATTATCTGAAACCTGCGAAATCCGTGCCGATCCGTGAAATCCGTGGATGATTTTCTTATTTCGCTTGCGCTTTGGCGAACTCCTCTACTCGCTCGCGAACGCTTAAAACGTGCTTGGGCAGATGCAGATGACTGCCCGCTTCGAGGATGGGAATCAGTCGGTCGAAATCCGGGCCCGAATGTGAGCCGGTGATCACAATGCGAATGGGGTGAAATAGTTCTTTGCCCTTGACTCCGGTTTCAGCTTTGACTTCGTTGACAATTGTCTTGAATTGCTCTGCCGACAGTTGCCCGGCACTGGCCGCTTCGTCTTCCAGAAGCTTGCATGTGAATCTGGCGAATACGGCATTCGTGTTTGGCCAACCGAGAACCTCGGCGTTATCCGGTGCGGTTAATGCAGCCCTGGCGTCATAGCTGAAAATTGGCGAAGCGCGTTCGGGGAGCTGTTCCAGGCGATCTACGTAAGGCGCAAGCAGCGCCACTATTTGTCCCAACCAATCTCGCAAATCGTTGCTCACCTGGACGATCGGAACTCGATGGGAACTTAGCCATGCCGCGTCGCTGGATTCGATTAACCCGGCCTTGGCGAAGAACCACACCCCAACGGCAACCAGATCGTCTGGTGGCCACGCCTTAATATATTGCCGGTTCAGCCAATAAAGTTTTTCCATATCAAAGACGGCTGCAGACGGAGTGATGCGCTCCAGGGAGAATTCGTTTGTCAGTTCCTTAAGGCTAAAGATTTCCCTCGTGCCTCCGCTCGGCGCCCAGCCCAACAGGGCCAGATAGTTCACTAGAGCTTCGGGTAGGACGCCCATGTCGCGGAAGTTTGCAATCGAGGTCGCGCCGTGGCGTTTCGAAAGGCGTTCGCGGTCGGCGCCAAGGATCGTCGACAAGTGCGCGAATTCCGGTACGGGCCAGCCCAGGGCTTCGTACAGCGCGACTTGCTTAGGGGTGTTGGAGAGATGGTCGTCGCCGCGAATCACATGAGTAATCTTCATGAGCGCGTCGTCAATCACGACCACGTAGTTGTAGACCGGCATCCCGTTCGAACGCAGAATGATGGGATCGCTGACGACTTCATTCGAAAACTCGACGTCGCCGTGAACGATGTCGTGAAAGAGGATGGGATGCTCAGGAATCCGCAGCCTGATGGCGCAAGGTTCCCCGGCTGAGCGACGACGCCTGGCTTCGTCGGGTTCCATCATGCGACATTTACCGGAATAGATCGGTTGCCGACTATCAGCCAAGGCTTGGTCGCGCTCCTTCTGCAAGTCGTCTTCGCTGCAGAAGCACAAATACGCCTTGCGCTCGTTCAGCAGGCGCTCAGCTTGTTCGCGGTAGAGGTCCAGCCGGTCGGATTGACGATAAGGAACGTAAGGGCCGCCAACGTCGGGACCCTCGTCCCAGTCGAGGCCCAACCACTTTAGGTCGGCGATGAGTTGATCTTCAAAGCGTGCTTCGCTGCGCTCGACATCGGTATCCTCGACGCGCAAGACCATGGTGCCGCGCTTCTGCCGCGCGAAGAGCCAGTTGAACAAGGCGGTGCGTGCGTTCCCTACGTGCAGGTGGCCGGTGGGCGAAGGGGCAAAGCGCACGCGGACTGAAGAATCTTGGCTCACTAAACGATGTTAACAGGAGAGCGGGAAACGCATCATATGCGCCAAGCACACCCTCTGTCATTCCGAGGAGCGAGCGCGATGAGGAATCAAGGTTTCCCCTCCTCACGCGAAGAATCCAGATCCCTCGCTTCGCTCGGGATGACCGTGTGGAATTAAAACAACCGGAAGATTTTCAGCAGTCCGGAGGTTTTGTTTCGCCTCTCGGCGCATCGTTTCGGTGCATTTCGTCCAGCAGTTTCGCCAGTACTTCAGCCCTCTGGTCGCTATTCAGCTCGCGCCGCAACTCCTCGAGTGCCAGAGCGACGATGTGATAGTGGTGGGCACCGCAGTATTTGGGATCGGAGGTAATGTCGAGCCACACCTGGTGCATGAGCTCGATATCCTGGGGGCGCATCCGGGGCGCATGCGGTCCGAGCGGATATTCGTGGATTTTTCCATTGGGCTCATGGATCTCCAAAATCAAACGCGGTCTGGGTTCGGGCAAACGTTCCCACGAGTCCCCCAGGAACTTCGCCTGCTCGTCGGGGCTGAGCTTGTTGGAGAACCCGCAAACAATGCGGCTCGAGTCCAGGCGCTGGGCGGTTACGATGATCGCCTCAAAGACATCGGTAGCCGGGACCACCAGCAGCGAAACCGGTTTGCCTTCTTTTTCCGCCACCGCGACCGCAGCAGTGAACAACTCCTGCTCGTAATGATCGAAGACTTGAGAGGCTTCGACCACTGCGCTACCGCTAAAGGAATGTTCGCGATGGTAGAGACGGCCTGTCATCACGACCACGTCCTGACGGTTTGTGTCGGTGTTCCGGAGGACGTCGCGTAGATAGTAGAGATTTCGCGGATCGCGCACCGCAACCAGGATGTTGCCCGGCCTCACTCCGAGCGCTCCGGATCCCAGTTCCTGGTTGCCGTAAACGCGGAATTGATCCAGATTCTCTGGCTTGCCGTGCCGCTCTTTCGCGACCCGGCGCTCGGAGTACGTGAAAAGGGCAAAGAAAACGGCGCTGAAGGTAACTCCGGCGATCGTGGCTTCGGACTTGGTGAACAGATTTACCAACGCGGTAATCAGCAGGACGGCCGAGATCGCGATCAGGCCCAGTGGCACTTCTCGGCCACCGATATGGAAATTGCCGGGCACCTTCCATTGCCGGTTTTCTGGCTCGGTATACCGCAATACCAGAACTGCCAGCGACTTCAGAGCAAAGCTCCAGATCACGCCGAAGGCATACAGTCCTGCCAGCACATAAACATTGCCTCTGCTCAGGATGATGGTCAGGAGCTGCAACCCGACAATCAAATTGATGATGCGATAACTGGTGCCGAATCTCCTTTGCGGCTTTTGGAACCAGTCGGTGAGGACGCCGTCTTCCGCCACACGGTTCAGCACCCCGTTCGCGCCCACGATTGAAGTATTTTGCGCGCCCGCCAATATGAGCACGCCGACCAGCACTACGAAGGCATGAAATATCAGCTTCAACACGGTGGGACCCACGAGGTACATCGCGATGCCGCCGATGAGGTTGGCGAAGTAGTCATGCCGGATGTGATCCGGAATAATCATTACGGCGAAGAACGAGACCAGCGAGGTGAACAGCAGGCTGTAGATGAAGATGACCAGGCCGGTTTTTTCCAGGTTCTTCAGCTTGGGATGCTCGATCTCGCGATTCACCTGGGCGAGCGTTTCCTCGCCGCTCATGGCCAAAACCGAGTGCCCGAATCCGACGAAGAGGATGATCCAAGTGAAACGGCTGATCCAGGTTCCGTAGAGCCAGCCCAGGGATTCTTTGTTGATCTTTACCACCCCGGGTTGCAAGGGGTTCGGCGGCAAATGAATGGGTGCGCTGAAGACGGTGATGGTGCACCAGATAATCAGGATCACAACCATCACGGTGGTGACGATCATGATCTGCAGAGCCTTTTCGCTCGATTCATGCATGCCCTGGATGTTCTTCCACCAGAAATACAGGACGATCAGAACGGCGAAGCCTGCGGAAAAATGATCTTCAGAAAAGACCAGGGGATGGTGGACATATTTGCCGATATCTTCGATGAAGCCCGCCAGGTACTGCCCGGCCGAGACGGCGCTGATGGGACCGGTGAGCACGTAGTCGAACAGCAGCGCTGACACCGAGAACTTGGCCAGCGTGCCGCCCATGGCTTCCTTGACCACGCGGTACACGCCGCCACGCACGAACATGCTGCTGGACTCGATGTAGAGAGCCCGCACACAGTAGCTGAACAACATCACCGCCAGGATGAACCAGGGGGCGCTCTTGCCGATGACTTTCTCAGCGTCGCCGCCGGCGTAATACGCGGAAGAAGCCAGGTCAGCAAGGACGATGGCGGCCGCCCGCCAGAACGAAATGAAGGTCAGCATCACCGTGGTGGCGACGAAGACCTTTACGGCAGGACGCCGGATGTTTGGGACGGATGAGGACATTTAAAGAAATGCCGGAAAGCGTAAGTCTACGAATTTAGCACACAGTAAGAGTGGAAACGGTGACAGGAAGCGGATTCGCTCCGCTCGGCAGAGGAAATGGCTATCGCGGTAGCTCGGCAACATCCGTCGCTGCATGAACTTGATTGGGTGCCATGTAGGTTCTGGTGATGCGGTCGTGCCAGCACAGGCGATCTTCATCGAGGAAGCACCAGGCGTACCCTAGCGCCAGCGAGAACCCAGACAACACGGACGCCAGAACGCGCCAACGGCGGATTCTCACGGGAACCGCAGACCCATCAAACCGGCTCAATCGCAGTCGCGCCAGTTTCAGTCCCGGGGTGGTTCCGGTGAAGACCAGCAGGAGGTATTGATAAGTGATCCAGAAAAGAGCTATCAGACTCACGGAAATGCTTGCGGTTTGCTGCGGGGCTGGCACGATCGAGGTAATCCTGAGGAAGATATAGGCGAAAACTGCGAAGGCTGTGACCACGAGCAGGCTGTCGATGGCGCCAGCCAACAAACGCCTGGAGAAGGGGGCAGCTTGCAAAGGCAGTTCGAATCCAGGACGCCGTTCTTTCTCCGGTTCTGCCACTGGATCCATCAGGATTCCGCCGAGCGCCGGCGGAGGAAGCTCAAGTTCCGGCACTTCAAGGATGCGAGGCCGGTCCACGACGGGCTCGGCGAGTTCGTCAAAAACTGCCAGCGGGAAAACTGGCGGCGGGGCCGCGGAACGAGGAAACTCAAGAATCCTGGCCCCGGCTTCCTGCACGTTCGAACGGGGGGCGTCATAAGTTTCGGGCCGGATCGACAGCTCTCTCTGAGAAACAGCGAGAGGATCCTGCATCGCAACTGCGAGACGACTGGAAACCGCAGTGGTCGCAGGCTGGCCCGTCACTCGAACAGTCGAGGGTTCGGAAGGTTCGAACTTTAGCTGCAACGACGGATAGTGCGGTGCACGGGGACGTCTGCGGGCACGGTAATTGTCGACTCGAGCGGCAACTTCGTTGCGCCATGAATCGGGCTCTTGCGGCCGGAGAAGTTCCGTCTGCAGCGACGGCTCCGGCGCGAGGGTTTCCGGCCCCATTTCCACGACGAGGCCACTGTCTTCGTTGGGAGCGGGAGCACCTGGCAGCTTGTCAGGCTCTCTGCCGGTTTCATCGCTGCCATCCTCAGCATGAGACAAACCATCTCCAGCCACCGGGTTGCTCTGCGCTTCGTGCACGGTATCCACCACAAACCGGCGAGGCACAGTCTTTTCTTCGACGCTGGCGGCAAAGCGCTGTTCGCTGGCATCGTATGCTTCAGGGTCGATAAGCCGAACGGCAGGAGGCGGCCGCAGTCCGGAATCGAGATCGGGTTCAAACTTGGATTTCATGTCTGCAGGTCTCGGAATCGCCAGAGCACACAAAGAATGGTCGAACTCACCGCAATTGCAATCACTTTGCCTCTCGGGCCAGTGCCGTGCTAACTTCACGATACCCCAGCGTGGACTTCACACTCGGGGAGTTCGTGCGCTTTCCGATGACTTCCCGCACACGATTCCTTATCACGGCGGCGTTCATTTGTCATCTGCTACTCGCTCCTTCCTTAGTAACCAGCCAGTTGCTTTCTCCTGCTAAAGCATCCAGTCCGAATCAAGACTTGCCGAATACGCCCTCGGTGCCGAACGAAGAAGATGTAACCATAAGCGCAATTACGCAGGAAAAGATCGGTTCGCTTTACAAGCTGCATGGAAAAGCCGAGATTCATTACGGCCTGTACATTCTCCGCGGAGACGAAGTCACGTATAACGCCGATACCGGCCAGGCCACTGCTGATGGTCATGTTGCGCTGGATGGCGGACTCAATGACGAGCATATCCAGGCCAGGCATGGAATTTACAATGTGCGCGCGGAAAGCGGCCGATTCGAGAATGTAACCGGGACGATTGGTGTGCGCATGCGCGGAAGCCGGCTCATGCTGACGTCCTCGAATCCCTTCTTTTTCACAGGGAAAGTGGTCGAAAAGACGGGGCCCGATCACTACATGGTTTATGACGGCACGGTGACAACTTGTGAGCTGCCTCGTCCGAAATGGCAATTCAACGCCAATAAGATTGTGGTCAACGTCGGCGGCACGGCCAAGATTTACCACAGCCTGTTTGGAATAAAGGGCGTTCCGATTTTGTATTTTCCTTTCGCCACGCTGCCTGCAGAGCGTCTTCCACGGCAGTCGGGATTCCTCATTCCCAACTTCGGGACTTCCTCTGTGAAAGGATTGATCCTCGGCGAATCGCTGTTCTGGGCGATCAACCGAAGCATGGATGCTCACATTGGGGCGGAGTATTTCTCGCTTCGAGGCTGGGCGCCATCGGGCGAATTTCGAGCCAGGCCCAGTGATACATCATTTGTCGATCTCACTTTTTTCGGTGTGCTCGACCGCGGCACAGGCAATCCTCCGGTAAATCAGGGAGGGGAAGAGGTACGTCTGAATGCTGAAGGCGCGTTTGGTCATAACTTCCGCGGAGTGGCCAACATCGACTTTCTGAGCTCATACGTTTTTCGCTTGGCTTTTAACGATGTGTTTACCCAGGCCGTGAACTCCGAAGTAAAGTCGAAAGCGTTTCTCTCCAACACAACGAATGGTTTCTTCTATAACGCTTCGATGCAGCGTTACCAGGACTTTGAGAGCACGACTGCGGGCGACGTCGTCACCATCCTTCATGCTCCCAGCTTCGAAGTGTCCAGCGTCGATCGCCAACTCGGCCCTTCGCCTTTCTATTGGTCCTATGAGGCCGCGATCGAGGGACTGTCGCGCAGTGAGCCCGGTTTCAGCACTGCTGCTTTGGTCGGGCGCTTTGACCTGTCGCCAAGCGTATCTCTGCCACTGAGGCTTGGGGGGTGGTCGTTTCGTCCGGAGTTCTCGCTTCGAGATACCGGCTATACCGAGCAACTTTCAACTGCGAGTGGCGCCAAAGTAGCAGAATCCAGTCCGATCAATCGATATGCGCTGGAAGGCTCGGTGGAAGTGCGGCCGCCGGTTTTGAGCCGCGTCTTCGACCGCGAGTTCCTGGGACGCAAGTGGAAACACGTCATTGAACCCCGCGTGGTCTACAACTATGTGACGGGGGTGAACAATTTCGCTAACATCATCCGTTTTGACGAACGCGATATTCTCACGAATACGAATGAAGTCGAATACGGAATCGTGAATCGCCTTTACGCGAAGCGCAAGTCTGCCCCGCCGGAAGACTGCGGGAAAAACGGCATGCCTGCTCTCTTTATCGGGGGAGCTCCCGCGCCCAACCCCATCCCCTGGGAACGGAAGACTGACATCGCCGAGGCACCCTGCAATACCGGTCCGGAAGTACGGGAGATCGTGACCTGGGAACTCGGTCAGAAATACTTTGCCGATCCAACTTTCGGCGGCGCGCTGGTCTCCGGTCGCAGCAATGTTTTTACCAGCACCGTTGACTTGACTGGCATTTCGTTTTTGACCGCGCCTGCCCACCTTTCACCGCTCATCTCGCGCCTGCGCTTTCAGGCAAGCACGCGAACCGATTTCGAGTGGGATGTCGACTATGATTTCCAGGTTGGCGGCATTACTGAGAGCACGGTCCTGGCGAATTATCGTGTCGGCTCCTTTACGATCGGCGGCGGCGACGCCTATCTGCAAGTTCCGGGCGAATGTGCCGTCAGTACTTGCAACTACAGCACGACGACAGATCCCAATATTGTTTTCTGGCCGCAGCTTTTTAACCAGTTCAGGCTCTTGCTAGGGTACGGCCATTCTGGCAAACAGGGTTTCAGTGCTGCGACCAATGTGGGCTTCGATGCGAAGTTGAATTTCCTGCAATACGCTGCGGTGCAAGCCACGTATAACTGGGACTGCTGCGGAGTGAGTCTGGAATTCCGCCGCTTCAACCTGGGTGCGGTACGGAATGAGAACCAGTATCGATTTACGTTCGCGCTGGCGAATCTCGGTTCGCTGGGGAATTTGAGACGAAACGAAAGGTTGTTCTAGTCCGCCGAGATTCAGGGCGATTCGCGGGTACCGTGGACCTTCATCGTGAACATTGTGGATCTTAATGTTGCCGGCGCCGGCGATCAAAAGACCGCAAAACACTCTGTCCCTCAGAACATCTCATTACCGCTCGAACTAAGCTTGCTTCTTGTCATTGCCGGGCTGGCGGCCGTGCTTCGCTTCCATTCGCTCGCCGCCAAATCTTTCTGGTTCGACGAGGGAGTGAGCGTCGCGATTGCCCGCCTCGACTGGTACAACTTTGCGCGAATTCTGTGGCGTCGCGAAGCCAACATGTCTCTCTACTATTTTCTTCTTCACTTTTGGCTGTATTTCGGAGGGAGCGAATTTTTTGTTCGGGCGCTTTCAGCTCTGTTTGCGGTCGCCTCAGTCCCAGTCATCTACTTATTGGGGCGCCGTCTTTTTGACTCACGAGTTGGCCTGATTGCGGCTGCACTGATGGCGGTGAATGCCTATCACGTTCAATATTCGCAGGACGCGCGCAGCTATTCGCTGATGGTGCTGCATTGTCTGCTTTCGAGTTTGTATTTTCTGAAGTGCCTGGAGGAACCGTCGATCCGCAACCGTGCAGCTTATGTTCTGAGCAGCGCACTGGCAGTCTATGCACAATTTTTCTCTGCGCTGCTCCTGATCGCGCAGTGGCTTTCCTTGAAGATGCTGGACCGAGGACAGATTCGTCCACCGACAAGGCGTGACTGGCGCTGGATCGCACTCCTCGTATCACCGGTCGCTGTATTCATCGCCGCCACAGGGACAGGTCCGTTGCGCTGGGTGGAACGCCCTGGCCTGAAAGACCTTTGGATATTCGCGCTGCATCTTACGGGAAATGGTGGGCCATGGTTGTTGCTCGCGAGCGTGGCAGCGTGCCTGGCAGCGCTGATTCCTACGGGGCTGATGCGTGGAGCACGGCGAGTTCCCTGGGAAATTTGGCGTTGCCGTTTTCTTTTGTCCTGGCTGCTTTTTCCAATCCTGCTCACGCTGGCGCTGTCAGTAATCAAACCGCTGTTTGTTCCGCGGTATTTTATTTTTTGCTTGCCCGCACTCTTTCTGCTTGTGGCTTGCGGAATTGCCCGCCTTCGTCCTGCCGCGCTGCAAGCGCCCGCGCTCCTGTTTTTGCTGATTCTTTCTTTCCGCGGAACAGCCGGTTATTACAAGCAGGACCTGGACATTCAACGCGACGAGTGGCGAGCCGCGACACAATACTTGCTGAACCATTCGCAGCCGGGCGATGCCCTGCTGTTTCACGTTCCCATGGGACGGATGCCGTACGAGTTTTATCGCTCGCTGCAGCCGCTGACTCCCGCTTCGATTGTGCTTTACCCACACCACGCTGATCGTATGACGTTCCTCGATTTTGTCGAAAAGCCTAACGATGCGGAGCTTGAGCGCTCATTTCCGCAACATGCTCGGGCATGGCTCGTCCTCACTTACGCAGAAACCCAGTCAGGATTGCCTGACGCGAGGTCGGTTGAGCTTACCGGATTGCTGAATCATTTCTATTCCAGCGTCGAGCAACGCGACTTTCCAGGCATCGTGATTTTGCTTTATTCGAAAGGGAATGTTGGCACCGAGCCAATCGCGCCGCAGGGCTTGACGTATTAAGATATCCCCATGCCTCTCCCGGCCACGACCATATCCAAGCGCGAGGCGCTCGACGCCAGGATTCGTACCTTGGGTCGAACTCTGGTCGCGTATTCCGGAGGCGTCGATTCAGCTTTCCTGGCCTGGGCCACCTACAAAGCGCTCGGCGCTGACATGCTCGCGGTGATTGCCGATTCCCCGAGTCTCGCCCGGACCCATCTTGCCGAGGCTACCGCCTTTGCTCTTGAACAACGCGTTCCGCTCGAGGTCATCTCTACCAGCGAACTCGACCGGGCCGAATATGTGCGCAACGACGCCTCTCGCTGTTTTCACTGCAAGGACGAACTCTTCACGGTGATGGAAACCTTTCGCGCCACGCATGGATTCGACGCGATCGCATACGGCGTCAATGTGGATGACCAGGGCGACTTTCGCCCCGGACAAGCTGCCGCCCGTCAGCACAATGTTGCCGCTCCTCTGCTCGAAGCCGGATTGACCAAGCAGGAGATTCGAGAATTAGCCCGCGACGCTGACTTGCGAATTTGGGACAAGCCTGCTTCGGCTTGTCTCTCATCGCGTATCGAGTATGGGCGCCCGGTCACGCGTGACGCCCTGAGCACGGTCGAGCAGGGCGAGGATGCAATTCGCGCGCTCGGATTCCGGCAGTTCCGGGTGCGTCACCATGGCGAAATCGTCCGCATCGAAATCGCCAACAACGAACTGCCTCGCGCTCTCAGTTCCGGGATGGCCGCAGAGTTCACTCGCATTTTCAAAGCTCTCGGTTTCAAGTTCGTGACCCTGGACCTCGAGGGATTCCGCTCCGGCTCAATGAACTCTCTGCTTCCGGCTGAACAACTCTCCCGCAAGGTCTGATCGGCGCATACTGTCCTCCAAGGATGCTCGCAAACCCCGCATAACTGGCCCCTCCGCTGCGCTCCGTATGAGATAATCTTTACTTATTCCCAATGCGCAGGCGGTTCTTAGTGAAGCTATTGCGGCGTTCCATTCTTGTTCTCGTGCTGGTTTGCCTGGGCTGTTCGGCTCAGTTAGCTCCTCCTTCTCCCGAACTCACTGCAAAAATCGAGCGGCAAGTGCGCGCGACTTACAGCGTCCCGGATAGCGTGAAGGTTATCATCGGCCAGTTCCGACCCAGTGACTTCCCGAATTACGATGCCGTGACCATCACCATCGACGGCGGCGAAAAAAAATCGACCTACGAATTCCTGATTTCCAAGGACGGTAAGACTTTGGCCCGGCTCACGAAAATGGATCTGACCAAAGATCCCTATGCCGAGAACATGAAGAAAATCGACGTGAACGGACGACCTTCGCGCGGCAACAAGGATGCCAAAGTCGTGGTCGTCAACTTCGACGACTTCCAGTGCCCCTTCTGCTCTCGCATGCACCAGACGCTGTTCCCCGAACTGCTGAAGGAATACGGGGACCGCGTACAATTCGTGTACAAGGATTATCCTTTGTCGGAGATTCATCCCTGGGCTATACGCGCGGCAGTGGACGCGAACTGTCTGGCTGCGCAGAACAACGATGCGTACTGGGATTTTGCTGACTACATTCATGCCAACCAGCGGGTGGTCAGTTCGGAGAAAGGGCGAGATGCTCAGTTCGCTGCCCTGGACCGCCTGACCCTCGAGCAAGGGCAGAAGCATAACCTTGATCAGACCAAACTTCAGGCCTGTGTCAAGGCGCAGAATGAAGAGGCAATTAAGGCTTCGATGAAGGAAGCCGAAGGCGTGGGTGTGAACGCGACACCGACCCTGTTCGTCAACGGAGAGGAAATGGATGGAGCGCTTCCCATCGGTGAATTGCGAGCTGCCCTGGATTCAGCTCTAAAGCAGGCCGGCGTACCGGCGCCATCTCACCCCGCACAAGCATCGCCTTCGAGCGAGTCACAACACGAGTCACCATCCCCCAGCAAGTAGTGCCGAGAGGACCACTTTGAAGACTAATTCGCGATTTCGTCTGTTCCTGACAGTACTGCTTGCGGTTCCACTTCTCGCGATGTCCCTGGGTTGTGGGACCAAAATGGCGGGTGACGATGTTGCTGCCACGGTTGACGGCCGCAAAATTACCCGAGCGGATCTTGAGAAGTATTACGAAAACCAGACTGCGGGTTCTCAACAGCAGCCCTCGGGAGAACAAGCTACCAGCCTGCACCTCAGCATCTTGCACCAACTGGTTGATTTCGAAATCCTGATGCGCCGCGCCGAGAAACTCGGACTCCTGGCCACAGACGACGAAGTCGAACGTAAGCTGAACGAGATCAAGTCGCCTTATACGAAAGAGGAATTCGACGCACGCATGAAGGAAAAGAAGCTTACTCTTGACGACTTCAAGCGCGACTTGCGCCGGCAACTCACCGTGGACAAGGTTCTGAACAAAGAGGTGACGTCGAAGATTAACGTTACCGACCAGGACATCGCTAATTATTACAACGCTCATAAGTCGGAGTTCAACCTGGTCGAGCCCCAATATCATCTGGCTCAGATTTTCGTAACCACAGCGCCGAATCCACAGGTCCACAACCTGAAGAACGATAAAGCGCAAAACGAAGCTGACGCGCGCAAGAAAATCCAGATGATCGTCAATCGCCTCGACAGCGGCGACGATTTCGGTACGTTGGCAATGGAATATTCCGAGGACACGGAAACTTCAGGCAACGGCGGAGACCTGGGCTTTACGCCGGAATCGGCCTTGAAAAACACCGACCCAGTTACTCGCGATGCGGTCACGAAACTGAAGCCCGGGCAATACACTACGGTGATCACCGTTATTAACCCAATGACGAAACAGTTGGTCGGCTTCCGCATCGTGAAACTGATTGCCAAGGAAAGCGCGGGCCAGCGCGAGTTGTCAGACCCTCGCGTGCAGGAAGCGATCCGATCACAGCTCCGCGACCGACGGGAACAACTTCTAAAGGCAGCGTACTACGAAGTTCTGCGCGATCAAGCCAAGGTGCAAAATTATTACGCCGAGAAAGTCCTGGAAGGTAACGGCACTGCTAACTAGGGCGGGGGAATTCCGACACGTTGAAAGCTAAGAGCTAGAAGCCAGAAGCTAGAAGCTGACTTCACTCCACAATCGCCAACACGTCCCCGGCATTCACATTGGCACCCTCAGCGGCGACGATTTTCTGCAGCGTCCCCTTCTTGGGCGATTTGATCTCGTTTTGCATCTTCATGGCTTCTACGACCAGGATGCTTTGTCCTGCCTCAACCGCCTGCTGCTCGGCAACCACAACGCGCACTACCTTGCCAGGCATCGGAGCGTACAGTTTCTTCGGACCCTTGTCGTCAGCCGCTGAACCTTTGCGGCTTCGCAACGACCTTGGATCACGGAGTTCCGCGGCGTAGCGGACGCCGCCGACCCAGAGATGCGTCTCATTGGCAATGTGTTCGCGTTTGATCTCGTAGGCTTTCCCTCCGATCAAGATCGAAAGCACATCGCGCCGTGCCAGAACTGCGTCGATCTGGATTTCGCGACCATTCAAGCGGCAGCGCCAGCCTGCGTCCGCACGCTCGAGTTCGAGCCGGTAATCCTTTCCGTCGATCGTAATGTCATAGAGCATAAGAAAGTTGCGGGTTGGTCAGAAGCCAGCTACGTTCCTACACAGCTTGTCCAACATGCAGTTTTCAATCCAACGCTTCGAACCTTCCTGCCTTCTTCCAGCCCGATACGGCAACTCCGCCGACCGTTTTGTTCCCAGGATTCGGAGACAAGTTTCCGTTGCCAACAACCGATGCCGGGTCCAGGATTGCGAATATCCCGGCGGCGATGGCTGCGACTTCGGCATTTTCACCCATGACTTCGGGAGCCTTCGACTTTAGCAACCGATCCAGATAGCCGGTATCTACCTTCCCGGCCTGAAAATCCGCGTCGGTCAGAATGCGACGAAACAGCGATATGTTGGTCTTTATGCCACCCACAAAATACTCATACAGCGCCCGCGTCAATCGCGAGATCGCCTGCCCGCGGTCAGTTCCGTACCCGATTAACTTCGCCAACAGTGGATCGTAATCGACGGGCACTGTCCAGCCTTCGTACATGCCGCTATCGCGTCGGATTCCAGGCCCTGAAGGTGACAGCAACAACGTGATCCTCCCCGGGCTCGGAAAATAATTGTTATCGGGATCCTCCGCGTAGATGCGGCACTCGATGGCGTGTCCGCGAATACGAATGTCTTCCTGGCCAAATGGCAGCTTCTCGCCGGCCGCGATCCGAATCTGCAGATGGACAAGGTCCAACCCCGTGATCAGTTCCGTCACGGGATGTTCCACCTGAAGTCGCGTGTTCATTTCGAGGAAATAAAAGTTCTTATCTCGATCGACCAGAAATTCGACCGTTCCTGCGTTCGTGTAGCCCGCCGCTTTGGCCACTCTGACCGCGACCTCGCCCATGCGCCGCCGCATGTCCGGGTCGACGATCGGAGATGGCGCCTCCTCCAGCACCTTCTGATGCCGACGTTGGATGGAACACTCGCGCTCGCCCAGATAAACCGTGTTGCCGTATTCGTCCGCTAACACCTGCATTTCGATGTGCCGCGGATTCACGATTGCCTTCTCGACGTAAACTTCTCGGTCCCCAAATGCCCGCTCAGCTTCGCTCTGCGCCGCTTCCAGAGCCGGTCTCAACTCTCCCGGCTCATGCACCAACCGCATGCCCTTTCCACCGCCGCCGGCCGCTGCCTTCAACATGACGGGATAGCCAATCCTCGCCGCCACCTGCTCGGCCTGTTCGGGCGACTCCAGCCCTCGCGAGGTTCCCGGCACAAATGGAACCCCTACTTTTTCCATTTCTTGGCGCGCCCGCGTTTTCGACCCCATCATTTCCATCGAGACCGGACTCGGGCCAATGAACTTCACACCAGCACCACCGCACGCCCGCGCGAACTTCGCATTTTCGGAGAGAAAGCCGTACCCAGGATGGATCGCATCCGCACCGCTTCGTTTCGCAACGTCCAGGATCTTCGCCATGTTCAAGTAGGATTCCGCAGCGGCCGGGGCTCCGATGTGGTAGGCCTCGTCCGCCTTGCGAACATGCAGCGATGCGCGATCGACGTCAGAATAAATAGCAACCGAAGTGATGCCCAGTTCGCGGCAGGCGCGGATCACCCGGACTGCAATCTCTCCGCGGTTGGCGATTAAAATCTTCTTGAACATGCTTGTCAGCTCTCGAGCTTCTTGGCAAGCAGTTCATTCACCATCTGCGGATTAGCTTGTCCCTTTGAGGCCTTCATCACCTGGCCAACGAAAAAGCCTATCACCGTCTTCTTTCCCGCCCGATACTGTTCGACCTGCTTGGGGTTGGCCGCGATAATCTCGCCAATGATCTTTTCGATGGTGGAGGAATCGGTAATCTGTTGTGGGTTTTCTTTTTCGTAAACTTCACCGAAGTCCTGGTTGCGTTCGAAGGACAGGTCGTATAAATCTTTGAGTATCTTGCCTGAAATCGCGCCGCTCTCCACCAGATCCGCCGACAGAGCCACTCCTTTCATCGAAATGGGCGATTGCTCGATTTCCAGGCCCTTCGCTTTCAGACGCCCAATCAGCTCACCTTGCACCAGATTCGCAACGCGTTTTGGATTCTTCGCGGCCTTTGCCGCCGTCTCGAATTGGTCGGCAAACAACTTCTTCGCCGTCAGCACCTGCGCATCGTAGTCGGTGATGCCGTAGTCTGCGACCATGCGCTTTCGTCGTGCCTCGGGTAGTTCGGGAAGTGTACCGCGAATTTCCGCTTGCCACTTCTCGTCTACAACGAGCGGCACAAGATCGGGCTCAGGAAAATAGCGGTAGTCGTGCGCCTGCTCTTTCGAGCGCATGCCATAAGTTTTGCCTTCGGCCGGATTGTAGAGCCGGGTCTCCTGCGTGACTTTGCCGCCTGACTCGACAATCTCGATCTGGCGATCGATTTCGTACTCCAGCGCCTCACGAATAAACCGGAACGAGTTGACGTTCTTGATTTCAGTCTTCGTGCCAAATTCTTTCTGCCCCCGAGGCCGCACGCTGACGTTGGCATCGCAACGCAATGAACCCTCCTCCATATTGCAATCGCTGACCTCGGTGTACAGAATAATTTCCTTCAAGCGGGTGAGGTATTCGTGCGCTTCCGCAGGTGAAGCGATGTCCGGCTCGCTGACAATTTCGATCAACGGCACTCCGCTGCGATTCAGGTCGACGGCCGTAGTCTCGGCAGCATCCGCGAAGCCTTCGTGCAGGCTCTTGCCCGCATCCTCCTCGAGGTGCAGGCGTGTGATTCCGATCTTTTTAGCGCCCTCGGCGGTGACAATGTCGATCTTGCCGAACTCGGCCAGCGGCTTGTCGTACTGCGAAATCTGATAACCCTTGGGCAGGTCAGGATAAAAATAATTCTTGCGCGCGAAAATTGAAGTCTTGTTAATGCGGCAGCCGAGCGCCATCGCCGCCAGCACCGCGAAATCCACCGCCTTGCGATTTAACACCGGCAGAGCTCCGGGGAGGCCCAGGCAAACCGGGCAAACGTTTGTATTAGGCGGAGCGCCGAAGCGCGCGGAGCATGAGCAGAAAATCTTGGTCACCGTCAAAAGCTGGACGTGCACCTCCAGTCCGATCACAGGTTCGTATTTGGCGCGGGACCTTACGGAAGTATCCGGCGTGGTGGCCATATCCAGCGATTATAAAGGGTGGGAGCGGTGAGCCACATCCCGCGCGCGATCGCCACTACTTCTGCTTCTCCGGCGCACTCAGATATTTCTCCAGCGGGACCTCGAAATACATCAATTCATTTCCCTTGGCATCGCGCACGCCGGTCAAATAGAAGTGAGCGCCCGCAAGCGGGTTGGGAATGTCGGACACATCAAAGAACATGAAGCCCGACTGGGTGCCGTGAGGTTCGACTGCCTTGGCGGCAAATTGTGTGTTCTGAATCTCCTCCATCGCGTCCTTGCTGATGCTCCCCTTTGCCTTCTTGGGCCAAGGCAGCGGATTCGGAGAAATGGTCCCTGTAGGCCGCGAGATGCGCCGATAAATATCGTCTTCCGAAGAGGGTGGAATCTTGGTCCGATTCACGGTTACGAGTTCGGCCTTCATCCCTGACAGCGCGACCGTCTGGTCGCCGTCATTGGTGATCACCACGAAGATCGGCATGAGGCCGACGTCGCTGTAGTGAACGGAAAAAATACTTGCCTTGTCGGGCAAGTCATAAGGATCAAGCCCCAGTGTGACCGATTCACCCGAATGCTCATCGTGTGCGGGATAGGTCTTCGCCGGCTGCGCCGCTGGCATGACAAAATGCTTTCCCGCCAGGCAAACTACCGCAGACACCAGGAGAACGGAAACTGCGGCGAAGCTTCGCCGCAGCAGAGAGCGTGTGACCGTACAGGACATGATTCTCGATTATAGGATGCAGGCCCCGTAAACGGTGGTGCCTCGGGCGCGACCTATACAGGTAGAATGTCCCTTCCTGCATGTATTGGATCTACAGTGCGCTGCTGGCAGCGGCAATGCTGCTGACGCTCCCCTATTGGCTATTGCAGAGGATGCGCCACGGCAAGTACCGCGCTGGCCTGGGTGAACGGCTGGGGAGGATTCCGCGGCGGTTAGTTGCCCAGCCCGCGAGGCCAACCATATGGATACACGCGGTATCGGTCGGCGAGGTTCTGGCGATCAGCGGTTTGGCGACAGAACTCACAAAACGATTTTCGCAACATCGAGTCGCCATTTCGACTACGACGGATACCGGTCAGAGATTGGCTCGAACCCGCTTCGGCGAGGAGAATGTCTTTTACTTTCCGCTCGACTTCGCTTTTGCTATCCGGCCATATTTGCGATTGTTGCAGCCCACGCTGGTTGTGATCGCAGAAACTGAGTTCTGGCCCAACTTCCTGCGCCTTGCCCATGCCAGCGGTGCCCGGATAGCCGTGGTGAACGCACGCATCTCGGACCGCTCTTGGCCCGGATACCGGCGCTTTCGGCGTTTGCTGAAGGCAGTTTTGCGGCACGTGGACCTTTTCCTGACCCAGACGGCGGAGGACGCTCGTCGCCTCGTGGAAATTGGAGCGCCCCCTGGGGTCGTTTTCGCAACTGGAAACCTGAAGTTTGATGTGCCCGCACCGGCGGCGCCGCCGATCATCGCCAGCCTACGCGCGGCGTTCCAACAAGCCAACACCGGACCGGTGATTGTTTGCGGAAGCACGGTTGAGGGCGAAGAGCCGCTCCTGGTACAGGCCTTCATAAATGTTCTGGCGAGCCATCCTCGCGCCGTGATGGTTCTGGCGCCTCGTCATCCCGAGCGATTCGGCGAAGTGACCGAATTACTCAACCAACTTGGCATTCGATTCTGGCGTCGGTCCCTCTGGGGAGGCGAGCCGATTTTCGCTGGCGTCCTACTGATCGACACGATTGGCGAACTCGCGGCGCTCTACGCGCTGGCCGACGTGGCGTTTGTAGGCGGTAGCCTCGTTCCCCGCGGCGGACATAACATCATCGAGCCTGCACTTCACGGAGTTGCCATTGTCGTGGGCAATCACACCGAGAATTTTCGCGACATCGTAAGCTTATTTCAAGGTCGCGATGCGGTACGCGTGGTCGGCCCAGCCGAGCTTCCGCTGGTGCTCATGGAGCTCATTTCTAACCCAGCCGAACGTGCCGAACTGGGTCGCCGGGCCGCAGAAACAATCCGTGCACAAATGGGAGCAACGGAGAGGACTATGCAAGCGTTGGAAAAACTGTTGGTGCCTGTCGATGATCGTGTGGCGAAGAGTCGTTGAATGAATTTCTTGTCCTCTATCTTCGGAGCAGGCGTCCGAGCACGCAACGCGCTCTACGACCGCGGCATCACTCGCGCAAGAAACGTACAAGGTCCGGTTGTAAGCGTCGGGAATTTGTCAGTCGGGGGTTCGGGCAAAACCCCATTCGTCCTGGTTCTCGCGGAACTGCTAAAGGCTCGAGGGGTGAAGTTCGACATACTCTCCCGTGGCTACGGTCGCAGAACACGCGGTGTGGCGCGCGTTGATCCCGGAGGCTTACCCCGCGATTTTGGCGATGAGCCTTTGCTCCTGGCTCGTCGCCTCAGCGTGCCGGTGATTGTGGGCGAGGATCGATACGAGGCGGGCATGTTCGCGGAAAAAAGCTTCGGCCCACAACTTCATCTGCTCGATGACGGCTTTCAGCATCGCGCCCTGGCACGTGATTTTGACATCGTGCTGGTTACGCCCGAAGATGCCCGGGACTGTCTGCTCCCTGCAGGGCGTTTGCGTGAACAGGTCACTTCATTATCCCGTGCAGATGCGGTCGTGCTGACCAGTGGTGCTTCGCCAGAGTCGTTTCCCTTGAATGGCAAACTACTGTGGCGCGTACGACGGGGTATTTCGGTGACGAATGTTCCCGCCCGGCCGGTAGTTTTCTGCGGAATCGCACGGCCGCAGAGTTTTCTGTTGCAACTGCGCACAGCGGGCATCGAGCCTGTGGCGCAAGCTTTGTTCCGTGACCACCACGCCTACTCCGAGCGGGATATCCAGGACTTGTTGAAACTCCGCCAGCAAGGCGGAGCCGAGGGATTTGTCACCACCGAAAAAGATGCCATTAACCTTGGCGGATTTCTCGACGCGTTGCAACCCTTGGCGGTGATTCCGGTGAGGATGGAATTGATGGATGCAGCTAACGCTGTCGATACCATGCTCCGGATGATTGCGGAACGCAGAGCAGGGCGTGAGAAAATCGGTGCCTGAGCTGACTTGGTTTCCAAATGACCAAACACCCCAAAGAGGCGGAACGCCTGACGAAGATCGTTGAGTCTTTCCCCGAGATCACGATCACCGTAGTCGGGGACCTCGTCGCCGACGAATTCATATTCGGGGAAATCTCGCGCGTGTCTCGAGAAGCTCCCGTACTGATTCTGAAACATCGCGAGCGAACCGTGGTGCCGGGAGGCGGCGCCAATGCGATCAACAATCTTGCCGACCTGGGCGTTAACGTTCTTCCGGTGGGAGTGGTGGGTGACGATGAAGTTGGACGTTTGCTGTTGAAAGCTTTTCGCCATAAACATATTCCGGTCAGCGGCGTTCTCAAGGACAAGAGCTATACCACTGTGACCAAAACGCGCATCCTGGCGGGAATGACGCACAACGCGCGGCAGCAGGTGGTCCGCGTCGATCGCGAACCGGAAACGGAGCCCAGCCGTCACTTGAAGCGCGAACTCGTCCTGGCCGCGCGACAATACGCGCGCGCCTCGGACGCCCTGCTGATCTCCGACTATGGCTATGGCGCGGCGAGTCCCGCGATCCTCGATGCAATCCGCGACCGCGGACGTCTCAATGGCGTCCCTGTCATCCTCGATTCACGGTACCGCATGCTGCAATATTCTGGGGTGGTCGCGGCCACGCCGAATGAACCGGAAGTCGAAGCCGCGTTGGGTGTTCGCATCGGTAACGATTGGCCGAGCTTGTGCTCTGCCGGCGAGCACGTCATGAGTCGGATGAAGCTGCGGTCACTTGTCATCACGCGCGGCCGCGACGGCATGGCAGCCTTCACTGGAAAACATAAGCCGGTGGACATCCCAATTTTCGGCTCCGATCAAGTCGCGGATGTGACTGGAGCAGGGGACACAGTGATTGCCACTTTTGCAGCCGCTTTCGCCGCCGGGGCCAGCACAGAAGAGGCGGCTTACCTGGCGAACTATGCCGGCGGAATCGTGGTAATGAAGCGCGGAACGGCAACTGTGTCACGGCAGGAGTTGCTCGATGCGTTGGAGCAATCACCCCCGGCAACAAGAGCCCACTGAATGTCGGCAGAGAAACTCCTAAACCGCGAACGGTTGAAGCAGAGCGTCGCCGCTTGGCGCCAGGCGGGCGACTCCATCACGCTCGCCAATGGCTGCTTCGATCTGCTGCACGTCGGCCATGTACGCTACTTGCATTCCGCCAAGCAACTCGGGGGACGCTTGATTGTGGCGATCAACTCCGATGAATCTGTGCGTGCTTTGAAGGGGGAAGGCCGCCCGCTGATGCCTGCCGAAGAGCGTGCTGAAATTCTTTCGGCGCTGGCTGACGTAGATGCTGTAGTCATTTTTCCTGAGCGCGACGTGCGAGCGTTAATCCATGAAGTTCACCCCGACGTTCATGCGAAAGGAACTGACTACACCGCCGACACGGTGCCAGAGCGGGATGCGGTCGCAGCGTGTGGTGGCCGGGTGGAAATTGTGGGCGATCCCAAGCATCACTCGGCAACCGAGATCATTCGTTCGCGGATCGGACCGCAGCGTTCGTGAGCATGCAACCGCCGGTTCCGTCCTCCTCGGAAAATGCTTTGTTCATCCCGAGTAGCCTGCTGATCGTGCGTTTGGGCTCGATGGGCGACATTATCCATACGCTTCCTGCGGCCAGTGCGTTACGAAGAGCGTTTCCTGAGGTGAGCTTGGGTTGGGTGGTGGAAGAGCGCTGGGCAGAGTTACTGTGTACCTTGCCCGAGCCCCGCTCGGGGCCACGCTCACCGAGAAGGCCGTTGGTCGATCAGGTCCACACGGTGAATACGAAGGCTTGGCGCAGATCCCTGTTTTCCACCCAAACCTGGGAGCAAATCGCGGCTGGGCTCAGCGAACTCCGTGCCCAGCGATATGACGTCGCAGTCGATTTTCAAGGCGCGGCGCGATCCGCAATCGTGTCGCGTTGGTCCGGAGCGCAGGTGGTGTACGGATTTGCGCAGCCTCGCGAAAATGTTGGCAGCATGTTCTATACCCGGCAGGTGATTGGCCGTGGCGGCCACATTGTCGAACAGAACCTTTCACTGGCGGAGGCCGTTGCACGTGAGCCATTGTCGATGCCGAAGGTCGAATTCCCGCATGCCGAAGCGGCCGAAAAGCAATGCGAGAACCGATTGCAGGGCGTTGGCGATTTCGCGTTGCTCAATCCAGGTGCGGGTTGGGGCGCCAAGCAGTGGCCAGCGAAACGCTATGGGGAACTCGCCAGGCGATTGGCGGAAGATGGTGTGAAATCGCTGATCAATTTCGGCCCTGGCGAAGAGCCGCTGATGCGAGCAGTCGAGTCGGCCAGCAACTGCGCGGCGACGGGCGTTGCTAGTTCACTCACAGAATTGATTGCTCTCACCCGCCGCGCGCGCCTTTTCATCGGTGGTGATACGGGCCCCATGCACCTCGCTGCGGCGCTCGGAGTCCCCGTAGTTGCAATCTTCGGCCCCACGAATCCTGCGCGCAACGGGCCATTCGGGACTCGCAGCATCGTGTTGCGCAGCCCCATCAGCCCGACCACACACTCCCGCCGTGCACAACCCGATCCCGGCATGCTGGAAATCAGCGTCGACGAAGTGGTTGCTGCCGCCCGCAAGCTGTTAAGGAGCAACCGTGGCTAGCTTTACCTGGACGAAAATGGCGCGTCGCATCCGGGTGCCTCTGGGATTCGCTTTCACCGCCTTCTATTTATGGCTGGCAACACCCACAGCCGCATCCATGCTGATCGGCTCTGCCCTGATCATTCCCGGACTCGCGATTCGTGCCCTGGCATCCGGGCACGTGCAGAAAAATGAGCAGCTCACGACGACAGGGCCTTACGCGTATACCCGGAACCCACTCTATCTGGGGTCGCTGATTCTAGCTGTGGGCTTTGCCATCCTTGCTCGAAACTGGTGGATCGGGGCAGCCCTGGTTTTGATTTTTCTGGCGATCTATTTGCCTGTGATTCGTGGGGAAGAATCATTTCTGGGTGAACATTTTCCAGAGTTCGCGGAGTACGCGCGACAGGTGCCTCGGCTGCTGCCTCGGCTGACGTCATTTGAGAATGGCCGCGGAGCGTTTTCATGGGACTTGTATTGGAAGCATCGCGAGTACAATGCGACACTAGGCGCGGTGGCAATGTTGGCCGTCTTGATGGCTAAGATGTTCTGGATCCGCCGGTGATAGGTCTGGAAAACCCTTGCCAGAACTGGCGTTCGGTATCTTATGAGAAACTGGAATTGTTGGTTGAAGAGACATGCACATTCTAAGAAAGTTCAACCCGGCGTGGTATTTGTTCGCAATACTCTCGATTTCTTTATCGCAAGGCCAGGCTGCCCCGTCGGTGCCGCCCAACCAGGCTTCACTTCCCACGATTGGCGCCTCGCCTTCCTCGCGGGTCGTTCCTCCGCCGCCAAATTACGCTTATCCGAATGGGCAGACCTATGTGTATGGCGTCGAATGGCACCTGTTCAATGCAGGAACGGCTAGGGTTTCGCTCGGACTCGACGGCGGCCAGGAGCACATCACCGCGGTTGCAAATTCCGCAGGGGTGGTAAACGCGTTGTACAAAGTGCAGGATCGGTTTGAAGCATTCTTCGACCCGCGTACGTTTTGTTCGCTTCGAGTTTCCAGGAATACAGAAGAGGGTTCCCGCTCCCGCCAGACCGAACTTCGTTTCGATTACTCTCGCAGCAAGAGTGTGCTCGATGAGAAGAATCTGAAAACTGGCGAGCAGAAACACGTGGAAAATGATCTTCCCGTGTGCGTAACCGATGTGGTTAGCGGGTTCTATTACCTTGCGTCACTGCCTCTGCAATCGGGCAATAGCTATACATTCCCCATCAACGACGGCAACAAAGCGACCGAGGTCACGGCGCGCGTAGAAGCCCGAGAACAAGTCAAAGTGCCCGCTGGCACGTTCCAGACCGTCCGGGTAAAGGTGGAAGCGATTTCTGGCGCTTTGCAGGGAAAAGGCACGATCTGGGCGTGGTTTACAGATGACGTCAACCACACTCCGGTGCAGATGCGATCGAAATTGGGATGGGGGACTCTGCTATTCCGCTTGCAGACGATAGAAAAATAATGAAAGATTTTTCGCCCTTGAACTATTTCTGCGCCAGCAGCGACTTGGCCCGGCTGAGTTCTGGACGCTCCGAATTCGATCCATCGCATATCTTCACCAGCCGGGCGTAGTACGAGTTCGACTTCTCGCTCTTACCCGCCATCTCTGCGGCCCGCGCCGCGCCGTACAATCCATTAAACCGATTCGGATTGAACTTCAGGTCTGCCTCGTACTCCATCAGGGCTTGTTCCGGATGATTCATGTCGAGCATCATATCAGCCAGCATTTCGCGCGCAGGAATCGCTAAAGGCTCGTCGCCTTCCGCCTCTTCCTTCTCCGCGATGGTGCGCAACGTTTTGATGGCCTCATCATTGTTGCCTTCGGCGTGAGCGATCCAGGCGGCGGCTTCCTGGCGATCCTGTTCGACCGACTCGGCAAAGCTGGTTTTCTTTTGCTTCAATAAGCTGCCGTGAATGGTTTCGATCTCGGTCAGATCTTTGCGTGCGTCGGACACATTGCCAGATCGGGCCGCACCAATTGCGCGCGCCCAGTAAGTAATCGAGTTGTCCCCAGTTTCCGCCCCAGGAATCAGCTCCAGGGAAGCAGCCTCCGTCCAGTGATGCATCTCGAGCGCATACCTCGCCGTGAAAGTTACCAGCGCGTCGGTTCGCGGGTCGAAGTCCATCCCATACATGTCGTCCTTCTTCGCCGGCATGGCCTTGACTTCGTCGATCACTCGTTGCGCGTCGGCTTCACGCCCGCTTTGCAAATAAGCGTAGACCAGAAAATCCATGGCGTGGAACTGGTGACCTTCGCCGCCCATGTGCATGGCTGCGGTTTTACGCGTAGCGGCAATCGAAGCGAGGTTGGAATTGATATCGTCCTGCCACAGGCCGAGACGCGCGAAGATATGCGATGGCATGTGCAGCGCGTGAGGAGCGGCGGGAGCAATCTGCGCGTAGCGTCGAGCAGCAGGCAGTCCAAGTTGTGCCAATTGCGGTTTGTCGTAGCTATGAATCAAGTAATGTGCCACGCCAGGATGGTCGGGCTCGACCGCGAACAGCTTCTCGAGTATCGCCGCTGCTTGCTTTCGATTGACAAAGGTCGTGTCATTGTCCGGCTCGGAGGCAAGCAGCGATAGCGCATAGAAGGCCGCCGCCTCGCGGTCATCGGGATAATCCTGGTGGGTCGTTGCCATAGCCTGGCAGTACGTGCTGGCTCGATCGTGATAGTCGCGTCTCTTGCCGCGGTAGAACTCGTCCATGGCAGTGATGTAGTCGCGCTCGCGATCGGTCTTGGGATGCAGCGATCTCGCGTTCTTTACCTCGTCGTGTCCCAGCTTGATCGTAGCTGCGTCGGGGTGGTTCCAGAGCTGATGCCAGATGCTCATGGCGATTCCCCAATGCGCCATCGCACATTTGGGGTCGTCCTTCGCGATCTGCTCGAATTCTTTTTTCGCTTCCTCGTACCAGAAGGAGTGCAGCAGCGCGACTCCGCGTTCGAAGGGCTTCTGCACCTCCGCCGCGCACGATACCGGGAAATGCACCGTGCCCAATTGATCGGTCGTCAGATCTTCGTGGTGATGGCCTTCATCAGCCACCGCCCCGAACGCACAGAGGACCACGACTGTGAAGACCCACGCAACTCGCTTCATGGAACACCCCCGCTGAATAGCGAGTCTAGCCGCCGCAGGTGAGGAGGGTCAAACCGATGCAGCGGCTTATTATTGCAGGCGGAAGCGCTCGTTCATCAATCTCTGGAGGCGAGGTTTATAGAGGATGTCGTAGGTGAACTCTTTGTCGGGAAACATCGCCAGCGCGGCACGCTTGGCCCCCGCCACCAACTCAGAAGCTTCTTCGACGGTGAGGTTGGGGTCCTGACCAATCACGGACATTACCATGCTGATCATAATCTGCAGACGGCGGATGTTCCGTGCCTCCTGCTCTCGTTCGCTCCCGTTTACCGGCTGCCCACGACGTTCCAAACTACTCATGAAGCCCCCGAACGACTGTCTGTGCCCTTAGATGTCCCACGAGACAGGCGCGTTGCGCCCTTTGAGGCTATTGTGGCGGCAAAGCCGCCTGAGCGCAATGGCTACATTGGTGTAGACCTTCAGTCACCTCGAAGCAATCAGGCGCCGTCCAGTGCTGTGACTCGGATTGACGAAAGTGCCCCGCGACCACGCAGGTGAGTTAAAATCGGTATCACGCGCGCTTCAGGATGCGCGCCTTTGATTCCAAGAGATCATCCTGATGGGAGGCAATAATGGCAGACTCGACTTCCAAATCCGGAGAGCGCCCGAATCCGAATGAGAAGCTGGTGCGGGTGTTTGATACCGAACAGGAATCGGAAGCGATGGTCGTACGCGGCTTGCTCGAATCCGCCGGCATTGACTCTGATCTCACCTCTCTCGATGCGCAGCAGGATATCTTGCCCGGGGTAGGCGGGACCGTGATTCTGGTGCGCGAGGAAGACGCCGCCGAGGCGCGGCGAATGATCGAGGAATACCGGCAAACGCCAGACGAGTTGGAGACTGCCGAATTTGCCATCAATGAGGAGCCGCCAGCTGAGAAGTGACGGTTTTGCCGTCGAGATAGAACGTAACCGCTCCGTCCACGTCCGTCCGGTACGTAACCACGTGGGCTTCCTCTAGCCGTTCCAGAACCTCCCGCCTCGGATGCCCATAAACATTGCGCACGCCCACTGATATGACCGCGAACCGCGGATGGACCGCGGCCAGCAGTTCCGGGATTGTAGAAGTGGCGCTGCCATGGTGCGCCACTTTGAGGAGATCGGCCTGTGGGCTTTCCCGGGCGACCTGTTGTTCCGTTTTCTTCTCAGCATCTCCTTCCAGTAATGCGGACGTTGCCCCATAACTGATTTTTATGACCAGAGACTCGTCGTTCGGCCGGGAAAGATGCGCTTCGGCGTCCCGCGGCGGCGCAAGCACTGCGACCTTTGTGCCGCCCATTTCAAGATTGTCTCCTGCCTTGTGAAGAACGATGGGAATCTTCAGCGCCTTCGCTTCGCGCAGAAGAGTTTGCAACTCCGGACTTGGGGAATCCACTCCCAGCCATAGCTCGCGCGGGTGAAAGTTGGCCAGGACCGCTGCCATCCCTCCCATGTGGTCGGCGTGAGCGTGCGTTAGCGCCACGATATCGAGTTGGTGAAATCCCCGCGACCACAGGAAGGGCGACACCACATCTTCCCCGATATCCAGTTCCGAGTGCATCCAGAAGGGTATACCTCCAGCATCCACCAGTAGCGTGCGACCTTGCGGAGAAACCAGAAGGATGGAATCGCCCTGGCCAACGTCAATGGCGGTAAGCTCAAGTACTCCGTGCCGGAGTTGTGGATGGGGCGGAACAACGCATATCCAGAAGGCACTGAGCCCCAGGACTATCCACCCGGCCGCGACCAGCAACCGGCGGCGGCGACTTAGAACCATCGCCAGCACCAGCGCGCCCGTACCCAGCAGAATGACGGCCAGTTGCGGCGTAGGCACGCGAGTGTCGGCGATGCGTAAACCACCTAACCAGCGTACCGATCCATTCATGATCTGGAGCGCTACTGCGGCAACCGCAGCGGGAAACTTTGCCACAGTGAATGAGGCATAGCTCGCCGTCATAGCCAAGATGGCGACGATCATAATGATTTCTGTAAGGGGTACCGCCAGCGCATTTGCTGGCAGTGAGACCAGAGTTGCGCGATGAAAGTAATAAGCCATCGGCAATGCGAATCCCGCTTGGAGCACAGTGGAAATCAGAAGGAATTCACAACCTACGATCAGCACGCGCCCCGTACTTGAGAGCACCATCAGCGGAACGCGTTTGCCGAAGAAGCGCTGCAGCCTTCCGGCGATCATTCTTAGATCAAGACGGAGTTGTGCCAGGTGAGGAGACAATGCGGCGTCGTAGCCGGTCGCTTCCGGGCTCCTCAAGGAGCGAGACAGAGGTTGCGTTGTTCGCTCCAGCAGTGGCGCACCTATTCCAGCAATGACCAGCACGCACAGGAAGCTAAGCTGGAAACTGGCTCCCAGCAGTGCCGTGGGATCGACAATCAGCAGGGCCAGAGCGGCCGCTCCGATCGTGTTGAGAGTTGATTTTCGCCGGTAGAGCAGCCTTGCACCCAAGTAGAGCGCAAGCATCAGCGTGGCCCGCCACACTGGAGCGCCAACGTCGGTCAGCAGGGCATACGCAACCGTGAGCAGAATCGTGACTGCGCTGGCCACAAATTCGCTCATTCGCATCCGGCGCAACACCCAGAACGTTACCAACGCGAGGATCGCAACTTTCAACCCCGAGATCACCAGCACGTGGTACGTGCCGGTTCGCTGAAAGTCGGTGAGAGTTTCGTGCCCGAGGAACGAATTCTCGCCGATGAGCATGGCGTCAAGCAGAGGAGCTTCGTCGGGTTTCCATAGCACATGGATTCTTTCGACCAAGCTTCTACGGAGGCGCGTCCGCCAGAGTTCAAAGCGGTTGCCGGCAAAGCCCGGCAGCAATTCGACCGTGTCTACCTTGGCCGATCCAATGGCGACGATTCCGTTTTCAGCCAGATATCCCGCGTAATCAAAAGCACCTGGGTTTCGAAAATTGCGCGGCGGATACAGCTTTGCCAGAAATCGCAAACGCTCTCCGTAGCGGAACGGGTGCGCGGGTGCAAGCGCGGATTCTTCTGAAACATTCTTTGCCGCTTCATCCCCGGCCTCATGGCCGTAGAAACTCATGCGAATCCCGAAGCGGACTGCGAAGCTCTCGTTGCTCGAATTTATTTGCTCCGTCTCCAGGTCCAACCTTTGTTGACTGTCGCCCCGGCCGTGATCGCGCAGATTTCCTTCCTTGATTACATGGGCGGTGATGACTACGTCGCGGCCGTCGGCAAACGCGACAGCGCTGTTCTGATTTTCGGGCGCTCGCACTTGTATCACCAGCGCTCCCGTCACAAAAAGCGCTGCGAGAGCAAGGGCGTAGGTTGCTCGGGAGCGGCGGCGGAGAAAATATGCTCCCGATGCCGAGAAGGCAACTCCTGCTACGAGCCAGTACAACGGAGGCCGCCAGACGTAGTAGCCGAAAACAATTCCAGCTCCATACGCTGAGGCAGCCCACAGCATGGGCTGTCGTGAGAGCGGCTTTTGCGGGGTGGTAGGAGGAGACGTCGACGGCAGATTCACAGCCTTGCCGGGAGAAACGGATCAAGATTTAGTGCATGTGCTCGGATACTGGAGCCTCAGTGCGTTTCAGAAGCAAAGCGGGCTACTTTTTCTGTTGGCGACCGCCTACCGAGCAAGATGAAACACGCTTTCCAGATGGTAGGTCTGGGGGAACAGGTCGACCAGGTGCACCTGCTCGATGCGATATCCGGCGCTGAGCAGGCCAGCCAGATCACGAGAAGCGGTTGCCGGATCGCAGGAGATGTAGGTTATACGGTGCGCTCCCAATCCGACAAGGCTCTGGACCACACTTCCCCCCAGACCGCTTCGTGGCGGGTCCACCACCACAAGCTCGGGCTTCAGCTTACGGGCAGCGCCCCGCAAGAAATCTACGGTCGTGGCCCGAACTGCCTTCACATTATCCGGTGAATTGTAGAGAAGGTCGGCGTGAGAAGTCTGTGACGTTTCTACCGCGATTACCTGTGCAAATCTTCGCGATAGGATTGTGGAAAAGAGCCCAACACCGGCGTAAAGATCGAGCGCTCTGTCACCTGAATAGTCCTGTACGACGATCTTTACCAAATCATTGATTAAATGACGGTTAACCTGAAAGAAGGCCCCGACGCTGACCCGGTAGGAGGCGTCGTCAGTCCGATAGGTGATTTCTCTGGCCCCGAATGCCGCCATCGGTTTCGGCTCAACTCGCGCAGTCACGCCAGAAGACCTTGCCTTGAACACTACGATGCCTGTGATTTCTGGAAGAGCGCTCTGCACAGCGCCTGCCCATTCTCTGACCGGAGTGCTTGGCGTCCCAGGTTCACAGGAGGCCTCGATCAGCAGCTCCGCATCCTCTGCATTAACAAAAAACTCAACCTCGCGAATCCCATCTGGCACCGTGCGTTCGCGCCCCATCTTCCAGAAGGCGGCAATGGCGCGATTGATCAGCGGCGAACTAACGGGACACTCTTCGACTGCAAGCAGTTCGTGCGATCCGAGTTTGTAATAGCCGAGCGCAAACTCGGGAGCGGTTCGGACCTTAAGCCGGGTACGGTTTCGGTATTTCCAAGGCGGCGAAGCATGAATCGTCACGCGTGTTTCCAGTTCAAGCTTGGCAGTTCGCCGCAGATTTTCGCTCAGGACAGCAACCTTGATCCCTAGCTGATGTTCGTAGCTGGCGTGCTGGTAGTGGCAGCCGCCGCATCGAAGAAAATAGGGACAGATTGGCTCTACTCGCTGCGGCGAAGCTTGCAGAATCGCGTTCGCGCGACCTCTCGCAAAACTGCGCTTCTGTTCTAGCAACGAAGCTTCGATTTTTTCCCCTTCGAGCACAAAGGGTACAAACACAGCTTTCCCGGGACCGCGCTCGTCGGCAGGCAGCCGCGCAAGGCCGTCGCCACCATAAATGAGTTTTTCAATGATGAGTTGCAAGCGAGGATTTTATGCTGGAAACCAAACGCCGGGTGAAAAGAATTGCCGACATCACCTTACATGTAGAACAAACTCAATCTTGGCAATCCATATTTTTCCAGCAACCGCTTGTGGACGTACTGCTTGAGCAATTGCTCGATTTGCGCTGACGGCATTTTGCGCCGGTAAGGCGCCAGCTCCCGGTCAGCGTCCGCACGAACGCTGACGATCTGCTCATCTGGCGTTGCCGCCAGTAGAACCGCAAGCAGTTTCTCTTCCGCCACGGTGAGGCGGCGTTCAAGATCCTCCAATCGCGGCGGAGTTTTCGTGGCTTCCAGATCAGCGGCAATTTCGCACAGTGTTTTGGCAGTCTCTCTGGTCAACGGTGTGGCATCAATCCCTTTTGCTTCGGGAAGCTTCGCCGCGTCGAGTTGTTCCGCGTTGCGCCGGAGGAAAACACAGATTTCGGCGATCGGGAAACCGCTTGCGCGATTGCTTTGGACATCCGTGCTCTGCGCTCCGACGGCCGCCTCCTTCATCTCTTCCGCCGACACCAGCACCGCCTGCGCGCAATAAGCCAGGCTGTTGACCTTCTGTGACTTCGACGGCCGCTGTTCGTACTTATCAAACGCGGCGTCAACGCCGCGCAGCACCGCCTCCAGCGGAATGCCTGCGTCTTTCCAAGTTTCGATCAGCGCCCAATCGAGCGGGGATAACTGAATGCGCCCGCGCCGCCGCTGAAAATGCTCTTCGATTTCAGTGAAGTAGTTAAAGTAATTTTCCACGGCGGGTCTTTGTTTTGTTTTCCGGGTCGTATTTCGTTTCGAAGATCAGCGCGAGCGCAGCTTGCTTCCGGAAGAAGACTTGAACCCGGCGGGCGCGATCTCGCGAGCTGGTTTCGCCGTCACGTTGCGCTCCCAGATAATGCGCAGGCCTTCCAGGGTCAAAAACTCGTCCACCTCTTTGATATGCTTCGAGCCCGTGCCGAATAGCGAGGCTAGACCACCAGTCGCAATCACTTTGGTTTCGTTCCCTAATTCTTGCACGAGCAACTCGAGAATACCGTCCACCAAGCCAAGATAACCGTAGTAGAGGCCGGACTGCAGGCTGCCCACGGTATTGCTGCCAATGATGTGAGCGGGCTTGCGGATATCCACGCGCGGCAAACGTGCCGTACGTTCAAACAACGCGTCGGCAGAGATTCCGATACCGGGGCAGATAACACCGCCGATGTATTCTCCCCTGGGAGACACGCAATCGAACGTGGTCGCAGTTCCAAAATCCACCACCACGCACGGCCCGCCATATTTTTCGAATGCGGCAACCGAGTTCACGATGCGGTCGGCACCCACTTCGGCGGGATTGTCATAGTGCACCGGCATCCCCGTCTTTATGCCCGGCTCGATAAAAAGCGGTTTGGTATTGAAGTAGCGCTCGCAGACTTGCGCCAAGGTGGAGTCAAGAGGCGGCACAACCGACGAGATTACGATGCCGTGAATGCCCTTGGCCTCAAGGTTATCCATAGCGAACAGATTGCGGAATAGAACCCCATATTCATCCACCGTTTCAGTCGCGATCGTGGCAACTCGCCAGTTCGCCACAAGCAACTCATAGTGGGGCGATTCGTTTTCGGTACCGCGGTTCGAGGCCGGAGCGGATTTCGCCTTTGCGAAGACTCCCAGCACTGTATTGGTGTTGCCAACATCTAGAACTAAAAGCATAGGTGTTACCCGGCTTCACATATTCCTCAGCGGAGTCTGACCGTTCCACTGAGCACCGTACGCATTCCTTGTGCTGTACGAACCTGCAGGAAACCGCGCGAATCCAGGCCTTCCGTCACGCCCTCAAGGTCGGCGTTCTCTTCGATCTCGACCTGATGTCCCTGAACCGAGGACGATCGTTCCTGAAAGCGGCGGAGAATCGAAGCAGCGGCTTCAGGATTCTCGAGAAAGCCGCGGTATTCCCGGTCAAGCGATTTTAGCAAAGCTGTGCATAGCTCCACTCGCGACCACTCCGTACCCGTCGCCAAACGCAACGAAGTTGCTATGGTCTGCAAATCCGTGGGAAAACTCGATTGATTTACGTTGATTCCGAGACCGACGACGATATACCGCACGCGCGTGACTTCCGCGTTCATCTCGGTCAGAATGCCGCAGAATTTTTTCCCATCGATCAGAACATCGTTCGGCCACTTCAGGTCGGGGAGGACTCGTGAGTCGATCTCCTGAACCACAGAGTGTACAGCTAGTCCAGCAGCGAGCGTGATAACCAGTACATCGGATGGTGGCAGCGCCGGACGTAAAAGCACCGAGCAATAAATTCCGGTCGAGCGCTCAGAGTGCCACTGGTTGGCCCCCCGGCCTCGTCCCGCAGTCTGTTGCTCCGCCAAGAAAACGCTCCCCTCAGGAGCGCCCGCGCTCCCCGCTTCCATGGCAGCCGTGTTAGTCGACCCAATCTTGTAATAGTGATGAATGTGCTTGCCGAAAATTGTGCCCTGCAATTGTGAGCCGAGCATATCCGGGAGCAGCAGATCGGGCACGGACTTCAAGCTGTATCCGGTTGACGGATGCCCGGCAATGTCGACTCCAAGATCGCGCAACTGCTGAATCAGGCGCCAAACTTCCGAACGGCTGGTGCCGATTTCGGCCGCAATTTTTGTCCCGCTCACGACGACCGTGGCGTGGGCAATAAGAAGACGGACAATGAGTCCCAGCCTGGCGTCAGTCTGTGGAGCAGACTTATGTGGCGCTGGCATTCCTGCCCGCGATTTTCGGTTTGGCCGTGATTGCCTGATGCCGGAATTATGAGGGATGGCCCGCGAAACTGCAATCGCGGCTCGGATCAGCGAAATCCCGTCATTGCGCGGTCTCGGTGAATTTCGCCACCGGGTGACCAAGTCCAAACTGGCCCTCGGCGGTGACATGGACGTTGGCAGCATTTGCAGGCAGTGTGAGCACCACGGGCGCGTTCCCGGAAGAGTCGGTGGTGACGATTCGGTTCGACAGGGAACCGGCATCGGTTGTGAACAGGACGGTACCGCCGGCAGCGCTTCCTCCCGACTTATTGGCATGGAGTGTGACGGCCAAATTCAGTTGGCTTCCCGGCGCTCCTTTCTGATGGTCTCCAATTTTTGTGAACGTGGCCGGCGGATTCCCCACAACGATCCAACCGCTCTGAGTCTGGGCGACGCCTGCATTGTCAGTGCTCGGGACGGTAAAGTGATAAAAACCTGGAGCACTGCCGGCAGTGACTGTGATGCTCCCGTCCTGAGTCGGAGTGACGGTGGGTTGTGTGACCACGAGCGTAATCCCGCTATCCGACTGTGGAGTGCCGAGAGTCACGTTGCCTGATCCCGACACGATCTTCGGCTGAAGCGCCGTTGTTCCTCGCGCTGGAACCATGGTCGTGTCCGGATTCAGGTCCCAGTCCGCGCTCGGCGTTTCTGACATCGAGCCGGTCACAACCAGCAGCGTTGCAGTATAGGGCGCGAACCTCCGAGTAGAAGTCCAGGCCTTCGAGGACGACGCCACGATTTTTGTAGGCGACTTAGGCGAAAGCGTGTAGGTCGTAACCTGCTTCGGCGTAAATCCATTCACCGCGAATTGCGCTTGAACGGAGGCTCGTGGACCTTTGTTGATCACCATCAGAGTTAAGGTCGTGCCGGTTGGATCCAGCGCGGCATAACTGCTGAATAAATTCGGATTGCCATCGTTCGCGGCCGAGACTGATATCGTCGCAAAGCTGTGATGCTGCCCGTCGTAGTTACGGAACAGCTTCAAGGCCTGATAATTGGGATTCGCCGGATCGGGCGCCACCCAGCGCGAAGCCAGATACATGCGTTCGCGTCCCAGAATGCCGTAGGCGTCAGTGTCAGCCAACGCCGTCGAGAAATCGGATTCACCCGCGAACGCTGCGCTCCACTCGGTGAAACTCAAAGGAGTGCCCGGGTAGATCATATTGACCGTCGCCCGCATGCGCGGAATGCGGAACGGAATCCGCTTCTTCGGCTGGATAAAGGTGGCCCACTGCTGATTAATGGCTCCCGATTCGCTCACGTATTTTGGATCCCAGTAATCCCGATAAATACGCAATGAGAGCGCCTGCTTCTGGGCCTGAATGTAGCCGGAAGTATCCGGCCCGTCCGGATAAGCGTGAATATCGAATACATCAACCGATCTCGTTCCAGCCAACTGGTCCTGCCAATAAACTTCGTTCAGCCACCACGGCAAAAAGTCCACGCCGGCATGGGCGCCCTTGTCGTTGTTGTTCGCGCCATTCCAATAGAACCACCAGCAGCAACTCACCGGGCCGAAACGAATCGCATTCGGATCCCACCCCTTTAACGCGCCAGCTTCCGCAAGATAGGTATCACGCATCTCGTCGTAGGCCGAAGGATTGGGATGGACATCGCGATGGGTTCCGCCCCAGATATCAATCTCATTGTCCATGTCATAGAAATGGGGCGCGCTGCCAAATGCCGCGGCCAGCGCCGGCGCCCACTGATCACGATAAACGGTTCCCGGAGGATCTCCGTTTTGCGGTGAGTCTTTGAGTTCGACGTTCGCATCGGTTGGATCATTCCCGGTTATGTTCGTCTGACAATCCGTCAGCACTCCGTCGCCAGCGTCTGAGTTGTAAGGATCGGCCCCGCATTGCTGACCGTATTTGGCAACCGAAAAGCTCCAGCCGGAAGGCTTCGCCACCCAGGGCAGCATGACCATCGTCATCAGTGGATTGCTTCCCGCTGCTTCCACATCCTGAATGTATTTCACGGAGTCGGCGTCACCGATCTCGGTGTAGCCGAAATCCTCGAAATACCAATCGGCAGCAGCATTGTAAGTAAAGGCCTTCCAGTTGTATCGTGAGGTCGCGTTGCCCCCCCAACGAACTACGGTGAGCCCGCTGTCAGAAATCGTTGGCGCATCCTTGGGATAGCTTCCCCCATAAACATAAGGGCTAATCGCATGCCGATTACTGAGAACGTCGACAGTGACGTTAACCGACGTTGCGGGATGATTGGGCGAGACCGTATGCCGGATAGAATTGCTCTGGGCTACAGCGGGCGAGGGAGCAGCATGCGATCCGGCACCACTTCCAGAAGAGCTATTCGCAAAGATGAGTGCGAGTATTGCAACACCGGCACGGGGGATTCGGTGACTCATGGGGAGGGCCTCCGGGTTTCCGAATACTTTATCGCTTGCGGGACCGCAAGCGTTACTCGAAAGTTCACTCTCCGAAATCGTTCGGCTGGAACAATAAATCCGTCCAATGGGACAAGAGGCAGTGCGCCCCCAGAATCCGCGGAAGAGGTTCGGCAGACCTAAGCCGGGGCGAGGCGCATGCTCATATCCACAGCCTTCGCCGAGTGGGTGAGCGCCCCGACCGAGATGAAATTCACTCCGGTCTCAGCGTAAGCGCGAACGTTTTCCAGCGTGATGCCGCCTGAGACCTCCAGCGGAATGCGGCGTTCCACATGCGAGCAGCGCTCGACGGCACGCTTCACATCTTCAACCGACATGTTATCCAGCAGGATCGCTTCGCCGCCATGTTCGAGGGCCTGTTCCAACTCATCGACAGACCGTACTTCGATTTCGATGATCTGCGCGCCGCGCCTGTTCTTGTGAGCGCGCTCCAGGGCCGGTACGATGCCTCCCGCGAGCGCAATGTGATTGTTCTTGATCAGCACTCCGTCCGACAGATCGAGGCGGTGATTCTGCCCACCTCCGCAACGCACCGCGTACTTATCGAGCATGCGCAGTCCGGGCACGGTCTTGCGCGTGTCCAAAATTCGCGCCTTGGTGCCCGAAATGGCGTCAACGAACTGGCGCGTCAACGTGGCAATCCCACTCAAGCGCTGCATGAAATTCAGAATCACGCGCTCGCAGGAAAGAATCACCCGCGCGTTGTGCTGGATCACGGCAACCGACTGCCCCTTGTGCAGGCGGATGCCATCGAATATCTCCGGATGCGTCGTAACCTCGTAGTGCGATGTAACCGCGCCATCCAGAGCCGCATAAACATCTAGGATGCGAGACACGGAGCCGATGCCGGCCAGAATACAATCCTGTTTCGCAAGAATCGTGGCCGAGGCTCGCTGATTCGGATCAATGCAGGCATAGCTGGTCGCGTCTCGCGTGGCCCGATCCTCCAGTAGCGCGTTCTCAATCACAGCGGTAATGCGTCGGCTATTCCAGTCCATAGATCAGTCGTTGGTCGTTGGTCGTTAGCCGCCTGGCTAAGTCCACATGGGGACAGCCGCCCTCGGTTGTCCGGTTGAGCGAAGCTCGACTATCCCAGCTCATCCAGCTTACTCTTTACTTTCTCGCGCAGGATTTCCAGCTCTTGTGCCCGCCTTCGAATTCCGTCCACAACCTTCGTCGGAGCCTTGGCAAGAAACTGCTCGTTGCCCAACTGCCGCTGGCCATTGGCAAACTCCTTCTCGATCTGTTCCAGTTCTTTCTTCAGCCGCTCCCGCTCCGCGGCGACGTCGATCTTTCTCTCGTAAATGACATGCACGTCAAAACGCGCCGTGTGCCGTGCGCCCGACAGCTTGGCCAGCGAATTCGCAACGAATTCGATCTTCTCGACGTTGGCCAAACGCTCCACTGAACCTCGGTTCTGTTCAATCAGTTTATGAATTTCTGGCTCGGAGACGAAGACCTGGATCGGCACGCGTTGTTTCTGGTCGACTTTCAACTCTGCCCGCAAATTACGCACGCTGACGATCAGGTCTTGCAAAATCGCCATCTCCGTTTCGGCAGCCAAATCCAATTGCTTCTCGTCCGCCTGCGGATACGGCGCCAGGGCAATCGACCGCAACGTTGGCTTGCCGTCGTAAATCGCGTGCCAGATTTCTTCCGTGATAAACGGCATCACCGGATGCAACAGCCGCAGCGCCGCCTCAAAAATACCAAGCAAATTCTTACACGCGATTCGAGCGGATTCGTCGCCCCCGTCCAGCAGCCGCGGCTTGATCAGTTCGATGTACCAGTCGCAAAATTCGCCCCAGAAAAAGTCATAAATCTGATTAGCGGCTTCATGAAATCGATAAGTTTCCAGCGCCTCGTTTACATTTTTGGTGACCCGATTGAAGCGCGAAAGAATCCATCGGTCCTCAAGCGTCCGTGCCTCAAACCCATCAACCCCCGTGTGGGACCGGTTCTCAGATCCGGTCCCGGGCCGCAGGCCGGGTGCCACGCGATCAATGTTCATGAACATGAAGCGCGCCGCATTCCAGATTTTGTTGGCAAAGTTACGGTAGCCTTCAGTACGGCCCTCGCTGAATGCGATGTCGGTCCCCGGCGCCGCCATCGCCGCCAGCGTGAAGCGCGTCGCATCCGTTCCAAAGCGCTCGATCACATCGAGCGGATCCACCACGTTGCCCTTGGTCTTCGACATCTTCTGCCGCTCGGCGTCGCGCACCAGCGCGTGAATGTACACCTGGCGGAAGGGAACGCTGTCGTCCTTCTTGTCGCCCCAGCTGCTAGCCTGCTTCACCTTCGGATCCTGCTGATGACCCGCCATGAAGTGGCAACCGAACATGATCATCCGCGCCACCCAGAAGAACAAAATCTCGTATGCGGTGATCAGCAGCGTAGTAGGATAAAAAACTTCCAGGTCCCGCGTCTTCTCCGGCCACCCCAGCGTCGTAAACGGCAACAAGCCAGACGAAAACCACGTGTCCAGCACATCGGTGTCTTGCGTCAGCTTCGCGCCGCGGCACTTTGAACACGAAGCCGGAGCCTCGCGCGCCACAATGATTTCTCCACACGAACAATGCCACGCCGGAATCCTGTGTCCCCACCACAGTTGGCGCGAAATGCACCAGTCGTAGATGTTATGCATCCAGTTCAGGTAAATCTGTTTGTAGTTCTCCGGAACAATTGTGATCTCGCCCCGCTCCACGGCCTCGATCGCAGGCTGCGCGAGAGGTGCGATCTTGATGAACCATTGCGTCGAAAGCCGCGGCTCGACCACCGTGCCGCAACGATCGCACTTGCCAATCGAGATGGTGTAATCTTTCTCTCCAACCAGGAAGCCTTGCTGGCGCAGGTCTTCGAGCACGCGCTTGCGCGCTTCATAGCGATCCAAGCCGGCATATGGTCCCGCATTTTCGTTCATGCGCCCCTGCTCATCGATCACCTCAATCTGCGGCAGGTTATGGCGAAGCCCAGCCTCAAAGTCATTGGGATCGTGCGCGGGAGTCACCTTCACCGCGCCAGTCCCGAATTCCGGCTGAGCCAGATCATCGGTGATGATCGGGATCTCGCGATTCATCAGCGGCAACAAAACTTTCTTGCCGTGCAGTCGCTTGTAGCGCTCGTCTCCGGCATTCACAGCAACGGCCGTATCGCCCAGCATGGTCTCCGGCCGCGTGGTCGCCACCGTAATGAACTCGTCGCTGCCGATTACCGGATAGCGAATCTCATAAAGCTTTCCCGCGATCTCCTCGTGCTTCACTTCGAGATCGGAAATTGCGGTTCCGCACCGCGGACACCAGTTGACGATGTACTTCCCGCGATAGATCAATCCTTCTTCGTACAGGCGGACGAAGACTTCGCGCACTGCGCGCGAAAGATTCTCGTCCATGGTGAAATATTCGCGATCCCAATCCACCGAGTCCCCGAGGCGCTTCATCTGGTCCAGAATGGCGCCGCCATAGTGCCGCTTCCATTCCCACACCCGCTCGACAAACGCTTCGCGGCCCATATCGCGCCGCTTCTTGCCTTCGCTCGCCAGCTGGCGCTCCACCATCATCTGCGTCGCAATGCCCGCGTGGTCGGTACCGGGAAGCCACAAAGTCAGAAAACCGCGCATCCGATGCCAGCGCACCATGATGTCCATCTGAGTGTGGTTGAGCATGTGCCCCATGTGCAGCCGCCCGGTAACGTTCGGAGGCGGCAACAGCAGCGTAAACACCGGACGCGTCTCTCCCGGCGGAGGCGTCGGAACGGAAAAGAGTTTTTCCTTGATCCAGTACTCGGCCCAGCGCGTTTCAATCGCGCCCGGCTCGTACGCTTTGGGAAGATCGTGGGCCATGATTAACTTCAGCTCTCAGCAATCAGCGATCAGCGCAGCGAACACGGCTTCCATTGCAGGGATGCAAGAGAGATTCTACGGGCTGAGCACTGACGGCTGAGAGCTGAAAGCTGATCTTTGATCTTACAGGCCAGTCGAAAACGCGGTCAAACTCGCTCCGGGTGCATGTAGGGCGACGGCAAAATGCTCCCTCCCCAGTTTCGTTGTACAAGAGGGATACGAATCGGGCTTTCGTAGGGCTTTCAAAACGGGGTTCTGAGTGTAATGGCTTCATAGCGTCAGTCGTTCGCGAAAGTGATTCGTGGTTCTAACTCTAACGGCTCAAGCTGGCGGCAGATGATTCGAGCCAAACGGAAAACAAGAATACCGAGGAGTAGGAGAGGCCGAGTCTGCCAAGAAACCACGAGGGGCTCAAGAGGAAAGCGCATCCGGTTCGCCTTTTTGGAGGTAATCGCACGGCGTTGCGAATGCAATTAGTGCATAATGTACGCCATTGTCTTGGCGGAACATCAGGCCGTTGTCGACGAAAAAGGGGGATTAATGCTGCAACGTGAAGTTGACTGCCGCACCTTGGCGCGTCGCGTTACCGTGGTTCTTTTCACTCTTATGGCTGTATTTTTGTTTCTTGCTACCGTTTCTCAACCGGCACGGTCCCAAACCTACAAGGTCATTTACAACTTCACGGGCATAGGCAACGATGGGGCCAATCCTTATGGAGGGCCAGTCCTCTTAAACGGAAATCTCTATGGCACTACGTATCTTGGTGGAACCTACGGTAACGGAACTGTCTATCGGCTTTCACCCAGCGGCTCCTCCTGGAAGCACAGTTCGCTATACAGCTTCAACGGTCCACCGGACGGGGCCGGCCCAGGCTTTGGATCTTTGGCTATCGGCCACGACGGCGCGCTGTTCGGAACTACTGAGGGAGGGGGATTCTTCGGCACCGACTTTGAAATCTGCGCCTGCAAGGGGCGGGAAGTTCAGATCCACCAGTTTGGCCACGGAACGGACGGGGCGCAGCCCATTGGTGGGGTGGTCCTGGATTCGGCAGGCAATTTTTATGGAACCACCAGCTTGGGGGGTACTTATAACAATGGCACGGTTTTTGAAGAGAAGCAGTCCGGGGGCAAGTGGACCGAGAGCGTGATCTACAACTTCACAGGTGGGAACGATGGCATCAATCCTCCGGCAGGCGTGACGCTTGATACTCACGGCAACCTTTATGGCACGACCTCCTTCGGCGGCGCCCATGGAGTCGGGGTGGTCTACAAGCTTTCGCCCCACGGTTCCGGCTGGAAACAAACCGTGCTGCACACCTTCCGAGGCGCGAGTGATGGCCAAAATCCGGTTGGAGGCGTGGTCTTGGACAAAGCCGGCAATCTCTACGGCGCTACTTTCGACGGCGGGGTCAACGGCGGCGGCACCGTTTACAAGCTGTCGCCTTCCGGTACGGGCTGGAGGTTTACCACGCTCTACAGCTTGACCGGCGGGTATGGGGGACCCTACAACAAGCTCACGCTCGTCAACGGAAACATTTACGGCTTTACCGAAGCTGAAGGCAAGAACGGCCTCGGCTCGGTATTCAAGCTAGTTCCGGGAAAGGACGGATGGACGTTTACCGACCTTTACGACTTCGTCGGCGGCAGCTACGGCGCGCAGCCTTACGGCAGCGTAGCCGTGGATAGCGATGGAAATGTTTTTGGCACAACTAACACAGGCGGAAGCCAGAACCAGGGCGTCGTGTTTGAGATCACGCCGTGAACCGTGTCGGCAGCGTGAGCGTGACATCGAGATTGGGGGGAAGGTCACCATCTTGAGATGTGGGTCGGACGAAGCCTGGAATCTGGCCGACCTTTGGGCCACGTCCCGCCAGAGTGAAGTAAACTGTAGGCGTCTCGCTTGTAATTTGGAGCGCATCTGCCTCGATTCCTGATTTTGAAGAAGACGGCACCGATCTCAGATTGTTGCCGGAGAATCAACCTCCCGGTCCTTCTGTAGTTAAAGGGCGAGCGGGGTGTATACCCGGGTACAAACCGGCAGGACCGATGCGAGTGATCGAGTGCGAAACTGGTTTGGGTGGTACAGCCGGATTTAGGCGTGATGTTGCGCTCTTTTGGCAGCTTTTTGTTGTGCCTTCTCGTATTTCTTCATCGATTTCTGCTGTTTCTGGGCTGCCTTGGTTTGCGCTTTTTGCTCTTTCTTAGCCGCCTTCTGAGCCTGGCGCGCACTGTCTGGGCCGGTGAAGATTTGAGCTTTAGCCGGCATCGACCATGCAAAACTACAGGCGACCAGCAGTATGAGAGTAGGACTTCGCTTCATAATCTCCCCGGAACGCAAGAGCCTACTGCCGATCTTACACGAAGCTGCGTCCGGGCCCCAGCTGCGAATCCATTGCGGAACATTACACCAGTAACCCTCAAGACCTGGCTTATTTACGAGATGAGTTCCAGTCTCGCCCCAGGGCCGCGCGCAACCCGCGCTTCACTAGGTTCCGATGAATATATCGCAGCTTTCTACAAACTGACGCTCGTTCCGGACATTGAAATCGGAGTAGCGTTTTTGCCTCGTCGGCACATGTCGAATAGAATTGCCGCGTACCCGAGGGTCGCTGAGCTGTCACTTTTGCCAGTTGCCACTCTAAGTGAATTTCCCTAACCTGTCTTCGCGTCCGGGTTGTCGCCAATACTTGAGACTGCTGATCAAAATTCGGAGGAGATAACAATGCAAAAGAAGAGTTTCATACCTGTCCTGGTGCTTGTCTGCCAGCTGTTCGTGTGCAACCCATCGATCTTCGCTCAGGTGTCCCAGAAGCCCGCGGCGCAGAGCGTTTCGGAGGCGGATGCACAATCGAATAGCGTTTCGGACAAAGACATAGAGATGCTGCGAGCGAACTTGCGCGCGCAAAGGAAGCAGATCATGGCGCAGAACATGACCCTCACTGCCGACGAGGCCACCAAGTTCTGGCCTATCTTTGACCGGTACCGACAGGAAGCGATTAAACCCAATGACGAACGCTGGACGGTGATCAAGGACTATGCAGCGAACTACAACACTATGACCGATGCGCAGGCGCAGGATTACATGCAGAGAGCGGACGCCGTTGACCAGCAACTCCTGGCATTGCGTATGAAGTATGTTCCGGTGTTTGAGAAAGTTATTTCTCCCAAGAAGACTGCGTTGTGGTACCAGATTGACCGCCGTATCGACCTGCTGATCAACTTGCAGTTGTCCGCGGTGATTCCGATGGTCGATACCAGCAAATAAGCTAACGGAGAAACCAGGAGACCAGGCGCGACGTTCCCTAGTTTTTTGTAACCAGTATGGAAATGTGAAAGGCTTGGCGCCCGCGTGTTCGCGCCCGTTCTCTGGGTATTCAGCCTCATAACACCCGTTCTTCGCGCGCGAACCTGGGTTTCACCATACTCTGATGGGAGACACGCGCGGATCGCTTTGCCCCAGCACAACCACCCTCTCCGTCGCATTTTTCGTTCCCCGATTTGGGAACAAACTCCGCAGTCCGTCCACTTCCTGTTGATCTCATTCTTTCATTCCGATATCATAGGAGCACACTGGTTATCTACAAGATAATCACAGTTCTTTCATGATCTAGCGTTTGAGGGCGGAGTTTGAGGGCGGAACAGGACGGCAACGATTTACTTTTTCTTCTCTTTGCCCATCTTCTTTGCAATTTCCGCCATCAATTTGGGTTTCAAGTCGGCGAGGACACTATCGACGATGTTCGAGATGTCGCTGGTTTCTTCTTCCGTGGCGGACGATGCATCAGCCTGAGGCTCTGGCTGTGTTTCACTGCTGCTCTCTTTGATCTCCGCGACGGTTTCGGCGAGTTGTGAACTGAGTTGCGAACCGATCACCGACTCTCGTACCTGTTTCCAGTTCGCCCAGGCCGCGGCGAGTTCCGATTCGCCCTCCCGTCCGTGGGGCGCGGAGGCGAGGGGAACGTTGTCTGAAGTTTCAGCAGATGGGGCCAACTGTGTCGTTGCTTCCGCGTTGGTCGTGACTTCGTTGGTGCCAGCGCTGGCCGAGGCCGCAGCGGCGTAAGCGGCGCTTTCCTCGACTGGAGAAACGGTGCTCTCGCTGACCGTGTCCACCGTCGAAGGGGCGGCCTCCGAGCTCGGTGCAGCCGCTGGCACTTGTGACTCTTCAGCGCTCGCTTGCATCGCGGGCTCCGGTGGCGTTGGTTCAAAACCATCAGAATTTGAGGACGAGTCGACTGGACAAGGAACGCTCTCCGAGCTAGTCGCTGGAGTGTCCGCGACCGCCGAAGGAACTTCATCGGCACGCGACGCGAAACTCATCCGGGCCGCATCAGCGGCAGCAAAAGCCGCGTATGCCTTCTCCATTTCCTGTTCGAGGACCAGCGTAGCTTCATCGTCCAGAAGCGCAACCGGCTCGGCAATCCATCGCGGCCCGCTGAACTCCTGCGTCGCACCGCCGACCGCCATAGTCACAGGAACTTGATCCCTGGAAGCCAGGTCCCACTTGTTACCTGGTTGATCGATTGCGGCCGAATCCCCGTGACCGTTCGCAGGCGCTAGCGAGGCCAGGGCCGCCGTGACCTCATCGTCACCAAGCTTTCCGGCGCCTGCACCCGGATCCGGGGATGCGGTAGTGGCGGCTGACTCCGAGACAATCGCGGCGATCGGTGCCAATTCGATGGGAGCATTAAGTTCAGAAACAGGGACAGCAGCTGTTGCTTCCTCCGCTGACGCTTCGACTTGTGCGACGTCCGAAGGATTTTCGCTCCCAGCGAATTCCGATTTCCGCTCTCCGGCATTTTCAACCGGCTGTTGGGTTTTGGTTTCCGCTTGATCGTGACTCTGCCTGAAGTTTGATTCATTGCCCGGGGCGCTGAATGCCGCGGCAGCTGCCTTAATGGCTGCGATCTCTTCAGCCGTGACATCCTGCGGCATAGAAGAGAGCAAGGCCTCTTCCAATCCCGATTTCATCTCGGCGGCCCTGGGTTCTTCGCTTCTGACCGCCTCGCGTAAACTCGCGACTACGGCAGATGTTTCCTCGGGCGCGGATTCACGATGCTTGGAGGGCGGAGGTGGAATCGACAGCCGATTCTTCCATCCCGTCTCGCTGTCGCCGAATTCCTTCGATGGATTAGGTTCCTCAATCCCGGCCAGCGCCTTGGCAAACCGGCTCTGCCTCGAAGGCTGGCTCTGCGGCACGATCTTGTCTTCCAGTTTGGTGAGGGCGGTGAGAAGTTCGCTGGCTTCGAACGGTTTGACAATGAAGCCATCGGCACGTACGCGACGCGCTTCGTCCGCCTTGAAAGGCTCCAGCTTGCCCACAGTGAGCAGCACCGGGATGCGCGCGGTCTCGGGCGCTTCGCGCAGGCGCTGGCATACTTCCAGCCCGCCATAGCCGGGCATGTACACATCGAGCACGATGAGATCGGGCTTTGATTCGGCAATCCTTTTGAGCGCCGCCGATCCGTTATTCACCGTAGTGACGTCGTAGCCGGCGTCAGTAAGGATTCTCCGGCCCATGTTCTGGGCTGTCACGCTGTCATCGGCGAGCAGTATTTTCCGCGCCAAGCGATGTCCTTAATAACTGAAAGGGGAGATAGCGCGAAGTTAAATTGTCCCGGACTCTAAGTCAATGAGGATACGAGATTAAAGACGTTACGACGGACCAGTAACCACTGGGTAATCTAGGCCTGCAGAAATAGTCCGCGAAACAAGCGGCCCGACTCTTAGAACGGCACCACTTTGTGAATGCCCTTCTTTTTCTTATGCTTGCTGGAGGCCGTCGTATCAGAGTCGTCGCTCTGATCGGTAGCAGAAGATGCGGAGGAATCTCCGGTTTTCGCGCCGCTTGCAGCGGCCGTGCTGGCACCAGCGGTCGCAGGTTGCGCCGTTGCCCCGGTCTGAATCTCATTCACTTGCTGCGGCGGAGGCAACGCCTGACCATTGTTATCGTCGCTGACATTGGGCTTCAATTCATTCGGGTCCGCAGGACCGACGTTGGGCTTCAATTCATTCGGGTCCGGTTGAGCCGCGGCGGCGGCGGGAGATGGAGCGGCATCGGTGGATGCCGGATTCGTAACTGTAACCGCAGCAGTATCTGCTGCCGGAGCAGGGGCATCCGAACGGGGAGCAGGTTGATCGGGTCCCGGCGCACCCTTCACCGTCTCGATGGAAACAGAGTGGCTATCCGATGCGACTCCGGTCCCCAAGGCGGCCCGTGTGGCGGCCTGCATCACTTGAGTTGCACTCATCGAAGGGGGATCGACCAGCGTCGGCTCGCCGACTTTCGTCGCCTCAGCTACGCTTGGATGTTTCTCAAACGTCCCCATGACTTTCGAGAGCTTACTTTGTTCCTTCCGGCTATCCTCTTCTGCTTTGTTTTGCGCGACGGCGGCCTTGGTCGCTCGCGGTACTGGCTGATGTAAGGCCAGAAGGCGTGCCCGGGCATCGTCGGCCCGATCCATTAACGGATAGCGGGTAAGAATTCGGTCGTAGGCCTCCGCGGCGCCCTTGGTAAAGTCGGCGATCATGCGGGCTTTGGCAGCTTCGTTGATCGGGCGGGCCCGCATCACGGCGATCTCGGCCTCGTACGACTGCCCGAGTAGGTACAGAGCTTCATCGGCTTTGCTGTAGAGCGGATACTCGTCGACCAGGGATTCCAAGCGCGCGATGGCGGCGGGATATGACTGGCGCAAGTAGTAGAAACGCCCCACGCCAAACTCGCGTTCGCCGATCACTTCCTGCACTTGCAACAGACGTTGCTTGGCCTCCGGCACCAGCTTGCTGTCGGGATACTGCATGATCAGTTGCCGGTATTCATCCTGAGCACGCATGGCATGGGTGGGGTCGCGGTCGGCCTTCTCCATCTGCTGATAGTGAATGTTGGCCAGCTTCAACTGAGCCTCAGCCGCCTCCGGCATGTTGGGGAAAAAGGTCTCGAAATCCTTGTATTCAATTTCCGCCTGGGCGAGGGAAGCGGAACCACCCTCGGCGTACCAGGAATCAGCCACTGCAAGCTTCGCGCGCGCAATGTATTCCGAATCGGGGTAGGTGTTGATCAGGGTCTGCAGCGACAGCCGCGCCACGTCAAAGCGGTTGTGCTTCATTGCATCCATGGCACGGTCAAACAAGACCTTGTCGGGTTGCTTCGAATCAACATTCGCGATTGGGTTGCTGACCTTCTTGTTCGAGCAGCCCACGGCAACCATGAGCACACCCGCAAGCAGCACCACCGGAATACAACGTGACATAGAAAACCTCGAGAACAGACGCTACGTCCAGAACTGATTGGGGAAGGATCCGCCACCACACAGGCAAATCGCCACCGAAGCAACTTTACACCTTCTGCAGAGCAGCCTCGGTTGCAGCCTTCAACAATTTCTGGGCATTCTCCTTTGGATCGCCTTTACCGAACACGGCGTTGCCCGCTACCAAAATTTCCGCCCCTGCCCGGACCACTTCGGTCACAGTATCGAGGGCGACTCCGCCATCGACTTCAATCCGATAACTGAGCCCCCGCTGCGCCCGCAACTCCGAGAGCTTGCGGATCTTATGCAATGCCGCGGGAATAAACTTCTGCCCGCCGAAACCCGGATTTACCGACATCACCAGCACGTAATCGACGATGTCCAGCACTTCGCTCAGAGTTTCGACAGGTGTGGCTGGGTTAATCACGACTCCTGCCCGCGCCCCATGATCTCGTATCAGGTGCAGCGTCCGGTTCAAGTGCCGGCAGGCCTCCTGGTGTACCGAAATCCAGTCGGCTCCGGAGTCCGTAAAATCAGGAATGTACTGATCCGGATTCTCGATCATCAGATGGCAATCCAGCGGCAAATCGGTGGTTTTGCGCAACGACCTCACCACTGGCGGTCCGATCGTGATGTTGGGAACGAAATGCCCATCCATAACGTCGACATGGATCACCCCCGCGCCGCCTTCAGCCGCAGCCTGGACTTGCGTCGCCAGGTGGGCAAAGTCAGCCGACAAAATCGACGGAGCTAGCTCGATCTGCTGGATTCCTAGCATGGGGATACTCCTGAAAATTCTAACACGCTAAGCGAGCGTCAATAACCCCATTCCCAACTTAATGGCTCGGTTCCAGAACTAATTTCTGCACTCGCCAGTTCAATATTTCGGCCACGTAGAGCTCGTTTTCGGACGGACAAGCCATCTCGTGAATCCATCCGAACTGCCCGAGTTGCTTGCCGGACTTCCCCAAGACGCCCAGGACTTTTCCATCCAGCGACAGCTTGTATATTCGTCCCGGGAAACCGTCGGAGCTGAAAAGTACCTGGTTCGGCGCAGGTGTGATGCAAATTGCCCAGGGCGCTCCAGGCGCTCGGGATCCAGTGGTTGGCACGCGCTTGTTCCCAATCGCTGGGCGCGCATCGGGATCAACTGGCACGTCGATCGTGATCTGGCGCAGAAACTTTCCCTCGCCATCGAACACCTGGATTCGCCGGTTGCCGCGATCCGCCACGTAGACATTTCCCCTGGCATCGACGGCAAGACTATGCGGAGTATCGAACTGCCCTGGCCCGCTGCCCGGTTCGCCCCAGGACCTGAGCCAGTTGCCGTCCTTGTCGACCTTACCGATGCGCGAGTTGATGTAACCGTCGCTGATGTAAGTGTTGCCCGACTTGTCCCACGCCACGTCGGTCACCTGTCGGAACATTCCATCCTCGGGAGGCAGGGGCGGGTTCGGATGCTTCAGCGGACCCGTGCCTTCATCGGAGGCTTCCTGCTTGCGCCCGAAGACCATCACGACACGTCCCTCCGGATTGAACTTGATCACCATGTCCGAGCCCTTGTCCGTGACCCAGATGTTGTCTTCCGGATCGACCTTCACCGAGTGCGCGAAGGACCAGGCGTACAGGTTGTGACCAATCTCACGCACGAACTTGCCGTTGGCGTCGAACTCGAGCAGTTGTGCCGCGCTCGCTCCATAGGCTGGCCCGGTGCTGTTTCCCCGCGAGAAAACAAAAATGTGTTCCTTGGAATTGACCGCGACGCCGACGACCTCGCCGAAGTACAGGTCGGGCGGAAGTTGCAGAAAGTCGGGAACCGAGTGGTAGCGTATCTCGGGCGCGGCGGTTTGTTGCGCATAAAGCGAACCAGCCACCAGGAACAAAGCAAGAGCGATATGTCTCATTGGGGCCTCCGAAACAGCAGAGTTGGAAAACAATATAAACGGAATGAAACTGGCTCAACGCATTTTTCGGTGGTCCCTCCATCTCAGCATCTACTGCTCTCCGCGCACTCTGCGGCCTTTCTCAGCGGACTCTGAGTTTTAAGATGTTGACCGGACTGAACGAAACACAAAGTCTTTACATCGCAGAGGTCGCTGAGAGCGGCCGCAGAGTGCGCGGAGAAGTCCGTCACCACCACAATCCGGTACAATCTTTTAACTTGGTCCTGCGGCGCAGATTTCTACCCGCTAACCATCGACCCCTATGGCCATGAGAGTTCGCAAAGCCGTTTTTCCCGCCGCCGGACTGGGAACGCGCTTCCTGCCCGCCACCAAAGCCCAGCCCAAAGAGATGCTGCCACTGGTGGATAAACCCATCATCCAGTACGGCGTGGAAGAAGCCCTCGCCTCCGGCTGCGACCAGATCATCATCATCACCGGCCGCGGCAAGCAGGCCATCGAAGATCACTTCGATGTCAGCTACGAACTGGAAAAGATGCTTGAGGAGCGCAAGAAAACCGATCTGCTCAAGATCGTGCGTTCCATCTCCGACATGATCCACGTCGCCTACGTCCGGCAGAAAGAGGCGCTCGGCCTCGGCCATGCCGTGCTCATGGCGCGCGAATTGGTGGGCAATGAGCCTTTTGCGGTCCTGCTGGCCGATGACATCATCGATGCCAACCCTCCCTGCCTGAAGCAGATGGTGGACGTGTTCAACCAGACCCAATGTTCGGTCATTGCCACTCAGATCGTCGAAGGCAGAGCGATTTCCGCCTATGGTGTGCTGGACGTAAAGCCCGCCGATACCCGATTCGACGGCCGGCTCTTCGAAATCCGCAACATGGTGGAGAAGCCCAAGCCCGAAGAAGCGCCCTCCGACCTGGCTGTGATCGGCCGCTACATCCTGACTCCAACCGTTTTTGAAACTCTGGCGGAAACCAAGGCCGGCGTCGGCGGCGAACTGCAACTCACCGACGGCATGCGCGCCCTGCTCAAGAGAGAAAAGATGTACGGCTACGTTTTCGAAGGGAAGCGCCACGACGCCGGCGACAAGCTAGGCTTCCTCAAAGCCACAATCGAGTTCGCCCTAAAGCGCCCGGATCTGGGCGGGCCGCTGCGCGAGTATTTGAAAGGGCTCAAGCTGTAGTTGTTTCGGATCGCCGTCGTGAATTTTCAATTTTGAATTCAGAAAAATGCCGCCATCGTCATTCAAGGAGTTATCTTGAACACCACTCCGCAACCGAAGTTGCACAGCTTGCCGCCGTATTCTGTGGTTCCATAGAGGTTGCCCGCAGCATCGCGCACCAGCCCCGCGTAGGGATTCTTTCCGTCTTTCCCACTGAAGCTGTGCAGTACCGTCTCCTTGCCGGTCTTATCGACCTTGAATACCACCCCGGAGCCGTATTGCAGGCCAGCGGGTCCGCCACCCCAAGTTGTGCCATAGAGGTCACCCGCGGCGTCCATGATCACAGGTGCCCAGGGACCCGCTCCGTCCTTTCCTGTGAAGTTGTACAGCACCGTCTCTTTGCCGGTCTTGTCCATCCTGAACACCGTTCCGCATCCACCAGGAGGCGCACAATTGAGATCCCCGCCTCCCGCCGTCGTGCCATACAGGTTGCCCTTGACATCTCTGATCAGACCCGCCAAGGGCGCGGCTCCGTCCTTTCCGCCCGTGAAGGCGTGGAGCACCGTTTCTTTGCCCGTATGATCGATCTCGAACACCACTCCGCAGCCGTAGGGGTAGCAACCAATGCCGCCACCGGTGTAAGTGGTGCCGTACAGGTTGCCCTTGTCGTCCATTGTCACTCCGGCCAAGGGTGAACTCCCGTCTGTTTTCCCCGAGAAACTATGCAGGACCGTCTCCTTGCCAGTCCCATCCACCTTGAATACCACTCCGCTGCCGAATGCACCGCCGTTCACTGTCGTGCCGTAAAGGTTTCCCTTCGCGTCGACGATCAGCCGTGCCTGGGGCCACTTCCCATCCGCTCCTCCAGTGAAGGCGTGCAAAACAGTTTCCTTGGCAAACTTGTTGAGCTTGAACACCACTCCGTAGGTGTGCGCGCCCCCGCCATAAGTCGTGCCATAGAAGTTTCCCTTGGCGTCCCGGACTAGTTCGGCGTAGGGGAACTGTCCGTCCGTCCGGTTGAAACTGTGGAATACGTTTTCTTTGCCGGTTGTGTTGATTGTGAACACCGCTCCGTAGCTTAGGGCTCCACCATTAAACGTCGTGCCGTACAGGTGGCCCTTGCCGTCCCCGACCAGACCTCCGATTGGGTTTTCCCCGTCTGCACCCCGAAACTTGTGGAGCACACTGAAAGCCTGCGCTTCCGCCAACGGAGTACCAACGGCCGCACCTATGAGCAGGATCGTCAAGCCAAGCCCAGCAGCCGCGCGCAGCCGTATTCCAAAAATCCAGCCCCGATTTTGCATTGGCTTCGTCATAGTCACCCCTGTCGAGCAGAAGTATTCTACCCCTCCGGCGTGGGACATCAATGGAGGCTTTCATCCATATTGACAGCACGGGAGCTGGAACGGCATTCATGGAATTCGGCATCAGGGCAGCCAAATTCCATTGGCTTAAATTCTTTCACGGACCAATTTCCGGCGGTTCGGGTTCGGCCACGCCATCGGCACGTGGGTCGGACGCACCCAAATTCAGGCCGCTCTTCGAATTGTGCATCACCGCCTGTCCGCGTCCCATGGCCGTAGTGTAGGCGCCGTGCACAATCAGGTTGTGGCCTTTGTCACGCAACGCCTGCAAGACCTCGGGCTTCACTCGCGATTCGATCAGAATGTCACAACTTATCCGGTTGCCTGCCACGGTGAATCGCGGGGCTTCGAGGGCGGCCTGGATGTTCATCCCGTAATCCACAAGATTGGAAACAAACTGCGCGTGCGCTACAGGCTGGTTCGGACCACCCATGATGCCAAATCCAATGTGCACGTCGCCCTGCTCCATAAACGCCGGAATGATGGTGTGAAACGGGCGCTTGCGCGGCTGCAGCACGTTGGGATGGCCAGGATCGAGCACGTACAATGCTCCCCGGTTCTGCAACACGAAGCCCATTCCACTCACCACGATGCCGGAACCGAAGCCAGAGTAATTGCTTTGGATCAACGACGCGATATTGCCGTCTTTGTCCACGGCCGCAAGATAAACCGTGTCGCTCGTAGCCGGACTTCCCGGCCCAGGATTGCAATTCGCTTTGTTCGGATTGATGAGCGCCGCGCGCTGCGCAGCGTATGCCTTGGACAATAGGCCTTGCACCGGAACTTTGACGAACCTGGGGTCGGCGTTGTAACGATAAAGATCGGCATAGGCCAGCTTCATGGCCTCAATCTTCTTGTGCAGCTCCGCCGTGCCTTGTGGTCCGCCGGCCTCAGGCTGAAACGTGCTCATGATGTTCAGCATCTCGAGCGCAGCCATGCCTTGCCCGTTGGGAGGAAGTTCGTAAATCTTCCAGCCGCGATAGTCGATGGAGATAGGCTCAACCCACTCTGCGGAAAAATCGGCCAGATCGTCCAACTGCATGGTTCCGCTAAACGAGGCCGAGCTACTTACGATAGCCTGAGCGATTTCGCCCTTATAAAACGCGTCGCGCCCCTGCTCGGCAATCAAGCGCAGCGCCTTAGCCAAATCAGGATTGGAAAACTTGGAACCAATCGCGGGAGCTTTGCCGTCTTGCAGAAAAACCTTCCGCGCCTCGCTGGTCTTTTGCAGCTTGGGTTCCTCCTCGACCCAGTAGTCGTGGATGATTTCGGGCACGGCGTAACCGTGGTCAGCGTAGTAGATCGCCGGAGGAAAGAGTTCCTTCCACGGCAAATGCCCGAAGCGCCGGTGCGCCTGGCTCCATCCCTCTACAGCGCCGGGGACCGTGACCGTGTGGATCCCGTCCCCAGGCATCGACGTGATTCCCTGTTTTGCCAGAAACTCCACTGAAAGTCCACGCGGCGCCCAGCCGCTCGAGTTCAGGCCATAGAGTTTGCCGGTCTTCGCGTCCCAGTAAATGAGAAACAAGTCACCGCCGATCCCGTTGTTCATGGGTTCGGTGACGCCCAGCACCGCATTCGCAGCGATGGCCGCGTCTATCGCGGTTCCACCTTTGGCCAGGATTTGCGCCCCGGCCTGCGAAGCCAGGTAATGGCTGGTGGCGACAATGCCGCGCTCCGTCATCACGACGGACCGCCCGTAAGAACGGTCTTGACCGGAAAACTCCATAGTCATGGTAAACAGCAGGAAAACAACCAGAAAGATCGGCCGCATCACGCGCACCCCAGTTCACCGAACTCAAACTGTCACGAGTTCAAGAAATTACGACGTCTGAGCGAAGGATCTCTGCATTTTGCTTCCCGCGCCTATTCTCGGATTTCACCGAGCCATGCCGCGAGACCCCAAGCTAAGTACCGAGCGTGATTTTCAACTTTCTTGACTTCTCCTCCACACTGTTGGCCAGCGTTTCTTTAAGGCTATCCAGTTTCCTGGCCAGGGATTCATTCGAAAGCCCCAGGATTTGCGCTGCCAGAATTCCCGCGTTGGTAGCCCCGGCTTTCCCGATGGCCACGGTCGCGACCGGAATGCCTGCAGGCATTTGTACCGTCGCGAGCAGAGAATCCATCCCGTTCAGCGGCGTGGACGGAATGGGAACGCCAATCACCGGCAGAGTCGTATGCGCGGCAATCACTCCGGCCAGATGCGCCGCCCCGCCTGCACCCGCAATAATCACCCGAATCCCGCGGCCGGCGGCTTTACGCGCAAAGTCCGCCGTGCGCTCGGGAGAGCGGTGCGCCGAGGTTACATCGATCTCATACGCAATCCCGAAATCCTCGAGCGCCTTAGCCGCCTCGCGCATAATGTCAAAGTCGGAATCGCTCCCCATCACAATCGAAACCAGTGGTTTGCTCATAAGTCTCTCTCAAATTTAGAGGTGTCATCCCGAGCAACGCGAACGATCTGCATACTTTGCCAGGAGTGCAGGGATTTTATTCTTCGCTCCGCCCACAAAGACAAACTACTTCTTCAAGGCCCGTGCCGCAATGTCTTTGCGATAGTACGCGCCACCGAAGCTGATCTTCGCCGCCGCTTCGTAAGCCCGCTCGACCGCTGTCTCAAGACTGGCGGCGCGGGCTGTAATGCCTAGCACTCGCCCACCCGCGGTAAAGTAAGCATCATCGTGCTTCGTCGTGCCTGCATGAAAAACTTTCACGCCAGCAACTTTCTCCGCATCGTCAATCCCGCTGATTTTCTTGCCCATTTCGAACGTGCCCGGATACCCTCCCGAAGCCATCACCACACAAACCGAAGCATCCGCCGACCAGCGGAAGTCGCCCTCGCTGACCCGGCCATCAATCGAAGCTTCGAGCGCCTCTACCAAATCACTCTCCAGGCGCATGAGAACAGGCTGGGTCTCAGGATCGCCAAAACGGCAGTTGAACTCGAGCACCATCGGTCCACGCGCCGTCATCATCAGTCCGCAGTAGAGGACGCCCTTGTAGTCCGCGCCCTCCGCCTTCATTCCCGCCACCACCGGACGCGCAATGTGCTGCAACAGCCAGTTCTGCATTTGCGCGTCTACCATCGCCTCAGTGGAATAGGCGCCCATGCCGCCGGTGTTCGCACCCGTATCACCCTCGCCCACTCGCTTGTGATCCTGCGCGGCGGCCAGCGCGGCTACGCGTTCGCCGTCGCTCAGCACCAGAAAAGAAAGCTCTTCGCCTTTCAAGCACTCCTCGATCACGACGCGGGATCCTGCCTCGCCCAACATCTTCCCGCTGAGCATCTCCGCCGCCACAGTAGAAGCCTCTTCTTTGCTCTTGCAGATCACGACGCCCTTGCCCGCAGCCAATCCGTCCGCCTTTACCACCACCGGCATGTGGAAGTGGGGCAAGGCATCGCTAACATCCTCAGGGCTGTCGCAGATGGCATAGTGCGCCGTCGGGATGTGATAGCGCTGCATGAATTCCTTTGCAAAACTCTTGCTGGATTCAAGTTTTGCCGCTGCCTTCGTAGGACCGAAGATGCGATATCCGCGCCGGGTGAATTCGTCCACCACGCCCAATTGCAGCGGCAACTCCGGACCGACGATCGTCAGGTCTGGCTTGATCCGCGCCCCTAGCCCGAGCAATGACTCGACACTCTTTACATCAGCGGGCAGACACTCGGCCTCGGCAGCAATGCCAGCATTGCCTGGCGCGCAATAGAGCTGCGAGACGCGAGGCGACTGGCGCAGTTTCCAAACCAGCGCATGCTCGCGTCCACCACCGCCGATAACGAGAACTTTCATAGTTCGGGATAAACAAGGTTAGGGGGCCGAGCAGATGATGTCAAACCAGGAAATTGGAGCTTCTATTCCAGCCCACCAGTTAACCATGCTTAAGTCGTATAATCTCCCCACATGATCACCGTCTCCAAGGAGGATTACCTCAAGGCAATCCTCGAGGCCGAAAGCGAAGGCGAAACCGTGATCTCGGCTACGCTGGCGCACTGGTTGTCGGTGTCGCCGCCCGCTGTCACCATGGCACTGCGGAGACTAAAAAAAGATGGACTGGTGCGAGTTCAAGGCGACGGCCATGTCGGGCTGACTTCTGCTGGACGCAAGATCGCACGCAAGCTCACGTTGCGCCATCACCTCATCGAGCGCATGCTCTCGGAGATCTTCGGAATGGAGTGGTATCGCGTTCACGACGAAGCGGAGCGTCTGGAACATGCCGTCTCACCCGACTTCGAAGCCCGACTGCTGGCCAAACTGGGCCGCGGCGGGGCCTGCCCTCACGGCAATCTGAGCGAACTCGAAAGTCCCGGCAGCCGACGACGACGGGGCCTCGTTCTTCTCGCCCACGCCGACGCGGGAAAGAATTACGTCGTCAGCGGCATCTACGAGCGCGACCGGCACTTGCTGGAATTCCTGGAGGGTCGCGGAGTCCGTCCCGGAGCACGCGTGCACGTTGCCGGGCGCAATTATGACCAAACGTTAACTCTCTCCACCGACGCCGGAACCGTCGCGCTCGGACGCTCGGCGGCGGAGAGAGTCTGGGTCACGGCCGAGCCGGGTAAATCGCGGCGCGTTTCTGGCCACTTCTCCTGATCACAACCATTTCCCTACTGAATTAACCATAGTTTACTTCTTGCTGTATACTTACGCTAACCGATTCGACCATGAGCGTAGGTTCACAACCCCCTCAGACAACGCGCATTGCCGGCGAAGACGAAGTCGTCGTCATTACCCACGAAGATGTCGATCGGGCGCATGATCGTGTCCGCGTTTCCAAAGCGCGTGCCACGCACGGCTTTTTTTCCGGGGCGCGTCTGCTGTGGTTGCTGGTCGGGCCGGGCGTTTTGGTCATGCTGGGTGAGAACGACGGGCCCAGCATGCTCTCCTACGCCGCAACCGGTGCGAAGTTTGGCATCGGATTCTTCATTCCTTTCGTTGCCCTCACGTTCTGCATGGCCATCGTTGTGCAGGAGATGACGGTGCGTCTCGGCGCGGCAACTCATCGCGGCCATGCCGAAATGATCTTCGACCGCTTCGGGCCGTTCTGGGGATGGTTTTCGATGATCGACCTGGCCATCGGAAACTTTCTCACTCTCATCACCGAGTTCATTGCCATCCGAGCGGGGCTGGGTTTCTTTGGCGTGCCTCCGTGGATGGCAGTGCTCATTGCGCTGGTCATCCTGTATGGGGCGTTGGTCAGTCATCGCTACTGGACCTGGGAGCGGATCACACTCGCGGCCGCCGTGTTCAACCTTGTGTTCATTCCGGTTGCGCTCATGACGCATCCGCATTGGCATACGGTGGGCCATGCATTCATTACCTGGCAACCGCTTCCCGGCTTTAACAAGGACACGCTGCTGATCGTGCTGGCCGACATCGGTGCGACGGTTACTCCCTGGATGCTTTTCTTTCAGCAGAGTGCGACCGTCGACAAGGGGCTCACGATAAAAGACATTCGCTTTGGGCGCATCGATACTGTGTTGGGAGCCGCGCTGGCAACGGCTGCCGCAGTCGCCACGATCCTCGCGACCGCGCCGTTGTTCGCTCATCAGATGAGCGCCGATAATTTTCAAGCAGCCGAGTTTGCGCAGGCTCTCCAGCCGATCATCGGACGGTTTGGGGCCTCGCTGTTCGCCCTTGGCATGGTTGAGGCCGGGATTGTCGCATCGATCACCATTTCAACTTCCTCGGCCTACGCCTTCGGAGAGGTCACACACAAACCACACAGCCTTAACCTTCCCATGGGACAAGGCAAGTCGTTTTACTCGGTCCTGACTTTGTGCGCAGTGGCAGCGGGGGCGATCGTGCTCATCCCGGGGCTGCCGCTGGTGTACGTCGTCCTGATCGTCAACGTGGTCGCGGTTCTCGCCATGCCTCCTGCGCTGGTGTTCCTGTTCATGCTTGTAAATGACAAGGAAATTATGGGCGACCTGGTGAGTCCGGTGTGGGCAAATGCGCTGGCGGGCGGTGTGGTATTTCTCCTGACCGCTGCGGGCGTTCTGTTTGGGATCAGTGTGATTGCGCCTAATATTTTTTCCGCTTTGGGTGGAAAGTAGGAAAACCATGGTGAAAAAAGAAGTGCAAAATTTCTCCAGCGCCGATCAAGACCTGGTTTTATCGTCGCTCGAACACGATCAGTTGGTTGGGGCGAAGAAACATTTTATCCCGCGGCGAATCCTTAAAGGTCCCGAATTGGCCGTGCTCTGGGGGCTTCGAATCTACCTTCTGTTCATGATGGCAGTCGTGGTTTATCAGGTCTGGACGGCTGCGCACTAATCTCGCGTTTTTCCACGATAGGATCGGGTTTACTTAGCATTGAACTTTCGCGCGTTGTGCGTTCTCGCCTCCACAGAACGCGGAAGAATGGGGCACCTCCATCTGTATGTGATTTAGTGTTTCATGCGAGAAGGATGGGCCGCCCTCCAACACGCGGACTTTTCGAGTGGTTGTCTTCAAGGCTCACCAACTGGCTGCTCTCTGCGGCTCCCGACACCCGCTTCCTTTTCCCAAGCGCCGAAACTCTTGAGTAGTTAGCTACTGGCTTGCGGCGGCGCCTGTGATTTCGAAGACCAGACCTCGGTTGTCGACGCCGCCTCTCAGCGCTGTGCCGTACAGGTTGCCGGCGGAATCGCGGATCAGGCCGCCTACGGGGCAGCGGCCGGTGCTTCCGCCGTGGAAGGTGTAAAGAACAGTTTCCTTCCAGCCATGAGATGTGTGCGTGAGCTCGAAGACGGTTCCAAAGGAGATGCCGCCTTCATAGGCGGTGCCGTAGAGATGGCCGGCGGAGTCCAAAATGGGCGTGTCCCACGGGGAGGCTCCGTCTGCACCACCGGTGAAGTTGTACAAAACCGTTTCCTTCCAGCTTTGGTTTGGCTGCTTCGTGAGTTCGAATATGTTGCCGGCGGTGAGCGTACCGCCATACACGGAGGCGCTGTAGAGATTCCCAGCGGCGTCGAAAACGACGCCGGCTTGCGGTTCAGATCCGTCGGCTCCGCCGGTGAAGGTGTGAATCACGTGCTCGATCCATTTTCCTCCGGAAGCAGGCGACAACTGGAACACAACCCCGAAGTTGTATTTGCCTCCTGTAGCAGTTGTGCCGTAGAGATTTGCGGTGCGGTCGAAGGTCACGCTGGCCCAAGGAGAGCTTCCGTCTGCGCCGGTGAAGTTGTGCAATACATGCTCGGTCCACTTCCCTGATGTGTCTTGCAGTTTGAAGACGGTTCCAAATCCGTGAGTACCGCCGGCCTGGGTGGTTCCGTACAAGCGGCCGGATTTATCGAAAATCAATGCGGCTGCGGGATAATTGCCGTCCTCGCCCTTACCGAACTGATAAAGCACGGTGCTGGTCCAGTTGCAGCCACGAGCGTGGGTTAGCTTGAAGACGGTACCTTCGCCGTAGAAGCCGCCGGCGGAAGTGGTGCCATAGAGATTGCCGTCCGGGCCAAAGATCAGTCCGCCGTAGGGATTGGCCCCGTCCTTCCCGCCTTTGAAGCCGTACACGGTGCATTCAGACCACCCGGTCGGGGCGCTGTAGTACACCCGGAAGACCTCGCCTTTTCCGTTTGGTCCGCCGTAGTAGGTGACGCCATAAAAATTACCCGCGGCATCCGAGACCAGGCCAGCCCACGGTTGTAGTCCGCCATTTGCGCCAGGAAAGTTGGCCAGCACTTTTTCGGTTCTGGCGGAGGCGTTGATCAGAGTTATCAGGAAGAATGAGACGACGATGAGAGCTGTGGTTGCGGAAGGAGAGACTTTCTTTGCTTCCATTGGACACCTCCGACGAAAAAGCCGCGGGTGACGGTGGAACTCCAGGGCAGCGACGAGGTTTCCCGGACTACAGCTAGTACAGAATGATACCTCGTGTGACCGCTGTGGGGAAACTAGTCGGCGCCAGGCTTTCAGGTTGGGGACCTTCTTTGATCCTTGTAAAACTTGCGGGCCGGCGAGGGCTGTTTTCCTAGAATGCTCGTCTAAGCGGACCAGCGACTTCTCTCGGGAGGATGAAACCATGAACAAAGTGTTGCTGGCAGTATTGTTTTTCTTGATGAGTGCCGGTGTTTGGGCGATCGAGGCTTCGGCGCAGAACTCGGACGCTGCTGCTGCTGACCACACTGCTCCCAGTTATGACATGAAGGGACAGTCTTTGTTTGATCTGCAAGCGGTGCAGAAGAAATTTGTCGATCTGGCGAATGCGCTCCCGGCCGATAAATTCACGTGGCGTCCGTCGCCGGATGCACGGTCTTTTGCGGAAGTGTTTCTGCACGTTGCGGGCGAGCGCTACGGGATTCTGGCGCTCATGGGAGCCACGCCACCCGCCGGATTCGACGGGAAGACGTTTGACAAGTCCACGACCGATAAGGCCAAAATCGTCGAGGAATTGAACAAATCGTGGGAGTTCGCGCAGAAGACGATCAACGGCATGAGCAACGCGGATTTTGCCAAGCTGCTGCCGAAGCTGGGTCCGCAGGCGAACGCGGGGGACGTGGTTTACATTCTCGTCGCGGATGCGCACGAGCATCTTGGGCAGCTGGTGGCGTACGCGCGGGTGAATGGCATCGTTCCACCCTGGACCGTGGAGGCGCAGAAGAAGGCGGCGGAAAAGAAGGCGGAGCAGAAATAGCACCGGCAGCGCGGAAGAGGTGCCGAATCGGAATTCGTCGAGCTTGCTTCAGCGACTGCGGGAATTGACGACGGTCTTGGGTGTAAACTGCTGCCTGCCGTCAACCTGAAAGGCAGGCCCACTATGGCGTCGGTACTCATCACAGGGACCAGCTCGGGAATTGGACTGGCGACCGCACTTGCTCTTGGCCGGAAGGGCCACCATGTGTACGCCACCATGCGCAATCCTTCGCGAGCGCCCGAACTAGCAGAGAGAGCAGCGCAGGAGAAGCTACCCATCGAGATCTCGGTGATGGACGTTAATTCGGACAGTTCGGTAAAAACTGCGATTGCGAATATACAAAAGGACGCTGGCCACATCGACGTGTTGGTTAATAACGCGGGCGTCGAGGGGAATGGGTCGGTGGAAGAAACTGCGTTGGCAGAATTCCGCGCGGTGATGGAAACCAATTATTTTGGGGCATTGCGTTGCATGCAGGCGGTTGTGCCGGATATGCGTAAACGGAAGAGCGGATGCATTATCAACGTAAGCTCGGTCGCGGGGCGCATCGCCAATTCGCCATTCGCCCCTTACACTGCCTCGAAGTTCGCCCTCGAGGCTCTTAGCGATACGTTGGCCCAGGAGATGAAAATGTTCAACGTCAGGGTGGCAATCGTCGAGCCCGGCATTATCGACACGCCGATGGCCCGAGGATTGGTGGAGCCGCCGGGTGGCTCGCCTTACCCTCAGCAGCGGCGCCTTGCTCTTCTATTTACTGCGGCGCTCAAAAACCCGGCGCCGCCGTCGCTGGTGGCAGATAAGATTTTGGAGATCATCGAGAGCGGGACTTGGCAACTGCGACACCTTGTCGGACCCGATGCCGGGGCGTTTTTAAAATGGCGTGAATCCATGACCGACGAGGAATGGGTTGCCTTCCACTCCGCCGACGACGAAACTTGGCTCCGACGCATGGAGCATGACTTCGGCTTAACCATCCCGAGAAACTGACGACCCGCGTCGCACGATGGCGTTCTTACTGTAGCGGCGGTGGAGTCAGGCCCATGAATGTTGTCCCCTGGAATTTTCCCTGGGCATCAAAGTTCCAGGTGAACAGGGCAGATCCGGCGCTGGCGCAGGCGTGGCATCCGTTGCGCAGCGGGTAGCCCACCACAAACTGGGTTCCACCGTTTGGGCCCGATTGGGAGTTGGGCCAGGTCTTTCCGTCACGATCTCCCGGCCACAAATTGACGTTGGGAAATTGATTCTTTACATCCTGAAACTGGAAACTGTGCTCCATGGTTTTTGTGTCGAGTAGCTTGAGATCTTCGATGTTGATAATGGGCGGTTTTCCGTTCACGAATAAAAGACCGTAGTTCGTGTTGGCGCGAAGAGGATAGGTGATCCACGCGAATGCAACCGGGGACTGACTCTGGAACCCGGTCATGACGCCGAATTCGCCGTGGCTCTGTTTGTAGAGTTCGCGGGTAAAGGTTATGGAGTCGGATGGGGCTCCGGCTTTCGCCATCTGGTCGATCATGCAATCGACGTCGCCGGGGGACTTGTCGCAGGCGGCGTGGGCGGTGGCGAGAAATTGCGACGATACCTGCCAAACCGCCGATGCGCCAATCTTCGCCGGGGCAGTCTGCGATTGTGCCGAGGCGAATCCAGCCACGCAAGTGACAACGAGAAGCAGACAGGCGTTCCTCATAATTCTTTCCTTTAGAGGAAACATTCTATACCGCCCGGCAGCGCAGCATCTTCGTCAGCAGAAGAAGCTCGCTCTACGCAAAAGTTACATCCTTTTTACAAACCGTTAATATTCCCGGCGTAAAATGTTGGCCGTTTGTTGTTTCACAAAGCCGTAGGAGGTACGCATTATGAAACGGTTGTGGTTTGCAGCATCTCTCCTTCTAGTTCTTCCCCTGGTGGCGCTGACGGCGGGTGAGCGACCGTCTGGTGATTCCTGGCCACAATGGGCGAAGGATGCTCAGCATACTAGTTTCATTCAAGTGACTGGACAGCCGGCGAGCCACAAGCTTGCCGAGATTCGTTATGACCCTTTCGTGGCCCAGGAAAAGCTTGATGAGGGCGGTGAGTTGGTCGTGCATTACCAGGTACCGCTGACCGAGGGCAACAGCGTTTACATGGAATTCAAGACCGGTAAGTGGATCCCGTGCCATCCTCCGACAGCATGGCAGACGGGAACGGCATGCGGTCCCAATACGTGGGACAAAGAAATCTGGAATGAGAAGCGTTTGGACTGGCAGCAAGGAAAGTTGGTGGAAAAGTGGAACTATCAGAGCGACTGGAAGCCCGAACCCAATGCGGCCGAGACCAATTTTGGCGGCTGGGAGCCGGTTTTCCATCCGGTGCTGACCGGTGAGTTTATCTACATCCCCGGGTTCGGCGGCACGGTTTGGAAGGTGAACAAGAGCGACGGCACTGCGGTGTCGCGCATCAATCCGTTTGGCACGTCAATCGATAGAAACAAGTATGTCGCTGGCCCGCTCACGGCGGATGCGCAGGGCGACGTCTACTACAACGTGATCAAACTTGATCCGACGAATCCGTGGGTAGTTGATGTTCTTGGATCTTGGTTGGTCAAGGTAGCGGCTGACGATACTACGTCGACGGTAACTTTCAAGAAATTGACCAAGGGAGCTCCGAAGGGCACGGATAACTGTCCGCTGTTCTTTTATGACGTGAAGACTCTTCCCTGGCCTCCCAGCAAGCACGCCAAGCCCATGGACATACCTTGCGGAACGCAACGGCCTGGCATCAACGTCGCTCCAGCGATCGGACCGGACGGAACCGTTTACACGGTCAGCCGAGGACACTTTGATTTGACGGTAGGATATTTGGTCGCGGCGAATTCCGACCTGACGCCGAAATGGCACGCCTCGCTGGGACGGCGTCTGCACGATGGCTGCGGCTTTCTGGTGCCCATCGCTAAGCACAAGAACCAGCCCAACGCATGCCGCGAGGGGACGACGCCTGGAGTCGATCCGACCACGAATGATTGGGGCTCGGGCTGGATTCTCGACGAGGCTTCCTCGACGCCCACGGTTTTGCCGGACGGAAGCATTCTCATGGGAGTGATTACGAATTACAACTCGTTTCGCGGTCATCTCATGAAGTTCAGCGACGCGGGCAATTTCCTAGGCGCGTACGATTTCGGTTGGGATTCGACACCAGCCGTATATCCGCACGACGGCACCTACTCGATCGTACTTAAAAACAACCACTATCCCGGCGGGCTGTATTGCAACCTCAACAGTCCCATTTGCAAGCCGCTTCCGCCCGGGCCCTACGACATAACCCAGATTAGCGCTGATCTGAAGCCGGAATGGAGTTTCAAGAACACGACCATCGACAAGAACCATCCGAACGGTTACGAGTGGTGCATCAACGCGCCCGCGATTGATGCGAAAGGAGTGGTTTACGTCAACAGCGAAGACGGCAACGTGTATGTTCTGAATCAGGGCGGAAAGCTGCAGTCGAAGCTGTTCCTCCAGGTGGCGCTGGGTGCGGCTTACACTCCGTTGTCGCTCGGGCCCGATGGCAAAATCTACACTCAGAATGACGGTGTGCTTTTCGTAGTTGGTCAATAGGGCCAGCACGACGCCGACAAACATCGCTGTGCTTGTCATCGCGAGCAAAGCGAGGGATCTGCAGTCTTTGACATTTCTGGTTACAACTGCAGATCCCCATTACGTCTACTTTTGGGAACGACGGCTCGCTCCGCTCGACCGCCGCACTACGCAATCCTGCCGGGAACGACTAAACTATTTGCAGGACAACTCTTCTATGAACAGCTTTGGCAGCCGTTCCACTCTCCGCGTTTCTGGTCACGATTACGACATTTACCGCATCGACGCCCTTGACAAGCAGGGCATTTCAACCAAGCATCTTCCTTTCTCGCTGCGTATTCTTCTGGAGAACTTATTGCGTACTGAAGACGGTCGCAGCGTGAACAAAGAAGATATCCGCGCGCTCGCGGGGTGGAATAGCAAGTCAAAACCGGACAAGGAAATCGCCTTCACGCCTAGCCGCGTACTGATGCAGGACTTCACCGGGGTGCCGGCCGTCGTCGACCTCGCAGCCATGCGCGATGCCATGAAGTTGCTTTCCGGCGATCCCGCGTTAATTAATCCCTTGCAGCCGGCTGAGCTAGTTATCGACCACTCGGTGCAAGTGGACGAATTCGGCACGCCGCAAGCGTTCCAGTTGAACGCAGAACTTGAGTTCCTGCGCAACAAAGAGCGCTACGGATTTCTGCGCTGGGGGCAAACCGCTTTCCGCAATTTGGCGATCGTTCCACCCGACACGGGAATCGTGCATCAAGTGAACCTCGAGTTTCTGGCGCGCGTGGTTTATGTGCAGGAGTTGAACGGAAAACGCGTGGCTTATCCGGATACTCTCGTCGGTACCGATTCTCACACCACCATGATTAATGGTCTGGGCGTGCTGGGTTGGGGCGTGGGCGGAATCGAGGCTGAGGCTGCGATGCTGGGGCAGGCAGTTTCCATGCTGATTCCGCAAGTGGTTGGCGTGAAGCTGACGGGCAAACTACGCGAAGGCGCCACGGCGACTGATCTGGTTCTGACGGTTACTGAAATGTTGCGGAAGCATGGTGTAGTCGGGAAGTTTGTCGAGTATTTTGGACCTGGCCTGCAGGAACTCCCGCTGGCCGACCGCGCCACCATCGCAAATATGTCTCCCGAATATGGCGCGACTTGCGGTATCTTCCCGGTCGATAAAGAAACACTCGCTTACCTGCGATTGACCGGGCGATCCGAGCAGCAGATCGCGTTGGTTGAGGCCTACTGCCGCGAGCAGGGATTGTTTCACGATGAGAGGACACCCGAGGCTCAATATTCCGAGATGCTCGCGCTGGATTTGGGCACGGTCGAATCCAGCCTGGCTGGCCCCAAGCGTCCGCAGGATCGGGTGCCTCTGGCTCAGGCGCGGGAGTCGTTTCAAACCTCACTCCCATCGCTATTGAAACCAAAATCCAGCGTGACAGTTTCCTCGCCAACTACGGACTCCGCGAAAAAGGTGGCGGGATGGGAGCAAGAAGGCGGTAGTCCCACGGCAGTGGGAGTGGGCGACCATCGGGTTGAGGAGCACGTTCCGCAAGCAGCCGGGGCAGCTTTGCGCCACGGCAGCGTGGTCATTGCCGCGATCACCAGTTGCACCAACACCTCCAACCCTTCGGTGATGGTGGCCGCGGGCTTGGTCGCGAAAAAGGCGGTCGAGCGCGGCCTGCAAGTTCCATCGTGGGTGAAGACGTCGCTGGCTCCGGGCTCAAAGGTCGTGCGCGATTATCTGGAGCGCGCAGGCCTGACCCCGTATCTCGAAAAGCTGAAGTTTCATATTGTGGGATACGGCTGCACTACCTGCATTGGAAACTCCGGGCCGTTGCCGGAAGAAATTTCGAATGCGATTGACGAAAAGAATCTGGTGGTCGCGTCTGTGCTCTCCGGCAATCGCAATTTTGAGGGCCGCATCAATCCTGAAGTTCGCGCCAACTATTTGATGTCGCCGCCACTAGTTGTGGCCTTCGCCCTGGCTGGCCGCATCGATGTCGATTTGCGAAAGGACGCCATTGCCAACGACAAGCAAGGCAGGCCAGTGTACCTGGCGGACATCTGGCCCTCGCGCAGTGAAGTGGATGAAGCCATCAAAAAATCGATTTCGTCGGACATGTTCCGGCGAAGCTACGGCGAGGTTTATCACGGGGATGAGCGCTGGCGGGGCTTGCCCGTACCCAAAGGGGAGACCTACGCGTGGGATAAAGATTCGACTTACATCCGCCGCGCTCCCTACTTCGACGGAATGACGCTGAAGCCAACGGCGGTGGAAGATATCAGGAATGCGCGGGTGTTGGCAGTGCTCGGCGACAGCGTTACCACGGATCACATCTCGCCCGCCGGCTCGATCAAGAAAGATAGCCCAGCGGGAAAGTATTTGATCGAGCATGGCGTCAAGCCAGCCGATTTCAATTCCTACGGCTCGCGGCGCGGCAACCACGAGGTCATGGTGCGCGGCACCTTCGCCAATGTTCGCCTGCGCAACAAGATGGTTCCCAACCTCGAAGGCGGATTCACCCGTCACCTGCCCGATGGCGCGGACATGAGCATCTTCGAAGCGTCGGAAAGATATATTGCTGAAAAAGTCCCGCTCGTGATCCTCGCGGGCAAGGAGTACGGTTCGGGTTCCTCGCGTGATTGGGCTGCCAAGGGTCCGCTTTTGCTTGGCGTGCGCGCCGTCATTGCGGAAAGTTACGAGCGCATCCATCGCTCCAACCTGGTTGGAATGGGCATTCTCGCCTTGCAATTCCTCGAGGGCGAGACCCCGCAGTCGCTGGGATTGACCGGCGAAGAAGTTTTCGAGATCACGGGGATTCGTGAGTTGATCGGAAGCTTCGCGCCAGGCCGACAGGTGAAGGTCCGCGCCAGCGCGAACGGGAAGACAACCGAGTTCAAGGCGCTGGTACGAATCGACACGCCGCAGGAAGCACAGTACTACGCCAACGGCGGAATTCTGCAATTCGTTCTACGGCAACTGCTGTCGACCAAGCCCGCGGCTGTACACGCATAACGTGGGGACAGCCGTCCTCGGCTGTCCAGTCGAGCGAAGCTCGACGTTGAGAGGCCAGAGATGAACGACCATCTCTCGAAGCGGGCCCAACTCCTTGCGGAGATTCTGCACTATATTAACGATGGAAACTATGAGCGGGAGGGAGAAGCCTGGTTTTTCGGGGTGGGGCACGGAAGCTCGCGTGCGCACGCGAATCAGGACGAAGCAGTGTTTCAGAAGATGCGTCGACTGGTTTACGACCATGTAGCGCGAACCGTCGCGATTCAGCGGACGTCGCTCGCAAATCCGCCCGCGGTAGATTCCCTGGCAGCGGAGTTCAAAAAGCTGATGGATGAATTGACGCCCGAAACCCGCGAAGCTCTGGGCAACGCGTTTGGCCCAATTGCCGCTGGACAGAACGCGCCACCTCCTGAGAGCGTTGCTAAAGCCGAGAGCCAACTGGACGCGCTCGATCGTTATTACGCCGAGGAGGTTCTCGAAAAGCTGGATGGAATTGTTTCCCGCGCCTCGGCGCTGGACCGTATGGGCTTAGAAATCGTTCCCAACCGAAGAGTGCAGTTTCTGTTTGAAGAGGCCCATCGCTGCTATTTGTACGGTTTCCACTTAGCTTGCGCTGTATTCTGCCGCGCCATTCTGGAGGGAGCACTCAAGGAAATCGCCGATCAACAGAGCGAGACCAGTCAATCCATCCACGACATGATCGCAGTGGCGATGGCGAAGAGGCTTCTAACCGATGACCGTCCGCGTTGCGCCCGCGATGTGGCCAAAGCAGGCAACAAAGCAATCCACGATCCCGAGATGTTCCATCGGGATTATTCCGCGGAAGGGGTTGAAGAAGTCCTGACCAACACCCGGAAAGTGTTGGAAGAATTGTACCGGTTGCCGTCCTGAACACCACAGAGTCACAGAGACACAGAGAAATCAGTACAAGCAAAGTTCTGGCGGTAATGGTGCAATAAATTTGCTGCCGCCCGATTGGCGTTTTCTCTGCTCCTCTGTGACTCTGTGGTAAAGAACTAAAAGGTCTTGGTGGAATCCAAAAGAATCGTGACGGGGCCATCGTTTACCAGTTCCACTTTCATCATTTCCTGGAAGCGACCGGTCTGGCAGGGCAGGCCGGCGGCCCGGATGCGCTCCACGAAGTATTTGTAGAGCTGGCGGGCGCGCTCCGGCGCGGCTGCCCCATCGAACGAGGGGCGCTTGCCGCGGCGGACGTCGCCGTAGAGGGTGAACTGCGAGACCACCAGAATTCCGCCGCTCACCGCCGCAGTGTCCAGGTTCATCTTTCCGTGCTCATCCTCGAAGACGCGCAATCCGGCAATCTTGCCGGCTAGATAATCGGCGTCTGCTTCGTTGTCTGTGTGAGTCACGCCGAGCAGAACCAGCAGACCGCGGCCGATATCGCCAACGACCTCGCCGTCTACGGCGACCTGCGCGCGGCTGACACGTTGCACGACGGCTCGCATAAGGCAGTTTCGGGTTTCTTGGGGTGAGTTTCAAGTAGCGATCGAATGTCTAAGACCCGTCCCTAAAGAACCAAGCTCGTTGACCCGGCACCTGCCAGCGGTTACGATTCTTGTGGGCCTTCTTGGAGCCAGCCGCAGTCAGGTTCGGTCGTGACAGGACTCGCCTTTACACCGATTCGTGCTGGCCATTACACTACTCATTCCCTTTACTCATTCTTTGGGAGGTGGACTGCTATGGCTGCTGGAGACAAATTGAAAGAGATTAACGAAAAAGTAAAACAGATTATCAGCGAGCAACTGGGGGTCGATGAAGCCGAGGTCACGCCCAGCGCATCGTTTGTGGATGACTTAGGCGCCGATTCGCTGGATCAGGTCGAACTGGTCATGGCGCTCGAAGAGGCGTTCGATCTGGAGATTCCTGATGAGGACGCGGAAAAGATCCGCTCGGTTCAGGATGCAATCGATTACATCGATAAGCACGCCAAAGTGGCCAAGTAAGTTGCACCCCTGTATGGAGGCCGGGCGTCTTCGTCCGGCCGGACGCGCGCGATGCTCGTCGCCCATTGTGGCAACTTAAGTCAGTCCAGTCCCATACACGTAACCGCAAGGAGAACTCATGGCAGCCGTTGACGAAAAAGTAAAACAGATCATCGTGGAACAACTGGGAGTGGATGAGGGCGAAGTCACACAGAATGCCTCATTTGTGGACGATCTGGGAGCCGACTCTCTGGACACCGTGGAACTGGTGATGGCTTTTGAAGAGGCCTTTGAGATCGAGATTCCCGACGAGGATGCCGAGAAAATCCGCACCGTGCAGGATGCGGTCGATTACATCGGCAAACACGCGAAAGGTGGGAAGTAGTTGGCGAGACGGGTCGTAGTCACTGGCATTGGCCTGATCTGCGGAGTGGGCAACACCACCGAAGAGATTTGGCGAAACCTGCTCGCGGGCAAGAGCGGGGTAGCCCGGATTACTCATTTCGATGCCACGCAGTTCGCTTGCCAGATCGCAGCGGAGGTCAAGAACTTCGATCCGCTGAATTTCGTCGAGAAAAAAGAACTGAAGAAGATGGGCCGCTTCATCTACCTGGCTTTGGCTGCGGCCGATGAAGCCATGAAAGCCTCGGGTCTGCAAGTCGCCGAAGAGATTTCGACCCGGACAGGAGTGCACATCGGATCCGGAATCGGCGGGTTCGACGTGATTGAGCGCGAGCACATCAACCTGCTCAACGGCGGACCGCGCAAGATCTCCCCATTTTTCATTCCCGCCTCGATCGTCAATCTCGCTGCGGGACACGTCAGTATCCGCTACAACGCCAAGGGTCCGAACGAGGCCACCTGTACGGCTTGCACGTCGAGCGCGCACTCCATTGGAGACGCCTACAAGATCATCGCGCGTTGCGATGCAGATGTCATGATCGCGGGTGGGACCGAGGCCGCGATTACCCCCATGGGGGTCGGCGGTTTTGCCGCCATGCGCGCCCTCTCGACTCGTAACGATGCGCCCGAGAAAGCCAGCCGTCCCTGGGATTCGGGGCGTGACGGATTCGTAATCGGCGAAGGGGCCGGAATCCTCATTCTGGAGGAACTGGAATTCGCCCGCCGCCGCGGCGCTAAAATTCTGGCCGAAATCGTGGGCTACGGTATGAGTGGCGACGCCCATCACATTACCCAACCTGCGGAGAACGGTGATGGCGCCTATCGTGTGATGCTTAACACGCTCAATGATGCCAAGCTCCAGCCGCAGGATGTGGGCTACATCAATGCTCACGGCACGTCGACCGATCTCGGCGACAAACTGGAAACCATCGCCATTAAGCGCGCCTTCGGCGATCACGCCCGCAAGTTGGCAGTGAGTTCGACCAAATCGATGACCGGTCATCTGCTCGGTGGCGCCGGTGGGCTCGAGGCTGGCATCACCGTGCTGGCGCTGCGCGACCAGATTTTGCCTCCAACCGCTAACCTGGAGAATCCCGATCCCGAGTGTGACCTCGACTACGTCCCCAACCATCCCAGAAAGGCCGACTTGGAGTTCGCCATGTCCAATTCATTTGGCTTCGGCGGGACTAATGGCGCATTGCTCTTCCGGCGCTGGTCGGATTAGATGTGTACCAATCCAGCTTCGCATTCACAGATTGTCATCTAACTATCGCGGGCATTCCAGCTCGCTGAGCTGACAAAAACTTAGCGGTTCATCGAACGGCACGAATCGTTTAGGCAATCGCCGCCTAAACAAAAGCTCTCCTTTTGCCGATAGCACACTTGATGGAAGGCCTGCGGCCAAACCGCGCCCGAGCACGGAGCTTGATCTATGCTCTTCTGACCTTAGTCCTGCTACTCGGTGGCATTCCCGCCCACCGGTCCACCTGGCAGGGCAACGCGGAATTGCACACCTTGTTTGAGACGATTGCCACCGTATTGGGACTCGTCACCGGTGCGATGGCTTTGGTGCGCTATTACACAAAGAAAAGCGGCATGTTCTTGTTGTTGGGGAGTGGCTTTATGGGAGGGGCCGTCCTCGACGGCTGCCATGCACTGCTCACGTCGTCGTTCTTTGCCGGGCATATACCCTCTGCGCTTTCCTCCGTCGCCCCCTGGAGCGGTGTCATGTCTCGCGTGTTTATGTCACTGCTCCTGTGTGCGAGTGTCGTCGCATGGAAAAGAGAGATGCGAAGGCCAACCGAGGGACATATCTCGGAGATCGTCGTTTACTTTCTGGTCGGAAGCTGGACGATCGTCAGCTTTCTCTTTTTCACATTGGTCCGGCTGCCTCCCACTTCCAGTCTGCAGCTTCATCGCTTGGCGGACGTAGTGCCGGCTTTCTTTTTTTGCTTGGCTACCCTCGGATATTTATGGAAGGGCGAGTGGAAAACTGACGACTTTGAACACTGGCTGGTGCTTTCCCTCATCGTCGGTGCCCTATGCCAATGTGAGTATATGTCGCTTTATGGCAGGCTGTTCGACGCTCAATTTTTCGCCGCTCACGCCCTGCGGATTGTGGGGCACATCCTGTTGCTGACGGGCCTGATCATCAGCATGTTTTCCGTCTTCCAGCGGGAAGCGGAGAACTCCAGCCAGCTCGGGCAAGCAAACCAGTCGCTGGCCGCGGAGGTTGGGGAACGCCAGCGAGTAGAAGAGGAATTGCGGCGGGCGCACACTGGGCTCGAGGAGCGTGTCCGGTCTCGCACCGCGGACCTGAGCCGCGCCAACACAATGTTGGAATCGGAGGTCGCCGAGCGGGTTCGTGCGGAGGAGGCGCTTCGCGGAAGTAGCGAGCTTGTCAAACTGGTTTTCGATTCGATCCCCGAGGCGGTTTACGGCATCGACATGCAGGGTAACTGCACGTTCTGCAATCCATCTTGTCTTCGATTGTTGGGTTATCACGATCCTACTGAGTTGCTCGCCAAGAACATGCACGACCTGATCCACCACACACGGCAGGACGGAACGCCTTACCCCGTGGAGGAGTGCCACATCTTCGAAGCTTTTCGCCGCGGCCATGGCACCCATATCGATGACGAAGTCCTGTGGCGTAGCGACAATACCAGCTTCCCTGCCGAATACTGGTCGCATCCCATGCACCGACTCGGAAATGTGATTGGCACGGTGGTCACGTTCCTTGACATTACGGAACGAAAGCGGACTGAGCAGGTTCTGCGCGAGGCCCGCGAAGCTGCGGAAGCGGCCAATCGTGCCAAGAGTGAATTCCTTGCCAACATGAGTCATGAAATCCGTACACCCATGAACGGTGTTATCGGCATGACGGAATTGGCCCTGGATACCGAGTTGACCCAGGAGCAGCGCGGTTATTTGAATCTGGTCCAGAGCTCGGCAGAGTCCTTGCTCGTGCTGCTCAACGACATTCTGGACTTCTCTAAGATTGAAGCCGGCCGGTTGGACATGGAAATCATCGAATTCAACCTGCGCGACAGCTTGGACGACACTATGAAGGCCGTGAGCTTGCGGGCGCACGAAAAAGGGCTGGAACTTACATGCCACATCCTGCCTGAAGTGCCGGACGGCCTGCGAGGTGATCCCACCCGTTTACGTCAGATCGTAATAAACCTGATTGGCAATGCCATTAAGTTCACTTCCGAGGGCGAAGTCACGATGCGCGTGGAGGCCGAGCAAAAGACGGCGAGTGAAGCGATCTTCCATTTTGCCGTAAGGGATACGGGAATTGGAATCCCGTTGGAAAAACAGGCATCGATCTTCGAGGCGTTCACGCAAGCGGACAATTCAACCACGCGGAAATATGGTGGGACCGGCTTGGGTCTATCGATTTCCTCGCGCCTGGTCGAGTTGATGGGAGGCCGCATGTGGCTGGAAAGCGACCCGGGCCAGGGCACTACATTTCACTTCAGCGCGCGTTTTCAGTTGCAGGAAACCCCTACCAGCCCGCAAGTTCCCGTCGGCTCAGAGACGCTTCGCGACGTATCCGTACTGATCGTAGACGACAACGCAACCAATCGCCAGGTCTTAAGAGAAATGGTTCTGGGTTGGCGGATGAAACCTGTCGAAACCGACAGCGGCCGTTCCGCTCTAACTCTCTTGCAACGAGCCGCAGCGGATGAAAAGCCTTTTTCTCTGGTGCTGCTGGATGCTCAAATGCCAGACCTCGATGGTTTCCAAGTGGCGAAGCAAGTGAGTCAGGACCGGCTGCTGGCAACCTCGGTTTTGATCATGCTCACTTCGGCGGGTTTTCGGGGCGATGCCGCCCGTTGCCGCGAATTGGGCATCAAGGCGTATTTGCCTAAACCAATCAAACATTCAGACCTCCTCGAAGCCATCAAGACAGTGCTGAGTTCGTCGAATCGAATACACCACGAGACAGCCTTGGTTACGCTTCACTCCCTGCGCGAGGGTCGAGGACACTTGAAGATTCTTTTGGCTGAAGACAATCGCGTGAATCAGGTACTAGCTCTTCGGGTGTTGGAGAAAAGAGGACACACCGTGGTTTTGGCAGAAACCGGGAGAGCGGCAGTGCAGGCTTTGCAGAATCAGTCTTTTGACCTCGTGCTGATGGACGTCCAAATGCCGGAGATGGACGGCCTGGAGGCCACGGCAATTGTCCGCGAAGGCGAAAAAACGACCGGAAAACACATCAAGATCATTGCCATGACGGCTCACGCGATGGCGGGGGACAAAGAACGCTGTCTCCTGGCCGGCATGGATGCCTATGTTTCAAAACCTCTTTCAGTCAAAGATCTTTTTGGCACCATCGAAGAACTCTTTCAGGCTCCGGTGGAAACCTCGGGTGTCTGAACAACACACGCCCGTCAACCAGCCCGTTCCGTTTTGGCAAGGAACTTTAGGACTCCTCCTGTCTTACCTGTGGGAATGAGACCTTGGTACCCAGGGATTGTCCTTCTTCTCCTTTGCCATTGCCGATAGTCCACTACAGAATAGATTTGCAGGGCAAGAACACCCCGTCTATGGACAAAGCCTTTGGAACCGCGCTCATGCCCACGCTCAGCACCAAGAAGGCCTCGGCCCGTGTGGCTCTAATCGACATGAAAGAACCGGCCCGGAATACCCTTGCTGAGTGCTTCCGGCAGTTTGGGATCGAGAGTGTGCCGTTGAACGGAAACGCGGCCGAGCGACTCAAAAAGGAGAAATTTGAGGCCTGCGTGATCAAGCTGGGCCCGACGGCTCAGACCATCATGGAGTCGGCGCGTACTTCTCCTTCCAATAGCCGCATCGTCCTGTATGCGGTTGGCGGCAGCGCCCAGGACGCGCTGAGTTTCTCGAAGTACGGAATCAACGCCATTTTTCATGAACCGCTTGAGCGCCCCGCCGTGCTGAAATTAGTACGGGCTACGCAAATGCTCGTGTTGCACGAACTGCGGCGTTACGTTCGCATTCCAGTGATCACGGAAATCACCCTCGCCATGAGCGATGGCCGCAAGGTGACGGCAACCAGTATTGAGGTTAGCTCCGGGGGCATGTCCCTGCGCAGCGCCGACGATATTGCGATTGGGCAATCGGGTGAGGTGTCTTTCGCTCTGCTGACCTTGCCGCGGATATGGGTTCGCTGCGCGGTGACTTGGCGCAACGCGGTGGGCAAATCTTTTGGTATCCGCTTCGATAGCCAGGACGAGCGCCGCTTTCGGATCAAAGAGTGGATTGACTCTTATCTGGAAGGGTAGCCGGCTCAGACTTGAGTCATCGTGTCTTCTCTTGTCCGACAAGAAAAACACAGCAACATTGGCTACGCGTGTCAAGACGTAGCGAAGCCACATCTCTGTAGTGGGACCATGTGGCTGTACTTCCTCATAAATCTCAGCTCACGCAGAAAATTCCTCCGAGTGGGGCGCGATTCGGGCACAATCGTTACGTGTCGATCGACCACCATACGGTAGCTCTCGTCAGCATTGCGGGCACCTTTCTTGATGTGCTGGGCAGCCTCTATCTCGCCTACGACTTGTTGGGCGGAGAACACGGCCCTCTGCGGCTGCTGACCCGCGCGGTAACGTATTCCGTCGTCTTCGGCGTAGGCTACGGCATTGGCCTTGGTCTGTTTTTTGGCCTGGCCGCAGGGATTGCGACCGGCATTACGATCTCGATCGAACTCAACCGTGCGGCTCGTGGCTTGCCTCATTATTCTTTGCCTTGGGAAGGATTGTTCAGCGCAGTCCGCGGGTTTGCTTTCGGCGCTGGACTGTACCGGATTCTGGGCCTCGAATACGCAATCGCATTCGGCAGTCTCATCACAGCTGGCCAGATATTCGCGTATTCTCGCGGCATGCGGCCTTCTCTCGACTACATCGCCCGTCGCCGTCCACGCATTACCCGTCGCCAGTTTTGGGGCACGGTCGTTCGGACCGTCGGCTACATCGCCACGGCCCTTGCTTGTAGTGCTCTTGTCCATCGTTTTGACCACGCCTGGTCTTTTGCAATCCGGGTAGGGCTTGTGACGGGCCTTGTCACCGGCATTGGCGTGACGGTGAATCCCTACATTGAATACTATGCGGACAACCTTCCGGAGCGACGACTCGGAGCCTTCGGCATAGGCCTCATTTTCTGCGGATTTGCCTTGCAATCAGTTCAGTATTGGCTGGCCTTGTTTGATGTACGCCTGACGTAAACCCTTTTTCACCACGGAGACACAGAGGCACAGAGAACCCCTAAGGCTTTGCAAAAACCGCAGATACTATCGGTGCCTTTTGAAAATTGGAGCATTCTCTGTGCCTCCGTGTCTCCGTGGTGAAAAGCTATTCATGTAAAATCGAAAGAGCAGATGGCGGGTGCTTCCCAATTCGTCCAGATCGATCTTGCGCCACCGGTCCGGCAGCCCAAGCCGGAGTGGCTCAGAGCCAAAGCACCCGTCGGCGAGAACTTCCACAATCTTAAGAAACTCGCCCGCGGACTGGGATTGCACACGGTTTGCGAATCGGCGCAATGTCCCAACATCGGGGAGTGCTGGAACCACCGCACGGCCACATTCATGCTGTTGGGCAACATCTGCACCCGGCGTTGCGGTTTCTGTGCTGTCCCGAAGGGCAGGCCTGGAGCAATTGATTGGGACGAACCACGGCGTGTAGCGGAAGCGGTGGCTACGCTTGGTTTGAAACACGCGGTTGTGACCAGCGTTAACCGGGATGACGACAATCTGGGCGGGGCGCGAGTCTTCGCGGAGACTATTCATCAGATTCGCGAGTTGTCGCCCGAGTGCCGCATCGAAGTTCTCATTCCCGATTTCCAGGGAATTGATGAGGCGTTGCGTATCGTTCTCGATGCCAAACCTGACGTCCTGAATCACAACACGGAGACTGTGCCGAGGCTTTATCGCGTGGTCCGGTCCGGCGCACGCTATGAGCGGACGCTGCGGCTGTTGGAGAATGCCAAAAAGTTTTCGCCGGGGATGGTCACGAAATCCGGAGTGATGGTTGGCCTTGGGGAAACGATCCCTGAACTGATAGAAGTGTTCCGTGATCTGGGCGAGCGCGGCGTCGACATCTTGACCGTTGGCCAGTACCTGCGGCCATCGCGCGACCACCTTCCGATTGCTCTCTTCTATACGCCTGATGAATTTCGCTACCTGAAGGATGAGGCGCTGCGGTTCGGCTTCCGCCACGTCGAATCAGGACCCATGGTGCGCTCCAGCTATCACGCCCACGAGCAGGCCGAGTCGACTTCGGCACAGCCAAGCATCGCCTAGCGCATTCCGCACACGCTACTGCTTCTTTTCGATTTTTGCCCAGGTGTCTTTCAGAGCCACGGTACGGTTGAAAACCGGCTTTCCTGGCTTCGAGTCGGGGTCGACGCAGAAATATCCCAAACGCTCGAACTGGTAGCGGCTGCCGGGTGTTGGGTTGGCAAGCGACGGTTCGAGCTTGCAATCCGTGAGCACTTCAAGTGACTTTGGGTTGAGGTTCGCGGTGAAGTCCTGACCCTCTTCGGTTTGATTGGGATCTTCCCGGATAAAGAGATTTTCGTAAATCCGCACCTCGGCGTTCACTGCATGGGACGCGGAGACCCAGTGAATGGTGGATTTCACTTTCCTCCCGTCGGGAGGATTGTTGCCGCCTCGGGTTGCGGGATCGTAGGTGCAGTGCACTTCGACCACTACGCCTTTTTCGTTCTTAACGACGCTCGTGCAGGTCACGAAATAGCCGTAGCGCAAGCGGACTTCGCGTCCCGGAGACAGGCGGAAATATTTCGGTGGTGGGATCTCGCGAAAATCATCCTGCTCGATATAGAGGATGCGGGAGAACGGTACTTTCCGCGTGCCCGCGCTTGGATCCTCGGGATTGTTCACCGCGTCCAGTTCCTCAGTTTGGTTCTCCGGATAATTGTCGATCACTACCTTAAGCGGGTGCAGAATGGCCATCGCTCGCGGAGCGCGTTTGTTCAGGTCCTCGCGAACGAAGTGCTCCAGCATTGCAAGCTCGATCGAGCCGGTGGTCTTCGACACACCAATGGCTCCGCAGAAATTGCGAATGGCTTCAGGCGTGTAGCCGCGACGGCGGATGCCGGAAAGAGTCGGCATGCGGGGATCGTCCCAACCGCTCACACGGCCCTCGCGCACCAGTTGTAGCAGCTTGCGCTTGCTCAGCAGGGTGTAGGTCAGGTTAAGCCGGTCGAACTCGATCTGTTGTGAAGGAAAGATTCCCAGTTCCTTGATGAACCAGTTGTAGAGAGGACGATGATCCTCGAACTCGAGGGTGCACATCGAATGCGTTATCCGCTCGAGCGAATCCGACTGCCCATGGGCGTAGTCGTACATGGGATAGATGCACCACTTGCTGCCGGTCCGATGGTGGTCGGCATGGAGAATGCGGTACATCACCGGGTCGCGCATATTGAAATTCGGTGAGGCCATGTCGATCTTGGCGCGCAGAGTTCGTGAGCCGTCAGGGAATTCGCCGGCTCGCATGCGTTCGAACAGGTCGAGGTTCTCGCCGATGGAACGATCGCGGAAGGGGCTATCCTTGCCGGGCTCGGTAAGAGTTCCCCGGTATTTGCGGATCTCGTCCGCGCTTAGATCGTCGACGTAAGCCTTTCCCGCTTTGATGAGTTGCACGGCCCACGCATAAAGCTGGTCGAAATAGTCGGAGGCGTAGAAAAGGCCATCCCACTGGAAGCCGAGCCACTTGACGTCTTCCATGATCGAGTCGACGTACTCGGTCTCTTCCTTTTCGGGATTGGTATCGTCGAAGCGGAGATTGGTGTGCCCGCCGAACTCGTTGGCCAGGCCAAAATCGAGGCAGATCGCCTTGGCATGACCGATGTGCAGATAGCCATTGGGCTCGGGAGGAAAACGGGTTTGCACGCGTCCGGCGTATTTATTGGTCTTCAGGTCGTCGAGAATAATGTCACGGATGAAGTTCGAAGGACGAGACTCGGCGGGCGGGTTGGCGGCGGCTACGGTCTCGGGATTTGAGGCACTCATAGGCTTTTTGGGGCACAGACCCGGTGTTTAACGCTTGCCGCCTGAACGCCCGGACATCCGAGCTGACCTCAAGGGTCGGAATCTCGTGTGGAAATACCACTATAACTCATCTCAGAGACAACCGCCCGGAGGGGGGAGTCAGCTGGGCTTGTTCGTCGGCGTGATGTCACAAACTCTTGGTGAAACGATTTAAGAACGTCACCGGGGAAAAGGTTGCATCCGGTGGCCGCGCGTCAAGTATCTCTGGTAACCAACGGATGTTACTTCGAGAGGTCTTCGAGCCCTTTTCTTCTCATCTAAAGACTATTGTTTTGTCTAGGATGGTATGAAAATATTGAGGGCGCAGATTTCATTCATCTAAAGTGATACAGGGGAGCGGCAGAGAACTGTTCCCACAAACTAATGGATAGCACTACCCCCATCAGCGTGTTTATCCTGCCAGGGCTCGTCGCCCTGCTGATGTTCTTGTTGTTCACCTACCTTTACGAGCAGAGCCGGCACCAATATTTCCGCGCCTGGCAATTAGGGTGGGCCGCCTACACACTGCATTACGCGCTGGACGCCTGGGTTGCGTCCCGGCAACCCTTAGCGGTGGTCTCATTCCTCAGTTCTCTGCTGCTGATGGCAATGGCGCTCTGCATTTTTGTCTCAACCAGGTTGATGGGCCGGCAGAAATTCGTCTTGCGCTGGTATGACGTGGCCGTCGGAGTAGGGGGCATAGCGCTCGCCTGGTGGAATCTGCAAGTGCGTCCCGATATGTCCAATCCCCATCTGCCCTTGGACATTGGCTTGGGCGTGGTGCTTCTGTACTGCTCATTTTATTTCTACCGGTACGCGCATCGTAAGAATTCGCTGGCCTTTACTTTTCTGGCAATTTCGCTGGCGTTGTGGGCTGTGCTGATGGTTTTTGGAGGGCTGCAGAATCCCTTTCAAGCCGTTGTCGGACCAGCGGCACATTTCCTGGGCCCGATTCCGCAAATGCTCCTGGGCATCGCCATGGTGATGGTGCTGTTTGAGAACGAGCGTAATGCGGTGCAGGAAAATGCGCTCGCCTTTTCCACGCTGGGTGTAGATCCAATGAGGTTGCTCTCGGCAGAAGATCTGGTGCCCAGCCTGCAAAACATTTTGGAGAGGCTGGTAGCGCCTCTGCCGACCGGCCGCGCGATGATCTATGTTTCCGAGCGTTGGCGCGCCATTCTGCCCTCGGTGCAGCGTGGGTTTTCGCCGGAGTTGGTGAACAAGATGGAAAAGAGCGGCTCCGGGGAATACATCGCCGAGCTGGCCTACCGGCGCGGCGGATTCGTGACCTTCCACAATTTTGCTGAAATGTCCGAACCATTGCCTGCGTTTCCCGGTGCCCGCTTCGAGCAGTTTCGCCAGGTGGCAGCGGAAGAAAATATCCGGAACATCACTGCCGTCAGCTTACAGACGCGGGAACACAACTTTGGGGTGATCATTTTTCCCCACGCCGAGCGCCGGGTGTTCGGATCGTCAAACCTGCGCCTGCTGATTGGGTTGGCATTGCAGATTGGGCTGACCCTGGAAAATTATGTGGTCATGCACAACGCCCAGCGCCGTACCAAGGAATACGAACTGCTGACCCAGATCGGCCAAGCCATCAGTTCGCGCCTCGACCAGGACGAGATCTTACGCACGGTTTACAAAGAGCTGGGGCAGATCTTTGACACGCGCGATTTTTACGTAGCGTTCCAGGAGGGCGAACACATCCGCTTCGAGTTCGAAGTAGAAAAAGGCCAGGTTCTGCCCAAGCGTTCGCGTAAGGTCGACAATGGCCTGACCGAGTACATTCTCCGCACTGGGCAACCGCTGCTGATCCGCGCCGATCTGGAGAAGGCCCGCGAACGACTGGGCACGACCTACGTTCCGGCGCGCCCCTCCAAGTGCTTCTGTGGCGCGCCGATTATGCAGGGCGGAAAGCCGGCTGGAGTCATGGCGGTGATGAGTGCCGAGCGCGAATACGTCTTCGAACAACGCGATCTGGAAGTGATCCAGACCGCGGCCGGCCAAGTGTCCGTCGCGGTGGAGAATGCACGGCTGTTTGCCGAGGAGCAGCGCCGATCCCGTCAGTTTGGCTTTCTGAACAACATTTCGAAAACCGCCATCTCCAGCGAAGACGCCGAGCAAATGCTGCTGGAGATTGTCGGTCACATCCAGAAGACTTTCCGCTTCGATCACATCGGTATCGGCATTTTTGACTACGTTCGCAAAGATATCGAAATCAAGGCGGAAGCCGGAATCACTGCCAAGGCTCTGGGTATGCGCATCCCCCTCGGTGTCGGAATCCTGGGCCGGGTGGCGCGAACCGGCGAGAGCGCACTGGTGCAGACTGCTGGCGAGGACAACCTGCAGGGAGTGCTGCCGGATTCGAGATCGGTGCTGTGTATCCCGATTACTTACGGTGAGACCCTGCTGGGTGTGCTCAACGTTGAGAGCCGGCAGGAGGATGCTTTCTCTCCCGAAGATGTGCTCATCATGAATACACTGGCCGACCTCTTGGCCACGGCTCTGCACAATTCGTTCGTATTTCAGAAGCTGCAACAAACCGCCATCACCGATGGCCTTACTGGCATCAAGACACGCCGCTTTTTCTGGGAAGCTCTCAGTTCGGAGTGGAAGCGAGCCTCCCGCTCCGGCCGTCCGTTTTCAGTGGTGCTGATCGACCTCGACAAATTCAAGGACGTCAACGACACCCTGGGACATCTTGAAGGAGATCTGGTGCTGGCCCGCGTTGGCCGCCTGCTGGAGCAGAAGTGCCGGCAGTCGAATGTGGTAGCGCGCTACGGCGGCGACGAGTTCATCATCCTCATGCCGGAGACCGGCGTCGAGCAGGCACAGGCTCTGGCTGAGCGTCTGCGGCTCTGGCTTTCGACCGACCCTATGCTGCAAGAACACCTCATCACCGGCAGCTTCGGCGTGGCCAGCTTTCCCGTCCATGGCTTCACCGCGGAAGAGATCATTCGTGTGGCGGATGCCGGGATGTATGTCTCCAAACACGCGGGGGGTGATCGCGTTTCGCTTACCGACCAACCTGAAAGCAGCGAGCACGGCGCGCTGCAGCGGCAACTGATCGCCGGTTACATCGAAGGCTTCCTGCATCGCGAGCACACCGGCCCCGAGCATCTCGATGAACTCCTCGGCACGCTCCGGAAGCTGAGCAGCGAAGAGGCCGACGACGAAGAAGAGAGCGTGCAGATACTGCGCGAAGGCATCGAAGCGCTGACCCGGGCCGCGGAATTGCGCGAAGTGAACGGCGCTGGACATGGTGAAATGGTCGCTCGCTACTCCGAACTGATGGCACGAGCTCTGGGCCTGTCGCCTGAGGAAGTCGACGACATCGCCTACGCCGCTCGGGTGCATGATGTGGGAAAAATCTTTGTCCCCGAGCGCGTGCTCAACAAGTCCGGCCCGCTCACTGACGAGGAGTTTTATCTGGTAAAAATGCATGCTCGCGTGGGAGGGGAAATCGTCGGTACTTTGCCGGCTAGCGAGTTGCTGCAAAAAGCGGTGGAGCATCATCACGAATCTTTCGACGGGACCGGTTACCCGGGCAGTCTTCAAGGAGAACAGATCCCTATGGGGGCCCGGATTCTGGCAGTCGCAGACGCCTACGTCAATATGACCACCGAACGTTCGTTTGCGCCAGCCAAGACCAGCGGACAGGCACTGGCGGAACTGGAGCGGCTAAGCGGCATCCGCTACGACGGAATGCTGGTGCGGGTGCTCCTGCGCCAATTGAAAACCGAACGTGCCTCATCAAGCTTTGGCAGCTGAAGCCCAAGAGCTTTGATTCAAGCGCGCATTGGTAATGTAGGTAAGAAACGGTAGCCGTACCAACCTGAATCTCCATCTGAGTCGCAAACTATCATTCTTTTGTCTCCTTTGAACTCTCTAGCTTGCAACTTGGAACCTGAACCCTGAAACTAGGGCATATGCATCTCTCCCTCTCTGGCAAGGTCGCTCTCATTACCGGCGGGTCGCGGGGCATTGGTGCGGCCGTGGTGAGGACGTTCGTAGCGGCGGAAGCGAAAGTACTGTTCAATTACGAGAAGTCGAAACAACAGGCCGATCAACTGGTCAAGGAACTCGGCCCGGACAACTGCGCCGCCGTCGCCTGCAATCTTTCCGGAACGGATACTGCACAGCAACTGGTAGCGAGCGCTGTGAAACGTTTCGGACGGCTGGATATCCTGGTCGCCAACCATGGCGTCTGGCCTGCCGAAGACGTGTCCATCGATCAGATGCAGGATTCACAATGGCGCAACACCGTTGCTATTAATCTCGACAGCGTCTTCGCGCTCACCAAACACTCGGTCGCCCAGATGAAGAAACAACAAAAGTCCGGTGCCGCCAAAGGTCACATCGTGCTGGTCAGTTCTACCGCGGGACAGCGCGGCGAAGCCTTTCACTGCGATTACGCTGCGACCAAGGGTGCGCTGATCAGCATGGTGAAAGGCCTTTCCACCGAACTCGCCAGCGACTGCATTTATGTGAATTGCGTCGCGCCCGGCTGGGTGGATACGGATATGTCCGCGTCTGCATTGAACGATCCCGAGAGTAGCGCCAAGATCTTCGCGACGATTCCGTTGGGACGAGTCGCCAAGCCAGAAGAAATCGCGGCTCCGATTCTGTTCCTGTGTACGCCGGCAGCGGGTTTCATTACCGGTGAGGTGTTCAACGTGAACGGCGGGGCAGTACTCGCGGGATAATGGGCATGCGGGCAGCTACAATGACATTTTCAGCGTCTAACTGGTGGAAGCATGAAGTATTGTTTCTCCGTCTTTTTCTTGATCACGCTGGCCTTTGGGCAAGCGAATCCGCCTCCGGCAACGTCGGTGCCTGGGATTCCGGTTGATCAGGAAAACGCTCGCAAAGCCAAGACTCTGCTCGATCAGATGATTGAAGCCCTGGGTGGAAACGCCTACCTCAATATCGAAGACGTAAGCCAGGAAGGCCGCACCTACGGTTTTCATCTGGGAGAATCGGAAGGCGTTGGCGTCGTATTCTGGCGCTTCTACAAATTCCCCGACAAAGACCGCGTCGAACTTACGAAGAAGCGGGACGTCGTCTATGTGTACCGAGGCGACAAGGGCTTTGAAATAACTTACAAAGGCACGCGCTCCGATGAGCCCAAGTCGGTAGCCGATTATCTGCGGCGCCGCGAATATTCGCTGGATTGGGTGATTCGCAAGTGGCTGCCGCAACCGGGCATCGCTCTGTTCTACGAAGGGCATACCATCGCCGCGCAGAAAGATACCGAGCAAGTCAGCATCACGAACTCGAAGAATCAAAGCGTTACTTTGTACATTGATACCAGCACGCACCTGCCAGTAAAGAAAAGTTTCTCATGGCGCGATGCGACCGATAAGCAACGCAACGTCGAAGACGAAATCTTTGACGGCTACCGCCCGATCCAAGGCGTCATGACTCCCTTCAGCGTGACGCGTTTCTACAACGGAGATATGTCCAGCCAGCGCTTCTTGAACTCCGTGAGCTATAACAAGGGCGTGAGCGATTCAATGTTCGCCGCCGACGTAAATTACGATCCATACCAAAGTGCACCCAATAAGGGTGCACCTAAGAACTAATGATTTTCATACAAACCTGCATCTAAGAACTAACCTGGCCTTGCCTAACTTTTCCACAGGCTAAGTGGCTGTTGGTTTTGGCTTTACGGTCGGATCCGTCGTATAAGGGTCGGCAAATACACACGAACTGTGGCCAAATTACCACAGCCAGAGTTCTGACGCAGGCGGTAATCTCTTCATCTAACAATCAGATAAGAGACTAAGGCTGAAACACGAGCAAACAATTCGTGGGGCAGTGGAGTGCGCTGGGGTTGGTCTGCACAGCGGTGCTCCTGTCCATTTGCGGATTCTGCCCGCCGCTGCAGGTTCTGGCATTGTGTTTCGCCGCGTGGATCTGGACGGTTTTGAGGTCGAAGCCGTCAGCCGGAATGTTGCGCGGGTCAGCTATGCCACCAGCCTGATGAAAAAGGGCGTGCTGATTTCCACGACCGAGCATTTGCTCTCGGCCTTCACCGGAACTGGCATCGATAATGCCATCGTCGAGCTGGACAATCTGGAGCTGCCCATTCTGGATGGCAGTGCCCGCCCTTTTGTGGATTTGATCCATCAGGTGGGAATCCGAAAGCAGCGGCGCCCTCGGACCTATCTCCGCATTCTCCACGCGCTGGAAATGCGAGAAGGCGATAAATTTATCGCGGTTTATCCGGCGGACAACTATTCCGTCTCCTACACCATCAATTTTCCGCACCCGCTGATCGGCAAAGAAACATTCAGCGTGGAGCTTGCCAACGGCAATTACCTTCGCCAAATCGCTTCGGCGCGCACCTTCGGTTCCCGCCAGGATGAGAAGACATTACGGAATATGGGGTTGATCCGCGGGGCGTCGCGCGAGAACTGCGTGGTGCTGACGAAAGACGACGTGGAGAATCCGCCGCTGCGCTTTGAGGATGAATTCGTGCGACACAAGGTGCTGGACCTGATCGGCGACCTCGCGCTTTTGGGAAAACAGATTCTGGGCAACGTCGTCGCCGACCGCGCCGGCCACGCGATGCACACCGCGTTAGTTTCCCGGTTGCTGCGTGATCGCACGCTGTGGGAAGAAACCGCGGTCGACGACGAGCACGATTCGGTCTCTCCGTCTCTCCAGCGAATGGCTGAACAGTTGGCCTGATCGTCTCGCCACCTTGGTTCGGATTTCACCGTGAACGTTGTAAGTCTCATGGCCTACGCGGAGGTGTAACCGATGCTCAAGTCCGTGGCCGTCGTCGTCGGCAGCTATCTACTCTCGGTTGTTCTCGTCCTGGCGACAGATCCGTTGCTCTCGCGCTTATTCCCCGGTGATTTCGTTCAAGGACGTGTCCCCTCCGACCCCGCTCTCGTCGCGAGCACCGCGGCCTTCGTCGTCGTATCGATTCTTTGCGCATGGCTCTGCGCCCGCTTTGCGCCGGGCCGCGCGGCGCTGCATGTGCTCTGGTTTTTCGTCCTTGGGGAAGTGATGGGCATCGGCGCGATTATTCCCAACTGGAGCAAGGGCTGGCCGCACTGGTACTGGTTGTCGTGGCTGCTCACCTGGCCGGTGAGTTGCTGGATCGGGTTGCTGCTTGCCAGGCGTCGGGCTGATTTGCGCTCCGCCTGAATTTCTCACACAACGGACGCGCGTCACTACCAGCGACTTTCCTCGCCCACGAAGATCCGCTAGTCCGCCGCTTGCGGAGTGGGATCGTTGGCATCCCAGAAGTATCCTTCCGCCATCAACTTCTCCAGCTCTGCGCGGGCATGAGCGGTCAACTGCGCGGCGTAGTCTTTTGCCGATTGCTGGCGTTCGGGAGTGAGTTGGGCTACCCGGACGGCGAGCAGCGGGGCATCTTCCTCGAGCAGCCGAAGCAAGCGCTGCGTACGATCAATCTTGGCGTGAATCGAAAGCATTGCAGCCTTTCCCTCAGCTGAGATACTTCAAGCGTGCCGGGACAATCTGCGAGGCGCAAGTCTTTATCTGGATACCTGATCCCAATCATTTGTCTGTAAACTCATCCGAGTGCACGAACTTGTCTATCTTTCGCTGGGCTCGAACATTGGCGACCGGGCGGGAAATTTGAATGTTGGCATCGACCGATTGCGGGCTCTCGGTGAGGTCGTGGCGGTCTCGTCTTTCTACGAAACCGAGCCGGTGGAGTTTACCGCGCAGGCCTGGTTTCTGAATTGCGCAACCGCGCTGGATACAGAGAAAAACCCGCAACAGCTGCTCGCCGGCATTCTCGACATCGAGCAACAGTTAGGGCGGCGACGAGAGCAAAAAAAGGGCCCTCGCATCATCGACATCGACATTCTGTTGTTTGGCAACTCGATCGTCGACGATCCCGGCCTGACAATCCCTCACCCAGCGATGCACGAGCGGCGCTTCGTATTGGAACCGCTTGCCGAAATCGCGCCGGATGCGCTTCATCCAGTACTCCAACAAACAATTCGAGAACTACGAGATGCATTACCGCCAGGGCCAGAAGTGCGTAAGGCAAGCTAGCCACGGATTCCACGGATGAACACGGATAAAGACTTCCTCTTTACTTCTTATTCTTCTTTTTCTTTTATCCGTGCAGACCGTGGCTGATTTCGACTTTAGGGAATAATGATTCGGCTCCCGGCCTCTTCCGGTGCGGCCACTGCCGATTGTTTCTCGGGGAATTGCGCCTGGAGAAAATCCACGAAGGCTCGCGACTTTGGCCTTCCCGAGGTGCGAGCGTGCCCCATGCGTACAAGAAAGACGAGCGCGCCCAGTACATCAGAATCGTGAAGCCGGCTGTAACCAAGATGCTTTTGCTCCGCCTCGCGATACTCCTTCAGCATCTTGTGTACTTCGGCGATCACCGATTGCTGGCTTAGGCTAGCGATCGGAGTTTCGTAATGCAAGCCAGAGTTCACCAGCGTCTCTTGCTTCTTGGTCATCGCCGCGAGCGCGGCGATCAGATCGGCATCCGTGATTGCACGATCCGACTGCGCGCTCTTTGCCAATGCATAGCTCAGGCCCATGATCAGGTGTTCATGCTCGTAGAGAAACTGCTCGCCAACTTCCACCTGCGGGAACAAGACTGCCTGGTCCAAACCCTGCAAGGGACGCGGCCTTTCATGCTCCCGCGCCTGCTGCAGATATACACAAGTGCTGGGACAATCGAGAGTCACCTCGCGTTGTTCACCACAACACTGTGAGCAGATGCGTCCATGAACAGCGGGACAAAAGCGTTTTTCTTTTCGTTTTTCGCAGATCGCACAACTCACGAATATCAACTCCTCAAATTATTATGACACGCAAAATCGATTGCCTGGCGGTGCCGGGGCACCCTAGCCGGAGGTCGATCAAAGCCACTCGGAAGCACCGGTTGGGAGGCACAACCGCGAAAAAAGCCGATATTTGTGGGCTTTCGTGGTTCCTAAATGAAAAAAACCGCATAAAATGCGGCTGAAACGCTATTTTTCCACAGGAACGTGATATAAGATGGCTGCCATCGCAGGAAAATCAACGTTCCACCTAGAGGAGGATTCATGGCTTCAGGCATGACCAAGACCCAACTCGTCCGGCATCTGGCTGAGAAACTTGAGAGCAACAACAAGACCGCAGCCGCGTTTCTCGAGCACCTAACCGACACTGCCATAAAAGAAACCAAGAAGAATGGCTTGTTCGTCATCCCAGGCCTGGGCCGCCTGGTGAAGGCGCATCGCAAGGCCCGCATGGGACGCAACCCGCAGACCGGTGAACCCATCCAGATCAAGGCCAAGACGGTAGTGAAGTTCCGCGTGGCGAAGGCTACGAAAGACGCGATCGCTCCTCCGGCCAAGAAGTAGTTATTCAAGTTTTCTTCGATGCGAAGGCCGGCTCGAAGCCGGCCTTTTGCATTTACGGGGAGATGCTTGTATGTCTGAGGGTAAGTCCGAAGCGGCAAGAATCGGCGTCGAGTGCATCATTCCCATCCTTAGGGTGAACAGCGTCGCAGCCAGCATTCGCTTCTACGTCGATGTGCTCGGCTTCAAGGTAAATTGGGGCGGCGAAGCTGAATCGACGTTTGCGTCCGTTTCGCGCGATGGCCGGGCGATTATGTTGTCTCAGGGCGAACAAGGACATCCTGGGACGTGGCTTTGGATCGGAGTCGACGACATCGAACCGCTCTTCGCAGAATACTGCGCCAAGGGTGTGAAGATCCGGGAGCGACCGACCAACTATCCTTGGGCATACGAAATGAAAATCGAGGACCCCGACGGGCACGTGCTGCGATTTGGATCGGAACCTAAGTAAGGATTGACCACGTAGACTTTGCTTATTTCCGGCTTCGCGACGGCGCATCAATGTGCAATTACTTCGAAAGACTTTTCACAATCTGCATGTAGCCGATATTCGGGGCGTGACTCTGCGCGGATTTAATGTTAAAAAGGTCGCCCTTGGGAGCTCGATCACTGGAACGGAGGAATCACAAAATGGGAAACACGCAGCAACGACGCATTTCCGCGAAGACGAGTTTGGGGGCAGCGCTGATGTTGGTGGTGGTGTTTGGGTTTGGCGCGGTTACGAACCAATCAGCACAAGCGCAGACTCTGCATGTGCTTTACAACTTCGCAGGATCGTCGGACGGGGGCGATCCCTACGCAAGTTTGATCCGCGACGCCGCGGGAAATCTCTACAGCACCTTTGGCTATGGCGGCGGCACATCCTTTTCGGGGGGAGTGTTCAAGGTCGCGCCTGACGGAACCGAAACTGTGCTGTACAGCTTCACTGGTGGCGCCGATGGGGCATTTCCTATTTCAGCCTTGATCCGGGACAGCGCGGGCAATCTTTATGGAACCACGACGCAGGGTGGCTCAGTCGGCGCCGGTGTAGTGTTCAAAGTAGACCCTAGCGGCACCGAGACCGTGCTGCATAACTTCACCGGAGGGACGGATGGCGTGGACCCGGTTGGAGGTTTGCTGCGAGATAAAGCGGGTAACCTCTACGGCACGACTTCGCAGGGCGGCTCTTCCAACGACGGAGTGGTATTCAAAATAAGTCCTCGCGGCAAAGAGACCATTCTCCACACCTTCACCGGGAGCACGACCGACGGGAAATATCCTACCTATACCAGTCTGCTCATGGATGCGTCAGGCAACCTCTATGGCGTCACTGAAGAGGGCGGAGCTCAGGACGGCGGGATTTTGTACAGACTGGGCAAGACTGGAAAATTAACCATCCTGCACAGCTTCTCGGGGGGAACAACCGACGGATGCAACGTACTGGGAGCGCCTTTCATGGACGCGGCAGGCAATTTCTATGGCACAACTTCCTCATGCGGCACTCATACCCTCGGCACGGTGTGGAAGGTGAGTAAAAGCGGCAAGGAGACTGTGCTGCACAGCTTCGCCGGAGGAACGTCGGATGGCGAATATCCTTTAGCGGGAGTGATTGTGGACGCGACGGGCAATGTGTACGGCACTACCGAGACAGGTGGCGCATCCAACGTCGGAACGGTGTACAAAGTGAGCCAGAGCGGCAAGTTCACCCTGGTACATAGCTTCAATGGGATGGATGGGAAATACGTATACGGTGGCCTCGTCCAGAACGCAAAAGGCACTCTGTTCGGTGCTGCCCAAAATGGCGGGAGTATCGGCTACGGGACGGTGTGGAAGATTACGAAGTAGGTGGATAGCAGCCCGTGCTGGCGATCACTGGCTTCACGGATCAAGCTCTGGTTGCACCAGGATTACCGTTATGGTACCTTTTAGAATTGTCCCGGACATCTGGAAGGGATCAGAGGGATATATGCGCCCGTGAGGGCCTTTGTCTCCGACTGCTGGCGTAGCTCAGTTGGTAGAGCATCTGATTTGTAATCAGAGGGTCGGGGGTTCAAATCCCTTCGCCAGCTCCAGCATTTGATTGAGCATTTCGGTTCCGGAATACAGGGCATTTGGCGCGGCGCGGCGGCATAACAGATTTTTCCCAACAGCACTCCATAAGGAATTTTTCCAAGTGTGGTGTTTGCGTGCGAGAGGATTTTCGCGCGCACTCGGTTTTTCTATTGGGTCATTTCCGCCATAGCATCAACCTACGCGCAAAGGCCGTGGCTGGTTTCGGGGTTACGGTTTGTGGCCGGGAAGGCCCGGAAGTTTGCACAGGTGGGTGAGTGGTTAAAGCCAACAGACTGTAAATCTGTCCCTCCTTGCGAGGTACGAAGGTTCGAATCCTTCCCTGTGCACCAGGATTTTGAGGCGTTTTGCGGGCGTGAGCGGAGCGGGAGCCCGCAGCCGAAATCCCGAGCGAAGCGAGGGATCTGGTGAACCGTCTAGTTATCGCGATGGCCGCATTCGTGGGACTCGGAATTTTGTCCTGGACGACGCTGAGCGACTCGCGAGTCCGGCTGGCGACGTTGGCGGTTTTGGCGATGTTTGCATTGAAGACTTGGGTGCGTCGCAAAGATGCGATGCATCCGGACAAGAGCGATGTAGGGACGTAGCTTGCTGCGTCTGTGCTTTGTGAAGCGGTTGGCCGATGTAGCTCAGTTGGTAGAGCACTCCCTTGGTAAGGGAGAGGTCATCAGTTCAATCCTGATCATCGGCTCCAGGTTGAGGCGTTTTGCGGGCGTGAGCGGAGCGGGAGCCCGCAGCCGAAATCCCGAGCGTTTTGCGCGAGGGATCTCGTAGTCTGAGGCTGAGCGGGAGTAACTCAGTGGTAGAGTCACAGCCTTCCAAGCTGTTGGTCGCGGGTTCGATTCCCGTCTCCCGCTCCAGAGACTCGGCATCAAGACGTAGCACGCTACGTCTCTACAGGGAAAGTTTGGCGGTAGAGACGTAGCTGGCTACGTCTCCCGGAGAATACGGAGAGAGCTAGGCAATGGCGAAAGAGAAATTTGATCGCAATAAGCCGCACTGTAACGTAGGGACGATTGGTCACATCGACCATGGCAAGACCACGCTGACGGCGGCCATCACCAAGGTTTTGCAGAAGCACAACCCGAAGATCGTGTTCCGGTCTTTTGACTCGATCGACAACGCTCCCGAAGAAAAGGCGCGCGGCATCACGATTGCGACGGCGCACGTCGAGTACGAGACGGCGAACCGGCATTACGCGCACGTCGATTGCCCCGGCCACGCGGATTACATCAAGAACATGATTACCGGCGCGGCGCAGATGGATGGCGCGATTCTGGTGGTCGCGGCGACGGATGGTCCGATGCCGCAGACGCGTGAGCACGTGCTGCTGGCTCGGCAGGTGGGTGTGCCGTACATTGTGGTCGCGCTGAACAAGTGCGATGCGGTTGACGATCCCGAGTTGCTGGATCTGGTGGAGCTCGAAGTGCGGGAGTTGCTGAAGAGCTACAAGTTTCCGGGCGACGATGTGCCGGTAATCCGGCTGTCGGCGCTGGGCGCGTTGAATGGCGAAGAGAAGTGGGAAAAGCAGATTGACGCGCTGATGGAAGCGGTGGACAAGAGCGTTCCGCAGCCGGCGCGCGAGTTGGACAAGCCGTTCCTGATGCCGATTGAAGATATTTTTTCGATCTCGGGTCGGGGCACGGTGGTGACGGGACGAATCGAGCGCGGCAAAGTGAAGGTGGGCGAGGAAGTGGAAATTGTGGGCTTCCGCGACACCCGCAAGACGGTCGTGACCGGCGTCGAAATGTTCAAGAAACAACTGGACGAAGGCTTGGCGGGAGACAACGCGGGCCTGCTGCTGCGTGGCATTGGCAAGGATGATGTCGAGCGCGGCATGGTGTTGGCGAAGCCGGGATCAATTACTCCGCACACCAAGTTCAAGGCCGAGGTTTACATTCTGACGAAAGAAGAAGGCGGGAGGCACACGCCATTCTT
>Ga0210396_10000169_pt1 | contig 112425 bp, 113 predicted proteins | sample IncBWH17OmetaG_FD_155466 | JGI IMG/M metagenome (GOLD analysis project Ga0210396, IMG submission 155466) | Forest soil microbial communities from Barre Woods Harvard Forest LTER site, Petersham, Massachusetts, United States - Inc-BW-H-17-O ...
TTCAGAGCGGAACCTCTCGCTCGGGGCTACCTTCTCCATGCGGGCGTACCTCCATCTTCGACTTGTTCAGGGTCAAAGCGGAGGCTACGCCCGCAACCTCAATTCCCCCGGCTCACGGGACACGACCGGCGCCCATCCGTCGGGGCGAGAAGGTCGTCCCTGAAGGTGCCGCTGCCGAACTGCGCGTAGACGCGCTGTATCTGGCGAGGAGAACTCGCAAGCGCCTTGGCGACCATCCCGAGCGTCAGAGGCTCGTGGTAGTGACGTTTGACCGCCAAACGCGCGAGCAGATACAGCCGACGACGCTCCCCGAGTGTGTGAGGACGCATAGCAGCGCGTCAGAGCGTCATTATTTGATCGAAGTGCGTGGCGACCTCGGAGGCGATGGCCTTTCCGCCACGGCGTTCGATGAGGCCCGCCGCGTCCAGGCGATTTAGCGCGTCGGCGATGGCGAGCTTGTCGGCGCCGGACGCCTCCCAAATCTCATCTTCGGAGAGCGGTCCCTGGCCGTCGCTGGCACGTACCAGCAGGGATTCGAGTACAGCTTTGTCGTGGTGGCGCTCGTCCGCTGAGGCAGGATCGTCACCGCTCTGGGTGATCTCGTGGGCGCGCACGGCGGAGCGCGAGGCGGTCACGAGATCGTTCCAGCGGTGGATGAGTCCCGCTGTGCGGAGGCGTTTGAGACTGGCAGGGACGTGGCCGGGGGTACTGATTTCGCGGGCGATCTCGGCTTCTGACCACGGCCGCTGCTGGTCGATGTCCAGCATGAGTCCGAGGACCGCACGGTCGAGGTAGGCGTGTGCTTCGGATTCGGTTGAGCTACGTTGGTCGAGCATGGGAGCTATTACCTCCTGTGTCACGGTCTCGGGCGGGGTTGCCGCCCCGCGCCGAGGCCATAATGTTAGGGCTGAATCTCAGCTATACAGCGCATTTATGGCGTTGTGGGCGCGGTACACGAAGTTGGCACGGGGACGCCGCGATCATGTGACGCTCATCGCGGAACGCAGACGGAGGGAGTCCGGGGCGAGGCGGTAGCCGACGCCGCGCGTGGCGCGCACCCAGCCCTCGGCGCCAGCGTGAGCGAGCTTGCATCGCAGCCGCGAGGCGTGAGAATCCAGAGTCCTCGTCATCACCGCCGTATGGATGCCCCACACTGCCCGCAGCAGTTCGTCCTTGGTGTGGACGCGGGCTGGGTCACGCGCAAGATGCACGAGCAGTTCGTACTCCAACCGGCGCAGACCGACACGGGTTGCTCCAACCGTTACCTCGTGCGCTGCGGTGTCGATCCGAAGCTCCCCGTACTCGATCACGTCAGGAGTGTCGGCGAGTTCGCGGCGCGTGAGGGCTTGCACGCGGGCGCGAAACTCGGGGTAGGCGAAGGGAGTGCGGAGTACGTCGTCGGCTCCGGCCTCGAATCCGCGCAGCACGTCGCCCAGGTCGCCGTTTGGGCTCATCCAGAGCGTGCGGAGCATGGGCTTGACCTCGGGGGCGAGGGCTCCCGCGCGTAGCTGGCGCAGTACGTCGAGGCCCGACCCGCGGCGTGTTGGTTGGCCGAAGATGACGACCTCGATCTCCCCGGTGTCACACGCCGCGCGCAGCATGGCGGGGTCGCTGGCGCGTCGTACCTCATAGCCGTCGAGCGCCAGCTCGTCGGCAAGCCCCAGGTTTGCGTACTCCTCGCCGTAGAGAAGTAGCGCAAAGGGTGCGCTCGGGGTCGAGTCTCCACCTGATGTTCGGACGGGTTCTGCGCTCATCTGACCTCCTCTCGGGCACCGAAAGGACCGCCAGCGAGCACAGCCGATTATCCGCAGAGAGCTACGGTATGGCGTGGCATCGAAGGATGGTTCTTCGGTGCTACAGGCCGGGCGGGGTGTCGTAAGCATCCCGCTCGGCCGCTTCGGTTTTGGCTTGTGGCGCGATCAGAGCAGAGCCCGCGGCGGAAAATCTCGCGGTCGCGCGACAACGCCGCGTCCTACCCAACCGGGTGCTCCCGCCTCCGCGGGTTTGTTGGACCCGGCTATGAGGGGTTGGATACGAGCAGCCGTAGCCCCGCGTCGTACTCCTCAAGCTCGCGCAGGTGTCCGTGGCGGGCGTCCCAGGCGCCGTCTCGAAGGTCGCGCCGAACCGCCTCTACGACGCGGTTGACGACCTCCGGGGGCATCCGGGCGAAGCCGGAAGTCGAGCTGCGTGCTTGAGCGTCGAGTACCCGCTCGGGGTGAGCCCAGAATGAGCCGAGCGTCCAGTCCGGTGTGTCGCGGGGAATCGGAACCTCCCGGACATCGACCTCTGCGTCGAGCCACCGCGCGAGCGTTTGCGGCGTTGGGAAGATGCGCCGGTCCAGCTCGGCGACCTCGGGCAGGTAGTCAGCCATGAGCCACATGCGGGCGCTGACCTGCGGGTCGAAGGTGAGGATCACGACCGGCCCGCGGGCGACGCGGCGCAGCTCTCTGACGCCTCGCTCCTGATCGCGGTCCCAATGGTGGATCGTCAATATCGCCATCGCCGCGTCAACGCTCCGATCCTCCAGCGGCAGCGGGTAGGCCCCGGTAGGGATCACTGGCGGCAGCCTCGGGTCGCGCTGGGCGATCATCACTTCGCTTGGCTCGACCGCGATGACGTGCCGGTCGCGCGGCTCATAGGAGCCCGCGCCGGCACCGACGTTTACGATCGTGCGCGCCTCGCCCAGCGCCGCGTGGATTAGCGCCGCGACGCTGGGGTCTTCCCGGCGGGTCGTGGCGTACTGCGCGCCGATCGAGTCGTAGCGGGTGTCGAACATCAGCGCGCGTGATCCTTTCACAGGCCGATGGCCGCGTCGGCGAACATCGCTGGGGCCGCTCACGAGCAGTTCAATGTTCGATGCCGAGCCCTCCGTCGGCCGGCGTATGGCCGTCCGGCTTCGATCGCTTTAAGCTCCTCCCGCCTGACGCCCGCGGCGCAGGTAAGCTCGGCTGGGGTCATGCCTCGCTCCTCGCGTAGCTGGCGGATCGCGCGCCCGAGCGCGAGCAGCAGCTTCCGGTCTTCCTCGGACGGCACGGGCCGGTTCATCGCTGCGATCAGCTTCTCAAGCAGCGGGTTCTCCTCGGCCGCTAGCTCGTCCTCATCTGGGGCTATCGGGGTCCTCGACGTGCTCATGCGTTGCTCCCTTCGGCTTGGGTGGCGTCGCCGCGCTGCTCCAGGCCAGCGGCGGCGAGGAACGTCTCGATCTGCTTGATGTGGCGTCGGGATATGCGAGCCTGCCTGGCGCCCTCGGGGTAGTCGCGGTCCACGTCCATCAGATACCGCTCGAACTCCACCCGCCGGTACAACGCTGCCGTCAGTGCCTCGCGGTGTGTCCGGCGGCGCAGCCTCAGCTCGACCGCGATCGTCGGTGTGGTGCGTATCGCCCCGACCTGTTCCAGCAGCTTCCGGTAAACCTCGAAGTCCTCAAGCTCCTGCGGGTCGATCCCGAAGTCCGGGTGACTGTGGCCGGAGTCCTTGATCTCTTCCGCGCAGTTCGCAACCTCTTCAACGAGTACCTCGCGCATCACGTTCACCAGCCGCACCGGAACCGTGACCGTGCTCATGCCGCGCTCCCCTCCGCTTGGACGATGAGGTCCGCGAGCTGGCCGATGCGCTCCTTTGCAATCGCGCGATCCTCGTCGCTGACTTCCGGGTCTTCCTCGACACCGTGCTCGGACTCGATGCGTGTCAGGAGCGTCCGCAGCAGCGCCGTCTTGTGCTTGCGCACGTCAACCTCCACGACGGAGGGGGGATCGACGGGCTCGATCCAGCCCACGACATCGAGCAGCGCCCGAGTGCCCTTCGCTCGGCTTAAACAGCCATCGACCGCGGCCCGGATATCCGCTCGACCGCGAGGCTCGATCAAGGCGCCGGCCTCCTCCAGTTGGCCGTGCAGGTCGAAGTAGAGCCCGTCGCGCAACAGCGGGACAAGCTCGTCAGGGATGACGATGTGCATGGTCGCTCCGTTCGGTCGGCCGAAGAATCCGCCCGGCGTAGCCATGACTGGACCCGCAGCCAGGAGAGCTACGGTGTCGAGCGTGGCATCCGAAGCAGCATCTTCGGTTGTCCACAGGCCGGGCGGGCGCTCGAACGCTCGTCCGGCCACAACGATGTCTTGGGGCGGGAGAGCAGAGCAGAGCCGACGCCGACCCGCAAGAGACAATTAGGTGCGCCGCCGCCTGACGCGGCTGGGGCTTCGGTGAGCACCGAACGGCCGCGACACCTCCGCGCGTCCACGCGATAAGGCAGAATGACGACGTGTCGCTGCGACAGGGGGGCGCCTTTGGAGTCGATAAAGCGAGAGCTTCCGTTCTCGTTTTTTCCGGTCGGCAAGGGCAAGCGTAGGTATGAGGTTTTCGATATTGAGTTCGCAAGCAGTCCGTGGGCGGTGATGCGGCGAGCGGCGTCTGTAGCGTTGACCGACGTAGCACTCGATGAAACCCTCGCGTATCTCGATCAGGGCGAAGCCTTCTACGAGACGGCGCGCGGGCGTACTGCTGCGCATCCGCTCCTGCACTACTACGCAATGCTCAACGTGGGTAAGGCTGTCCTGCGTACCAGAGGATTTACTGTGCCACTCGAACGAGCACATCATGGGCTCCACGACACCTCGGCTGGCGCGGTCGTCCCGGAGGCTGTGACTCTCAAGGTCGCGGGGCCGAGCCCGACGAGCCCGCGAGTGTTCGGCGAGCTTGTTGACATCCTTGGATATCCGCGGCCAGCCTCGGGGACAACATACAACGCGGCAGAGCTAATGGCACAAGTCGTGATCGGTCATCGCCTTTGGCGAGAGGCCACGCAAGGCAATGAGCGTTTTCTGGTAATCGAGTCGATCCAGTTCATGCACGAACCGACGACGAAACAAATCTGGCTTCGGCTTCGAGTTGATTGGCCGACGATGCAGCGCCACGGAATGCGCCAGAAGAATCTCTTGTCGCAGAGCGGCCTTGACTCCCATTTCGACTTGGTGCCGGGCTCGGACTCGGAGACGAAGGCTCGTTTGCTCTGGCTAGAGCAGCGGAAACCGATTACTTATCCGCATCGCGCGACGGAGAACGTCATGCAACTCGTCGAGCTTGTGCGTCCACTGCTCTGGCGTATAGTAAGCGCTGTTCCGGGCAGTGCGTACCGTCGTTATTACCTCTACCTAGCGCCTCCGGGGACCGTGCGGGTATCGCAGATCGAGGCAACATGGGCCTTTATGTACTATCTCGGCTCGGTTGTTCGGTACCGTCCACATCGCTTCCACGAGATCACGAACGGTCCCTACGGGCCATTCGTTGACGAGTTCATCTCAGTTCAAGCCGAGCAGCTTCTCTACCTACTGGCATCGGAGATGTGTCGGCGCGAGATCGCCAGGCCTGCAATTATCTAGCCGGTTGCTTCGGGGTCTGCGGCGAATGGGCGACTTCGGGTTCTCGCCCCGGCGGACAGCACGGATCGTCGGCGATTCGGTGGACACGTCCGTGCGTCTTGAATATGGCGTTCAACCAGTGTCCTGTGTCAACGACGTTGGCAGTCTTATTGCAGTAAGGGCCGTGGAGTCTCGATCCTCTTGCAGTCGCAAACAGGGATCGACCGTGATAAGGGCCATCTCGCGCCATCGGCGAACGATCTCGTCTTCCCCGATCTCTTCCCGGCCAGGATCACGTTGTGCGCGTGAGCGGGCCTCTTCCTCGGTGAAAGCGTTTACCGTCACGGCTTGCTCGTTGCTTGGTTGCCATACCTCTGCGGTGACATATTGGGCGAGGTTCACGACATAGAGAACGTCGTCGGGTACCTCTGGGAAGGTGTAGGAGGCGGCTCCCTCAAACATCCCAGCGAAGTTATGTGTGGCACCCTCCGAAAGCCCCCATACATCAGGTGGCGCGGCGCCGCCCCCGAGGAATGACAGTCCGAGTGCTTCCGTGAGCTGCCACTGTATCGGCAGCAACAAGACCACTGCGGTAGGGGGGGTCGCAGCTTGCACCGTGCGATCAACGAGCGAACGCAGTTGCTCCACGAACTCGGATGCATTCTCGACATCCGGCTCTCCTGTCACGAGCAATTGTGAGTCTGTGTTGGTCATCGGCTGGATCAAGGTTCGCAACTCCGAATGCGCTACCTCATGTCCAATGTCGCGTGCGATCATCTCGACTCCCACGTACCGACTATCCTTCGTGAAGAAGCCCTTGTGTTGCTGCCACTGGACTACCTGGCGGTCATCTGGGGGATCGTTTAGTTCCGTCACCGCACCGGCCAACCGGAGAAGATCAGGCACGATCCGGGCCGTGGACAACGAGGCGCTGGTTTGCTCACGGAATGCCGCAACCTTCTCGGCGGCAAGAGGTGTCTCGATGGTGCTCTGCCGTTCCTGTTGCCGCCATGCGTGGGCGCCGGCCTCCATAGCTTCGCGAACCTTGGCTGCGCGTTCGGCTATGTCGGGGAGGTCTTCGTTGCGCTCATCTATGACCGCTGCGGTTAGGAGATTTCGAGCATGGTCGAGGCGGGTGGCCATCCATTCTGCGACTGGGAGTTCAGGTGCGGGCTCATCGGCGCGGACTACCCGCAGCGCTGCGGCGATGAAGGTCTCCACCACGCCCTCGGCTGTACCGATCGCATGTGCGCGTCCCTCCTGCAGTGTGCTGAGAATCCAGTCAGACCACGGCGTCCCGGATCGGTCGCGGAACTCGGCTTCTATCGCTATGGTGGCGACGCGCGCAAGTTGCCCCGCACCACCAAGTTGTGTGGAAAAGTACGTGAACGACTCGCGCCAGGCCGTCGGCTGCTGCCTGCATGCCCAAAGCGCGAGGCCGAATCGTAGGACTGTGCGGCGGTCGCTCAATTCCTGGCTCAGCTCTGAGAGTTGGGTGTTTTCCCTCGCCTCCTGAAGTCGATCGGTTGCGCCCGGCTCTTCCCGGCCGACAGCCTCCTCCAACCGGCGTAGCACAGTCGGATGCGATGAGAAGATATCCAGGTTCCAATGCTCCAGTAGCGTGTCCCAGTCACCATCAACACGGCGGATATATTCCACCTCGCCGCGGTCCACGCCGAGCTTAAGGATCGCGCCGATCTGGTCGTAAACGAGGCGCACGTAACCGCCGAAGCGGAGACGGTCGGAGATGTCACCCTGCTCCAAGCGCTGCTGCAAATAGAAGCGTGTGAACTCAACGAGATGCCGTGGCATACGGCCAGCGAGTAGATTGCCTTTATCGCCTCCGTGCATCCATCCCGCGGCGACAAACGCGGTGCTGAGCCCGATCATCTTCGCGAGCAGGCCATCGGCTCGGTATTGGAGCGCGCGTGTGCAGGCGTTGATCGGGAGGTACGCCGCGCTCAGCAGCACCTCGTCGCTCGTGCCCCTCAGGGCCTCCACGATATTCGTATAGAACTGCTGACGGATCGTGTCTACAGGGCCGATCGGAAAGAACTCGGTTCCCTGTGCGACCGCAATGCTGTACTCGTGGCCGTATCGTGCCCAGGACCGAGGAAACTCCATCAGCGTTTCCACATAGGCGTTTTCAATCGACTCAAAGGTGCCTGGTGCCCCCGCGCGGATCGCTGTAACCGCTTCCTCCTCCAAATCCTTGAGGTACTGTCTCAGCGTCTCATCGCGCCAGCGCCCCGGCTTCAACGTCACAACGTGCCGCGCGCGCCTCGTGTCACGACTGCTAACGGCCGCAGGCAAGAGAAGTAGCTGGCTCTCGACCCCGAGGAAGTCGTAGAGACGGGTAGTCAGCGTCACGCCCCCGGCGCTCTGTGCGCGTCTCGCGAGGCGAATGAGTCGGCACAGATTGATGTCGGCGACAGAGCCGACGATGCCGGCGGCGATGGCGTTCATCGGCTGCTCGCGCTGACGCACGGCGAAAGGCTCCAGCTCCATTGGCTCGATCGTTGCTAGCTCCGTGAGCAACGCGAACCCGTGGCGAGCCTCCACTTCACGATCAACCTGCTCGCTGACCGCAGCGGTCAGGTGTTCTTCGCGCTCCTCTCTCAGGAAGTCACGCCGGGAAGTGCGGAGTGCGCCATTAAGCAGCGGCGGGAGCACAAACACCGAGACAAGGCAAGCGAATCCAGCGACAGCGCCAGCTGAACCCGCCGGACCACCGTGTCCTGCGCCGAGCAGGACCACGGCCGTAACCAGTAGCGCTACCACGCCTTGCTCATAGCCCTCCTGAAGCCAGCTCGCTCGGATGTAGCGACGAAGTGCCCCATAGCCTTCCTGGCTGGTGCTCCGATAAGCCTGTACTGCGAACACGATGATTGCGAGTGAGAGCGCGAGCGCGGCGGCCTCCACCTGCCACAACGTTCGCAGAAAACCTTCCGCGGCTTCAGCCTTCTGGAAGGGGTTCCAGTCATTCGGGAACGGCACGAAGATGAGGCCGGCCCACACCGCGGCGAGCATGTAGTACGTGCGGTCCCGCCAATGCGCTGTCGCCCATCGCCAGCGGCCAAGCACGAGCACGATAGGCCAGCCGTGGCCTTCTTCACGCCTCGCGCGCCACCTGGCGAGGCGCGCGAGCGACCCCAGAGCCAGCCATCGTGGCAACTTGTGAGCGATAGGCACGCGACCGCCGCTCGTATCTTCGCCCTTTCCTTGTTCACGGAACGCAAGTATGGCTCGGGCTGCGGCCGCAATCCGGTGACGGCCTTTGCGACATGGTGGAGCGAGTGACATCGGCGTAGGAGTGCGGATAGGGTTCGAGAGCATGGCTGCGTCGTATCCACCCGCAAGCTGGCTCCGCCCAGCGCTGCCGCAGGCGCTCGAGGGCACCGACCGCTTCGCCGACGCCGACGCGACGGTGCTGGACTTCTGGCGCTGGGCGTTCTCGGACCTTCGGGGCAACGCGCACGACGAGATGCGCCGCGCTAACGCCGCAGCGGATCGCGTTCGGCGACACTCCTTTGGCTTTCACGTAGGCTCTTGGCTGACTTCCGCTCGCGTATGATCGCGTGCGTGACTGGCCGACCGGCGATCGGCGCGCGAGCGCACTAGCGAAGCCCGTTGCTGCTTTACGACGCTCAGGTCTCAGGCAATTGTTACAAGGCTAGGCTGCTGCTGGCCCAGCTCGGCTTGGACTACGAACGGCGCGAGATCGACGTCATCGACCGGGCCGGTCGCGCTGATTTGCTCGGCGAGGTCAACCCCGCCCTGCAGGTACCCACGCTGGTGCTGGATGACGGCCGTCCGCTCGCGGAGTCCAACGCGATTCTGTGGTACCTGGGCCTGGGTACGAGGTACCTGCCCGACGACGACTTCGACCGTGCCAAGGTGCTCCAGTGGATGTTCTTCGAGCAGTACAGCCACGAGCCCAACATCGCCGTCGTCAGGTACTGGGTGTCTATCGCCGCCGACCCTCCACGCGAGTCCATCATCGAAGCCAGGCGTAAGGCGGGCTACGAAGCGCTGGATGCGATGGAGCGAGAGCTTGCGACACGCGAGTTCCTCGTTGCCGACCGTTACACGATCGCTGACATAGTGCTCTACGCCTACACGCATGTAGCCGACGAGGGCGACTTCGATCTGTCCGGCTACTCGGCCGTCGGCAGATGGTTGGGCCGTGTCGAAGCTCAACCGGGCCACGTGCCGATCACAGCGTGAGCAGAGCCGAAACGCGAAGCACAACTTGTCGCAATCGCGCCCTGATCCTGCTCGGGGTCGCCACCGTCGCGTTCACGGTCATCCTCGAAGTGATCGACCCCTCGCACGTCTCGCACGGGCCAACCATCCTCGCCTTCGAGTTCGCCGGCAGCCGCGCTCGCGCAACGCAGATCATCGCTGAATGGGGACCGAAAGGTCGCAGCGCCGCACACCTCTCGCTGCTGCTCGACTACGGCTACATGCTCTCCTACGGTCTGTTCTTTGCCCTCGCGGGCTTCGCCGTCCGCGATATGGCGCGAGCGCGTGACTGGAAGCGCCTCGCGGCCGTTGGCGTCGTCGTCCCGTTCTTCGCACTCGCGGCGGCGAGCTTCGACGCGAGCGAAAACATCGCCCTGCTGCTGACGCTTGCCGGCAACGGCGGCAGCTTCGCCCCGCCATTCGCTGCCGTCTGCTCGGCGATCAAGTTCACGCTCATCACCATCGCCATCCTCTACGCGCTGTGCGGCCTCGCGCTCTGGCTCAGAGCGCGCCTCCTACAGCCGAGCCGAGCCGCATAGACCGCGATCGACCGTCGTGCAGGCACCGCGCAGAAACATTGAGCTGAAGGCGATCGACCCGGACCCGTCCGCGTCGCTTGAGGTATGCCGGGCGCTTGGAGCCGAGGATCGCGGCGTGATCGCGCAACGCGATACCTACTTCGAGGTTGCGCGCGGCGGGCTCAAGCTCCGCGACGAGCAGCCCGGTCGTCCGCACTTGATCCAGTTCGAGCGCGCCAGCGAACCGCAGCAGCGCGAGAGCCGCTACCGCATCATCGGGGTCAGCGACGGCGCAGCGCTGTGTGCGGCGCTCGCCGCCGCGATCGGCATACGCGGAGTCGTCGTCAAGCGCCGCCGTCTGCTGCTGTGGCAGAGCGTGCGCATCCATCTCGATGAGGTCGAGCAGCTTGGGAGATTCATCGAGCTTGAGGCCGTCGCGCCAGCAGACTCCGACCTCGCCCACGAGCACCAGCTCATCGCCGAGCTACGCGACGCGCTAGGGATCACCGACGAACGCCTCGTTGCCGTCGGCTATGCGACGCAGTTGCTCCGAGCGAGCGGCGATACCACTGCAAGCTGAATGCGGGCCGGGAACCAAAGGTCGCCAAGCCTGCCCGCTACCATTTGATCCATGACGGCGAAGGAGAAGCTACGCGAGAGAGTCGAGGATCTGACCGAGCAGGACGCTGAGGCGACCCTTGAGTTCATCGCTGCGCGCGGCCAGAGCTTCGGAGACTGGCTGGACTCGCGTCCCGAGGACGACGAGCCGCTGAGCCCCGAGGAGCACGCAGCGCTCACCGCAAGCGACGCGGACATCGCCGCCGGTCGTACCGTCTCCTACGCGCAGGTGAAGCAAGGCCTCGGAGTCGAGTGAGCGGCGGGCGAGCGCTGCGCTTCACGCGCACCGCCGAGAAGGAGCTGCGGCGCCTCGATCCGCCGATCCGCGCGCGGGTCTTGGGAGCGTTGGATCGTCTCAGTGCCGACGATCGCTCGCTCGATGTCCGGCGGCTCACGGGCAGCGAGCACTTCCGGCTGCGCGTAGGCGACTGGCGAGTGATCTTCGACTACGATCGCGCCACGCAGACCGTACTCGTCCGGCACGTCCTCCCGCGGGGCAGGGCATACGAGCGATAGCAGGTGTGGATCGCGATACGCACGTTCGGGATGGCATACACCTGGCCTCGACGGCTCGATGCTCGGCATGAGGGTGGTCTGGAGGGCTGTAAACGGGATGCAGAAGTCCCAAATCCCCTGTATCCAAGCCAACTCTAACCGTTCGCCCCGATATTCCGTAGGTCTGCGAATAGCCGCGAATAGGGGCGAAAAGCTCGGTAGAGGCGGCGCTCTCGGTGCAAGTCGCTGGAGCCGGTCTACGGGTCTTGCGGACCGCCGTACTGCTCGCGTAGCCAGTCCTCGACTTCCGAGATGCGGTAGCGGTTCATGCCGGGCGTGTGGATGTGCGGTAGGCCGCGTTGTTGCTGGAGCTCGATCCAGCGGGTCGTGACGCTCAGATGCTCGGCGAGGCATTGCTTGGTGATCCAGGGCTCGGGCGATAGTTCTTCGCGGTTGTGCTCGCGCGGCGCCTTCATTGGCCGTTGGCGATGCGGGTGTACGCGTCACGTCTTCGTGCGGTTGGCTCGCAGGCATGGGGTCGTGGCTTCTCGCAGCGCATGGCCGTCGATCAGACCAGACCACGCGCAGGATCTCAAGACCCCTTCTGAGGAGGGCTATGCGCGATGCGAGTGCTGTCGGTTCTTTGGGCATCGATATAAGAAGAAGGTGCGTAAAGCGGGTCTTGCGGTACAGGCCCGGGCTACAATCGGACCATGAGCGCCACCAGACCAAAGAGGACCGCTACGCCGAAGGTGGCGCCGCCGTCTTCCAAGCGTCCGGATCTCGCGCGTGGTCTTCCTGGCACTGATCGTGAGCGTGCCGAGGAGCGCCGCCGGTTCGCTGAGAAGCACCGCGAGACGCTGCGCCGCTTGGGCAAGTAGCCGGCGGTGACTGTCTACCCCGAGTTCGGGGACTTCTGTGATGTCGCCGCAGACATTCTCGGCACCACGCCTGAGCAGATAGCACGCCTCCCTAACGCCGGTCTCGCCGAGTCGGCGCTCGCGGCGCCGCGCGCCGGCTTTGGCGATGTCGAGGTCTACCCGACGATCTTGGAGAAGGCCGCGATTTTGCTGGAGCGCTTGGCGCGCAACCATCCGCTGCCGGACGGCAACAAGCGCACCGCGTTCTTCCTGACCGGCCTCTTCCTGGAAGCGAATGGCTCGCGGTTGCATGGCGCCGCGCCGGACGTCGATGTGCCGATGGTCGAGCGCATAGCAGCCGGCCAAGTCCAGCAGCAGGAGATCCTGGCGTGGCTATCGAAGCGCACCGCTTGAGTCGTGCGACGTGGATGCTCGGAGGATTCTGGGATGCAGAAGGGACCGCAGAAAGCGCCTTGCGGTCCATTTTGCGGTCCGGTTGGACCGTGGGTCATCACCGGGGAAGATGGAGCCCACGACACGTCGTCAGTCTCCGCGCGGGGCGCTGTCGCCGTCAGCTTCGACCAGCTCTCGCGGCGGCACTTGCAGCCCGCGAGCGAGACGGCGGATGGACGCGAGAGGGGGTCGGTGCTGCCCTTCTCGAAATCGGGCGCGTCGGCCGCGCACCCCTCGCCAACGACGACGCCCGAGCTGCGCTGCAACTCGCAGAGCAAGCCATCGACCCAGAGGAGCTGCACGAGCCAAGTTGGCGCCTGGCGCGCAAGCCGAACACGCCCCGGCCTGCGCGGGTCGATCACCCGCCGCTACGACGAGCTTGCCCGCGAGCTTGACGAGCAATATTGGCTTGAGCTCGCACGCGAGACACGGCTGATCTCCAGGCGACTATTGGGGCAGGCATAGGCTGGGATCGCCATGCTCTCGCGGGGAGAAGGCCGTAGTTGTCCTGCGAGGGCTATAACCAGGACGCGAATATGCAGAACTCTGAGGAGGCCAAGACAGCGGACGATGCCGCCACGATGCGCGGGCTACCGGCGGATCAGCGGTACCCCGGCGACGCGCGCCAGGTCGAGTTCTTGGCAAACCCCGACAAGCAGCGCATCGACGGAGCAGTGAAGACGCTGACCGATCTGGCGAAGGCGGCCGACGGCATTGGTGCTGCAGACGGTGACACTCTAAAAGTGTGCCTGACGCTCGTCAGGTTGCCCCCTGGCCTTCCGTTCAATTTGTTCAGCTTTCACATCGCGACCGTAGACTCAAGCGGCGAGGTCATCGACGAAGTCTCGTCTAAGCAGGAGATTGTCTACGCGTTTGTCGTAAATCAGCCTGTCGCGCTTTTGCGTGAATCAGCGGTGCGGTTCTTGCTTGATCTCGTCGCTCGCCAAGCGCCGATCCAACAGGTGATGCAAAATCAGCGGTCCGTGGATCAGCTCCCGCGCCTCATCGCGGCTACCGATGCTGCTGCTGCGGACCTCGCGTGGGACTTGCCGCCAGAGACAGCCCAGACCTTGAGCATTGTCGGCGAGCGCGCAGCGGACGTAAACCTGCGTCTGCGTGTGCGGTTTCAAGTAGACCCATTCCCCGATCCCGATTTGCTCGCCCAACGGATTCCGGCACTGCGAGCACTCTACGATCGCGAGGAGCGGGTCCGCGATGCAATCGACCGGACTGTCTCGGCTATCGGAGGGCGTCACGCGTCGCTGCGGGGCGGGCGAGAGGATGTGCGGTCTTTCCTTCGCCGGCAGACTACCTTGCAGGGCCTCCGTCAATACATGAATCAAACCGTACGCGACGCGGAGGTGTGCGGCAACGGATACCTATACACCTCAATGGCTGGCCTTGACGCGCATCTGCGCTGTCTACGACCAGAGGCCGTAAGCATCCGGCCAGACGGTAGTTTTGGCCATAACACAAGCGTCGGTGTAGAGGTTTTCACTGACGGGGTTCTGCATCTACCGGGAATCGAGCAGATCGAATCGTCATATGGCATTTCGGTGCTTGAGCCCTTGTTGTATGTGACAGCCCGGCGCCAGATCATCGCGAGCGTTCGTACCGCATCACAGATGATGCCGCATGGAGCGCCCGAGTCTGTCCGGGTGAAAACCCAACAGCTTCTGACGGTTATGTCTGAGCTTGAGCGCCAGACCAACACACAGATTGAGCGGCTTCTTGAGTTCTTCCCTATCGGCCTCAGGGAGGCCAGTGAGGACTTGTACTTCCCGGGACAGGAGCGCTACGGTTGAGTCCCCCCACGCGTCGAATCCTAATCGCCGCCTGGGTCGTTAGCCAGAAACGCACACCAGCTAAGTTGCTCAACTTGGCGAGACGCGTGTTGCTCGCGAGAATCCCCGCTCTTGGGGAGCTTCGAGCTAGCCCGGAACGTGCGATAAGCGCGTGAGAATGGTTGCGCGTGGCTGTTTTGGTGGGTCAGTGGCTTGTTGATTGGTGATTTGGCTGGGGGGTGTGGTCTGTGACGCGCTTTTGGGGAGCGTTGGCGTGTGCTTGGCCTGTTTCGGGGTAGCGGTGATTGCGGCCGGGTGGCTGGGGTGGTCTTCTGGGTGGTGGCGGGCGGCTGGCGGCTGGTCTCAGCTCGTGGCCGCGATCGTTTTGAGTTTGTGGAACGCGGCGAGGAGCTCGGCTGCCCATGGCCAGGTGTGTTGGAGGTGGAGCTTCGCGCGGCGGCCGGAGAACGCGAGGCGCCCGGCGACGTGTAGTAGCCGGTAGCGCAGCCGCTTGGGCTCGGCCTTGGCGAGCTCTCCGTCGAGGGTGAGTGCTTGGGTCCAGGCGATCAGGTCGTGCGCGAGCATCACGATCTCCAGCCACACCTCGTTGAGCGCGAACTCTTTGAACGGGAACTTGGATAGGCCGGTGTCCTTGTCGTCACGGATGCGATCCTCGACGTGCGCGTGCTGGCGGTGGCGGCACTCCAAGACTGCGATGTTCTCGTCGGCTTGGTCGGTGAGGGTCGCTTGGAAGCGGTACCCGTCGTGGTCGGTGAACGACAGCTGCGCTCCGGGGTGCGGGCGCTCCCTGCGCACGATCAACCTGGAGCCCTCCGGCCACGCCGACAGGTCGACCATGCCGGTGATCTCGCAGACTTCGCCGTTCTTGCGGGCCGACCCGTCCTGGTCGAGCGCTCCTATCCACGCGTCCTTGGGGACCTGGAGGATCGCGGCCCTGACCTGCCCGGTCAACTCGTAGCCGATCGAGAAGCGCATCCGTGCCTGCCGGCAGTAGTCAACGAGACCATGCGTAGCGCCGGCTGTGTCCGCGCGCACCAAGATCTCCAGGGCCTCCACGTACCGGACGGGGATCTGCGCCAGCGCCAAGTCCAGCGCCGCGACATGGTCATCGGCGGTGTTCGAGCCGGCGTTCCCGGGGCGCAAAAGGCCGCCGAGCGCCTCCCTGGTCTCCTCCAGGTAGACCTGCAGCGGGTGAAACCCGTAGCCACCCTTGTATGTTCCGGCTGCCTTCTCCTTCTCCGAATGCGCGGTGATCAGCGTCGCGTCAACATCGAGCGTCAACCGCTCAGGCGCACCATGCAGCCCCCAGAACCGCTCCCGTGCCTGCGCGTGCGCGACACGCAGGGCGTCCAGCAGCCCCGGCGTAGACGCGACCCGGTCGATCATCCGAAACGCTGTCGAGTCAGACGCGACCGCCCCGAACAACGCGTCCTGCTCACGAACCACGCCGAGATCCGACACGCACTCGCCACCGTCGACGAGCATCACCGCGAGATCGCGGAACACCCTGCCCGGGTCATGGCCGCGACGGCGCTGCTTGATCGCGGCCAGCCTCCGCGACAGCGCCCTCGTAAGACCGACCTCCTCCGCTACCTGGGCGACCAGCGCACTGCCCGCATGCGAGACCAAACCCGCTCCGTCCGACGTGACTTCTACGGTTATCGAACGTCCATCACGCATCACCTTCAAGGTGACCTCCAAAGCTCGGGATTCAGGATCTGAACAACCCAAGAATCCCTGCTCCACCGGACGTAAACCGCGCCCCCGCTCAACCCGGGGGCGCGGCCATTACTGCACGCCCCGGGCTAACGAGCTGGCGGAAATCCTACGCGGAGACGATCAGGCGAAGCGTGGGTGCGTGCTTGGCTGGGTGCCTAGCTCTGTAACGGCAGCGCAGGTTCTAACGGCCGTCGATAGACCAGGGCTGGTGGGCCCAGCGGCAATCCTACTCACCGGTATGCAACTTGCGACGGGGGCGCTCTCGACTGCGCTTTATAACGTGATTGTGTTGGAAACTGCCGGTGAGGCTAATCGCACCCGGGCGGCTCTCCTCGCGGTCCGGCGAGCACCGGAGCGCGTACTTGCACCGCAACGCGAGGCGATTTTTAGGCGTGCCTGGCTCTTTGCTGGGCAGCCGGTGGACCCGTATGCTCCCAGCGCACTACACGATGCCGCACGTAGCGCGGCTGCGTCTCTGCTCGCGGAGCACGCCGACGTGCGGCCTGTTGCTCTCGGGGATATATCCAACCCGACTGCTCGCCAGTTGCGGCTTGTCTATGCCGCCGGATTGCAGGGAGCACGAGGCAGCTTGGCAGATGCAGTGGCCGAGGCACTTGAGGCAATGAAACCGGGAGAGCAGGCAGCCATCACCTTCGCGCTTGATTGCGATCGAGATTTCTCTGCCGGCGATCCGTTGGAAATACAGGGACGCCCGAGGTGGTGGGTGAGGATAAGCACGGTGTTCAATCGTCGCCGCACAGTCCGACTGTGGCGGTGGGTGGCGCCAATACTTTGTTTTGTTGGTATTCCCGCGCTAGGAGCGGCACTCGCGCTTGCGGGAAATGCTGTCCATCACATCCACCAGCAGGTAACGCTGAGCAGCGGCGCAATCGTCGCGGTCGCCGCCGTACTAGTCGCGATTCACGTAGTGGCCTCAGAGCTGGCAGCGGATCGTCTGCCCGGATTGGTGGCACGCGCGACAAGTGTGCCATTGCCGTTGTGGGCGGGTTACGGATGCGTGACCGCTCTGTACGGGCTTGCTGTTTGGCACGCCGATCAACACGCAGAGCATACGCGTGAAGTGCTCGCCGTTGGCGTGATCGGGGCATTGGCCGTTTGCATTGCGTTGTCACTTCAGCGGCTGCTCTCCCGCACGGACAACACGGTGGCCGCTCGAATCTTCGCTACCGGCGAGGCGCGTCGGGCCGCCCGGAGCGGGCAAGCGGTGGGACGAATGAACGCAGCGGTGCTTACTGCGCGCTCTGACGCCGCCGCGCTGATGTGGGTACGCCCTGAGATGACCGCTCCTCTGAGCGTTCATCGTGCGCCGATTCTCAGTGCGGGCGAGGGCTATCTCGTCCTTCGCCCACGGATGCTCCGCAAGCTAGGACGCCAAAACTGGTGGCATCGCGGCGCTCGCTTGTGGCTGACAGAGGTGCTAGGCACCCTTGTTCACGAAGGCGATGAGATAGCCAGCATAGTTCCCGGCCCTGACGAGTTGCTGACCGAGCGTACCCTTCGCGAGGCGCACAAGCTGTTCACGGTGCGGCAGCTATCGAGTGCAGAGCGCACGGGCGAGGCGATAGGCGCACTCATCGAATTGACCCGTCGTCTGGCAGAGGCAGGTAATGAACCAGGCGCCGCCCGGGTTGCTCGCAGAGCAGTTGACGTGCTGCATACACATCTAGGCGCGCTAGAGCGTGCTCGTGGCCCGCTACCTGACGGCGGAATTGGAGCGCCTGTTGGAGTCGCACGAACAACCGCACTCGCGCTCGCACAAGCACTTGCACGAGCTGAGCACCCTGCGAGCCGAGAGGTGCTCACCGGTTTGGCACAGCGAGCGTTGCGCGGTTGTACCGACGGCGACTCGTTTCTGGCGGTACTCACCGCGCAGCTCGCAACCTTTGGAGATGAGGAGGGTGATCCCGGCCTCGCCGAGCGCCTGTTGTGGGACTGCGGACGACGAACAATGGAGCTAGGCGATCCGGTGGTCGCGAGACTCTGGTGGGAGTCTGCAGCCCGTCTCGCGCGCAATCAAGAACGACGCGAGGGCGTGTTGGCGATGGTAGGCCGTGTCGTGCAGTACGCGACCGTCCTTGACAGTCCGAGAATCGAACCCACTTGGCAGCGTCTGCGAGATCAACTCAATCCCGATCAGCTGAGCGACCAAATGATAATGGTGCGCGTTGGCGCGAGCGCACTTCTCGTCGCGCAGGTGTCGTTCGCTATCGAGGTCGCACGCGACTTGCCTCCCGTGTTTTGGTCGAACGCAGAAGCAATCTATGAACACCCGCCGCTACTCGAACACGAGAGAGTTAGCGATCAACTCTACGGGCACCTTCTCGGGCCTCAAGCCGACACTGCACTTTCCGACTTCGTACGATTTGGGAAAGCGGCGGCTCAGTATGTGACATAAACCCGCCGCGCGCTCCCATCGTTCTGGCGACTGCTTGATCAGCGTGCCCGAAGCTCTAAGTCCATGCTGAGCACCTGCGCGACCAAGAGCACGATCCGAAGCTGGACCGTGCACTTGCGGCGCTCTAGCTGCCAACCCCCGTCTCGGCCGCTTGGGTTTTTAGGTTGCGTGAGAGCGGAGCAGACTTTGGGGAGCCGCTTTCAGCCCTTCGCGGCGCGCTTTCAGCCGTCGAGCGCCACCGCGCGCAGCTCATCGGTGGAGGCGCCGAGCACGGATGCGTCGGCGCAGGCTGGCAGGTAGCCGAGTCCCTTCCTACGCTGTTGGGCTGTGTCGGTGCAGCCTTACCCGTACGACCAAATCAAGCGGTTCGGTGAACTCGCTGAGCTGTTTCTGCGCTGCCGCTCGGCATGGCGAGCAGTCACGATCGAAACCGAGGGTCATCCTTGTCCCGGCTCGCTTGCTGCGCGGAGGATGTCGCGGCCGGCGTGGAACTTCGTTGGCGGCCCTCGGGTGAATCGCTTAGACGGTGACGAGCGTAGCGGTCTCCCCTGATGCGTGGGTGGTGGTGGGCTGGGTGATCTCTGCTTCGACGGCGAGCGCGAGCTTGGCGAGCCCGCCGTAGCCGATGATCCGTCGGAGCTGTCGCTCGGCCTCGAGCATCCCGGCGGCAGTCCAGCGCAGGGACATCTCGCCGGACTGCCAGCGCTTGACGTTCCGCGAGCTGCGACGAACACACTCGATCATCGACTCGCACGGGTTGGTGCTCTGCAGCGTGCGCTTCAGCGCTCCTTTCACGCCGAGATGGGTGACGGTGAGCGTCTCCTCCATGCCCTCCCGCAGGGACGCTGCGGCACCTGGGTGAGAGCGCTCGAGCTCTGCGGCGAGCGCCTGGAGTTCCCCGAGGGCCTGTTTGTGATCCTCACGCGCCCACGCGCGGCGTAGCCGGCGCTTGACCTCGGGCCGGTCACGCTCGGGCAGGTGCTCCAGCACGTTGCGCTCCTTGTGACGGACACACCGATGGACCGGGGTGCGCGGCCCCAGGACCGCGTTCACGGCGGCCCTGAGCGCCTTGGAGGCGTCTATCACGACCAGCACGCCCTGCTCAACATCAAGGCCACGGTCCACGAGATCAGCCAGCAGCGCGGTCGCGATCGTCTTGTTCTCCGTGGAGCCCTCCCACAACCCGAGCGGGACCTTCACCCCGTCAGTGGTGATCCCAAGCGCGACGACGTTGGTGTGGTCCTTCAAGACGACCCCGTCAAGCATCAGCACCGCCAACCGCACGTCATCCAGGCGACGGCTCATCAACTCCTTCAGCGTCTGCGCGGTTCGAGCAACGAAGGTGCGCGACACCGCCGACTTCGACGTGGAGCGCGCCTCGGCCTCGACCTGCTCGCCGACCGGCTCCTGGGTACGCACGAACCGTCGGGTGGAGACGCCCGCGAGCATCCGCTCCAGCACGACCGCGCTCAACACGTCACGGCTAGCGAAGTGCTCGTAGGTCTCGACCGGCACCTCGCCGCCGCCGTCCTTGGCGCGCATCCGCGGCCGCCGCACCCCCACCCGACGCGAACCGAGCGTGACCTCTCCCTCATCGCCCCCATGCCGGTAAGCGACCCGCTCAGGGTCGTGCTTGCCCTTGGGACCACAGACCTCATCGACCTCCTCAGCCATCAGCTCGTGCATCACGCCGAGCCCGACACCCACGCTCAGCGCGAGCAGGCCCTCCCTCGCCGCCCCGACCAGCTCCCCGAGCGCGGCCTGCACCCGCTCAGGCAGCGCAAGCGCCTCCACCGGCGCGTCCCCGCTCGTGACCTCTCCAGCATGTACCTTCTTCATGGCGGTTCCTCCTGTCTCGAATGGACCGATTTCGCACTCGCCACGGTCGCAACACGACCGGACGAGGCGGGAGGACCGCCACTTCAAGTTCTACGCCAGGTGGGACAACCTCCGATCCCTCGGCCCGGCCGGCGAAGCTGGGCGCCATTCCAGGCCGCCGGAGAGCAACTGCACCATGATGGCTACCTCGGAGTGCTATATCCGAGCGCCGCCCGACCCGACCACAAGGCGCTGTGCCTTTTCCGCGAGGGCGTCTTGCTCCCGGGGGCTGATCCGCTGCGTCCGCCGGTGACGCATCGCGATCCGCCGGCGCCGCCGACAGGAATGCACACGTGAGCGAACAGGTCACGGTCTTAGTGCACGTATGTTCAACATGGCATACGCCTGGCATGGGCGGGTGCGATGCCAGGCATGAGCCGGGGAGGGCCGTTGCAAACCCGTTGCAAACGAGCCGAAAATGGCTCTAGCAAGCCAACTCGAACTGGTCGCCCCGATTTTGATTGGGCCTTCCACCTTAGAAAGGTCGTTTGGGGGCCGAAACGGGACAAGAAACATCGATCGAGTCGGGTTGAGGCGAACGAAGACGAATCAGCACGAAACCAGCGACGCCACGAGCCTCAGTCGGCGACTACGGTGGGCTCGCCGGGGAGCCGTAGCGCTCGCGCAGCCAATCCTCGACCTCTGAGATGCGATAGCGGCTCATCCCGCCGGTGGAGAGATGCGGGAGGCCGAGCGGGTGCTGGAGCTCGATCCAGCGTGGCGTTACGCTCAGGTGGTCTGCGAGCTGTCGCTTTGTCACCCAGGGCTCGGGCGGCCGGCGCTCGTATTCGAGGTCATGCTTCATGGCTGCGCGATGAGATCAGATCGCCGCTGGGTCTCAAGCCCCTGCCGCCAGAGGGGCAGATGGGGGTGGTGTTAAGACTCAGTGCCTTGGTGGCTGCCCGTGTAGGCGCTGATGGGCGAGTTGGTGGACGGTCGGGCGCCGTGAGCTTCGTGGGTGGTGGCGCACGCCGAAGGCGAGGAACGCAAGACGTGGCCCACTCTCGACCCTGATCGCTCGGAAGACCAGCCCGAAGTGCCCGGCTGGTAGGGGCAAGTAGACCTTGGCGCAGTTGGGCAGTACGGTCCCATCGTTGCCGTGCTCCTGTACGCGCCGCAAGTGCTCGACGGGAACTCCGTCGCGTTCATAGTCCCGGCGGGCGACCTCTGCTGCTTGGCGTCCAGCCGGCGTGCTGCGAGCGAGGTCTTCCTCCCAGGCGGTCTGATCGAAGTACGCGGGAAAGCCGTGGCGGCCGGGTCGGCTCAACGGCCTACGGCTCGTCGTCGGGCGGGAGCATGTGGGGCTCGTTCTCGCGCCAGAACTCGGCAGACTCCTCGGAGGTCATCTCGCGGCCGCCCGAGCGCTCCAAGATGGCCTCCCAGGACGTGTCGGGCAGGAGCGTCAACTCGCCACTGGCACGACGATCGGTCACGACGTAGCGACCGTTGATATCGCCGCTGAGCTTGACGTGGGCGTGCTCGGCCATGCCTCCCATGATGGCACGCGAGGCGGCCCCGCGCCAGCTGCAAACGCCTTACCTACTGTATGGCCAGTGGCGTTCAGGGGGCGTCGAGTTCGCCTCGGGGAGCGTCCGTCGTGGTCATCCGATAGAAAACCCCGTGCCGTACCGGACCCATGAACATGCCTTGCCCCGCCGGACTGGGACTCATCACCTCGGTCCGGCGGGTGCCGTTTCAGCCCACGCCGCAGATTCCGACCGGGCCGCGTGGGACCATCGCTAGTGAGGTCCCTCAAATCGGGGTGATGTCCGATTTTCAGTGTGGCTCCTCTCCGGCAATGTTCAATGGTTTAGGAGTGTGGTATGGCTACAACGACAGCGAGGCGATGATCCCATTGATTTCATCGACTTCGCGGATCTCTTGAATATCATGCGCGCCAACGAGGTGTCATTTGAACCCTTCTGGCCTTCGCCCGAGTGGGCACGTAGTATATTCGACGCTGTCGAGCGATCCCGCAATGTCATTATGCATAGCGGCATACTCGATCTTGAGGACATCGAGCGGGTAGGCATGAACATTCGCGATTGGGTACGGCAAGTTGGGACGTAGTGACATGCGCTCAAGATGTGTGTGCCCCGGCGCGCTTGAGTGAATCCTGGCTGAGTACCGATGAGAGATTAATCTCAAAGGAGATGGTAGACGCCTGTGGCCGCAAGTGCATTTCAATTTGTGCAGAGACCGATCACGTTGACAAATTTGCTTCCATTTTGCGCAGTCGTAGGTGGAATGCTGGGAGCTATCTGGGAGTACGCGCGTAATCCTAAGGCGGGCTTTCCGAGCGTCCCATCATTTCGCGGAGCGCTACTATTTGCGTTCTGCTTCGTGATATTCGGACTAGGCATCCTTGGTACTACGCATGCTCTCTCTGCGGCCGGGGCAAAGTCACCGACGCAACTGGTTACCTTTCCGCTATGGAGTGGCTATATCGCGGCCGTTATTTTCCTGACGCTTCGGACGAGGCACACATCGATGAACGCGCACAGAGCAAGATTATTAGCCAAAAGATTAGGAGAGGATAAGGAAAGCAACGATATTTACAGCCGTAAAATTGACCAATCGGCAGGTGGTTAGAAGGCGCGTGCTGTCGTCAATGACGGCGGAGCATCGGGCAGAATGGTGCCCTACGGTTCGTAGGTTGTCTAGGTTGGAAGCGTCGAGGCGGCACGCTCGAGGTCGCCTCGGTCAACGACTCGCTCCACGAGAAAGCCGGCTTGCTCCTGCGCGGCGAGGGCTAGCAACTCGCTACTTGTGAGTGGCCGGTAGAGGACGCGGTACTCGCCGCGACGCAGGCGCAGCCAAGGCGTGCGTCCGGTCAGAGCCTTGATGTCGAGGTTGGGCGGCTGCGGCTCGGCGGCGAGGTCGTTTTCGAGTAGGTCGAGCAGCCGCTTGCGGCTCTTGTGGTCGATGTGCCGCAAGTCGCGCAGCGCGCGCTTGGAAAGCTCTACGCGATACATCCAGATCGAGCCTGACCGGCTCTAACGATCGCTTGTGGGCTCGTCTGCTTCAAGCTCGGCGCGTGCGTCCGCGAGCGAGACCGTTCCCCCGGCTGATAGCTCGGCGTCGGCGGCCGCCATGCCATCGACGAACTGGGGCGCGTGGGCAAGCACGAAGTCCTCGAACTCCTCGGAGTCAACGGGGAGCATGTAGACAACCGGACGTCCACGGCGGGTGATCAAGGCCGGCTCCTTCTTCTGCTCGATGTCGTTGATGATCGAGCTTGCGTGCCTGGCAAGCTCACGAACGCCGATCGTGCTCATCGTCGCGCTCCCTTAGAATGTGCGTATGAGTGTACATACAAGCATAGCAGGCCCCTTTCGAACTCGTGACTGATCAGAAGCATCAACACGCACGCGCGTGCAACATGGCATACGCACGGTCTCATCCGGCGTTACCGCCGGCATTTGAGGCGGTATGAAGGACCGCAAATAGACCGCAGAAGGCCCGAAAACCGCGTAGGAAAGCCAACTCTAACCGTTCGCCCCGATTGTCTTCAAGAACCGCGAATAGCCGCGAATGTTGCGGCGAACGAGTGGAATGGGAGGTGTCCAGCGCCGCAGGCCTTGAGTGTCTTGACGCGGTCCTCCACTTCGGCGTGCTGACGATGCAGAGCCTCGAGCGCCGCGATGTCCGGGTCTGGCTGGTCGGTGATGAAGCACTGGAAGCGATGCCGTCGAGGTCGGTAAAGGAAAGCTGCGCGCCGGGGTGCGGGCGCTCGCGGCGGCAGATCAGCCGGGTGCCCTGCGGCCAGGAGTCCAGGTTCACGAGGCTGGTGAGCTCCGCGACCCATCCCCCGTCGCGTGGCTGTGCGTCCTGGTTGACCGCCGCCCTCCAAGCGTCCTCGGGCAGGGCGAGGATCTGCTCGCGGACAGTCTGGTTGACCGGGTAGCCCAGCGAGAAACGGATGCGGCACTCCCGACACCCGGACGCGAAGGCGTGGCTGGCCCCGGCCGAATCCGAGCGGGCGAGGATCTCGCCGTCCAGGGCGCTCTCGGGTAGCTGCTCCAGCGCGAGCTCCAGCACGTCCAGGTGATCCTCGGCGTTGTTCGCGCCGGCGTTCCCCGGCCGCAGGATCCCGGCCAGCACCTCCCGCCCACAGGACGCGAGCAGCGGGTTGAAGCCGAACCCGCCCTTGTAGTGCCCGGCCGCCATCTCCTTCTCAGAATGGATACTGACCGGGTCGCATCGAAATCAAGGATCACCCGGCCAGGCGCCGTCCCCGCCTTCCAGGCCCGCTCGCGCGCGAGCGCGCGTGCCCGGCGGACCCGGTCGGTCTCCGCTCCCCCGATCGAGAGCAGCACCCGCCGCGCGGTCGCCACGGACGCGATATTCCCGAACAGCGCGGGCTGCCCCGCGAGCACCGCGAGATCCGAGACACAGCGCCCACCGTCAGCGGCATCACCGCCAGATCACAAAGAACCCGCCCCGGATCATGAGCAGAACGACGCTGACGCGTCCCGGCCAGCGCCCCCGACAGGCCGTCGCTCAGCCCGAGCCGCTGTGCCGTAAGCGCCAGCAGCGCGCTCCCCGCGCGCGAGGACAAACCCGTGCCGTCCGCGAGCACATCTACCGTTCTAAACGACGTACTTCCGATCACCTTCAAGGTGAACCTCCTGAGCGGGGTGGATTGACAGGCTTCGCAACCGCAATCCTCCCCGCCCAGGCGGACGATTCAGCCCGCCCGCGACACCACCCACCGCACCGCTAATGACGAATGCGGGCTAGGCGCTCTCGTCGCTAAACGTACAAGTCGACTGGCGTTGCTAGTACGTTTAGCGGGTGAGTAGTAGTTTTCGTGATCTTGCGCGTCATTTCGGGGCGTTGCCGCCGGGCGTGGTCGCGTCGCTGACGAGCATCGCGGAGGCCCGCGGTAGGGCGGAGGTCTTCCGCCACCAGAACCCGGCGGGCCTTGAGACGCTGCGGCGGGTCGCGTTGATCCAGAGCACCGAGGCGTCCAACGCGATCGAGAACATCCGTGCGCCTCGTGCCCGGATCGAGGCGCTCGTCGCTGAGAAGACAGCGCCTGAGAATCGCTCCGAGCAGGAGATCGCCGGCTACCGAGATGTGCTCGCGTTGATCCACGCCAACCGAGCGGACATCCCGTTCGAGCCGCGGTACGTCGAGCAACTGCACGGCACCCTTCATCGGTATGTCGGCGACCGCGATGCCGGGCACTGGAAGAAGCTGGACAACGAGGTCGCCGAAGAACGACCCGACGGTACCAAGGTCGTGCGCTTCAGGCCGGTCTCGGCGGCGCTGACACCGCAGGCGATGGACGATCTCCACGCCGAGTTTCGCCGAGCGCTTGACGCCGGGATCTATGCGCCGCTGCTGCTGTGCGCCGCCTACGTCCTGGACTTCACCGTGATCCACCCCTTCCGCGACGGCAACGGCCGCATGTCGCGGCTCATCACGCTCTGGCTGCTCTACATCATCGGGCACGACATCGGCCGCTACATCAGCCTCGAGAAGCTGATCGACGGGAGCAGAGAGACCTACTACGAAGCGCTGCGCCTGTCCACCGCCGGCTGGCACGAGACCGAACACGATCTCGCACCTTGGACCGAGTATTTCCTTGGCATCCTCCTAGCCGCCTACAAGGACTTCGAGAGCCATGCGGGGACGCTCGGTGGCCGGGGCTCAAAGCGGGCGCTGATCGCCACGTTCATCGACTCGCTGCTGACAGATGAGTTCACGGTCGCCGCGATCCGAGAGAACGCTCCCGGTGTCAGCGACGGCTGGATCAGCCAGGTTCTCGGCGAACTCAAGCAAGAAGGCATCGTCGAATCGCTCGGGACCGGACGCAGCGCCCGCTGGAAGCGGCTACGCCGCCAGACCTGAACGCGCTAAACACCCTAGTCCGCCTGCTAAACATACCAGTCAGTGCCAGTTACTAGGCCGTTTGGCTGGCCCCACGCTCACTAAGCCGGTTCAAAAGCGCGGCCCGGCCCGGCTCGAGGCCCCCCGCCGTTGGCAGATCGTCACCGGTCCGCGCGCTACGATGTACATCGCATGTACATCGAGAGCCTTCGCATGTGCATGCGGCGTACATACCGGCTGCAAATCGGCTGCAAGTTCCGCCGAAAAGCCAGTATCTAAGCCAAATTTATATGGTCTCCCCGATTGGTTAGTGTTTGGCGAAGGCCAGCGAACACGGGCGAAAAGCCCCGAAACATGGGGGATCGACGTGAGTCGTTTCGCCCGTGTTCGCGGGCTTTCGGTGGTCGCGGTCCCCGCAAACCCCCCCGCAACGGGACCGCGATCCCCCCGCAAATCCCCCGCAGGCCATCCGCGGCGCCACCGCTCCCGTCCGAGCGTTGGGGATCGGCGTCGGCCGTTTTGCCTGTGTTTGCGGGCAGATCTAGTCCGTTGGATGCCTGCCTGAACAGGCTCGGGTTGAGCTCTGGGAAGCGTCCGTCGTGGTCATCGGATACAAAACCCGTCCTGTCGTTGAGAGCGGTGCGAGGGCTGCGGTAGGCTTCTTCTATGGCTACTGCTCGCCAGCAGATGAACGTCGATCTTGACGCGGAGGTTGCGTCGATCTTGCGCTCGCACGCCGCCGAGGCGCACGTCAGCGAGGGCGAGATCGTTGATCGTGCTATCCGCGCGTATGACCTGCGCTCGCTGGTAGCCCGCATCCGCTCGCGCAGCGATCTGGACGAAGATGCTGCGATGGCGCTGGTGCGGGAGGAGCTGCACGCCGCTCGCGCCGAACGCGACGCTGCTTGATGCCGCGCGTCGTCGCGGACGCGAACGTGCTCGTGTCCGCGGCCCTGGCCCGCTCTCCGCAGGCGCCTTCGGTGCTGACTCTCGACGCAGCGCTTGACGGTCGCGTCGAGCTGGTCACCTCGCCGCTGCTGCTGAGGGAGGTCACGATTGTGCTCGCACGACCGCGCTTGCAGAAGTATGTCTCGGCTGATGAGGCGGCCCGGTTCGTGGCGGACCTCGCGGCACAGACGATCCTGCTTGTCGATCCGCCTCGCCCTCACCGGGCGTGTGCCGTGATCCCCGCGACGACTATCTCGTCGCGCTCGCTGAGGCCAGTGGAGCTGAGGCGATCATCAGCGGGGACCTCGACCTGCTTGCCATTGATCCAGCTCGGATCGCCGTCGAGGTCGTCACGCCCCGGCAGTTCGCCGACCGGCTGGGCTAGCCAGCAGCATTGTACGGGCGTTCGCTATGGCATACACCGGGTTTCGGCGGACGCGAGGCCCGGCATGAGTGCGGTCTGGACCCCCGCAAATCCCCCCGCAGAAGCCCGAATCACCTGTATTCAAGCCAACTCTAACCGTTCGCCCCGATTTTCGATTTGGTCTCCCGACCTAGAAAGGTCGTTTTGGGGGCCGAAACGGGACAAAATTTCCGTCGAGTCTGCTTGAGGCGAAGGAAGGCGAATCGGTGCGAAGTCAGTGACGCCGACGAGGCTCAGCGCGACTCCTCGACTCTGTGGGCCACGGCCCCGGTTGTCGGGCCGGCCTACGGTCGGGCATTGCGTATCAAACCTGCCCGGTAGATGCACCTGAGACGTCGTCGGGCGCCAATGTGGCCTGCTCGTGTTGGGGTGTGGCCGGTCCAGCTGGCGAGGAGGTTGACCACGTCCTCGGAGGGGCTTCCCGGTTCGGCGGTGAAGATCGCCACCCGTAGTTCGGTGTCGGCGGCGAGTTCCATGACCTCGTAGCTGAGCGTGAGGTCGCCTACGACGGGATGGTGGAGTCGCTTGGTGCCGGTCTGGTGATGGCGGACGTTGTGCGCGGCCCACCAGGTGCGGAACGCCTCGCTGCGAGTCGAAAGCTCGCCGACGAGGTCGGACAGCGCCCGGTCGTAGGGGTTGCGTCCGGCCATCGAGCGGAGCGCTGCGACGAGGTCCTTTGCCGCTTTCTCCCAGTCGATGAAGAAGTCCTGCGCGGCAGGGTCCAGAAATGTGAAGCGTGCGCTGTTCGGTGGCTGCTCGCGGCTCTCGAACAGCGGGGCGTATAGCGCATGACCGAGCTGGTTGGCGGCGAGATAGTCACATCGCATGTTGCTTACGGTCGCAGGCGCGCTGATGCTGTCGAGGATTTGCTGCACGACCGGGCGTACGCGAGTCTGGGCGGAGCGGCGAGGACGGCGCGTCGGTACGGGGCTGGCAGCACGAGCCAGATCGAGGAGATGGGAGCGCTCGGCGCCGTCAAGGTGTAGGGCGTCGGCGAGTGCTTCCAAGACGGCGTCGGAGGCGCGCGTTGCGTTGCCGCGCTCTATGCGCTTTGTAGTACTCGACGCTCACGCCGGCCAGCGATGCGACCTCCTCGCGGCGCAGCCCAGGCACGCGGCGCTGGCCGTAACTCGGAAGGCCGGCCTGCTCGGGCGTGACCTTCGCCCGTCTGGAGGACAAGAACTGCGCGAGTTCATTTGCGGCGTCCATACGTTCACTGTACGCCGCGCCAACACTTCAAGGGTGCCTCTCAGTACCCCTGTGACAGGGCCTCTTAGTAGTGCTTTGGTAGTTCTTTAGTCGTGTGGTGGGGGTGGGAGGTGTAGGTCGGTGAGGTCGATGTTTTGGTGGTAGGTGGAGCAGCGGCCGGTCCACTCATCTGGGCCGTGCTCGAGCTCACAAGCCGCGGCTGGCGCGGCGTGAAGATGAACCCCAAGACCGTCGCCGAGATAGAGCGCCTACGCCGCGAGCTGCGCACCACACCCGCACAACCCCCGGCCGAGAGCACCCATGAGGTGATCGCCGCATAACATCCCACCCCAGCGGGGGCTACACCCAGCCAATTCCCCCGGCACCTGGGACGCGACCTCGCTGGGCTCGGGGGCGCCCTTGGGCCACTCACTTGTGGCGCTGCACCGCGACTGGCACGAGGAGATCGTCGCCCCCACCCACCCGCAGCTCGCGATGGAGTGGGGATAGATCAAGGTCGTTGAAAGCAGCCGGCGGCGGGGTTCACAACCCGCCGTCCCGAGGAGCCGTGTGTGAACAGCACAAGCACGGTTCTGTGGTAGCCGGGGCGGGCAACCGCCCCGGCTACCCGATCAGCCGCAAAGCGGCGCCCTTTACGGGACCGCGCAGCGAAGCTACCCCCGGCCAGCCCACACCCCTTAAAACGTTTCAACGTTCACGCGCCAAACCCACTCATCACGACACACAACAGCACCACCATGCCGAAACACAGCGGCGCCCAACACCGCAGCCGGTCATCAACGCCTGTTCGTTCCAGGGAACTTAGGGCTTGGTCTTAGGCTCGGATCTTCTCTGCAAATCGCTCGCGGGCTGCCTGACGAGAGACGCCGAGTGCGATTCCGATCTCGCCCCATGACCGGCCATTGGCGCGTGCGCGGGCAACCAACTCGCGAACGCGAGCCTCGCCAGTGCGTACGCTATCGACGGCCTCCGCGAGCGCTCGCAGGTCGGTTGTGTCATCCATCGGGACGCCAGACGGGTCGAACTCCTCGGCGAGCTTCGCGGCTCGCTGAATCTCCTCTTCGGTGTGCATGATCTTCGCTCCGGTCATCGGTGGGGTCGGTATTGGGGGCGCGCTCGCATTGCGTGGACAATCACAGGGTCGTCGGTGTCGATGCCGAGCACGCCGACCTCCAACAGATCGCCATCGCGGGCGGGACCAACGCGCATCGTGAAGCTGTCATCGAGTCGCCACTGAGCGATGGCGTTGCGAACGGCGTGAAGCATGTCCTCGTCAGCGATGCCGTGCTTTCGCGCTGTCTGCGCAACCCGCATCAGTGACAAGATATCCTGTCAAGTGTAGTTTGTCAAGGAATGTTGTCGGAGGGTCGGGTGTCGTCGTACCAGCCGGCACAATCCGCGGTGGACTGGGGCGTGGAACTAGTGTGCGGCTGGCGCAGGGGCCCTGCGGACGACCTCGCGACTGGGCGCGAGCACCGCGACCCCTCGAGGCGCAGGTTCCTGATGCTATCCTTACTTTTATCAAATAGTAAGGAGAGATCGTATGGATGCTGCCGCGCGGTTGACGTCGAAGGGGCAGATCACGATTCCCCGGAGTGTTCGCGATGCGTTGCAGCTGCGCGAGGGCGATGAGGTCGTCTTCCGCGTCGAGCGTCAGCGGGCCGTTCTGGCCAAGACTCCGGATTTCCTTGAGCTGGCGGGGTCTGTAGCGACACCCGTGGCGAAGCTCGGGACTCAGTGGGATGAGGTGCTGCGCCGTAGCCGGCGAGCGCGAGTGGAGAAGCGCCGCTGAGCGCGTTCCTCGATACGAATGTCCTGATCCGGCATCTCACGGGCGACCCGCCAGATATGGCCCGGCGGGCGACGGCGGCCCTGGCCGGCGAGGAGCAGCTGCTGCTGAGCGATCTCGTGCTGGCGGAGTGCGTCTATGTGCTCGAGTCCTTCTACGAAGTCGAGCGAGTCCGGGTAGCGACGCTGATGCGCTCGGCGATCGCGCTGGCGTCGGTCGAGGTGGTCGACGCATCATTGTTGCTGCGGGCGCTTGAGGTCTACGAGCTCCACAGGCTCGACTTTGCCGAGGCCTATCTGGTCGCGAGTGCCGAGTCCACGGGTGTGCGCCGCGTGCTCTCCTTCGACCGGACGATCGACCGCGTGCAGTCGGTCTCCAGGGTCGAGCCCTAGCAGCACCGACGGGATCCATCTCGGGTCCACTATGAGCCCAAAAGGATCCAACTCAGCGCCTCACGCGACAGCAGGCCAACACCCCAAACGATCTCGGGCCAGGGTGCGCGACAACCTCTGCTGCGCCCACTTCAGCGCTTCGACGATGGCGAGCGTATGGGAGCAGAGGAGGTGCAGTCCGAGCGGGAGGCTGCCATCGCTCCGTTCGACGGCGCCCGAGCCAGTTCTCGCCGAGGCACTCTCGCAGCGTCGCCAGCGCCCACCTTCCTGCACGACGGCGGGCGTCGTGCAGGCACATCCGCTCGAATCGCTCCGCGATGTCGTCCAGCCGGCTTCCAGGTCGGTCATCGGTTGTCCGGATGCTCGTTCAGGGAAGCTGCGCCGAGGCGACTCGCCCGCTGTCTTCCCAGCTCACTGCACCATCGTGAAGGCGCAGCGATTCGGAGGCGATCGTGGGACCTTCGTCGAGCAGGACCGGCGCGGTGGACACCTGGGCGCTGTAGAGCTGCAGCGTCGTTGTCTTGCAACGGGTGCCTTTCTCGGAGATCCACGCGATCGAGCCGCGCGCGGTGACGAGCAGGTCGGTTATCCGGCGGAACTGGATCACGCAGGCATCGACGAAGCCCGCGGCTTGGGGCACCGTGAGGACGACGTGCCCGTCGGCGACGTCGAGCACTTCGATGCTCGTGCTACCCGTATCGACTCCATGTGTGCTGCTCGTGTAGGCGACCATTGCGCCGGCGAGCGTGATGTGTTCGACGGCGAACTCGCGCAGGGCTCGCTGGCCGGGTCTGGCGATCGTGACGGTGCGACCTGTGCGCCGCAAGCATGCGTAGATGCCGTCGGCTGGATGCTTGGCCTTGCGTCGGTAGATGCGCACCTCGCGGTTCTGAGCGAGCACGCGGGCGCCTTGTGGGTCGCAGTTGGGGTGATGCGCAGGTGCCGCCCCAGCGCTGGCGACGGTGGCCACTATGCCCAACGCCAGGGTCGCGACGAGCACCAGGGCGCACTCAATCTGCCACTTGGGCGGTCGAGCGTGCTTTGCGGAGCTGGCGGTCATTGACTGAACATTCTGACGCGAGCCGGGTTCGCCCGCGTCTGAGACGCGCGGCCCGCGGCGGGTCGGCAAGAGCTTGGAGATCAAGCGGGCGATCTCACGGCTGTTGCACAGTGGGTGGAGGCTCGCAGCATCATCCATTTCGCGTGCGATGAGCTTGGCCGCGGGGATCTGCAGCGCCTGGTCAGCGCGGGGCGCGAGGTGCTCACGCGGGGGTTGGAGGGGACGCGCGTCTCAGCAGGTGTCGCTGGCGGCTTCGGGGCATCCGCCGCTGGGCAGTTGTCCGCCAGCGGCGCGCAGCAGCAGGGCGTGCAGCGTGGCACGCTCTTCGTCATCGAGCGCCCCCAGCACGTCGTCCTGCACGGCAGCCAGCGCGCGTTCGGCGCGCTCGAGCGTCGCTCTTCCTGCCGGGGAGAGCTCGACGATGTGGCGCCGGCGATCCTCGGGGTCGCGCTGACGCACGAGGAACTCGTCTCGCTCGAGGTCGTTGAGCAGCCCGACGAGGTTGCTCGCGTCGATGCGTAGCGCCTCGGCGAGCGCCTGCTGGGTGGCGCTGCCGTGATCGCGGAGTAGCGTCAGGGCAACCAGATGGAGGGGACGGAGCCCCAACGGTGCGAGCGCCTCCTCCGAGCCACGACGCGAGACTCGCGCGAGATGGTTGACGAGCGCGAGCGACTGGTGAGTGACGGCGTTTCGCGCGGCGGTTGCGGCCATCAGTTCATGGTAGCCGGAAAATCCTTCGTGCTGCTATAACGCTTTGTCCTGGACCAATCATCCTCCGCAAGCGAAAGGTTTCCTGATGGCCAATCTACTGCACATCGACTCCTCGATGCGCACCGAGCAGTCCCGCAGCCGTGCCCTCTCTCGCCACTTCGCCGAGGCCTGGAGATCCGCGAACGCGGGGGGCACCGTGGTGTATCGCGACCTCGCCGCTGACGCAATCCCGCATCTCGACCACGATGCGTTCAGCGCGAACTTCACACCAGCCGAGGCCCGCACGCCCTACCAGCACGAGGCACGCGCGTTGGCCGAGCGGCTTGTCGGCGAGCTTCTCGAGGCCGACGACATCGTGATCGGGATGCCGCTCTACAACTTCGGCGTGCCGAGTGCGGTGAAGGCGTGGTTCGACCGCCTCGTCGTGCGCGGGTTGACCGTTGGTGAGCAGGGAGGGCTGCTAGGCGGTCGCACGCTCACGGTCACCGCCGCACGCGGCGGGGGCTATGGCCCAGGCTCGCCACGCGAGGGTTGGGACCACCGCGAGCCGTGGCTGATCCACGCCTTCGAGCAGCTCGGCCTCACCGACGTGCGCTTCATCCATGCCGAGCTCACACTCGCCCGCGAGAGCCCGGCGATGATTCCACTGGACCTCGGTGCAGCTGAGGACGAAAGCCTCGCCGAAGCACACGCAGCAATCGACGCCCTGTTCGTCCCCGACGCGTTGCCCACGCGCTGAAGAGCACCGATCCGACCACGCTAGGCAGCCGCGGGTGTGGGGCGAATGCGACGGCCTCAGCAGGGGTCCTAGTCACGAACCCGAAAGCCGTAAAGGAGGAACGACGCAATGAGAATCAACCCGGCATTGGTCGGAGCATGATCGCCGGGGAGAACAGCTGCTGCTCGGCGCGGTCAACGGAATGCACCATCACGCCAGCATAGACCCATGAAACGGGTGCTTTTCGCCTGTGCGGCAATTCCATGAGATCTCTCATCATGCGGTTACCGTCCGGCCGCTGACACACGTTCCACTTTGAGTTCCGCTGCGCAGCGCTGAGGCTGGCGCGTTGGCTATGAAAGCGAGAGTTGGACATGCGGCTGCGGCCCGCTCAGCGTGTTCGACCAACTCGGGTGCGGGCGTGCGTGCCGGGCACGGCCCGCACTGGGCGTGCTCGGCGAACTCCCGGCGAAGACGTCTAGTGCAGTGGCTCGCAAGCTCGCGCACTTATTGGTCGAGCGCAGCCGCGGGACGCGGGGAGTAAAGTCCGCCGGGTGCGCAAGGCCATCTACTCGCTAATGGCAGGCGCACTTTGGATAGGAGGTTGCGGATCCGGCCACTCGACTGCTCCAGCGCTGCAGCCGAAGACAGTCAGCTCCAAACCGGCCTCGTTCGTGTCGCTCGTCGGACGCCCCCAGGGAGCGGTGCTGCATCTCTCGCGTGGCCGCTCAACGGCGCGCTTCGTGATCACAGCGGTGCCGCACGATATATGGGACGTGCGGATTAGTGCCCCGGCGAGCGCCGACTTCGAAGTAGACGCGCGGAAGCAGGACGGAGAATGGCTGTACCTTCTCGAAACGACGCACCAGCGAGAAGCGTGTGCCATCACAGGCACGCGCCTGTGATGCTTCCAGCGGTTCGCCATCGGGGCGAATCAGACACCCGGCCGTTGGACGGTCATCGCAAAGAAACGCACCGGCCCCGCTACGACGATGCGCATTCGGATCACGTTCCACCGCCCTGGATCTGAATAGAGAGCCCTGGCCAGGCGCCGGGCGTACCGATCGGTGGTTTCCTCGCGCTAAGCGACGGGCTTTCCTTAATGCGCGCCAGCGCCCGACCGCGGATACAGCCCGGGTTCGCCAGGACTGCCAGCCTCGCTGACAGGGGCGGCCTGAAGCCGCCCCTCCCACACCGCTTTTGCGCCGAGATCGCCAGTCCTGAAGGTCATGTAGCCGGCGCCGATCGACAGTAACACGAGCACGACGCGCAGCGCCGTGAACACCGACCTGGGGGACAGCAGACCGTCGACGATGGCGAGACCGGTCGGCATGCCGCCGGAGATCCGCTGCGCGGCGAAGGTGACGATCAGCGTCGCTGTGAAAATGACGTAGAGGAAGGCGAGGATGTGCGCGGCATGCGAATGTTCGGAGATCAGCTTGGCGGCTTGGCCTTGCAGGTGCAGTGTGGCGCGCAGCGCGGCGCCGGCCTGCATTGTGAGGAAGATCGAGCTCATCGCAACGATCGACACCGCCGCCAGTGCGATCCCGTAACGCGAGAGCCACTCCGGCTTGAACATGAAGACGACCGCGGCCACGACCGTGGTCGGGATCAGGACCACCGGCACATGGACGAACAGCGGATGCGCGGGCAGGCCACTGTAGATCGTCGTGATGCGGATCGGCACCGTGAGAAAGCCGAAGAACGCGAGGAGCGTCAGGACGAACTCGGCGCGCCGCCAATCGACTCCATCCCGGCCCTCGGCCGCAATGCTCTCGCTACTCATTCGGCCGCGGAGCCTATGAGCGGGAGGTAAGCCATATCTAAATATCGAACCGGAGGGCACGGCCAACCCCGGGCGTAGCCGGGAAGACATCGCAGCATGGGCGTCGTCTTTCCGGTGTTGCGCGCTACCAACGCTGCGAATATCGCCGCACCAGCAAGTCCTGCGGCACGTAGCCAGCAGCGCGCTCGATAGCCTGCGAGTGGGCGATCCAGCGACCGGCGGCTGACTCGGCATGTCCTCACATACCCGCGCGCCGTTAGAGAACTCTCATGAAACCTCTCGCCTATGTGTGTAGAAAAAGCAACGTTGCTCACTACCACGGCTGATCCGACGACGATCCACCGGTTCGAGTTTGTCCTCGGCGGGGTGCTCGCGGACGTCTGTGTCGCAAGCGGAGCGGCCTACATCGTGCTGCCATAGGCCATGCAAGCTCCTTCCGAGCCTTGCGTTAGGCATCCCAGCTCATGCCGAAGCGTGCTGATCCTTTCTGCCGGCGTCGGTCGTGGTCACCAAAGCGCCGCGGAGGGTCTACGCGACGAGCTGCTTCGCATGGCCCCCGATGTGCGGGTGACCGTGCGCAATGGGCTCGGGGCGGCGCGCGGTCCGGTGCGGGTCTTCCTCGAGAGCTTCACGCGCTGGCAGCTCACACACTGCCCAGCTGCTTATTCGTTCTCGTATTTCGTCGGCGTGCGCTGGAAGCTGGGGCGTCAGGCCGCGCTGAGAGTGCTCTACTGCGCCAGCCGCTCCCGCCTGGGCGCGCTGATCGACGCCGAACGTCCCGACGTGGTCGTCTCAACGTATCCCGGTATCACCGCGCCGTTGGGTGTCATGCGCCAGCGCGGCCGGCTGCACGTCCCTGTGTGCGCGCTCGTCACCGATCTCGCCAGCCTGTATTTCTGGGCACACCCCGGCGCCGATCTGCACTTGGCCAGCTACCCGGAGTCCCTTGCGGAGATCGCGGCGATCACCGGCGGAGTGCCCGCCACAGCAGCCAGACCTCCACTGGGCCTCGCCCATTGGGCCCGGCGAGAACGGTGTGCCGCGCGCCGCGCGCTGGGCTTGGATTCCGAGCTCCCGCTCGTCCTTGTCTCCGGTGGCGGCTGGGGCGTCGGCGACCTGCGCGGAGCGATCGAAGGAGCACTGAGAATCGAGCGCTCGGAGGTGATCGTGGTTTGCGGGGAGAACGAGCCCGCGACTCGGCGGCTGAGCAGCCATTACGCGTCGCACTCCCGGGTTCGCGTGCTGGGTTACACGCACGCAATGGCCGACCTGCTTGGCGCGGCCAACGTCCTCGTGCACTCCACGGGCGGCTTGACCTGCCTGGAGGCTGCCGCCCAGGGCTGTCCGGTGATCGCATATGGCTTCGCGCATGGCCATGTACGCCACAACATGAAGGCGATGGTGCGCCACGGGCTGATCGGACACGCCAAGGACTCTTGTGAGCTCACCCAGGAGCTGCGTCAGGTGCTCGACCGCACCCAGACGCCCGCTCCCTACGCCCACGACCGGGCGAGCGCGAGCGCCGCGATCCTCGACCTGATCGGCCACACCGCCGCGTTGCCCGCGATGACGCCTGCTCGAGTGGGTGCGCACGCATGAAAACCGCGACGGTCGGGGTCGCGATTGCGAACAGCCGTCCAGCTTGATTGCGGCCTGAGCTGGGTTGAGCCTTCGAGCTCCCGAGATGAGCATCCCGGAGAACGACCCGGCCCGGCGCCGCCCCCGAGGCCGCAGCCCCACCGCAACTGAGTGGATTCTCATGAATTGGAAAGCAACCTGCCCCGGTCTCGTGGTGTCATAGACGACGATGAGCGCGCGTCGGATAACGCGCAGGTCGCTGCTGGTCGCCTCCGCCGGCGCGATGGGCAGTGGGTTGCTGCGCCCGCGCGGGCACGTGGGTAGCGCCTCGCGACTGGCGTTGGCAGCGGGCCTGCCGCTGGCCACGCCGACCTTGGCGGCTGGACCGGGGCAGCCGCCGATCATCGCCCGCCGGGTGTGGGCTCAGGGAATGGCGCCGTCCAAGGTGGCACCCGAATACGGAGCGGTACGGATGGCCTTCGTTCATCACACCGAGAACCCCATCGGCTACGCAGCCAGTGAAGTGCCGGCGATGCTGCGGGCGATCTACGTTTTTCACCGCTACGTCAACGGATGGGACGACATCGGCTACAACTTCGTCGTCGACCTGTACGGGCGGATCTTCGAAGCGCGCGCCGAGGCATCGACGAGCCGGTGCTCGGAGCGCAGGCGGGCGGCTACAACCTCGTCTCTACAGGTATCGCCGTGCTGGGCACGTTCACGGCAGTGCCCATCTCGAGAACGGCCCGCCGTGCACTGGAAGCGCTGCTTGGGTGGAAGCTCTCCCTGCATGGAGTTCCGGCGCAGGGCAGCGTGACCGTGAGAGTGAACCCGGCCGGAGCCTCCTACAGTCGCTTCCCAGTAAACGCCCGCGTGCCGCTGCCGCGAATCGCCGGTCACCGCGACGGCGACGCCACCGAATGCCCCGGCAATGTACTCTACGGCGAGCTGCCCGCGATCCGCGCCGGCGTGCGACGACTGGCGCCAAATCCAACGAGGGCGACACTCAGGCTCGCTGCGCCACCCGTCGCGCCCGTCCTGATTCAGGTGCCGACCGTGAGCCGCAGGGGAGAAGTCGTGAGCGAGCGCACACTCGCCGAAACTACAACCGACTCGACCGGGAAGTGGGAACTAAACGCGACACCGGGCAGCCCTGTCGGCGGCCGGATGTGGCTGCGGGCTCTCTGCCCCGGGGGCACCGGATTCGGCGCGGGTATCTCAGACCCGCTGCACATCCAAGCAAGCGTCGCGCTCACCGCACCCGACGCGAGCACACCCGCCCAACCGACAGCCTCAGCTCCAGCTGCGTGAGCCGAGGATCGGCCGCCGAGGCCTCCCCGAACCGCGAGCACCGCGATATCGTACAGCGGCGTACGTCAGTGAGACGAGTGACGCGCCGGCGGCGAGCCATACCGCGGCGATGGCCTCGATCGCGTCTGTGCCCAGGTACACGCCATGGGGTGGCGAGATCACCCAGCTCGCCAGCACGAGCATGACGAACCATCGCCGTCGCGCTCGAAGTACCAGGAGAATCGCGGAGAGCAGGATCAGGTAATGACTCCAAAGCACCGGAGTCAGGATGAGTGCAGCGACGATTCCGGCGCAAAAGGAGACGCGCTCGTCGTGAGTGCGGCGAAAGCGGACGTGGGCCGTCACGAGCAGGGCCAGGGCGATCGCGACGGCCGCTGCGTCCGCCGCTCCCGATCCAAGGTGGGCGTTCATGAGTGCGCCGATGAGACCAAACCCGGATGTCGCTCGTGGACGCCGAGCTGTGAAAGCAATTGGAGATACGGGGCCGGACCGATCGGACCGAGCGCGAATGACAGTGCGAGCAGTGCCAGAGTCGATGCGCGTGCATACGCGAACGCCCTATATCTGCGCGCCAGCAGCAGCCACACGAGCAACGGCGCAAGGAAGAGCTTGCAAGCGATAACGGGCGCCGCCAGCAGGGCAAGGGGGATGGGGCGCTCGCGCAGGCGCCACAGGAACACGACGCCGACGAACAGGAGCGGGCTGAGAGCTCCCAACTGCAGCCCGGTGATCGTAAATGCCGTGCACAGGGTCAGAATCGCGGGCCAGGGATCGCCCCTGGCGCCGACGAAGCACGCCACCAGCACGGCGCACACACAAACGCAGAAGAAGAGCATCGTGCTCAAGCCCGCTGACATCGCCGCCAGCGCCATGAACGGCCACGCAGCGAAGTATGGGTACACGAACGAAGAGCCGGAATAGACGGCCGGTGACCCAGGACTTGGGTAGACCTGCTGACCATGAACCGCCGCGTAACCGGCGCGCAAAAAGACGTCGAAGTCATAACTGCGAGTGAGCGGCAGGAATACGGCGGCGATCGCAACGGCGATCGCCGCTACCGCGAGCAGCGGCACTGCTACGCGCTGGACGCTGACGAGGCGGGCTCCACGCCGGCGAACCCGGGATAGGTCGGTCCCCGAGCTGTTCGCCTGGCCGGAGGCCAGCGTGCCGGCCGCGCCAAGCATGTCCGTACTACACACGAATCCCGTATGAGGCGTCGCAGTTGTTCGTGAGAGTTTTCTCAGCGAGCGCGGGGATCAGGCACAGCGGTGCCGGGGATCGTGCGCCCGGGCCACCGGCAGGCGAAGATCGTGCCTAGCGTGAGTAAACCGCGAAGAAGTCTCGGTCGTCGGGTTCGAGGTAGCGCGTGTCCGAGCGTTCCATCGCTGGCAGCAGGTTCTTCGGGTCTTCGGCGCCGGGAGCGCCGTAGGTGATGAAACTCACCCAGTAGGAGTTGATGTCGAGCTCCATCGCGCGGACCGCTCCGGCCTGGATCAGGGCTTTGGCGATGCTGCTGACGGTCTGGTCTTCGCCGGCCGCGTAGATCAGGTTGCCGTGGCGGTCCACGCCGATGGCCGAGCGCCACACGAGGATCGCGTTGCCGACCGTCGCGCCCCATTCGGCGTCGTTGGCGAGGTTGGGGTTGGCTTTCCCTTCATCGACGATCAGCGGCAGGTTCTGGCGGGCGAAGGACACCGAGGGCGGGGCGGTAGACCCATAGCTCCAGTCGATCACGCTCACGCTTCCGTCGGTGTATCCGACGAGCGTCCCCTGCCCGTTGTGCATCGTCGCGTAAGTATGCCCGTGCAGGACGAAGCCGCCGTTGTCGTCGATGAGCTTGAAGCCGCTGTTGAAGGTCGCTAGCAGCTTCGGGCGGTTTGCCTGGGGGACGTCCATCGAGCCTCGGGGGATCGCCACGGAGGGCTCCAGGCGGCCTGGGTTCAGGGTGAGATGCGTGCGTTTGGTGTCGATCCACGCCAATCCGGCTACCACGCGGGGGTATTCCAGCTGATCACGAAGCGTGGTCAGTAGCACCGGTGGGTCGGCCGCAAGGCCCGGGCGGGTTGCGTGCCAGACGCCCTCGCCGGGCAATGTGGGGTGCGGCAGGGCTCGCACACGCGACGGCCGGTATGTGGCGCTCGCCGGCGATCTCCTGGTGCCAGCTGTGAGCGCCTGGCGAGAGCCTGTGCCGTAGCCGACCGCCGGAAGCGCACGCAGCGTCGGCCCGCCCTTTTCGGGGGCGGTCAGCGAGTAGTAGATCGACTCGACCCGCGCGACGAGCCCGGCGGCTCCGTGTTCGCGCAGCCACTCAACCGAGCGGATGCCGAGGCTCGAGTTGGACGGTTCGGTCATCGTGTGCACGTAGGAGAACGCGGCGGGGACGAGCGCGATGAGCGCCGCGGTGAGCGCGATCCGACGGATCCGGCGTAGACCTTCCCCTCCAGAGCGCTCCGGGTGAGGACTCATCTCCGGTGCGGGGCGGCGGCGTGTGGCGGTGGCGCTCTCCACTCCCAGACTGTAAGCCAGGTGTCCAGGCGAACGCTGATCCTCCCCCGCAAATGAGAGGACTCTCACGCTAAGAGAAATCTCACCTTCCGAGGGTGAAATCGAACCGTAAATGCAGTAGTCATGTGGAATTGCATGGGGGGAGCCTGGGATGCCCCGACCTCGACCGTGCTCCCTGATCGGAAATTTAACATCAATTCACTTCAAGCGATAGCAGGCGTAGAGGAGACGGCCGAGGCTCCATTTCGGCCAAGCGAGCTGGATGCCCATCAACCGGCGCCGATCGAGCTGCGGGCCGCGGCTGGGCCCAGGGCCCGGCTGCTGCTGCGGGCGTGCCGTCCTCCCCAGTGGAGCAAGAACCTGCTGGTGCTCGCGGCGCCGTGTGCCGCGGGCGTGATCGTCCGGCCGCAGGTGGCGGCGCAGGTCGCGGGGGCGTTCCTCGTGCTGTGCCTGCTCTCGAGCGCGACCTATCTGGTCAACGATGTGCGCGACCGCGAGCAGGATCGCCGGCACCCACTCAAGCGCTCGCGGCCGGTGGCCGCCGGCGAATTGTCACCCCGCGCGGCGCTCGTGCTTGCCGCCGTGTTGGCGCTCGTAGGTGTCGCTGGGGCGAGCGCGATCACCCCCGGCCTGGGCGCGGTCGCCTGTGGTTATCTCGCTTTGACGGCGAGCTATTCGCTGCGGTTGCGGCGCGTGGTTCTGGCCGACATCTTGGTGATCGCCGCCGGCTTCGTGCTGCGCGCCATCGCCGGGGGGGTCGCGACCGACATCTACCTGTCGCGCTGGTTTGTCATCGTGACGGCATGCTGCGCCGTCTATCTGGTCGCTGCGAAGCGGTATGCCGAGCTTCGCGAGCACGCGGGGTCCGGGCCTGCGCGGCCGACCTTGCGGCGCTACTCGCCCGGCGCTCTGCGTCTGCTGCTCGGGGCGTCAGCCACCGTCGTCGTCGTCGCCTACACCGGGTGGGCATTCACGCGGCCGTCCCATGTCGCGTGGTATGCGCTGTCGATAGCTCCGTTATTGGGGTGGTTGGGTCGCTACGCGATCCTGATCGGGACCGGCGCCGGCCAGGCACCGGAGGAGTTGATCCTGCGCGATCGAATGCTGCTGGCGCTCGGGGCCGCTTGGGGCGTCCTGTTCCTTGGTGGTGTCTATGTCGGCAGCTGAGCTGACGGCGCGCCCGCAGCAGGTGGGCGTCGAGCGCTCGCTGTGCGGATGGGGAAGGACAACTCAAAGCCGCTGCCGCGTTCTGCGGCCGCGCGGCGTCGAGGACGTCCTGCAGGCGCTTGCATCGCACGCGCCGCGGGCCGGCGTGATCGCTCGCGGCGCCGGGCGCAGCTATGGAGATGCGGCTCAGAACGGTGGTGGTGAGGTGCTCGACATGACCGGCCTGGACCGGATCGTCTCGATCGATAGCGAGCGCGAGCTCATCACCGCCCAGGCCGGCGCGACGGTGGCCCAGCTGATGAGCGCTCTGGGCGCCCACGGGCTGACGCTGCCGGTGATCCCCGGGACGCGGCACGTGACGCTCGCGGGCGCGATCGCGAGTGACATCCACGGCAAGAACCACCATCGCGACGGCGGCCTGTCTCGGCATGTGGTGTCGATCTCGCTCTGCACGCCCGCCGGCGGTCTGACGGAGGTCTCGCCCGAGAGCGACCCCGAGCTGTTCTACGCGACACTCGGAGGGATGGGCCTCACCGGTGTCGTCGTCCAGGCCACGCTCCACGCCGAGTCGCTCGCGACTCCTTGGGTGGCCGTCGACATCGACCGCACCGATGGCCTGGTGCAGACCCTCGAGTTGATGAGCGGCACAGAGCACCACCGCTACTCGGTGGCGTGGCTCGATCTGCTCGCGGACGGATCGAAGATGGGACGTGCGATCGTCAGCCGCGCCGAGCCGCTGGGGAGCGACACGGACGCCCGGTCTGCCCGGGGACCGCGGGCGGCAAGCACATATCCGGCGGCGCTCTCAAGGCGACCTGCATTCGAGGTTCCCCGCGGCTTCCCCGCGGTCCTGCTGCGCCCGGCGAGTATGCGCACGTTCAACGCGCTTCGCTGGCGCGCCACACCGCGTCGCGAGCGCGAGCACCCGCTGGCGATGGCGCCGTACTTCTTCCCCCTCGACGCGCTCGGGGAGTGGAACCGCCTGTATGGGCCGGCCGGACTGATCCAGTACCAGTTCGTGATCCCCAGCGGCCAGGAGGCCGCGCTGGAACGCTGCTTCGAGCTCATCCGCACACGGCGGCTGCCGGTGTATCTCGCCGTTTTCAAGCGCTTCGGCCCCGCCTTCGGCGGCCCGCTCTCGTTCCCGCTGGAGGGCTGGACGCTCGCGGCCGACCTCCCGGCAGCAGCGCCCGGGCTGCGGGCAGCGCTGGACGAGCTCGACGAGGTGGTCGCCGGATGCGGCGGCCGCGTCTATCTGACCAAGGACGCCCGGCTGCGACGCGAGACGCTGAGCGCGATGTACCCCGAGCTCGACCGCTTCGCCGCCCAGCGCGCCCGCGTGGACCCGGACGGGGTGTTGCGCTCAGATCTCGCACGGCGCCTGGGACTGTGCGAGGCCGCCCGGTGAGCGGCGCCGGGGCAGGCTCGGCGGGCAGGCGTGTCGTGGTGCTGGGAGGCACCTCGGAGATCGCGCTGGCGATCGTGGGAGAGCTGCAGGGCCGCGCGCCGCGCGACGTCGCGCTGGTAGGCCGCGACCCCGACGCCCTAGCCCGAGCGGCCGAGGATCTCACCGCCGCTGGCTGCCCGCGGTCCGTGACCTTCGAGCTCGACGCCTTGGACGTCGACCGTCACGAGCAGGTCATCGGCGAGGCCACCACCGCGCTGGGCGGCGCCGACATCGTCATTCTCGCGGTGGGCGTCCTCGGCGAGCGGGGTGGCCTGCCCGCGGACATCTCTGGTGCGCTTGAGGTGCTCCAGGTCAACCTCGTGGGAGCTGGCTCGCTGCTGATCCACAGCGCCCGTCGCCTGCGCGCGCAGGGTGCAGGGACACTCGTCGTGCTCTCCTCTGTGGCGGCCGAGCGGCCGCGGCGTGCGACTGCCGTCTACGGAGCATCCAAGGCCGGCTTGGACGCGCTTGCGCAGGGTCTCGGCGACGCGCTGCACGACGACGGCGTGCGGGTCTTGGTGGTGCGCCCCGGCTTCGTGCACACCCGCATGACGCGAGGTCTCGAGTCCGCGCCGCTGTCCACTACACCGCAGGCGCTCGCGCGCGTCGTCGTGGACGGCCTGGACCACGGCGTCCACACCGTGTGGGCGCCGCCCGCTCTACGTTGGCTGATGATCGCCGTGCGGATGCTCCCCCGTCCACTCTTCCGCCGCCTGAGACAGTGAGTGCCAACCAGCCACCGAAGAACATGTCCCACCTGTACTCTCGTCGCCGCCAGGCGCGCAAGCGCCGTTACCGCTTTCGGGTGGACCTCGGTCTCGGGCTGCTAGTCGCGGTGGTGGCGCTGCTGCTCGCGCAGGACGTGGCCGTCGTCGCTGTCGTGGCGCTGCTGGTGCTTGCCATCTGCAGCGTCTCGATCCTGTTCGGGCGGTGGCGGTCACGTCGACGGTGACTCGATGAGATTTTACTCATTGCTGTCACACCCGTTCACTGCCATCTAGGATTCATAGCGTGACATTTAGTTCACGTTCACCTGCCGCGCTTGCTGTGATCGCGACGACGTTGGCGTCTGCTACGGTCGCGCTGGCTACCAGCTCGTTCGCGCGCCCGGCGACCAGGTCCGAGAGAGCGGCGATCATGGCTGCCTTCACCGCCAATGACGGCAGCTCGTCGGAGGTCCATAGTGTGTACGTCTCGCGGTCAAACTCCAGTCTCGCCGTTGTGTGCGTACGCACATCGGAAGCCGGCTCGCGGGCGTTCGTCTTTCACCACGCAGGGCGCTCGTGGCGCTATGTGACGAGCGGTTCACCCGGCAGTGCCGGCAGCTCCGCCGATCGGCGCCTGGAGCAGGTCTGCGGTTGAGGCTCGGGGGCGACCCGTAGGCCGCGTTGCCCGGCGCGTGCTAGCCGGCGAGGACCGTGAAGAAGTCGCGGTTGTAAGGCGCGAACAACTGACCGGGGATCCCATACTGGCCCGGCACGACGGGAACAGCGCTCGGCCCACCCGGCCGATGTACGTAGAGGTATCCCGCGACCCACTCCGGGTTGATGTCGAGCTCCACGGCGCGCACGACACCCGCGTCGACCAGTGTGTGGGCGGTCGCGCCTGGGGTGAGACTCTCGCCGGCTGCCCACACGAGCTGGCCGGCACCAGTGATCCCCAGCGCCGAGCGGGCAACGTCGGGACCGCCGCCCAGCGTTGCTCCCCAGCAGCTCTGGATGCAGTTTTCGGCAGTGGACGCGGCGGCACTGCGATCTACCAGAAGGTGCAGGTTCTGCAGCACCGAGGCAACCGCGAGCCCGCGAGCTGGGACGCCCTCATGCCATGCGCCGATTTCGGTCGTGCCGTTCTGGTAGGTCACGATCGAGCCCAGTCCCGCCGCGAGCGGGACCGCGGCGCGACCGTCCGCCATGAATCCGACGGAGCCATAGCTCAGCTTGAAACCGCCGTTGAAGGCGGCCAGCACGCGGTGAATCTCGCCCGCGCCGATGCGATCCCCATACGCCCAGCCCTGACCTTCGGGTTCGCCCGACCCCGCGTGTAGAGCGAGATGCGCCAGCCGCTGTTCAAAGCGCAGCAGCGTCACACCGGATCGCTGGGCGATCCAAGCGGCCGGCTGCCCTCCGATTGTCGCGACTGGCTTCCATGTCGGTCCCGGCTGGCCAGGTCCGGTGACAGCCGGAGCGCTCGACACGCGCCTGACCAGCGTGACCGTTGATGCTCGGCCCTCATGGCCGCCGACAGACACCCGACCGTCATCCTTCGTCTGGGCCGCATTCGACTGGCTTCCACAGCCAACGACCGTGGCCGCAAGCAGCAGCATCGCGACGATCCTCACCGGCGGTGGCGTCATCCTCGAGTGCATCCGGTCACGGCTTGTGCACCCTTGGCTCAGCACGAACTTGACTTGGTTGCAAAACGCGATCGCTAGTGCGACTGCCGTTTGCCATCCCGTCAATCTCGCGGGCGCCCATAAGCGCCACCTAATGTGGTGGTGAGAACGCTCTCACTCCCCTACGCAGCGGGTGATAAAAATGAGAATCCGCCCATAGGACTTCGGGAACGATGCCTTGATGGAGGCGCGTCCCGCCGCGGGACGAATAGACATTACGTATTGGCGCGCGCATTGCGAAATGACCACTCCCTCGACCGCGGGAGCGTCACTCGCTACGAGGCCCGGATCGCTGCCTACGAGAGGCGCAGCGGAACTCCCGCGAGGCGTACGGCCACGCCCAGGGTAGCGTCGCATCGTCGCCGCTCTGTTCGCAGACGCCGACGACCGCGCCGGCTGCGGTTTGTCGTGCGCCGGATCGTCGCGCTTGCTGTTCTGGTCCTCGTGGGCAGCAAGCTCGTCTCCTACACCAGCGCGATGCTCGCTCCGTCGAACGTCGGTTTCGGTGTGCGCTCGATCGAGTGGTTGCGAGACAACGGCGGCGCGTGGCTCGTCAACGACGTCGAGCGGGTCTACTACTCCGTCAATGCACCCGCAACGGGAGGGCCAGCACTGAAGGCGCTACCCAAGGTCGGCCTCCAGACCGCCGGCGCGGAATCGCTCTACGCGCCGCCGCCGATCACACCGGTCATCAACCCGCCGCTGCCCGGCGAGGGCGAGTGGCGACGCACAGGGCCACTGGTCGATGGCGCCCCACCCGTACTCATAACGACGTTCCGCCCGGATTCCAATTATCCCCAGATGGTCGCAGGGGTCGCGTGGCTGGATCGCGCACGCATCTCGCTGCAGCTCTACCCGGGCCGCTACGAGCCGCCGGCCGGATCCTACCGTGGGCCGATGGAGGTTCCCCCACAGTTGCGCGCGCAGCTGCTCGCGACCTTCAACAGCGGCTTCAAGCTCGAGGACGACGGTGGAGGGTTCGCGGCGCTCGGGCGTGTCTACGCACCATTGCACGATGGGCAGGCCACCCTCGTCGGCTTCCGTGACGGCAGCGTCGACGTGCGTGAATGGACAGGCGGACCGGACCCCGGACCGTCGGTGCTGTTCGCACGTCAGAACCTGCCGCTGATTGTGGAGAACGGTAGGCTCAACCCGAATATCGGCGAAGGATCGCAGTGGGGCGCCACCCTGGGCAACGCGGTCCGGGTCTGGCGCTCCGGGGTCGGCGTGGACGCACGCGGAGACCTCCTTTACGCGGCCGCCAATGACCAGACCGCGGAAAGTCTCGCCGTGATTCTTCAGCGCGCCGGGGCCGTACGGGCGATGGAGCTCGACATCAACTCCGAATGGGTCACCTTCAACTTCTACGGAGGCCCGGATGCGAGCGATCCGGCGAAGCTGCTGCCCGAAATGACCCGGGAAGCGACCCGCTACCTCGAACCCGACGACCGCGATTTTCTCGCCGTCTTCAGCCGAGGCAGCCAAAGCGAAAACCCATGAGCGAAGAGCAGCACAATCCCCGCCGGCACACCCAGCCCGGCGGCGTTGAACCCGCGAGTATGGGTCATACTGGACAGGTGGGCGACCGGGTCCAGCGTTTCACCATGTCCGAGCGAGCCGTCCATTGGCTCACGGCGCTCGCATTCTTCAGCCTCCTCATCAGCGGCCTCGTCGTCGGGCGCCACGGGAACTTCCACGACGTGATGTACGCCTGGCATCTCACGTCGGCCGGTGTGCTCGTGGGTGGCGTCGCGCTCATCCTCCCGACAGGGAACCGGCAGGCGCTCAGCCGCACCAGGCGCGAACTGGGCAATCTGCATATGGAGGACCGCGAGTGGCTGCGCGCGATACCCGCGCGCCTGCTCGAGGGCGCGCCCGAACCACCGGCCGCGCGCTTCAACGCCGGCCAGAAGGTTAACTTCGTCCTCGTCTGCATCTTGCTCGCAGCCCTCTACGTCACTGGGGTCGACACGATCGTGGCCGGCACTCATCACAACCTGATCTTCGGGGGCCACAAGCTCGCGACGATCGCCCTCTGCGTCTTGATGGCGGGCCATCTCTATATGGCGCTCGTCAACCGCGCGACACGCCCCGCGCTGCGCGGGATGCTGACCGGTGAGGTCGATCGCGAATGGGCACGCAAGCATTACCAGCGCTGGGAGCCCTAGCCGGCCGCGCGGGCCGGGCACGGTAGGACACCGGTGCGAGTCCTACGCAGGCCAAGCCGGGCCGCGTCACCCGTCGTTACCGTGAGACCTTGTGGCGCCCACACCTCAACGCCCGCCCGATCTCGTTAGTGGACGAGCCACCCGTCCAACGGCCACGGAGCGCAAGCGGGCCAGACGCAGGCGGGCCGTCCGCCGCCGGCGATGGTTGGCGCTTGGGCTTCGGGTGCCCAACTTCAGGCGCCGAGGCTGGCGGTGGCTGTCGTGTCGGGGTCTGGGTGTCTGTCGTTGTGCGGCATGAGGATCTCGGCTGCCTCGGCTGGTGTTAGGTCGGTGTAGAGGACTCTCACGATGATGATTGCGCAGGTGCCGCCGAGGAGCTGCGCGAGGATGTATCCGGGTGCGGATGCGGGTGCGATGCCGGTGAAGGTGTTGGAGAATATGCGCGCGATGGTGATCGCGGGGTTGGCGAAGCTGGCGGAGCTCGTGAAGAAGTAGGCGGCGCCGATGTACGCGCCGACGGCCGCGGGGATGGTGTTGGCGCGTTTGGTGCGCGCGAGGGAGAAGATCACGAGCAGCAGGCCGGCGGTGGCGATTGCCTCGGAGAAGAGGTGTGCGGGTGAGGCGCGGTGGTGGGTGGAGATGCTGATCGCGGCGAGTGAGAACATGCCGTTCGCGGCGATCGCGCCGAGCACGCAGCCGGCGATCTGCGCGGGGATGTAGAGGAGCGCGTCGCGCCAGCCGATGCCGCCGAAGCTCGCGTCGGCGAGCGAGACGACCGGGTTGAAGTGTCCGCCGGAGATGGGGCCGAACATGAGGATGATCGTGAACAGGCCGGCCGCGGTGGCGGCGGCGTTCTCGAATAGCTGTAGGCCGACGTCGCTGGGGGAGAGCGTCTGCGCGGCGATGCCCGAGCCGATCACGAGCGCGGCGAGGAACGCCGAGCCCAGCAGCTCGGCGAGCAGGCGGCGCGCGAGCGGCGGCTCGCCGGTCATGCCGCTACCAGGAGCTTCTCGGCGAGCTCGCCGGGCAATCCGGCCTCGCGGATCTCGGCGGCGACCGCGTCGGCGTCGTACTCCACGCGCTCGATCGTGACGTTCACGCTGCCGCCGGTAGCCGCCGTGAGTACAGCAAACGCGCCGCGCGGGTCTGAGTCCTTGGGCTTGCCGACCGAGCCGCAGTTGACGAACAGCACCTCGCCGTACTCGTGCACCCACGGCTTGTGGGTGTGACCGAAGACGAGCACGGAGCCGCTCTCGGCCGCGGCGAGGCGCTCGTAGAGGCGGGCGGGCTTGTCCTCGAACAGGTACTCGTTGACCTTCCGCGGCGAGCCGTGGACGAGGCGCACGTCGACGCCGCCGAGGGGGAAGCGCAGGTCGAACGGCAGGCCGCGCATGAAGTCCTTGGACTCCTGGCTTGTGTGCGCGAGCGTCCAGTCCACCGAGCGCTGCCCGAGCTCGCGGTCGTGCGGGGTGACATACGCGCAGCCGCAGTCCTCGAGGTCGCGTGCGATCGCGTAGTCGTAGTTGCCGTAGATCGTCGGGATCTCGCGTTTGGCGATCAGCGCGCAGACCTCGTTGGGGTGCGGCCCGTAGCCGACGAGGTCTCCGCCGCAGAACACGCGCTCGATGCCGAGCTCCTCGATCCGCGCGAGCGCAGCCTTTAGCGCGGGGAGGTTGCCGTGGATGTCGGTGACGACGGCAACCGTGTCCAGGTCGCCGCTCACGGCCGCTCCGGAGCGGAGAGGACGTCGCAGGTGTCGCGGACGGGCTGCTGGCCTGGCTGCTCGGTGGTCTCCTCGCTAAGAGTCACAGCCGCGATCGTATTACATCGACAAAAGCAAGTGTTATTGATATAAGTAGATCGATGCCTGTCGATTTGGAGCTGGCCCCCAAGCAGAAGCGAGCGGCCGGCGAGCGCTGCTGCGAGCCGGTCGTCTACCCCGACGTAGCGCGCGATCACGCCCTGCGCATGGCGGAAGTCGCCAAGGCGCTCGGCGACCCGATCCGCCTGCAGCTCGTGGACGTGCTGCGCAAGCACGCCGGGAAGGTCTGCGTCTGCGAGCTGGTGCCGCTGTTCGAGATCGCTCAGCCCACGCTCTCCCACCACCTCAAGAAGCTCCGCGACGCCGGGATCGTGGACTCCGAGCGCCAGGGCCTATGGGCCTACTACTACGTCATCCCCGACGCACTCAAGGAGCTATCGATATGGCTGAGCTGACCGCAACCACCGCCGATCCCTGCTGTCCCCCAGAGCAGCAGGCGACATGCTGCGAGCCCAGCGCGAAGGCCGACTGCTGCGGCCACGGCGAGGGCTGCAGCTGCGACCTCTCCGCGACCGCGACGCGAGCGGATGACGTGCGCGAGCAGGTACGCGAGCGCTATGCCGCTGCCGCTACGCGGGTCACGAGTACCGACCCCGGCGCCGGCTGCTGCGCGCCGAGCGAGACCTTCGACGGCGGCAGCGAGGTCTTCGGCGCCGCGCTCTACGCGCTCGGCGACCGCGAGCAGCTACCCGACACCGCCAAGCTCGCCTCCCTCGGCTGTGGCAACCCGACCGCCGTCGCCGAGCTGCGCGAGGGTGAGACGGTCCTCGACCTCGGCTCAGGCGGCGGCATCGACGTTCTGCTCTCCGCCAAGCGCGTCGGCCCCGCCGGCAAAGCGCACGGCCTGGACATGACCGGGGAGATGCTCGCCCTCGCCCGCGAGAACGCCCGCAAGGCCGGTGTCGAGAACGTCGAATTCCACAAGGGCTACATCGAGGAGATACCGCTCCCCGAGGCGAGCGTCGACGTCGTGATCTCCAACTGCGTCATCAACCTCTCCGCCGACAAGGCCAAGGTGCTGCGCGAGGTCGCGCGCGTCCTGCGGCCCGGCGGGCGCTTCGCGGTCTCCGACGTGATCGCCGACGAGGACATGGACGACGCGACCCGCGCCGACATGCAGGCATACACCGGCTGCATCGCCGGTGCATTCACCAACGCGCAGTTCACCGCGGCGCTGAGCGACGCGGGCTTGACCGACATCGAGATACGCGAGACCCATCGCGTCCACGCGCAGGCCGCATCAGCGATCGTCCGCGCCCGCAAGCCAGCCGTGGCGCAAACATGAGCCCCGAGACACAGACGCTGCACCTACACGACCCGCAGACGCTCTACCGCCATTGGGAGGAGAGCCAGTGGAGCCCCTGGGACATCGACCGAAGACCTCGACAGCGGCGCGTGGGCGGAGCGTAATGCCGAGCTGCTCGAGCTCGAGAGCATCGACCTCGGCGCACGGCTGCTCGTCGCCGACGCGGTGTAAACCTCAGTCGTGCTCGCCGAGGCGAGCCATCCGCCGGATCGCTCGCCTCAGCGCGGCTCCACGGGAGGGTTCTGCTCGACGCCGAGCGCTCGCTGCACCCACGCGACGTCGTGCCACGCGCCGAGCTTCCAGCCGATCCGCCGGTAGACGCCGACCGGCTCGAAGCCCATCGCCCGGTGCAGCCCCGCGCTCGCCTCGTTCGGCAGCGTCATGCCCGCGACGGCCATCAGGTAGCCGCGCGCCGCGAGTCGCTCGAGCAGCGCCTCGTACAGCGCGCGACCCGAGCCGGTACGTCGCCGGCCCTGCTCGACGTAGACGCTGACCTCGCATGAGAAGCGGTAGGCCGCTCGCCGCTGGTGCGGCCCGCCGTACGCGTAGCCGACGACGCGGTTCTCGTCTTCGAGTACGAGCCACGCGTGCGTGCGCGTCGCCGCCGCGATGCGCTCGGCCATCTGCGCGGGCGTCGGCGGCTCGCCCTCGAAGCTGACAGCCGTCTCGCGCACGTACGGGGCGTAGATCGCCGCGCACGCCGGCGCGTCGTCCTCGCTGGCATCTCTCACGGCTACAGCGGACACGTTCGGCCTCAGCATACGCGGGCGCGTGCCCCGGTGGTGACGGCGCAAAAGCAATGGATGACGGCGCAAAGCAATGGATGAGCATCGGGCGGCGATCGTCTCAGAGCGAGGCTACCTTCCTCCCAGCGCGCCCTTCGGCAGCTTGACCCTGCGGGTGAGGATTTCCAGGCCGAGGGCGAGGGTTCGGATTACGCCGAGTTGGCGCACGAGGCCGATCGAGTCGGAGTGCCCGCGGTCTTCGAGGATTCTGCCGTCTGCGGCGAAGTGGCTGATGGTGATGCCGCGCAGCGTGACCGGCCGCCCGTGGTAGGTGCCACTGAGGACCCATCGGGAGGCGACGCGGTTGCCCTCAGTGATCTGCTCGTCGGCGCTCATTTGCAGGTGCTTGAAGATCGTCATGTAGAACGCGACCGATTCGCGGCCCCCGTCGTAACCGTGGAATGTCATGTCGTTGATGCGATCCACGAAGTCGGGCCGATAGAACTCCTCGATGCGGGAGAGGTCGCCCGCGCAGACGATCTCGATTGCCTGTCGTGCCCGCGCGGCGTAGTCGTGTGCGGTGGTGGTCATGCGCCCGAGCATACACGACAAGAATGTAGTAGTGTGTGGGTTGTGGCGGGAAGACCGAAAAAGGCGAGCGGCGGGCTCGCGCCGCTCGAGTCCGAGGTGATGGAGGCGGTGTGGCAGGCCGACGCGCCGGTGTCGGTGAGGCAGGTCCTCGATGCGCTGAACCGGCGCCGAGCGGAGCCGTTGGCCTATACGACGGTGATGACCGTGATGAACCGGCTCGCCGCAAAGAACGTCCTCGCTCGCCGCGGCGAGCGACGCAGCTACGTGTACGAGGCGACCGCTGCCGACGCGGCTGGGATCGCGGTGCAGAACGTGCTCCGCGCCTTCGGGGAGGCCGCGGTCACGCACTTCGTGGATGAGGCGCGCGCCGATCCCGGCGTGCTGCGTCGCCTGCGATCTCTGCTCGCGGAGGATGGATGAGATTGGATCGCGCCAACCGTAGCTTCCTGGCGTTCATGGGGATCGCGCTGCTGCTCGCTGCGCTTGTGCTCTGCGGAGCGCTCGGCGGTGTCCTCGCGCCACTGATGCTGGCGCGGATATCTCGTGGAGAGTCGGTCGGGCTGTCGGGCACATCGCTGCTGCTGTTGTTCCCGTTCTTCGCCGTCGTCGCAGCCGGCTTGGGACGCGGGGGGCGCTCGCTTGCGAGGCAGATAGTCGCTTCTCATCGGCTCGCGCGTCGCGTGCGTGAGCTGGCGCTGACGGCGCCCGCCGAGCTGACGGGGGCGGCCTTGCGGGCGGGGTTGGAGGGGCGTGTCGTCCTGGTGGACGCATCCGAGTCGTTCTCGTTCGTCTACGGCATCCTGACTCCGCGCGTCGCCGTGAGCTGGGGACTGCTCGAAACCGCATCGTGCGAGGAGTTGCGCGCGGTGCTCGAGCACGAGCGCTACCACGTGTGCAACCTCGACCCGTTGAAGGTCGTGTTGGTGCGGGCGCTCTCGGCGGCATTGTTCTTCGTTCCGGCGTTGGCTGCCTTGCGTGCCCGCTACGTAGTTGGCCGTGAGCTCGCGGCCGACCGGCGCGCCGTCGCGGTTTGTGGGCGCCGCTCGCTTGCGGGAGCGCTGCTGAAGGTTGTACGCGGCCCCGCATGGAGCGAGCTGGGAGTCGCGGCGTCCATCGGCGGCCCCGAACTGCTGGCCGTTCGCGTTGCCCAACTGGAAACCGGCGTCGAGCCGAGACCCCAAGCGGCCGGCGCTACGCGCCTGGGGCTCTCGCTCATGGGCGTGGCCCTGCTTGCCGTGGCGTTCCTTGTATCGCTGTCGGGCTTCGGCGGCCCGACCGCAGTCCGCCACGTGATCGGCACCGGACTGGCGACTGCGACCCTGCTTGGCAGCCTCTCCTGCACCGCTCCCGTCGCCATCGCGGGTCTGCTGGCGTATGCGCTCATCGCGATGCGCGCCGGCCAGCCACTGCGATTCGGCGGCTTGTGGGGACGGGAACACTCGGTGCTCGGCTCGTAGGCTTGATCGGTGGACCCGCTACCGATGGCTCCGAGCTGCGCCCTTGACGAGAGCGGACTGCGCCGGCAGCTGGAGCGCTACCGGCAGATCGGCACCGGCGCGCGCCTGATCGATCGCACCCACCGGAGCCTGGTCGTTGACCTCGACCGTCGCGTGGAGAGGAAGCTCGTCGAGGAGACGATCGCCACCGAGCGGGAGTGCTGCCCGTTCTTCGGCTTGGGCTGGGAGCCAAACATCCGGCGCCTGACGATCTCGGTATCGCAGGCAGAGCACGAGCCGGCGCTCGAGGCCATCGTCTTTGCCCTCGCCCTCGAAACGCTTGCTCCCAGCGACGGATCAGACTGAGCCCGTGCTCGCCCAAGGCGGGTCGGGCGGGGGAGAGCTACATGCGCAGCGAAGCCGGGTGAGCTAGTCGACCTCGATCTCGGGTTCGCCCGGGTGCAGGAAATCGGGCAGAGACGTGGAGCGTGTCGGTGTCGCGGCGGCTTCCAGTTGCGGCCTCTGGATGTCCGGGCGCGCGCGGGCGAGGTAGGTGACGAGGACGAGGACGGCGAGGGCGAACACGATCGCCGTGGGACCGTCGCCAAAGTCGATCCCGCTGAGGTTGTGGGGCTTGCTGATGTAGTCCGCGAAGGACGCACCGAGCGGCCGCGTGACGACGTAGGACATCCAAAACGCGGCGATGCCGCTCAGGCCGAATTGCCATCGCGCCAGTGCCGGGATCAGGATGACGACGCCGAAGAGGATGCCCGAGTCCAGGTAGCCCAGGTTGAGCGAGGTCGCCGTGAAGTCGCCAAGCGCGGTCCCGAGGGCGAAGGTCGCGAACACCGTCGCCCAATAGAAGGCCTCGCGTCGCTGGGTCGTGATGCTGTGAATCGACAGCGTGCCCTCACTGCGCTGCCACAGCCAGAAGATCGCGGCCAGGATCGCCGCCCACAGCAGCGTCGTCCCCGCGTAGGAAATATGGACGTCGAGATGCAGGAAATCGGCGACACCGGTCCCCGTGGTCGCGATCGCATACGCCAGAAACCAGTACGCAAAGGCTTTGTAGCGGCGCGTTTCGAACTGCAGCACCAGCCCGACGACGATCACGAGCACCTCGATCCCGCCGCCCCCGATGTTGCCGTACGTCTTCAGGTAGTCCGACGTGGCCTCCCCGCCGGCCGTCGTCAGGATCTTCACCACCCAAAAGACAAAGATGACCTCCGGGACCTTCGCCGCGACCGGAGCGGGAAAGAAGCGACCGATCAGCGGGAGCAGGCCGTCCGCCGACGCCGCCTGGCGGTCAGGGCTCGGAGAAGACTGGCGATGATGGCGAGCGAATCCCATGTGGCGGACGCCTCCTGCGGCTGGGCGAGGCGACCATAGCAAGCAGCCCCCGCCCGGGCCGCAGTCGGCGAAACACCAGCACTCTCACCGGTCCGGGGAGCGCGGAGCCAGCGTCACGAGGGAACGCTAGATTCTCACGTCCTCCTTTGATCCCCGTCCCGGATCGTTGCGCTCAGCAGCGCATGGATCGCGGCGCCGACGCGATCGGCTATCGCTGAGGGCGCGCAAGCATCGAGCTTGCCGTCGAGGTGCAGGAACGCGAGCCCGTGGACGAGCGCCCAGGTCGCGGTTGCCATTGCGTCGCCGTCGGCTTCGGGAAAGACGCGCCGAACGATCTCGCGGAGGTACAGCGATACCGCGGCGGTCGCAGCTACGCGCTCGTCGTTGTCGCGGTCGCAGGGCTCTCCGAACATGATCCGGAACAGGGCCGGTCGCTCCAGCGCGAACTGCACGTAGGCGACCGCGACGCTCGTCAGCTGCTCCGGGGTCGACGGGGAGGGGTGCGCCGCGGCCAGTCGTTCGGCGAGCTCGCGGTAGCCAAGCGCCGCGACCGCGGAGACGAGCGCTTCGCGATCGGCGTAGTGGCGGTATGGGGCGGCTGGCGATACCCCGGCGCGACGCGCGACCGCGCGTAGCGACAGCGCGGTCTCACCGCTCTCTTCGAGCAGCTCCATCGCGGCGCTGAGACACGCCGCGGGGAGATCGCCGTGGTGGTAGCTCGCCTTGCACGCGGGCATCGGCCACTGATGTTGACAGCGTTTACTCAAGTGGGCTAATGTGAGCACCGTCAACATCCTAGGAAGGCGGTGCTTCGATGTCGAGCGAGCTGTTCTCCGCGCTGGTGCTGCGGTCGGGAGGCACGCTGCGCAACCGCGTCGCGAAGGCGGCGATGGAGGAGGGCATGGCCGGCGATGCGCAGCTCCCGGACGAGCGGCTCATCTCGCTCTACCGCCGCTGGGGCGCCGGCGGCGCAGGACTGCTGATCACCGGCAACGTGATGGTTCACGCCGAGGCGCTGACCGGGCCGGGCGGAATCGTGCTCGACGATCGCGCGCCACTCGATCCGTTCGCTCGTTGGGCGCAGGTCGGTAAGGCCGGCGGCGCCGCGATGTGGATGCAGATCAGTCATCCCGGCCGCCAGGTGCAGGCCAAGATGCCCGGGGTCGTGTGGGCGCCTTCGCCGGTCGCGATCGAGCTCGGCAAGCACAGCAAGCGCTTCGGTCAACCGGTGGCGATGACCAACGAGCAGATCGGGGCGACCGTGGAGCGCTTCGCGAGCACCGCAAGCCTCGCCGAGCGCGCCGGGTTCGACGGTGTCGAGGTCCACGCCGCCCACGGCTACCTGATCTCGCAGTTCCTCTCGCCGCTGGTAAACCAGCGCAGCGACGAGTGGGGCGGGAGCCTGGAGAACCGCGCACGGCTGCTGCTCGACGTCGTGCGCGCGATCCGCGAGGCCGTGTCCTCGTCGTTCGCGCTGGCGGTCAAGCTGAACTCGGCCGACTTCCAGCGCGGCGGGTTCGATGCTGCGGACGCGGCGCGAGTGATCGCGATGCTCGAGCCACTTGGCGTCGATTTGGTCGAGCTTTCCGGCGGCAGCTACGAGAGCCCCGCGATGTCTGGTCGCCCCGCGGACGGTCGCAGCGCGGTGCGCGAGGCGTACTTCCTCGAGCTGGCCGCCCAGCTCGCCGAGACCAGCCCGCTGCCGCTGATGCTGACCGGCGGCATCACCCGCCGCGAGACCGCCGCGCAGGTGCTCGCGAGCGGCGTCGCGCTGGTCGGGATCGCGAGCGCGATGGCGATCACCCCCGACCTCTGCAGCCGCTGGCAGGAAGGCAGCGAGGCGACCGAGCAGCTTGCGCCCGTCAGGTGGTCTGACAAGACGCTCGCCTCCGCCGCCGGCATGGCGCTCGCGCGCCACCAGATGCGCCGCATCACGCGCGGTCGGCATCCCACGAGCAAGACGCACCCGGTCCGTGCGCTCGTGTGCGACCAGCGCGCGCAACGACGCGCGCTGCGCCGCTACCGTGCGTGGCTGGCGAGCAGAGCATGAGCGACGCGGCGTGGAATGCGAGAGGATGGCGCAGATGAAGGCGGCGGTGATCTATGAGAACGGCGGGCCGGAGGTGCTTCGCTACGAAGATGTCGCCGAGCCGGAGTGCCCGGCCGGATGCGTGGTCGTCGACGCGGAGGCGATCAGCGTCGAGGGCGGTGATCTGCTCGCCCGCGCAGCAGGGGATCTGCCGGCAACCCCACATATCGTCGGTTATCTGAGCGCCGGCGCGATCAGCGAGGTCGCCGTCGGGGTGCAGGGACGCGCGGTCGGCGAGCGCGTGGTCGCCCTGAACGCAGCCGGTTCGCACGCCGCCAGACGAGCAGTCCCCGCAGCGATGACCTGGCCGATCCCCGCCGGGTTGGACGCGGCCTGCGCGGCTTGCGTGCCGGTCGCGTTCGGCACCGCGTACGAGTGCCTGTTCACCGCCGGCAACCTCGCCGCGGGCCAGACCGCCCTGATCCACGCCGGGGCCGGCGGCGTTGGCATGGCCGCGATCCAGCTCGCCAAGCGCGCCGGCGCGACCGTGATCGCGACTGCTTCCAGCGAGGAGAAGCTGAAGCGGCTGAAGGCGCTGGGGCTCGACCACCCGATCAACTACGCAACTGAGAGCTTCGTCGAGCGCGCCAACCAACTGGCCGACGGGCGCGGCGTGGAGGTCGTCCTCGACTCGATCGGCGGCCAGAACCTCATCGACAGCATCGGCGTGCTCGCCTACCGGGGCAGACTCGTTAGCGTCGGGGTGGCCGCCCGTGCGGGCTCCGCGATCGAGGCGCGCTCGCTCTGGACGCGCAACAACTCGCTGCACGGCGTCTTTCTCGGCGGTGCGATCCTGTCGGAGTACGCCCGCGTCCATCCCATGATCGGGGACATGCTGCAGCGCGTCGCAAGCGGCGAGCTGCAAGTGGAGATCGATCGCTCGTTCCCGCTCGCGGATGCCGCCGCGGCGCACGAATACGCCGAGAGCCGCAAGGCGTTCGGCCGGGTCGTCATCACGCCTTAGCCGGAAGTTTTTGAGGCCCGTTTAGCGCGGGACTACGCGGTCGACCTCGACCGCACCGCCGGAGCGGGTGTCGGTGTAGAACACCAGAACCATCGGTGGTCCCCCGAACCATGTTCCGAGCTCGCGCTCGCCGATGTACTCGGCGGGGCGCTGCGAGCCGTCTGCCTCCATCACCCACACGGGCTCGCCCTTGTGAAAGGCGCCATCGCCGATGTCGGTCATTCCAACAGCGTAGCCACCCATCGCCCCGTGGTCGACCGGCCCGCGCGATCGGCCGGATAGAGTGGGCGGGATGGCGCATGCTGTCGTGGCCACGGCGTTCGGTGGACTCCCGCGATGGACGCACTGAGCACGGTCGGCGATGGCTTCAAGGACGCCTTCCTGATGGCGTGGGCCGTCTGGTGGGCGCTCGTGCTCGGCTTCGCGATCTCTGCGATTGTCCAAGCGTGGGTGCCGCGCGAGCGCATCGCGAACACGCTCGGCGGGTCGGGCCTGCGTTCGGTGTCGCTCGCGACCGGCCTCGGCGCCGCGTCTTCATCGTGTAGCTACGCCGCGATCGCAATCGCCAAGAGCCTCTTCCAGAAGGGCGCCTCATCGGCCTCCGCACTCGCCTTCCAATTCAGCTCGACGAACCTCGTGTTCGAGCTCGGGATCGTCATCTGGGTGCTGATCGGCTGGCAGTTCACGCTCGCCGAGTTCTTCGGCGGTCTCGTGCTGATCGCGGCGATGACGCTGCTGCTGCGCCTGTTCGTGTCAAAGCGCTTGGAGGTTCAGGCGCGCGCGCACGCGCAGCAGGCCGACACCGGGCATCAACATCACAGCGCGCGCACACAGATGACGTTGCGCCGGCGCCTGCTCAGCGCGAGCGCCTGGTCGGACGTCGCGCACAACTTCCGCAACGACTGGAGGATGGTCTGGAAGGAGGTCTTGCTCGGCTTTCTCCTGGCCGGCTTCATCGGTCAGCTTCCCGACAGCTTCTTCAATGCCCTGTTCATCACGCACGCCCCCGCTGCCGTGAGACTGATCGAGAACGCGATCGTCGGGCCGGTCCTCGCCATCCTCAGCTTCGTCTGCTCGGTGGGCAACGTACCCTTGGCAGCGGTCCTGTGGTCGGGTGGAATCGGCTTCTCCGGAGTGATCGCCTTCATCTTCGCCGACCTCATCGTCCTGCCGATCGTCCAGATCTATCGCAAGTACTACGGCGACGCCTACGCCTTGCGGATCGTCGCGCTGATGTTCGTCACGATCGTCATCGCGGCCCTCGTCGTCGACGTCGTGTTCGGCGGTCTCGGGCTCATTCCCCACGCGCGGCCCAGCCACGCGGACATCTTCGGTCAGGTCAAGCTCGACTACAAGCTCCTCGCCAATCTCCTCGGCGTCGCGATCTTCGGTGCCTTCTTTGCCATCACCCTGCGCTCCGGCGCCACCGACCCCGTGTGCGGCATGAAGGTCGACAAGGCCAAGGCCCTGCGCCTGGATCTCGCCGGGGCAACGCTCTACTTCTGCTCGCAGCATTGCCGGCACGCCTTCGAGGCGAGCCACGTCGAGCGCTCGCCAGGGATGGTGCGCCACGCATAGTCACGAAGCTCATGCCGAGCGCTTCCAGGCCTGCAGCGGCGCCAAGACCGCCGAAGTAAACGAAAAACAGCTCGGCACGCTGAGCAGCACCACCAGTCTCGTGACGATCACGATCGGCGGCAACGACGCCGGCTTCAGCAACGTGATCATCAACTGCGCCCTCTACTACTTCACGTGCGGCGAAGCGATCGGCGAAGCGAGCGAATTCATCAAAAACAAACTGCCGGGGCTCCTGGAAACCACATACAAAGACATTCGCGCCAAAGCGAGCACCCGGCTCGCGGATGGAAGGGTCGCGCGCGAAGCGGCTCGCTGTGGCCGCATCCCGGCGGCGCACGGGGCCGCGGCTCACTGCGGCCGCGCTTCGGCGGCGCCCGAGGCTGCAGCTCGCGTCGCCGCTAAAGTACTGTGCGGACACCGCGATTCACGCAGGTGGCAGTGCCGCAAAGACGAGCGTCTGCAGGGCCGCTCGTCTTTGAGAAGTCGATAATCTGGCGCCGCGCCGGCGCCAGGAAGAGGGATCAATGAGCAGGATCCACGTCGTACCGCTCCTCTGCGCGTGCTTGCTCCTCGCGATGGCGGGACACGCGCAGGCCGCGGAAATAACCAACGCGGGCGATAGTCTCCGCACCGGCTGGTATCCCGACGAGCCCTCGATCACGCCACAGCTCGTGAGCGGCGGCACCTTTGGCCGACTCTGGTCGACCCCGGTGGAAGGCCAGGTCTACGCGCAGCCGCTGCTCGACGACGACACGCTGCTCGTCACGACCGAGGACAACAACGTATATGGGCTCGATCCCGCCACCGGCGCCGCGCGGTGGTCCAAACCGCTGAATCTCGGGCCGCCCTTCAACGCCGCGGAAATCGGTTGCGGGGACCTCGCGCCGTCGATTGGAGTCACCTCGACCCCCGTGATCGATCCGGCGACGAACATCGCCTACCTCACCTACAAGACCTACGTCTCCGGCGACTCGGGGCCCTCGCGCTGGTACATGGACGCGATCGACGTCTCCACCGGTGCCCAGGAGCCGGGCTTCCCCGTCGCGTTGAGTGGTAGCGCCCAGAACGCGCCGGGGCAGACCTTCGAAGCGGAGACCCAGCTACAGCGTCCCGGGCTCCTACTGATGGGGGGCGTCGTCTACGCCGCATTCGGCTCGGACTGCGACTTCCCGCCCTGGCAGGGCTGGGTGTTCGGTGTCTCCACCGCAGGCGCCGTCAAGGCGCGCTGGGTCGCGGACGCCACCGGCAGCGGCGCCGGCATCTGGCAGTCGGGCGCCGGCCTGACCTCCGACGGGCCGGGCACGATCCTGCTGAGTACCGGCAACGGCGGCGCGCCGGAACAGCCGACGCCCGGCGATACGCCGCCGTCGAACCTCGGCGAGTCGATCGTGCGCCTGCGCGTGCAGAGCGACGGCTCGCTGAAGGCCACCGATTTCTTCGCCCCCTTCGACGCCTCCTCACTCGACGAGTGGGACGCCGACTTCGCATCTGGCGGCGTCACCGGCCTGCCCGAAGCAGAGTTCGGCACACCCACGATCCCGCACCTCGCGGTGGCAGTCGGCAAGGACGGCTACGTCTACCTCCTCAATCGCGACAACCTCGGCGGGATCGGGCAGGGGCCCGCCGGCTCGGATGACGTCGTGCAGCGAATCGGGCCCTACGGCGGTGTCTGGTCGCGGCCCGGCGTGTGGCCGGGACAGGGCGGCTGGGTCTACATCCCGACGGCCTCCGGCGGTACGACCGGGAGCGGCTCCTCCGGCAATCTGCGCGTCTACCAGTACGGCCGCTCGGCCAACGGGTCGCCGACACTCTCGTTGCAGGGCACCTCATCCGAAGCCTTCGGCTTCTCCTCCAGCGCGCCCGTCATCACCTCCGACGGAACCCAGGCCGGCAGTGCACTCGTCTGGCTCGTGTGGGCGCCGAACGGTAGCGGGGAAGGCGCTCAGCTGCGCGCCTACGACCCGATCCCCGTCAATGGCGAACCGGTTCTTCGCTGGAGCGCGCCGATCGGAACCTCCGCGAAGTTCGCGATTCCGGGGGTCGGCGCCGATCGTCTCTACGTCGGCACTCGCGATGGCCACGTGCTCGCGTTCGGCTCGCCAGTCACACCGGCGCTTGTCGGTGCGGCCACCGAATTCCCGACGACCACAGTGGGTGACTCCAAGCAGGAAACGCTCACGCTCACGGCAAGCGAAACGCTCACCCTTGCGAGCGTCTCCTCGAGCTCCTCCCAGTTCGTCCCTGGGACGCCTTCGGCCCCGCTGCCCGCGACGCTCGCGACGGGCCAGACGCTCCAGGTTCCGATCACCTTCGCGCCGACCGCCACCGGCCCCCAGGGCGCGACGCTGACGGCTACGACAAGCACCGGCGAGAAGTTCGCCTTCGCTCTCTCCGGTGTCGGCCAGGCACGGGCCGCGCAACTCGAACTGGCGCCACCGCTGGTGACATTCGCCGGCACGAGCGTCGGCGAAAGCACCTCCGCGGGCGTCACCCTTCGCAACGTCGGCGGCACGCCCCTGACGATCGAAGCACTCCAGCCCCCCACGGCGCCGTTCGCCGTGGAAGCAGCGCCCGCAGCCGGCTCGACGATTGCGCCGGGAGGATCGCTCACGCTCACGGTCACGTTCAAGCCGACCGCGACGGGCAAATTCAGCGATCAGATCGGCCTCGACACGAGCGGCGGCGACCAGGAAATCGGCCTCTCCGGCAGCGCCGGCCCACCCGGGGCGCTGCAGGTCACCGGCGAAACGACCGAATACGGCGAAGTCCCGGTCGGCGCCAGCGCGACCCGCGCCTTCGCCGTCGCGAACACCGGTGGCACCACGGTGACGATCACGAAGTCCAAGCCGCCCAGCGGCGGCGCCTTTGCCGCGATGACGTCGCTGTCCGAGGGAACGACGATCGCACCGGGAGAAGTCCTGACCGAGCTGGTGGCCTTCACGCCGAGTGCTCCAGGCGCCGCGCACGGGGTCTGGGAAATCAACGGCGACGACTCGGCCGGGAAATTGCACTCGGTGCGCTTCAGCGGTGTGGGGACGGCGCCCTCGGCGCCGGAAACGGGCGCGCCGTCACCGGGGACGCCGGGCGCCGTGGGCGCGAGCTCGACAAGCTTGGGGCCCCTGCCCGGTCAAGGAGTCCTGTCTTTCATGGAACGCAAAGCGCCGCAGTCGTCCGCCGCCCGGTTGGTGGGCGCGACGCTGGTCGTGAGCTCCTCCGGCGTCGCCCCCGTCCGCGTGCGCTGCCCCGCCGGGGCAGGCGTCTGCGTGGGCGTCGTCACGCTGCGCACGCTCGCCGCCGCCGCCGCGCTGTCGAGGGGTCATCGACCCCGGTCGCCCAGCGCCGTCGCTCTGACGCTGGGCACCGGCACGTTCACGATCGCCCCCGGGACGGTCGGCACGGCGAAGGTGCCCCTGTCGGCTCGGGCTCGCGCCTTGCTCGCCCGTGTGCGCGCGCTGCGCGTGCGCGCCACGATCCAGACGCACCCCCCAGCGGGCGCCGCCTACACCACGCGCGCCCTCCTCACGATCCGCAGGGCCGGATCCACCAAGAAGCGATAATCCCGGCCGGGGAAGAAATCGACGCTTGGTCAGCTGGCGATCCACCGCGTGATCCGCTACATGAACGACCGCACCCGCCACGCCCAGCGCTGGGTCGCCGCGCTCGAGCAGACCGACGTGCCGCTGGCCTTCGTATGGGGGCCTACTGAAGATCGCTATCGCCATCGCCCGGATCGGCGAGGGCGGGCAAGCGAAGCTGCGCTACCGCGGCGGCTGATCGACCGCGAAGTGCGCGCCGGCGATCAGCTCGATCGTCGCCCGCGTGCGCATCGTCATCGCCCCCAGAACGCGCTCGATCAGCTTCAGCTCGAGCGCCGAGTCGCTGATCCTGCCCGCGGGCTGCCAGTAGAGCTCGCGCCGCCCAAACGCCAGCAGGTCCTCGGCGGTGGCCAGTGCCAGCACCTGCTCGCGCGCGCCGGCGCTCGGGGCGCTCGCAAGTAGCGCCACCTGCTGCTTGCCGGCGAGCACGCCGAGCTCGGCCTCCGTGAATGGCGCGTGCGCGGCGATTGCGCGCATCTCTCGCGCGTCGCGGACGAACGTCGGGACCGCGTACCCCAACGCCGCGGCCAAACCCCGCTCGACGCGCTCCTCGACCTCACGCAGCTGTGCGGCGCTCAGCTCGGCGCGCTCCTCACTGAAGACGACGTTGCCACTCGCGCGGAAGGTCGCGACCTGATCGAACCCGAGTGCCTCGAAGTGCGCGCGGAGCTCCGCGTTGCTGAGCCGGTGCCCGCCGACGTTCATGCCCCGCAGGAAGGCTGCATAGCGCGCCACGGCGCAAGCCTACGCGCTCAACGCGGACGCTCGCCCCGCAGCGCGACTCAGCAAACTCCCAGCAAGCACTAAGCTCGCCCCCAGGCCAGTGCCGTGTCATGGGTCTCCTCCCGCGGCCGCCTCGGTCGCATCCCACGCCGAGAGGACAAGCGCGCAATGGTCAAGCTGCCCGGAAACCCCAGCAAGAAACGCTTCGCGCTGCTCGCCGCCGGCGGGGGCCTCGCGCTCGTCATCGCCGCCTTCCTGCTGGTCTACTTCGTCCTCTTCCCAACCTCCTCGCCGAAGCCGTTCAAGCTCGTGCCCTCGACGGCGGCCGCAGTGAGCGGCACGAACGCCGCGTCGTCCGCTGCGAGCACCGCGTCGGGCGCTGCGAGCACCGCGTCGGGCGCCGCCGCCACCACCGCCACCCCCACCGCGGCCGGCAGCGCGACCGGCGGCACCGCCCGCAGCTGGACGATCGCCGCCGGCTCGCAGGCCGGCTACCGCGTGCGCGAGAAGCTCGCCTTCCTGCCCGCGCAGAGCGACGCCGTCGGACGCACCTCGTCGATAACCGGCGCCGCGACGCTGCGCGAGTCCAACAGCGCGATCACGATCACCGCGGCCTCCTTCAAGGTCGCCGTCAACACGCTCAAAAGCGACCGCTCGATGCGCGACGAAAAAATTCACGAAATCGGCCTCGAAAGCGACCGCTACCCGACCGCCACCTTCGTGCTCTCCACGCCCCTCACACTCGCCAAGAGCGCCGTCACCAACCGCGTCGCCCGCGTCTCCGTGACCGGCGTCTTCACGATCCACGGCGTCGCCAAGCGCGAGACGCTCCCCGTCGAATTCACCCTCACCGGCGCGACGCTCGAGGCCGCGGGCGCCCTCACCTTCCCCTGGAGCGAATTCGGCATGACCGCGCCCAGCGTCGGCGGCTTCGTCAACGTCACCGGACACGCCACCATGGAATTCGACCTGCGCCTCACGCGCGCCTGAAGGACGATATGAGCACGCATGACGGGGCCGATGTGAACATGCAGGAAGGACAGACGTGAGCGCGCCCCACGGCGGGGGGCAGTCGCCCGATCGTCACCCCATCCATCGCATCCTCGTCGTCGACGACGAGCCCAACATCGCCGAGGTCATCACAATGGCCCTGCGCTTCCAGGGGTTCACCGTCGAGACCGCCGCGACCGGCCGCGCCGCGCTCGCCGCTGTCGCCGAGTTCAAGCCGCATCTGATCGTGCTCGACGTCATGCTCCCCGACATCGACGGCTTCGAGGTCGCCAAACGGCTCGGCGCCCAGCGCGCCGGAGTGCCGATCGTCTTCCTCACCGCCCGCGACGCCACCGAAGACAAGGTCCGCGGCCTCACCGGCGGCGGCGACGACTACATGACCAAGCCCTTCAGCCTCGAGGAGCTGATCGCCCGCGTACGCACGATCCTGCGCCGCACCGGGCAGGCCGCACCCGAGACCGGCCGCCTCGCCTTCGCCGACCTCGAGCTCGACGAGGAGTCGCGCGAGGTGACCCGCGCCGGCGCTCCCATCGACCTCACCGCCACCGAATACCGCCTCCTGCGCTACCTCATGCTCAACCCCCGCCGCGTCATGACGCGCGCGCAGTTGCTCGACCACGTCTGGAACTACGACTTCGGCGGCGACGGCCGCGTGCTCGAGACCTACATCAGCTACCTCCGCAAGAAGCTCGACGCCCACGGCCCACCGCTGATCAGGACCGTGCGCGGCGTCGGCTACGCGCTGCAAGCGCCCCGCGCCTGATGGCCTCGCTGCGCGCCCGCGTGCTCGCCAGCGTCCTGCTGCTCGCCGCCGCCGGGCTCGCGATCCTCGCCGCCGTCACCTACGCCGAGCAGCGCTCCTTCCTCCTCGACCGCGTCGACCAGCAGCTCACCGAAGCCGCACCCGCCGTCTCCGTCGCGCTCGATCGGCAGATCCAGGAAGGCGGTGGCGGTGCGGGCGGCGGTGGCGGTGCGGTCGGTGGGGGCAATGGGGGCGGTGGGGGAGGCGCCGGTGGCGCCGGTCGCGCGCCCGTGACGCCCGCCGCCGGGCCCGCTGGAGGTGGCCCCGGCGGTCCCAACCCACATCTTCCCCCCGGCATCTACGGCGAGCGCCGCACCGCCGACGGGCAGATCCTCGCGCACCTGCTCATCAGCTACTACGGCCACGCCGCGCCCGCCGCCCCGCTGATCCCCGCGCACGTCGCCCCCGGCGAACTGCTCACGGTCGGCTCCGTCGGCTCCTCCGGGCTGCGCTACCGCATCTACATCCACCACGATCCCGAGGACGCCGCTCTCACCGTCGTCGCGCTGCCGCTGCGCGAAGTCGACGACACCCTCAGCCGCCTCCTGCTCGTCGAGGTCCTCGTCGTCGCCGGTACGCTCGTCGCGCTCGGAATCGGTGCGTTCTTTGTCGTCCGCCTCGGCCTGCGCCCACTCGATCGCATGGCCGCCACCGCCGGCGAGATCGCCGCCGGGCAGCTCTCGCGGCGCGTCACTCCGGCCACTCCGCGCACCGAGATCGGGCGCCTCGGGCTCGCGCTGAACGCGATGCTCGAGCGCCTCGAGCAGGCCTTCGCCCAGCGCGCCGCCAGCGAGGAGCGCCTGCGCCGGTTCCTCGCCGACGCCTCGCACGAGCTGCGCACGCCGCTCGCCTCGATTCGCGGCTACGCCGAGCTCTTCCGCATCGGTGCCACCCGCGGCGAGACCGAGACCCAGACCGCGATGCGGCGCATCGAGGACGAGTCCAAGCGCATGGGCGTCCTCGTCGAGGACTTGCTCACGCTGGCGCGGCTCGACGAAGCGCCCGCGCTCACGCGCGTGCCCGTCGACCTCGCCACGCTTGCCCGCGACGCCGTCGACGACGCTCGCGCCACCGCGCCCGAGCGCGCGATCGCCGTCGAGGCACCCGGCCCCGCGATCGTATCCGGCGACGCCCACCAGCTGCGCCAGGTGCTCGCCAACCTGCTCCGCAACGCCCTCGTCCACACGCCCCCCGCGACGCCGATCGAGGTCGCCGTCGAGCAGGACCCCGTGAGCGTCACCCTGCGCGTCCGCGACCACGGGCCCGGTCTGCCCGACGGCTCCCCCGCGCTCCTCTTCGAGCGCTTCTGGCGCGCCGAGGGCGGGCGCGAGCGCGGCAAGGCCGGCGCCGGGCTCGGGCTTGCGATCGTCGCCGGCGTCGTCGCCGCGCACGGCGGTCGCGTCAGCGCGGCGAACGCCCCCGGTGGGGGAGCTCTGTTCGTCGTGGTCCTGCCCATGGTGCCCGTGTCCGAGGCGCGGTCTTCTGTCTGACGCCGTGGGTTCGCGTATGCCCTTCGGCGCCACAGCGGGGACTTGACGGCACCTCTCAGCCGACTCCCAGGATTCCCGCGCCGCCGTCCCAGCCTCGCGAGCGAGCATCCCCGCATGACCACCTCCGAGCTACTCCACCCCCTGCGGGCGCGCACTCCCGACGCGCCCACCCGGCCCGTCTCCGATCGTCCCAAGCCCGCGCGGCCCACATACACCGACGCCGCCCACAGCGACCCCGCCGACGGCGACGCCGCTCGCACGGACGCCGCCCACATCGACCCCGCGTGGGCGCGGCCCGCGCTCTTCGCGCTGCTGGCGCTCACCGCGTTTGCCTACCTCTGGGACCTCAGCGCTTCCGGTTACGCCAACTCCTTCTACGCCGCCGCCGTGCAGGCCGGCACCAAGAGCTGGAAGGCGTTCTTCTTCGGGTCGCTCGACTCCTCGAACTTCATCACCGTCGACAAGCCCCCCGCCTCGCTGTGGGTGATGGCGCTCTCAGGGCGTATCTTCGGCTTCAGCAGCGCGAGCATGCTGATCCCACAGGCGCTCGCGGGCGTCGCCGCCGTCGGACTCCTGTACGCCGCGGTCAAGCGCTGGTTCGGCGCCGGCGCCGGGCTCGCCGCCGGCGCGCTCTTCGCGCTCACCCCCGTCGCCGCGCTGATGTTCCGCTTCAACAACCCCGACGCGCTGCTCGTCCTGATGCTCGTCGCCGCCGCCTACTGCATGGTGCGCGCGCTCGAGCGCGCCGGCACCCGCTGGATCCTCGCCGCCGGCGCGATGATCGGCTTCGCCTTCCTCGCCAAGATGATGCAGGCCTTCCTCGTGCTGCCCGCGTTCGCGCTCGTCTACGTCCTCGCCGCGCCCACCACCCTGCCGCGACGCATCCGCCAGCTGCTCGCCGGCGGCGTCGCGGTGCTGCTCAGCGCCGGCTGGTGGGTCGCGATCGTCGCGCTCTGGCCCGCCTCCTCGCGTCCCTTCATCGACGGCTCGCCCGACAACAGCATCCTCAACCTGATCGTCGGCTACAACGGGCTCGGGCGCATCTTCGGCAGCGGCGGGCGCGGTGGCGGTGGCGGTGGCGGCGGCGGCGGCGGTGGCGGCGCCAACTTCAGCGGCGCCACCGGCCCCCTGCGCCTGTTCAACGACCTGATGGGCGCCCAAGCCTCATGGCTGCTGCCCGCCGCGCTGCTCGCGCTTGCCGGTGGCCTCTGGGTGAGCCGCAGGGCTCCGCGCACCGACCGCACCCGCGCCGCGCTGCTGCTGTGGGGCGGCTGGCTGCTCGTCACCGCCGCCGTCTTCAGCTTCGGCCAAGGCGTCATCCACACCTACTACACAGTCGCCCTCGCGCCCGCGATCGCCGCGCTCGTCGCGATCGGCGCCGCCCTCTGCTGGTCTCACCGCGAGACCCTCGTCGCGCGCCTCGCCGCCGCGCTCGCCGTCGCCGCAAGCGTCGGCTGGGCCTACGCGCTGCTCGCGCGCACGCCGAGTTGGGAGCCCTGGCTGCGTCCGCCGATCCTCGCCGCCGGCGCGCTCGCCGCGCTCGGCCTCCTGCTCGCGCCAGCGCTCGCTCGCGACCGTCAGCGCGTCGCGCTCACCGCCGCCGCCGCGCTCGCTGCCCTCGCCATCACCGCCGGTCCGATCGCCTACGCCGCCGACACCGTCACCACCGCGCACACCGGCTCGCTCCCCTCCGCGGGCCCCGCGAGTGCGCTCGGCGCCGGTGGAGGCGTCGGCGCATTCGGTGGCGGTCCGCGCGCCGGCGGACTCGGCGCCGGCGCCCCAGGGGCCGGGGGAGCCCGCCTCGGTACCCGCGGCTCGCGCCCCGCCGGCCCGCCGAACGGCGGCACGGGCGCCGGACTGCCTTTCGGCGCGGCCGGCGCCGGAGCTGCCGGAGTGGGCGCAGGCGCCGCAGGAACCGGCGCAGCGACACCTCCCGCCGCCTTTGCGGGCGCTGGGGGCGGCGGTACCGGACAGACGAGCGCCGCGCTAGTCAAGGCCCTGCGCAGCGACGCCGCCGCCTACCGCTGGGTCGCCGCCACCTCCGGCTCGCAGAGCGCCGCCACGATCGAGCTCGCCAGCGACGAGCCGGTGATGGCCATCGGCGGCTTCAACAACGAGGGCGGCAACCTCAGCCTCGCCGCCTTCGAGCGCTACGTCGCCGGCGGCGAGATCCACTACTACATCGCCTCCGCGGGCGGCGGCGCGCCCGGCGGCGGCGCGCCCGGCGGTGGCGCGCCCGGCGGTGGCGGTACGACCTCCGCGATAACCGCGTGGGTGCAGTCGCACTTCACAGCCCAGACGATCGGCGGCCAAACCCTCTACGACCTCACCCGCGCGGGCAGCTGAGCGACGTCGCCGCCGCGTATGCGCCGCGCGCGAAGGCTCGACGGTATCGCGGCGCACAATCGCGCCGCTCGAGCGCGCCGGCCAGCTTGGGATAATCCAGCCGTGGACGAGCGCCTCCAGCGTCGCGTAGCCGCCAACGAGAGCGCGTTTCGCGACGTCAACGAGGCGATCGAGCGCGGGCTCTGGCCCGGCGAGCACGACTCCGCGATCGCGTTTCGCTGCGAGTGCGCCAGCCTCGACTGCAACCAGCTCGTCGAGCTCACCCCCCGCGAATACGAGCACGTCCGCGCCGACTCGCGACGTTTCCTCGTTCTGCGCGGGCACGAGCTCCCCGCGGTCGAGACCGTCGTCGAGACGCACGTGCGCTACGTCGTCGTGCAGAAGCGAGACGCCGCCGCAAAGCGCGCGCAGGAGACCGATCCCCGCAGCTGAGCACCCGCTTCGCCCGCACGTGCGGCCACCGCCGCAAAGCGACCCGCGACGCGCGACCCATGCCGCGCGCCGCGATCCACGCGACTCGCTAGGCCGCGTCCGCGTCCGCGCCGGTGCCGGCGAGCAGGAACTGCATGCGCGCCTCCACGCCCCCGCTCGAGCGCGCCGCGAGCGTGAAGCCGTCGCTCAGCTGCGCCATCAACGCCAGGCCCAGGCCCAGCCCGCGCGGCTCGCCCGAGCCCGCGCGCAGGCCTTTGCCGTCATCGGCGACCACGATCCAAAGTTCGTCGGAGACCACCGCCGCGATCACGTGCACCTCGCCCGGCGTGCCGCTGTACGCGTACATCACCGCATTCGTCACCGCCTCCGAGACGACGAGGCGCACGTCCTCGAGCTGCTGGCCGCGCACGCCCGCCGCGAGCGCGAACGCGACGACGCTGTCCCGCGCCCACGCCACCGTGTCCGGCACGGCCAAGCGAGACTCGCTGAAGTACAGGCGCGTTTGAACGCCCGCGACGCTCATCTCATCTCTCACGGCGTTCCTCCGCCATCGACACCCAGAAGGCCCCCTGCGGAGCCAAAACGCACGCCGATGATATCGCGAGCGCTAGACTCAGAGAACGTGCGTTCTGTGTCGAGTCGCCGCCGCCGGCCGCCCGCGCAACGTAAGACACGGACTCGACGGGCGGTTTCATCCGTCTCCTTCCTACGATTCGTCGGGTCCAACGCCAGGAGGGAGGCGAGGAAGGGTCCCGGATGCCCGGTACCCAGAACGACGACTCCCCCGCAGCGGGAGAGCTACCCGCTGAGGACCCCCCGGCACTGGGAGAGTTGGCCGCTGCGATCTCCAACGCCGTCGTGCGGATCATGGCCGCGTACACCGGCCGCGGGCCGACCAAGGCGCGCACCTACATTCACGATGACCTCATCAGCATCGTCCTACAGGACACGTTGACCAAGGCCGAGCGCAGCCTCCACCGCGACGGCGAATCCGAGCTCGTGCTCGCAAATCGGCGCGCCTTCCAGAAGACGATGGGCCCCGAGCTGGTCGCCGCGATCCAGCGGCACAGCGGGCGGCGCGTGACCGCGTTCATGAGCGCCAACCACATCACGCCCGACCTCGCGATAGAGAGTTTCGTGCTCGCGCCCCGCGCCGCCGCCGAGTCGACGAGCGACGATCGCGAAGGAGGCGCACGCGACGATTGCGAAGGGAAGGCGAGCGACGATCGCGAGAGGGGGTAGTGCGACTTCGATATCATCGAGTCCGCTTCGGGGCTCGAACAGGTTCCGGGGTTGCCACCGTCGAACGGGACGCGCCGGGCAGCTCGGATGCCTTGCCGGACTTTCGCACCTCCCAAGCTGAGGCGAGATAGCCACGGCCGCGCCGGAGCGTCGAGCGCAGATTCGGGGATTTGTGAGCGAGAACGGTAAGCCAGAGCAGTTTGCGGCGCAGCACAGCGTTCATAACGGCATGCACGAGATCGCGCTCGCCGGGGAGCTCGATCTCGCCTGCGCGCCGCTGCTCGCGGATCTCGTGCGCGGCCTCGCCGAGGGTGACGGCGACGGTGTCACCGCCGTCACGCTCGACCTCAGACGGCTGACCTTCATCGACTCCACCGGCGTGCGCGCCACGCTATCCGTGCGCGAGCTCTGCCGCGCGCGCGGATACGGCTTCTTCGTAATCCCCGGCCCGCGCCAGGTCCAGCGCGTCTTCGAGATTGCCGGGCTGCTCGAGGTCCTGCCCTTCGCGCAAGCTCCGCGCGGCGTCGAGGAGAGTCCGGTCTGAGCCCCACGCGAGGACTCTGCCTACCTGCCCCGAGACCGTCGGTAGAGTCTCGCGTATGACGCTCGTTCTACTCACCGGCGCCACCCGCGGCATCGGTCGCGCCGCCGCGATCGATCTCGCGCGCGAGGGCGTCGAGCTCGCGATCGTCGGCCGCGAGGCCGAGCGCGTGCGCGACGTCGCGCTGCAGGCGCGCGCCGCGGGGACGGGCGCGGCGGTCCACGAGCACGTCGCCGACCTCACGCTGATGGCCGCGGTGCGCGCGCTCGCCGCGGACGTCCGCGATCGCTACGCGCGCATCGACGTCCTCGCGAACAACGCCGGCGCGCTGTTCGCCACACGCCAGGTCACCGCCGAGGGCTTCGAGCGGACGTTCGCGCTGAACCACCTCGCGCCGTTCCTGCTCACCAACCTGCTGCGCGATCGCCTCGATGGTGGCCGTGTCGTGACGACCGCCTCCGACGCCCACAAGTCCGGGCGCCTGGATCTCGAGGATCTCCAGTCCGAGCGCTCCTACGCCGCGATGCGCGTCTACGGCACCTCGAAGCTCTGCAACATCCTCTTCACGCGCGAGCTCGCCAAGCGCGCGCCCGAGCTGCACGCGAACTGCTTTCACCCCGGCGTCGTGCGCACCGGCTTCGGCAAGAACGAGAACGGGATCTGGAAGGTCCTGACCACGCTCGGCGCGCCCTTCTTCCGCTCACCCCAGCGCGGCGCGCGCTCGCTCGTGTGGCTCGCGACCTCCAGTGACGCCGCCGCGCTCACGGGTGCCTACGTCGAGGACGAAAAGGTCCTCGCGCCCTCCGCGCAGGCCCAGAACGAGACGTTCGCGCAAGCGCTCTGGGAGCAGAGCGCCGAGCTCGTCGGGCTCGGCGCCGACGCTCCCGCCTAGCGGTCATCGGCCCGCGACCGCCCGCTCCACGGGCAGCCTAACGCCCAACCCGCGGTATCGAATCAACCGATGCTGCCACGGGGCGCGACCCACGTGCTGGCGAAGGACAGCGGCGTGTGCTCGGCGATGGTGTCGTAGTCGTGGTCGTAGTGCAGCACCCCGATTCGCGTGGTCGCGGCGATCGCGGCGATCAGGAGATCGACCGGCTTGACGCGGTGAGAAATACCCGGTGCGTGGGCAAGCGCGGCCTGCGCGGTTACGGCAAACGCTGCGGCCTCGCTGGTCAGCGGGGCGTGCCTCAGCGCGTCAAGTTCATCCGCGATAGCAGCGAACTGGTCACCGTCGCGGGCGCTGTAGCGCATCTCCAACAGCGCCGGCGGGCACGTCCACAGCTCACCGGTGGCGAGCGCATTGTCGAACCGCTCGCGCGGTGGACCGGTCAGGCGCCCGTTGCTGGCTCGGGCCCATACCGAGTGGTCGATTAGCAGCGGCTCGCCGTAGCCGCTCAACGATGGATCCAGCCGTGCTCGCGGACCTCGTAGGCCGCGTCCACGTCGATCCCCTCGCCCGTGTGCAACCGCTCGACCAGCTGACGGCGCAGCTCGGCTTTATGCGCCTCGTCGTCGTGCTCGGATTCCAGCTCGCGTAGCCGCTCGCGCGCGCCGCGGATCACGAGATCGCCCATCCGCACGCGCTCGCCGCGTAGGCGCAACGCGTCGAGTGCCTCGCGCACGGGCGCGGTCTCGGTTATCGAATGACGCGCATGGCGGGTCGGCATGAAAGTGAGTGTAGCACCCCGAACAGCACCGTCCGCGACGAGCGGCGGGCGCTCCTCTGTCGGTGGCAATGCAGCTGGGGGACCGTCATCGAACGTTAGGCTGAGCGCGTGCGACACACGCAGTGAATGCCCCTCGCGCGCCCTGCGAAACACCCGCGCAGCGCTCGCGGACGGACGCGCATGGGGGATAATGCCTGAATGGAGGCCGATCTCAGCGAGGCGATGAGCGACGCCGCTCGGCGCGGTGGGCGCGAGCGCGAACAGCTCGTGCGCGAACTGCGCGCCGCACTGCGCGGGAGCGAGCAGCGCTTCGAGGCGATCGTCGGCTCGCTCACCGACCCCGTCACGATTCGCGACCGCGAGCACCGCTTTCTCTACGCCAATCGCGCCGCCCTCGCATATCTCGGGTTCGAGTCCTGGGAGGCCCTGCGCGAGACGCCGCCCGCGGCGATCATGGACGACTACATCGTGCAGGGCGAGGACGGGCGCGAGCTCGCGATGGACGACATCCCCTCCGTGCGGATCCTCCGCGGCGAGCACGCCGAGCCGCTGCTAATCCGCACCGTCAGACGCGACACCGGCGTGCAGCGCTGGAACCTGTTGAAGGCCGCGCCGCTGCGCGCCGAGGACGGCGCCGTCGAGGCCACGATCATGATCATCGAGGACGTCACCGAGCGCAGGCGCACCGAGTTGCGCAGCGCCTACCTCGCGCAGGCAAGCGCCGCGCTCGCCTCCTCGCTCGACTACGAGCAGACGCTGCGCAACGTCGCCGAACTCGCGGTGCCCGACATCGCCGACTGGTGCGCCGTGGACCTCGCCGACGCCGACGGCGACCGCCAGACCGTCGCCGTCGCGCACGTCGATCCCGAGCGACTCAGCCTCGCCGAAGCGCTGCGCAGCTATCTGCCCGACCGCCTCGACCCCGACCGCGGCCTGGGCCTGGTGCTGCGCACCGGCGAAGCGCTCCGCTACCCCGAGATCACCGACGAGATGCTCCTCCAGTCGGCGATCGACGAGCGCCACCTCGACCTGTTGCGCGCGCTCGGGTTCCGCTCCGTGCTGATCGTTCCGATGCGCATCGGCGATCGCACGCTCGGCGCGATGACGCTCGTCAGCGCCGAGGCCGGTTGCACGCTCGACGAGCTCGACCTCGAGCTGGCCGAACAGATCGCCGCGCGCGCGGCGGTCGCGATCGAGAACTCCCGGCTCTACAGCGAGCGCTCCTCGATCGCGCGCACCCTCCAGCAGAGCCTGCTGCCCGACCGGCTGCCGGAGATCCCCGACTACGAGCTGGCCAGCGTGTACCTGCCGGCGATCCAGACGAGCATGGTCGGCGGCGACTTCTACGATGTCTGGCCCGTCGGCGAGAGCTGGATGATGGTCATCGGCGACGTCACCGGCAAGGGCATCGAGGCCGCCTCGCTCACCGCCCTCGTGCGTCACACCGTGCGCACCGCATCCGAGTTCGAGCAGAGCCCCGCGCGGCTGCTCGCCTTCGTCGACAAGACCCTCAGGAGTCGCCCGACGCTGTCGGTCTGCACCGCGCTCTGCCTGCGCCTGCAGGACGATCGCGCCACGCTCGCGGTTGGCGGTCATCCGCTGCCGCTCTACATGACAGAGCATGGAGGCGTCGTCGAGCTCGGCGGCCACGGTCCGCTCCTCGGCGCGTTCGACGACGTGCGCTGGCAGGATTTCACCGTGCGCCTCGACGCCGGCTCCACCCTGCTCGCCTACACCGACGGGTTCACCGACGCGCGCGACGAGCACGGCGATCGCTTCGGGTTGCCGCGGCTATGCGCGACGCTCGGAGAGCTCGGCGCGCAGCCCGCCGGTGCGCTGGCCGTGAGCCTCGCCCGTAAGCTCGAGGAGTTCCAGGCCGGGGCTCACGCCGACGATACCGCCGCCCTCGTGCTGCGGCGATTGACCGGCGGAGACAACCCTGTGCAGAGCAGCCCATCGCAAGCTACGATCGCCGCACCGGCGTAGGGGAGTCATGGTAAGACCGACGAGATTCGAGATTACCGAGCAGGCTCGCGGGGAAACCCTTGTCTTGTCGATCACGGGCGAGCTCGACCTGAGTACGGTCCCGCAGCTCGCGCGTCGCGTGGAGGAGAAGCTTGCCGGCAAGCTCACGACGCTCACCCTCGATTTGGCGGAGCTCACGTTCATGGACTCGTCCGGGCTACGCCTTCTCATCGAGCTCGATCGCCGCGCCCGCCAAGAGTCATGGACGCTCACGCTCATCCCATCCAAGCACGAGTCCGCCAACACGGTGCTTCGTTTGACGGGCGCCAACACGGCATTGCCATTCGAGGCCTCCGCGCCCTGAAGATGGCGCTAGCCCGTAAACCGCGAGATCGCGCCGATCACTCCACGCTGACGCTCGAGCTCGAGCAGAGCCGCCAAGCGCCAGCGCTCGCCCGCGCCGCGCTCTGTGGGTTTCTGCGCGAGCGCACCGACGCCGCGACCCTGGAGACCCTCACGCTGCTCGTTTCCGAGGTCGTCTCCAACGCGGTCCTCCACTCCGATGCGCCACCCGCGAGCGCGATCCTGCTGTGCGCGTGCGTGCTCGACCACGGCCACGTGCGCGTCGAGGTGACCGATCGCGGCAGCGGCTTCACGCCGGTCGCGCGCGACCCCGACCGCAACGGCGGCTACGGCCTCTATCTCCTGGACAAGCAGGCCGCCCGCTGGGGCGTCGATCGCCACGGCGGAACGCGCGTCTGGTTCGAGTTGGCAAGCAGCTGAGCTGTCGAGGCGGTGCGAACGCGGGGACGTGGACCCGCGCCAGCTCGTCTACGTGCCGACTGACGGGATGCGTGCGTCTGAGATTGCTCGCGTCGCGACGCTCGGTCGGGAGCTCACCCGGTCCGTCGGGGAGGCTCCTCGCGTCTGGCTGCTCGACGAGGTGACCGGGCTGCGGGGTTGGACGCAGGCGCTGAAGTACCTCCGCGACAACACCGAGCTCGGCGCCGACACGGTCGTGTGCACCGGGTCCTCGTGGGATCGTGAGGCAGAGGTCGAGCGCGACCTGCTCGCGGGCCGGGCCGGGAACGCTGCGAGGAGACGGTCACGGATCCTGCATCCGATGAGCTTCCGCGAGGTGCTCGTCGCCGCGGGCAGAGAGATTCCCCTACCTGCTTCCGTGCTGCCGTGGGAGCTTCAGGGTCCGGTCGCCCGGAACCACGCGGAGTCGCTCGAGCTCTTCGTGGACGAGCTCAATCTCGCCTGGCAGGCATACCTCACCTCGGGCGGATTTCCGCGGGCCGTCGCCGAGCACCACAAGACCGGCGAGGTCGGAAAGTCTTTCCTGCGAGACCTGGCTGCATGGCTGCATCGAGACGTGGACCCCGAGGCGGGGGAGGACTCGGTGCCGAAGCTGCTCTCCGCGCTCGAGATCCGCTGCGCCTCGCCGCTGAACCGCCGCGCGCTCGCCGAGGCCCTCGGCTATCGGAGCCGCCAGACGATCGAGGTGCGTCTCACGCGTCTCGTCCGCACCCACGCGGCGGTCTGGTGCCATCAGGTCGACAACGACGGACGGAGGGTGGCTGGGGCGCAATGGAAGCTCTACCCATGCGACCCGCTGCTCGCATGGTTGGGCACACGGTTGCGCGCCGGGCTGCCAAGCCCGGACTTCAGCCGTCTCACCGAGGCGTGCATCGGCGTCGCGCTGGCCCGCGCCGTCGACGAGCTCGAGCCGGGGCGATGGGAGGACGACGACTCCATTGGGTACCTGCGGACCGGCGGAGGGCAGGAGATCGACTTCGCCCCGGTCGCCGTGCCGAGCGCTTCGGGAACGGCGCATACCGTGCCGATCGAGTCGAAGTGGGTCTCCTCCGGATGGCGCGCCGAGGCAAGGGTGATCGAGGGGAGGCTCGCCGCGGGTATCGTCGCTACGCGGACCGTCCTCGATTCCTCGCACGCAGCGTGGGCGCTGCCAGCGCCCGTCCTCGCGCTGCTGCTCGAGTAGGTGATCAACGCCGCGCGCTGGCGCGGCGGCAGGTGCTGCAACGCCGCCACAAACGCCAGGCGCACCGTCTCGCGTGACTCCGCCACGCTCGCCGGGTCTTCGGGGAGCAGTCGCCCGTCCGGTATCGGCTCGATCCACGTCACCTCGGGCAGGATCTCGCCGATCGGACCGCTCGGCGAGCGCGCCTCGCCCAGGTCCATCGGCCGCGCGCGCCGCTCGCGGCCCTTGAGCATGTCCAGGCACACATTCGTCGCGATCCGGTACAGCCACGAGCGCAGCGCCGCGCGACCCTCGAAGCGCTCGAGCGCCCGCCACGCCCGCAGCAGCGTGTCCTGGACCGCGTCCTCCGCTTCGAACGGCGAGCCCAGCATCCGGTAGCAGTAGGCCGTCAGCTCGCGCCGATGGCGCTCCAGGTCCTCGAAGCTCGGGGTGGCAAGCGCTGTGCTCTCCACGCGCGCCATTCTCCACGCACCCTGCTTTACGCTCCCGTCATGCCGGCCCTCGCGCAACTGCGCAGCCGCCTCGCCGAGCTCGTCGATCTCGAGGCCGTCGCGATGCTGCTCGGCTGGGATCAGCTCGTGATGATGCCCGCCGACGGCGCCGCCGAACGTGCGGAGCAGCTCGGCACCTTGGCCCGCCTCACCCACGAGCGCGCCACCGCCCCCGAGATCGGCGCGTGGCTCGACGAGCTGCAGGGCGCGCGGTCCGGGGAGGACGCGCAGCCTGCTGAGGAGAACGCCCAGCCCGACGAGCCCGGCGCGCAACTCGATGAGCTCGAGCGCGACATCGTGCGCATCGCGCGGCGCGACTGGGAGCGCGCGCGGCGCGTGCCCGAGGACCTCGCCGCCGAGCTCTCCCGCGCGAGCGCCGCCGGCCAGGAGAGCTGGCAGCGCGCGCGCGCCGCGGACGACTTCGCCGCCTTCGCGCCCGCCCTGCAGCGCAACGTCGAGCTCGCGCGCGCCCGCGGCGAATGTCTCGCCATCGAGGGCGAGACCGCCTACGAGGCGCTCCTCGGCGATTACGATTTCGGGCTGCGCGTCGCCGAGCTGCGCCGCGTGTTCGCCGCGCTCGCCACGCAGCTGCCACCGCTCGCGCAGGAGGCCCGCCTGCGCTCCCCACGGCGTACTCTCGCCGTGCCCGTCGAGGCGCAGCGCGCCGCCGTCGCCGGCGTGCTGCGTCGCCTCGGCGTCGAGCGCGAGAGCTGGCGCGTCGATGTCTCCGCGCACCCCTTCACCGTGTGGATGGGGCCGCGCGACACCCGCCTGACCACCCGCTACGGAGACGGCGAGGTCGAGTCGCTGCTCAGCTCGCTGCACGAGTACGGCCACGCCCTCTACGAGCGCCAGGTCGATCCCGCGCTCGCGCGCACCAACCTCGGCCACGGCACCTCAATGTCGATCCACGAGTCCCAGAGCAAGCTCTGGGAGAACCACGTCGCGCGCAGTCCCGCCTTCGCCACCGTGCTCGCCGCGGAGCTCGGCGCGGGAGGGTTCGCCGCGACACCCGCCGAGCTTCACGCCACGCTCGTCGGCGTCGAGCCCGGCGCGATCCGCGTCTCCGCCGATCCGCTCACCTACCCCCTCCACATCGTCCTGCGCTTCGAGCTCGAACTCGCGCTGATCGACGGCGCGCTCGCCGTCGCCGACCTGCCCGCCGCCTGGCGCGAGGGGATGCGCCGCCTGCTCGGCGTCGAGGTCCCCTCCGACGCGCTCGGCTGCCTGCAGGACGTGCACTGGGGCGCTGCCAGCTTCGGCTACTTTCCCAGCTACGCCCTCGGCTGCCTGATCGCCGCGCAGCTCTGGGAGGCGCTCGAGTCCGAGCTCGGGCCGCGCGAGGACGACCTGCGCGCAGGAGCGGTCGGCGCGATCCAGCGCTGGCTCGGCGAGCGCGTCCACCGCCACGGGCGACGCCTCGACACGATGCCACTGCTCGAACACGCCACCGGGCGGGGTCTGGAGATCGAGCCGTTCCTACGCTACGTCGCGCCGCTCGCGAAACCGTAGTTCGCCCCGATCCCCTTTGTGGGAGACCCCGTTCCATACGCGGGATCTGGCGGACCGGAGCGGCCTGGGACGCGCCGACAGGTGAACATGCCCGACAACGACAGCCAGCTCGACGCTCTGCTCAGCCCAGCAGGCGAGCTCTTCGGAAGCGAAGGGCGATCCGTGCACCTGACCTCGGCGGATGTGCGAGTCAGCGCCGTGATCCCCGCGCGCAACGAGGCGCGCAACCTCGCGTACGTCTTCGGGCGGCTACCCGCTGATCTGCACCAGTTGATTCTCGTCGACGGTCACTCGACCGACGACACGATCGCGCAAGCGCGACGGCTGCGACCCGACGTCGAGATCGTCGCGCAGCGCGGTCGCGGCAAGGGCGACGCTCTCAGCGAGGGCTTCGCGGCATGCACCGGCGACGTGATCGCGATGCTCGACGCCGACGGCTCGACCGATCCGCGCGAGATCCCGCGCTTCGTCGCCGCGCTGTGCGCCGGCGCGGACTTCGTCAAGGGCTCGCGCTACGCGCAAGGCGGCGGCAGCAGCGACCTCACGCCGCCGCGGCGGTTCGGCAACGCGCTGCTCTGCTGGCTCGTGAATACGCTCTACGGCACCAGCTACACCGATCTCTGCTACGGCTACAACGCCTTCTGGCGGCGCTGCCTGCCGTACATCCGCCTCGACGTCCCCGGCTTCGAGGTCGAGACGCTGATCAACGTGCGCATCGCGCGCGCCGGCCTCGTGGTCCACGAGGTGCCCAGCTTCGAGCGTCCGCGGCTGGAGGGCACGAGCAACCTCAAGGCCGTCCGCGACGGACTGCTGATCCTGCGCACGATTGGGCTCGAGCGCCTGCGCATCTCCCAGCGCCACGCCCTGCGCAGGCACCGCGACACCCATCTCGCCGCGCTCTCCACCCTCCTCCGAGGGACGCGGTTCGGATGAGGCTCGCGCTGCTCACACCCGGCTACGGCGCCGCCGACGGCACGCTCGGCCGCCACGTCCAGGCGCTCGCCACCGGCGCCGCCCGCGCCGGCGCGCGCGTCGAGGTCCTCCTGCACGGTTCCGCGCCCGCCGCGCCCATCGCCAGGCACGAGGGCATCTCGATCAAGCGGTTCCCGCCCCTGCTTCCCGGCAGCGACAGCGCGTTCTCAGGTGGACTGTGGCGCTACCTGCGGGATCGCATCGATGATTTCGACATTCTGCACGCCCACGGCGAGGCGACCCTGCTCGCGCTGCTCGCGCTGCGCGACGCGCCGCTGCCGCTGGTGCTCACCCCGCACTGGTACGCCGCACCCCAAACGCACCTCCGCCGCCTCGTCCAGGGACGCGTGCACCGACTCGACGGTCGCCTGCTCGCCCGCGCCGACCGTGTGCTGTGCGTCTCGCACACCGAAGCGCTCCAGGTGCGCCGCAACGCGCCCGACGCACACGTCGAGATCGTCCCCAATGGCCTCGACACCCATTCGATTGCCAACGCCCACCCGTTTGCGGTGCCGCCACGCGTGATCCTCAGCGTCGATCGCCTGACCCCGTGGGCCGGCATCCAGCGCACCGTCTCGGCGCTGCTGGCGCTGGCGCCGAGCTACCGGCTCGTGGTCGTCGGGCGCGGCCGCGGGCGCAGCCAGCTCGAGGCGCACGCCGACTACCTCGGGGTCGCCGACCGCGTGCGCTTCCTCGGCGGCGTCGACGACGCCGAGCTCCATCGCTGGATGCGCACCGCCTCGGTGGTCGCGACCCTCAAGGAGGAGAGCCTCTGGGGCGCGACGCTGCTGAGCGCCCTCTGCGCCGGCACCCCCGTCGTCGCCTCCGACATCGCCGCCAACCGCGAAGCCGCCGCCGTCGGCGCCGGGGAAGACGTCGGGTTCGTCTCCCGGCGCGCCTCGCCGTTCGCCATCGCCGAGGCGATCAGACAACTCGCCGGCGCCGGCAGTCGCTCGCGCGCCGAGCTCGTGCCCACCTGGCAGGACACCGCCGCGCGCGCCGTCTCGGTGTACAAGGACCTCGCCGGTCGCAACGGCCGCGCCAGCGACGACCTCGTGAGCGACGGCCTTCTGGGCGAGGACGACCTTCTGCGCGACCTGCGCCTCCCGAGCCTCCTGGCCGCGAAGGCCGCCTGATCCGATGCTCGAGCAGCGAGAGCGGGGGATCGCGTCGATCCTCGGACTCGCCGCGCTTGCCGCGGGCGCGCTCGCGCTCGCGCTGGTCCTGCTGAGCGTCCTCAATCTCTCCCGGCGCCCCGGACCGCGGCCCGCTCCGCTCGCGCCGGTGTCGCAGGCGCAGGTCGTCGAATCGGGCGCGAGCGTGCGCGACGCGGCCGGTGGCGTATGGAGCCCCGACCGCTTCGCGCACGGCGGTGCGCTGTCCACGAGCCCGGTCCCGATCGCCGACACCGAGGCGCCCGCGCTCTACCAGAGTCAGCGCATCGGGGTGCGCTCGATCGCGGTGCCGTTGCGCACCGACGGCTCCTACCTCGTCGTGCTCTACTTCGCCGAGATCGCCGGCGCCCCGCCCGGCGGACGGGTCTTCGACGTGCTCGCCCAAGGCCGGGCGATCGCGACCGTCGACGTCGCCCGCGAAGTGGGGGCGCTCGCCCCCTACCACCTCGCGTTCACCGTCCCCGTCGCGCACCACCGGCTGACGCTCGACTTTCGCGCGCGCCGCGGCGAGCCGATGCTCAGCGCGCTGCGAGTCACGCGCGTCGATCCGCCGCTGCAGCTGCCCGCGCACCGGCTCGTGTGGTCGGACGAGTTCGAAGGCCCCCGTGGCAGTCCTCCCGATCCCGCGCGCTGGCGCCACGACCTCGGCGGCGGCTGGGGCCAGCAGGCGATCTACACCGACCAAGCCGCCAACGCCTCGCTCGACGGGCATGGTCACTTGGTGCTCGCCGCGCGCCGCGAAACGTCTGCAGCCGGTGGGCAACGCGTGTCCCGCGCGACCTCGGCGCGGCTCTCCACGCAGGGCCTGTTCGCGATGCGCTACGGCTCCGCCTCCGCGCGTGTGTGGATCGCCGGCGAGCCCGGGGTCGTCAGCACCTTCTGGGGGCTCGGCACCGACGTGACACGCGTCGGCTGGCCGCGCTCGGGGGAGATCGATCCGCTGGAGGGGCGCGGCGCGCAGCCGACGGTCCTCGTGCAGGCGCTGCACACCCAGTGCCCCACGCGCCGCTGCCCGGTCGTGTGGGAACGGACGGTTGGCAGCTCGCTCGCCGCCGGGTTTCACACGTTCACCGTGCAGCGCGCGCCGGGCGTCGTGACCTACCTCATGGACGGACGCCAGACGGCGTCGTTGACCGCCGCCGACATGCCGCGCGGGGCGTGGGTCTTCGACCGGCCCTTCTTCCTCGTCCTCAACCTGATCGTCGGGGGTTGGGGCGGCACACCCCCCGCGAGCACGCACTGGCCCGTGCGGATGCTCGTCGACTGGGTTCGGGTGTACGGATGAGCGCTGAGTCGACACCGGCGCGTCCGCCTGAGCGGGGACCCGCCCGTGCTCGCGCCACGGTCGCCAGCGGCGAGCTGAGCGTCGTCGTCACGACCTGCGCGCAGGGCGAGCGCGCGGCGCGCGTGGTCGCCTCGATCCTCGCCTGCGAGCACCCACCGCTCGAGGTGATCGTCGTCGAGAACCGGCCCGGTGCCCGCGCCGGCGCCGGCGCCAGCGCCACCGCGACGCTGCTGGCCGCGCGCTTCCCCGGCGATGAGCGCGTGCGCTGCGTCGAGGAGCCGCGGCAGGGGCTCTCGCGGGCACGCAACCGCGGCCTGCGCGTCGCGCGCGGGGAGATCGTCGTGTTCACCGACGACGACGTCGTCGTCGACCGCGGCTGGCTCGGCGCGATCGCCGCGGCCTTCGCGCGCGAGCCGCGCGCGGCATGCGTGACCGGGCCGATCGCGGCGCTCGCGCTGGCGAGCGCCGAGCAGCGGACCTTCGAGCAGTTCACGCGCCTGCACAAGGGCTCGCAGCGCCAGGTATACGCAATCGAGCGCCCGCCCGTCGGCGATCCGCTGTTCCCGTTCGCGGCCGGGCGCTTCGGCTCGGGCGCGAACATCGCGCTGCGCGCCACGAGCGCGCGGGCGCTGGGGGGCTTCGACGTGTGCCTCGGCGCCGGCACACGGGCCCGCGGCGCCGAGGATCTCGATCTCTTCATCCGCGTCCTGCGCAGCGGCGCCGAGCTCGTCTACGAGCCGCGCGCACTGCTGCGCCACGAACACGCCGACTCCCAGCGCGAGCTGCGCCGCCACGCCTTCGACTATGGCGTCGGCCTCGCCGCGATGCTCACCAAGCAACTGCTCGGCGAGGGCCGCAGCGAGCTCCTGCGTCGCGTCCCGGCCGGGACGCGCTACCTGCTCGACCCCGGCTCGGCCAAGAACGCGACCAAGGACGCCGACTACCCCCGCCGGCTCGACCTGCTCGAGCTGCTCGGGATCGCCTACGGGCCGCTTGCCTACCTCGCAAGCGCGATCTCCGCGCGGATCGGGGTGGGGAGATGAGTCTCCTCGGCACGCTCGGGAGCGCGCGGCGCGAGGGCAGCGATGCTCCCACCGCGAGCGAGCCGCGGCGGCGCGGCCGCGTCCACGGGCTCGCCCTCGTCGGGCGCCTGCGGCAGGAGCTGCTCGACCCGCTGATGCGCGGCGCATACAGCCTGATGCTCAACAGCGTCGCCACGGCGCTGCTCGGACTGATCTTCTGGGTGCTCGCGGCGCACGTGCGCGACAGCCACCAGGTGGGCCAGGACAGCGCGCTGATCGCCTCGATGATGGGGATCTCGAGCATCTTTCAGCTCAATCTCGCCAACACGATCACGCGTTTTCTACCGCGCGCCGGGCCGCGCACGCGGCGCTGGGTGCTCTGTGCGTACGCGATCGCGCTGCTCGCGACCGCCGCGGGGGCGGTCGCGTTCGTGATCGTCGTGCCGGGCCTCACGCGCGGGTTGCGCTTCCTTGGCCACGATGGGCAGCTCGCGGCTGTGTTCGTGGCGGCGACCGCGCTGTGGAGCGTCTTCGGCCTGCAGGACGCCGTGATGACCGCGCTGCGCCGCGCGCCGTGGATACCGCTCGAGAACTCCGTCTTCGGGGTCCTGAAGGTCGCGTTGCTGCCCGCGCTCGCGGTGCTCGCGGTCGGCCACGCCGTATTCGTCTCCTGGATGCTGCCGATGGTGCTGCTGCTGGCGCCGGTCAACTACATGATCTTCCGCCGCTTCATCCCCGCGCACATCCGTCGCCACCCCGAGGCGCGGCCCGTCGCCGAGATGCTGCCCTCGCGCCGGATCCGGCGCTTCCTGCTCGCGGACTACCTCGGCTCGGTCGCCCAGCAGGCCACGCTGGCGCTGCCGACGCTGCTCGTGATCGCCCTGATCGGCAGCAGCGCCAACGCCTACTTCTACGTCCCCTTCATGCTCGTGACCTCGTTCGACACGCTGTTCTTCAACCCCAGCGTCGCGCTCGTCGTCGAGGGCGCGTTCGCGCCCGACAACGCCGCCGAGCTCGTCCGGCGGATCGTCGGTCGGCTCGGCAAGCTCGTGCTCCCCGGCGTGCTCGTCATGGTCCTCGCCGCGCCGCTGCTGCTGCTCCCGTTCGGCGCCAGCTACAGCGCGCACGGCGCCGCCGCGATGCGCCTGCTGGCGCTCGCGAGCATCTTCCGGATCGCGGTCTCGCTGTTCGCGGCGGTCGCGCGCGTCCAGGGTCGCGGCGGCGTCATCCTCGGCGTCTACGGCGCGACCGTCGCGCTGCTCGTACCGCTGATCTTCGTGCTGCACGTGCCGCTCGGAATCGAGGGTGTCGCGCTCGCGTGGCTGCTCGCGAACGCCGCCGTCGCGATCGCGGTCGCACCCTCGCTCGTACGCCTGCTGCGCGCGGGCCGACGCGTGTCGGCCGGTCGGGTCGAGGCCGGGTCGCGCTCGCCCCGGCATGCGTCGGCAGCGGCCTCGCAGTCGGCCCTGGCCACGATGGCGCGCCTGCGTGCCGCTCGCCGCGCTGCGCCGCCCCGCGAGGGGACGGGGGTGCGCTGGAGCGCGATGGCGCTGCTCGGCATCCTCGCGAGCGTGGCCGCGCTCGTCGTGTCCTTTCCGGGCGCGCCCTCCGGTGTGCGCTTTGGTGTGCTGCTCACGTTCCTGTGCAGCGCGCCCGGCACGGCGCTGCTGGGCGCGCTCGAGCCGCGGACCGCCCGCGTGAGCCCCGCGCTCGTGCTCGTGAGCGGGCTCGCGCTCGCCGCGCTCGTCGCGCAGGTCATGCTGTTGTTGGGCGCCTGGTGGCCCGGGATCGTGCTGCCGGTCGCCGCCGCGGGTTGTCTGGTCGCGCTCGTCGCGCTACGGCGCGCCGCGCGCCGCGCGCAACCGGAGGCCGCGCGATGAGCAGCGTCCCCATCGCCGCCGCGCCTGCGCTTCCCGCCCCCGCCGCGGAGCCTGCGACGGCGCCCGCTGCTGGGCCGGCTTCGGCTGCTGGGCCGGCTTCGGCTGCTGGGCCGGCTTCGGCTGCTGGCCCGGCTTCGGCTGCTGGCCCGGCTTCGGCTGCTGGCCCGGCCCTCACCGTCGATCGCCCAGTCGCGACCACGCTACGCCGGTGCGCGGGCCGCGCCGCTCCGCACGTAATTGCCCTCGGCGTCGCGCTCGCGGCGTGGATCGAGGCGCTCGCTCACGCGCGCCTCGCACGGATCTCGGGCTACGGTCTGCTGCCGGCGCTGCCCGCGAGCTACTACGTCGCGCTTGGCGCGCTCGCGGTCGGGTTCGTGGCCGCGGTCGCGCGGCGCTCCGCTCCGCCGTGGCTGCTCGCGGTGTACGTGCTGGCGCTGATCGCCGTCCTGCACGGCACGACCGCGCTGCTCTACTCCGAGCCGCGCTACGCGTGGACGTACAAGCATCTCGGCGTCACGGACTACATCGCGCACTTCGGCGCGACCGACCGCTCGCTCGACATCTACCAGAACTGGCCCGGGTTCTTCGCGCTCGTCGCCATGCTCGAGCGTGTCAGCGGCGTCTCGCTGACGGCGATGGCGCCCTGGGCGGAGCTGTTCTTCGAGTCCGCATATGTCGGGGCGTTCGTGTTCCTGCTTGGCGGCGTCACCCGCGAGCGGCGCGTCGTGTGGACGGCGGCGTGGCTGTTCGCGCTCGCCAACTGGCTCGGTCAGGACTACTTCGCCCCGCAGTCTTTTGCCTACCTGCTCTCGCTCGTGCTGATCGGAGTGTGCGTGCGCTGCGCGCCGGGGGCGCGGCGCGGACCGCCGCGCCCGGCACTCGCCGCGCGCTGGTGGCGATTCATGCAGCGCCTCGGCGCCGGTCGCCAGGCTCCCTGGGTGGACGAGCCCGGTAGCACGCCGCTGCGCCCGCCCGCGGCGCTGGCGATCGGCGCGCTGCTGTTCGCCGCGATCGCGACCAGCCACCAGCTCTCGCCTTTGCTGTGCATCGTCGTAGTGGCTGCGTTCGCGCTCACCACACGGCGGCTCTCGCTGTGGGTGCCGCTCGCGATGGCCGCATTCGAGCTGCTCTGGCTCGCGGCCGCCTGGCCGCTGCTCTCGAGCAAGTACCACCTACTCGGGTTCTCGCCGCTGGAACGGCCCGTGACAGCCGGCGGCATCGCCGCCTGGGCGCTGCCCGGCTTCAGCGCCTCGGCGCTCGCCGCGCGCGCCTCGGTCGCCGCGGTCTGTCTACTGGCCGCCGCCGGCTTCTGGCGCCGCCGGCGCGGCGGCCACTTCGACCTTCCGCTCCTCGCGCTCGTAATCGCCCCGGTGCTTGTCGTCGCCGTTCAGCCCTACAGCGGCGAGGGAGTATTTCGCGCCTATCTATTCGCGCTGCCGTGGCTCTGCTTCCTGGCCGCCACGCTGCTCGTGCCCCGCGGTGCGCGGCGCTCATCGCTCGCGCTGCGGACGCTCGCGCTGGCCGGCGTGAGCGCGTTGCTCGGCGCCACCTTCCTGTTCGCGTCCTTCGGGCGCGAGATCGTCAACTACGTCACCCCACAGGACGTCGCGATCGAGCGCGTCTACGAACGCACCGCGCCGCGCGGCGCGGCCGTCGTCTACCTCGCGCCCAACGTCCCCAACCGCCTCAGCTACCGCTACGCCGAAAAGCAGGTCTGGGCCGGCTCGTTCAGCCCGTCGCTGATGGAAGACCCCGCCTTTGTCGACCACGCACTCGGCGCCGCCAGCCTCCCCGCGCTCGAGGCCAAGCTCCGCGAACTGCAGGCCACGCAGGCCTACGTCATGATCGGACCGAGTCAAGTCGACTACGTGCGCGCGCTCGGGCTGCTGCCGCCCGGCTCGGTCGCCGAGCTGATCGGCGCACTGCGCGGCTCGCCCGACTTCCAGCTCGTCGCCCAAGACCGCGACGCGTATCTATTCCGCCTGAGTCGCTAGCGCCGCGCGCCCTGCGTAGACGGATGTTCGGCCCCGGGGTGCGGCGATGGCATAGGCTCATCCGTGCGACGATTCAAGCGGTGTGAGACCTCCTCGGCCGCCGATCTTCGCCGCACCGCTCGTTCCGCTCATGCTGCTGGTGGCGCTGTTGTTGGCGCTCTGCTGCGCACAGCCCGCCGCGTACGGCGAGTCCTTCGCCGAAGACTTCGCGGGCCCCGCCGGGTCGCTGCCCAACCCGGCGGTGTGGACGTTCGACACCGGTGGCTCGTGGGGCAACGGCCAGGAGCTGCAGGCCTACACGGCCAGCCCACAGAACGCCTCGCTCGACGGTCACGGCGACCTCGTGATCACCGCTCGTCACGAAGCGTTCACGAGCGCCGAAGGCGTGACTCGCCAGTACACCTCGGCGCGGCTGGAGACGGCGCAGAAGTTCAACTTCACATACGGTCACATCGAAGCGCGGATCAAGGTTCCAAGCGGCGCGGGCCTGTGGCCGGCGTTCTGGGCGCTTGGCGACTCCGCCAATGCCGCGGACGCGTGGCCGGCGCCGGGCGAGATCGACGTGATGGAGATGCTCGGAGCCCACCCGTCCGTCGCCTACGGCACCCTCCACGGACCTTCGGCGCACTCGGCCAGCGGCTACAAGGTGCAGAGCGCCTACCACGCCCCGTGCTCGCTGGCCGCCGGCTTTCATATCTACAGCGCCGATTGGACCCCGGACGCGATCACGTTCGCTGTCGATGGCCATCCCTACCGCACCGTCACGCCGGCCGAGCTCCCGGCGGGTGCGAGCTGGCCATTCAGCCACCGCTTCTTCCTGGTCCTCGACCTCGCGGTCGGCGGCACCTGGGGTGGAGCGCCGAGCGCCGCCACACCGTGGCCGGCCCAGATGGTCGTCGACTGGGTGCGCGTCTCGCCGAGGTGAGCCGCCCGGCGGCATAGCCGAGCGCGGTGACGCCGAGCGCGGTGAGAATGCCGGCGGCGCGCGCGAACCCCGTGAGGTCGCCCTGCAGCCCGTCGCGTAAGCCGCGATAGGCGCCCGCGGGAAGCACGCGCGCCGCATAGCGACGCTCGCTGGCGAGTGCCGCCGGCGCGCCGACGTTACCCGCGAGCTGCGCCTTGGAGCGGCCCTCCGACCAGCAGCGCACGAGCAGGTAGCGCCAGCTCGCGCGCCGCGGCGGCACCGCATGTCCGACTCGCGCGGCGGGGACGTGCACGATGCGTGCGGTCGGCCAGCGCGCGTGCGCCTCGATCCCGAGCTGGGTCTCCTCATCCCCGAGCGGCCGCTCGCCCACGCGGCCGACATCCTCTTGAAAGCCGTCGAGCGCGAGCAGCGCCGCGCGGCGAAACGCCATGTTGGCGCCGATCGGGTTGCGGAGCTCCGCGCCCGCGGAGGGCAGGCCGCGGTAGCTGCAGCCGACGATCCAGTAGAGCTCGGACGCGAGCCAGCGCGGTCGCGGGCCCTCCCAGCGCGGCTCGATCCAGCCGCCGGCGCCGAGCACGCGCTCGTCGGCGAAGGCCCGCGCCAGCTCCCCCAGCCAGTCGGGCGCCGCGTGCGCATCGTCATCGAGGAAGGCCACGAGCTCGCCGTGCACCGCGTGGAGACCGGTGTTGCGCGCGCCTGAGAGGCCGGGCCGGCCTGTGCTCGCGAGCACCAGTGCTCCCGTGAGAGCCGCGCGGGCGCGGGCCAGCAGACGCTCGTTGTGGTCGATCACGACGACGATCTCGCGTGCCGGCAGCGTTTGCGCCGCGACCGAGCGCACCGCCTCGGCGAGCTGCTCCCAGCGCTCCTCGGAGTAGGCGCAGATCACGACGCCGAACACGTTGGCTCAAGCGTGACCGGTGCGAGCGCCGCTGCCCTCCGTAGTTTGGCGTCGCGAACGCGCGGGTCGGCCGAGCGCCGCGCCGGCCGAGCGATCCGCGGCACCCGGTTGCTCGTTAGAACCTCACGAGCACCCTGACGATGCCGAGCAGGATCGCCACGTTGAGCGCCGCGATCAGGTAGAGGAAGCCACCCGAGACCAGCGTCCCGATCGAGCCGCTCACCCGGTGCAGCTGCGAGCCGCCATCCCTGACCGGCCCCGCGAGCGACCGCACCCCGATCGCAAGCGCGAACGCGAGCGCGAAGACGACCGTCGAGTGCCCCTGCTGGCTGTGAGGGGGCCGGTCCGCTTAGACCGGCCCCCCAGAGAATCGCTAGTGCGCGCTCAACACGTCGATTGCGACGCTATTCACCGTGAAGTGAGCGGCGCCGCTCACATCGCAGTCGTCCTGCACCGCGATCGCGAGTGTGTGCGTCTGAGCCGTGGCGGCGATCGGCAGCACCCCGGTGTCGGCTGCGAGTTCGATCGCTTCCGCGAGTCCGCCCGTCCAGAGAATCGGGACGGTCTGGGCGCTGCCCGGCGAGTAGGGCGAGCCTCCCGCCTCGATGATGCCCACTTCCTTGCCGTCCACTGTCACCTTGCCGCTCAGCGTGCCGGCGTCTTTTTCGCCGGTCTTGCATTCCCCAGCGGGCATCGTTACCGATACGAGCCCCAGCAGGCGCTCGTCCTGCCCGGCTTCCTGGTTGAACGACGCCGGCGAGAGCCCGATCGCTGTCGGTGTGCCGTCGGCGCTGGTGACGGCGCCGGCCGAGCGCAGCCGGTAGGCGACTCCGTGCCCGCCCGCGCCGGGTGTGCCCGCGCCGCCGGCCGGCCCGGTGGGTCCGGTCGGGCCGCGATCGTGGGCGTTGGGCTTGCACGTGATCGTCACCGCTGCGCAATGCACGAGCACCTGCGGTTTCGCTTTGCGCTTGTGCTGCTTGCTGTGCCCAGCGCCGCGCGCCGTGCCCGCCAGCGCGCTCGGTCCGGGTGCGGCGGCGAGCGAGAGCGCCCCCACTAGGGTGGCGGCGCCCAGGCGCGCGATTGTGGTCCTCATCTGTGCCCGCATGCGATCAGGACGTTCCGAGCACGTCGATTGCCAGGCTCGTGACCTTCGCGTGCGCGGCCGTCGCGCAGTAGTCCTCGCCGAGCACCGTCATGACGTGCGTTTGGCTGGTGCCGCTGCCGAGGAAGAAGCCCGGGCCGATGCCCTCGGAGGCGCCCTCGAGCGACTCGATGCCGAGGTCGAAGACGATTGGCGCGACGACCGTGCTTTCGCCACTGCCGCCCTTGACCTCGGTCAGTCCCTCGATCTTGCCGTCGATCTCGACGACGAGAATGACCTCGTCGGGTGCCAGTTTGGAGCTTTCTTCATTACCGCACGCTACTTCGGAGGGAATCTGGATCGTGGCGGTGTCGACGAACTGGTTGTCTTCGCTCGCGCCCTGCGTCCACACGTTCGGCGTGACGGGAATGCTTTCGCCGCAGATCAAGCTGCCGCACGAGCTCGATTTCCCGGGTAGCTGAACGCCGCCGCCGCGTGCGCGCAGGGTGACGCTGGCGCCGTTGACGCCGGGCGCGCCGGGCGTCCCCGCCGGTCCCTGCGGGCCGGCCGGGCCGGGCGTGCCCTTGCACGTCACGCCGATCGAGGCGCAGTGCACGATCACCTGCGGGCCGCCCTTCTTTTTGCCCTTCTTCCTGGCGTGATGCGCGACCGGCGCGTGCCGGCCGTCCCGCGCCTGGGCGAGCGCGGGCGCAAGCGCGAGGCTCGTCAGGCTGAGTCCGAGCAGCGCGCCCAGTGCGGCGCGCCGCGGTGAGAGATCGATCATCTTGCCTCCTGGTAGGGGCCACGAACGACGGCCCGGGTAGATTGACTCGCCCTGCCACGGCGACGAGTGCGCAAGCCGGGGTTCGACGCGGGTGCGCCCAGACCTTCAGCCGCGGGCGCGTGGCTCAGCCGGCAAGCGAGATTGCGGCCAGCTCCGTGCCGGTGGCAAGCTCTGCGGCTGCCGCTGTCGCGAGGCTCGGCGCCTCGGCCCGCGCCGCGACGTCGGCCGCAGTGCTCACGCCGGCCGGAACGGGCTCGGGCGCGGCGACGACGCGGTTGCGCCCCGCGTGCTTGGCGTCATACAGCGCGCGGTCGGCGGACTTGAACAGCGTCTCGTAGACGACCGACTCGCCGACGCCGGTGCTCAGGCCGACGGAGATGGTGACGGCGATGCCGGTGGGGTTCGTCTCGGCGACCGCGGCGCGCAGCCGCTCGGCGATCTCGCCGCCTTCGGTGTGCGTGACGCCCGGCAGCACGATCAGGAACTCCTCGCCGCCGAGGCGGTAGACGAGCTCGAAAGAGCGCAGCCGCTTGCGCAGCTCGTACGCGATGTCGCGCAGAACCGCGTCGCCGCGGTCGTGGCCGTAGCGGTCGTTGATCGCCTTGAAGCTGTCGACGTCGCACAGCAGCATGCAGATCGGCTGGTGCGTGAGGCGCGCCTGGTGGGAGAGCTCGACGAAGCGCGGCGCCAGCGCGTGGCGGTTGAGCAGGCCCGTCAGCGGGTCGAGGATCGCCTCGTCGCGGTGGTGCAGCTCGGCGGCCTGCAGCGCCCACACGATCGAGACGACGCCCGCGAGCAGCGCCAGCGTGGCGATCACGGGGACCGGGTCCGCGATCGTCGCGGTCGGGTCGGCGCCGAGCGTGACGAGCAGAATCAGAAACACCGTGAGCGCGATCGCGGCGGCCATCACCTGGGGGCGAAAGCGGGCGGCGGCCATCGCGGCGGGCAGCACCAGCCAGGGCAGCGCGGGGCTGCTCGGGCCGCCGCTGATGACGACGCCACCGCCGAGCAGCACGAGCGTGATCAAGATCGCGGTCGCGCTCACGCGCTCGGGGTGGCGACTCGTGCGCATCCGCCGGTCCACGCCGAGGAAGTTCAAGGCGGAGAGCGCGAAGAGGCCCAGCGTCCACCAGCCGATCCACGGTGCCGCGATCAGCAGCGCCGCACCCACCGCGCTCGAGCCTACGAGCCGGATCGTGCGCACGCGATCGTTCGCGTCCACTACGCGCGTACGGTCCAGCTCGGTGGGGCACAGCCACGATGTTCCCTGGCTCATATCGCCCGTTTCGACCGACCGCGGGGGGGGCTTGAGGCGTATCGCGGTTCGGGCAACGGGTATTCCATGCTGACAGTCGTATGCGCATCCCGGCGCAACCCGAGGCAAACCGCGCGAAATCGAGCGACCCGCGCTCGCGACGCCGCGACCCCTCCGTCGAGCGAGCCGGGCCGCGGCGAAAACACTGCGATGTGCTGACGTTCGTCGACCGAACGAGCTAACGTCACAGCATGCGCTCCTCGTCTCCATCTGACTCCGATTCGGGCTCCGATCGGGATTCCGAGGCCGATGCCGCCCCGGAGTCGCCCTTGGCCGCCGGCCGCGATCATGACCCCGACCGGGATCAGGCCGGGGAGCTCGCGACGCCATCGGAGTTCGAGCTGGTCTTCGGAGCGGACCTCGGCTTTGCCGTAGACCCCGTGACCGAGGCGCGGCGACTGGCGGCCTACGACGTATTACGCGTGCGCGCCAACAACCCGGGACCGCTGACGCTGTCGGGAACGAATACCTGGATCGTGGATCGCAATCCGGCCTACGTCGTCGACCCAGGCCCCGATTTAGCGGACCACCTCGAGGCGGTCGTGGCGGCCGTCGACGCGCGCGGCGGCCTCGGCGGCATCGCGCTGACCCATCACCATCCGGACCACACCGAAGCGGTCGCGGCGCTGCGCGAGCTGCGGCCCGCGCCGCTGGCGGCGGTGCGCGGGAGGGGAGTAGACGTCGCGCTGTCCGATGGCGTGCGCTTTGGCCCGCTGCGCGTAGTGCCCACACCGGGCCACACCCCAGAGCACATTGCACTGGTCGCGGATCGCGTGTGCTTCACCGGCGATGCCGTGCTCGGCGAGGGCAGCGTCTTCATCGCGCCCTACCCGGGGGCGATGAACGGCTATCTGAACGGCCTCGTGCGTCTCTGCACGCTCGACCTCGACGTCCTCTGCCCCGGCCACGGCCCCGCGGTGTGGGAGCCGCTGGCGAAGCTCGAGGACAGCATCGGCCATCGCTACGACCGCGAGCACGGCCTGATCATGGCGCTCGCGGAGGGCCGGCGCACGATCGAAGAGCTGCTCGACCGGGCGTGGTCGGACGTGCCGAGCGAGCTGCGGCCCGCGGCGGCGATCACGCTGGCGGCGCACCTCGACAAGCTCGACGAAGAGGGCACGCTGCCGGCGGGGGTCGAGTACCCCGAGTGGGATCCCTCGATGTGGGAGGGCGCCTCGTGGGAGGAGCCCCCCCGGGAAGAGCGCCTGCACTAAGTGGAGGACTCGCCCTTTCCGCCGATCGCGGACTACGCCTTCCTGTCGGACTGCCACACCGGGGCGCTGCTCGCCTCCGACGGCGCGGTGGAGTGGATGTGCCTGCCGCACTTCGACTCCCCGAGCGTGTTCGCGGCGATGCTCGACCGCGGCGCGGGGCGCTTCCGGGTCGGCCCCTACGGAGTCTACGTGCCCGCCGGGCGCCGCTACCTGCCGGGGACGAACGTGATCGAGACGACGTGGATGACGCCGCAGGGCTGGGTGCGCGTGATCGACGCGCTGACGATCGGCGCGTGGCACGACAACAAGGAGGGCTCGAGCCACACGCGCCCGCCGACCGACTACGACGCCGACCACCTGCTGGTGCGCGTGATCGAGTGCATCCAGGGGTGGGTCCAGATGGAGATGGTCTGCGAGCCGATGCTCGACTACGGCGCGACGATGGCGCGCTGGCAGCCGGTGCAGGACGACCCCCGCGCGCTCGACGCAGTTGACGGCCGGACCGCGTTCCGCCTGTTCTCGGATATGCGCATCGGCATCGAGGGCAACCGCGTGCACGGCCGCCACACGCTGGAAGAAGGTGAGAAGCACTTCTGCGCGATCTCGTGGACGGAGGACCTCGGCGGTCCGCGCACGGTCGAGCAGGCGGAGGGCCATCTGGAGCGCACGAGCCACTTCTGGCGCACGTGGCTGGCGGAAGGGACCTACCCCGATCATCCCTGGCGCCTGCACCTACAGCGCTCGGCGCTCGCACTGAAGGGCCTCACGTTCATGCCGACCGGTGCGCTGGTCGCGGCGCCGACGACCTCGCTGCCGGAGACGCCGCGGGGGGCGCGCAACTGGGACTACCGCTACTGCTGGATGCGCGACGCGACGTTCACGCTATGGGGCCTGCACGCGCTGGGGCTGGACTGGGAGGCCGACGACTTCGTGCAGTACCTCGCGGACCTGGAGCGCAACGAGGACGGCTCGCTGCAGATCATGTACGGGATCACGGGTAGGAAAGAGCTCGAGGAGTCGACGCTCGACCACCTCAAGGGCTATCAGAACGCGCGCCCCGTGCGGATCGGCAACGGCGCCTACAACCAGCGCCAGAACGACGTCTACGGCGCGGTGCTGGACTCGGTGTACCTGCACTCCAAGAAGCGCGATCACATCCCCGAGCGCCTGTGGCCGGTGCTGGTCGATCAGGTGCAGTGCGCCGAGCGCGTCTGGCGCGAACCGGATCAGGGGATCTGGGAGGCGCGCGGGGAGCCGCGCCACTACGTCTCTTCGAAGCTGATGTGCTGGGTCGCGATGGATCGCGGCGCGCGCCTGGCCGAACGGCGTGGCGAGGACGAGCGCGCGAGTCACTTCCAGTCGGTCGCCCAAGAAATTTCGGCGGAGATCCTCGACAAGGGCGTCGACGAGCGCGGGGTGTTCCGCCAGCATTACGACACCGACGCCCTGGACGCCTCGAATCTGCTGATCCCGCTCGTGCGCTTCCTGCCGCCGCACGACGAGCGCGTGTGCGCGACGGTGCGCGCGATCCGCGAGGAGCTGACCGAGAACGGCCTCGTGCTGCGCTATCGCACCGACGAGACCGACGACGGGCAGAGCGGCGAGGAGGGGACGTTCCTGATCTGCTCGTTCTGGCTCGTTTCCGCGCTCGCGGAGATCGGCGAGACGCATGACGCCGAGCACCTCTGCGAGCGCCTGCTCACATACGCCTCGCCGCTGCATCTGTACGCCGAGGAGCTCGAGGCCTCATCGGGGCGGATGCTCGGCAACTTCCCGCAGGCCTTCACGCATCTCGCGCTGATCAACGCGGTCACGCACGTGATTGACGCGCAGCAGGCCTAAATAGCGCTACCGAGCGGCGAAGGGCAGAAGACTTGTCTCGCCTAATACCCCGGCTCGCCGGGAAGTACGACACGGGCGACCTCGCCGGCGAGCACGATGTGCGGCTGGACCGGCTCGACGGTGCGCCCACGAGCGTGCGCGAGCAGCTCGGCGGCGGTCGCGAACGCGCTCAGCTGTTCGAGGTGCTTGATCGTCGGGAAGACCAGCGCGATCTGCTCGGCCGCGTACGCATCGAGCGCCCCGCGCGGCGTGAACCAGCCGAGCTCGACGCACTCCTGCCCGTCGACCCGCGGCTCCTGGCCGGCGGGGAGCGTGGCGAGGAAGAAGTGCGTGTCGAAGCGGGTCTTCACGACATCCGGCGTGATCCAGCGCGAGAACTTGACCAGGGCGCCCGCGTCGGGCAGGCTCACACCGGCCTCCTCGCGCAGCTCGCGCACCGCGGCCGCGCGGTGAGCGGCGTCGTCCTCGCTGGCCGATCCCCGATCGGTGGCGCGGTCCACCGCGCCGCCCGGGAACACCCAGACGCCGCCCATGAAGCGAGCGGCCGGGTTGCGCTTGACAAGCAGCAGCTCCAGGTCGCGCTCTCCCCCGCGCAGCAGGATCACCGTGGCGGCCTGGCGCGGCGTAGTGGGCGGCCCCGGGTTGTACTCCTCGCCGGGGGCCGGCCGGCCGATGTCCGGCGAGGGCTGCGCCGCGGCCCCCGCAGAAGCCCCCGCTGAGTGGCCGTCGTCCGAGGGGGGTCGCTCTCTCGTGGGCTGCGCGCTCATTGTCGGACCCTACCCGCTGGGCGGGCCGATCGGTAGTCTTTCGGACCATGACCACCCAGACCCTGCAGCGCTGGATCTGCGAGTCCTGCGGCTACATCTACGACCCCGAGGAGGGCGACCCCGACGGGGGCATCCCCGCGGGCACGGCTTTCGAGGACATCCCAGACACGTGGTTCTGCCCCGTGTGCGGCGCGCGTAAGCGCGACTTCACGCTCTACGAGGACTGAACTGAGCGACTGGGCGGCACTGCTCGCCTCGGACCGCGAGCACGTGTGGCATCCCTACGGCGCGCTGCCCGCGGCGAGCGCGCCGCTGCCGGTGGTCTCCGCGCGGGGGGTGCGGCTGCGCTTGGCGGACGGGCGCGAGCTGATCGACGGCATGTCGTCGTGGTGGTGCGCAGTGCATGGATACCGCCACCCGGTCTTGGATGCCGCGGTCGTGGAGCAGCTGGGGCGGATGGCGCACGTGATGTTCGGGGGCCTCACGCACGAGCCCGCCGTGCGCCTCGCGCAGCGGCTCGTGGAGCTCACGCCGGCGGGCTTGGAGCGGGTCTTCTTCGCGGACTCGGGCTCGGTCGCGGTCGAGGTCGCGATCAAGATGGCGCTGCAGTACCAGCGCGCCGTCGGGCGCCCACGCCGCACGCGCCTGCTCACGGTGCGCGGCGGCTACCACGGAGACACGTTCGGCGCGATGTCGGTCTGCGATCCGGTGGGGGGGATGCACAGCCTGTTCACCGGCGCGCTCCCCGAGCAGGTGTTCGCAGAGCGACCGCCCGACGGGTTCGACGCGCCAGCGGATGAGCGACGGGAGCGGTGGGCGGCGCAGGTGCGGGAGCTGGCCGCGCAGCACTCCGACGAGCTGGCAGCGGTGATCGTGGAGCCGGTCGTGCAGGGCGCCGGTGGGATGCGCTTTCACTCGCCCGTCTGCGTGGGTCTGTTGCGCGAGGTCTGCGACGAGCACGGCCTGTTGCTGATCGCCGACGAGATCGCTACGGGCTTTGGGCGTACGGGTGCCCTGTTCGCGTGTGAGCACGCCGGGGTCAGCCCGGACGTGATGTGCGTCGGCAAGGCGCTCACCGGCGGCTACATGACGCTTGCCGCGACGCTCTGCAGGGCGGCGGTCGCGGAGGGGGTCTCGGCGGGGGAGGGCGGCGGGCTGATGCACGGGCCGACGTACATGGGGAACCCGCTCGCGTGTGCGGTGGCGCTGGCCTCGCTGGAGGTGCTGGTCGGCGGCGGAGAGGTTGGTGGCGCGGATGGCGATGAAGTTGCAGCGGGTGGCGTTTCCTCTGGCGCTGGCGCGGTCGCTGGTTGGCAGGGGCCGGTACAACGGATCGAGCACGGCCTGCGCAGCGGGCTGGAGCCAGCGCGGGAACTGCCGGGGGTGCTCGACGTGAGGGTGCTGGGCGCCATCGGCGTCGTACAGCTCGAGCGCGACGTGGACCTGGCGGCGGCTACCGCGGCGGCGGTCGAGCACGGAGTTTGGCTGCGGCCGTTTCGCGATTTGATCTACACGATGCCGCCGTACGTCGTCGCCGAGGACGATCTGGCCGAGATATGCCGCGCTATCCTGCACAGCGCGCGTGCGGGATAGGCCTCGCAGTGATTGCTTTCGCGGTAGGCCTGGATTGAGTTCCGTCGCGTGTTGTCTTATATTGGTTGGTGGCCAGTGTGCACGTCGCTTCGGGCATTGCATCTCCTTTCTCCGGGGGTACGACCCCGGAACGCCCGGAGATGCGCCTACGACGCGACACCAGCCACGTTCCGATCCTAGGGTTCGCTTGGGACGAAGCGCTCGCCTATGAGAGCCCACTCACGCCACGGCAGCGTCGCACCCGCGCCGGCGAGGGCGGCGACCGTGGGAGTGTGCACGAACGGCAGGACCGCTACCTCGACCTCACCGAGCCGCGCGATCGTCTCGCGGTTGGAGCGCTCCATCGCGGCGGGCTCGGTGGGCCATGGTGTGAGCACTACGGCACGCACGTCGAGCCCGGCGGCGCGCGCGGCGTGGAGCGTGAGCAGCGTGTGGTTGATCGTGCCGAGCCCGGGTCGCGCGGCGATCACTAGCGGCAGGCCGAGCTGGGCGGCAAGGTCGCGCACGGTGTAGTCGTCCGCGAACGGGACGAGGAGGCCGCCCACACCCTCGACGATGAGGGTGCCGCATGCAGCGGCGGCGTGCGAGGTGGCAGTGCGCGAGGCGGCAGCGTGCGCGGTGGTGGCGCGCGCGGCCGCGAGCACCTGCGCGGGGTCGATGCGTTCGCCGGCCAGCTCCGCCGCTAGATGCGGCGAGACGGCGGGCCCGTAGCGCAGTGGTGCGACGTCCGCGGGATTCATGCCGGCCGCGCTTGCCAACAGCTCGTGGTCGGGTGGCCACTCCCCAGGCGCCTCGTCGAGTCCGGTCACGACCGGCTTGTGCGCGCGCACGGGCTCGCCCGCGGCCGCCATCGCGGCGAGCAGCGCGGCGCTCAGGATCGTCTTGCCGACGCCGGTGTCGGTGCCTGTGATGAACAGTCCGCGCACGAGACGCCCGGCGTCAGGCGGCACGTGCGAGCGAGTGCCCGCGCGCGGGCTCGCCGATCGCCGCCGGGTCGAGCCCCTGCTCGTGCGCGACCTCGCCCAGCACGCGCGCCGCGCGGCGCAGCTCGGCGGGCGTGTGCGTCGCCATCGCGGTCAGCCGCAGGCGCGAGGTGCCGGCCGGCACCGACGGCGGGCGGATCGCCTGCGCGAAGACCCCGCGCTCCAGCGCGCCCTCGCAGAGTGCGCTTGCGGTGCGCTCGTCGCCGGTGAGCAGCGGCACGATCTGCATCTCGCTCGCCGCCACCGCGAAACCCTCCGCGGCAAGCGCGGTGCGCAGGGTGCGCGCGCGCGAGCGCAGCTGCTGCACGCGACGCGGCTTCGCCTCGATCAGCTCCAGCGCGGCGCGCGCCGCGGCGATCGCGGGTGGCGCGGGCGCCGTCGAGAAGATCAGCGCGCGCGCGCTGTTGACGAGGTACTCCACCATCGCGCGGTCCGCGCAGACGTAGGCGCCGTAGGAGCCGAGCGCCTTGCCGAGCGTGCCGAGGAGCACATCGACCTCCTGCTCGAGGCCCGCGGCGGCGACAGCGCCGCGGCCGCCCGGTCCGAGGGCGCCCGTGGCGTGCGCCTCGTCGACGAGCAGGCGCGCGCCGTGTGCGCGTGCGAGCTCCGCGATCTCCGCCAGCGGCGCGACGTCGCCGTCCATCGAGAAGACGGAGTCGGTCGCGATCAGCCGGCGCCCGTCGCCGCCGTGCCGCTGTAGGCACCACGCGAGGTGCTCGCTGTCGCGGTGGCGGTAGACGACGACGCGCGCGCGCGAGAGCCGGCAGCCGTCGACGATCGAGGCGTGGTTGAGCGCGTCAGAGAAGACCGTGTCGCCGGGGCCGGCGAGCGCGCCGACTGCGCCGAGGTTCGCGAGGTAGCCGGAGCCGAACAGGACGCACGCCTCGCGGCGCTTGAACGCCGCCAGGCGCTCCTCCAGCTCGCCGTGAATGGTCATCGTGCCGGAGACCAGTCGCGAAGCGCCCGCGCCGGCGCCCCAGCGCAGCGCGGCCTCCGCGGCGACCTCGCGCACGCGCGGGTGCTCGGCGAGGCCGAGGTAGTTGTTCGAGCACAGCAGCAGCACGGGCTCGCCGTCGAGCAGCACGCTCGCGCCCTGCGGTCCCGAGATCGTCCGCAGGCGACGGCTGAGACCGCGGCGCTCGATCTCCCGCAGGCGCTCTTCGATCTCGTTCATCCGGCGTTCAAGGCCCCATCCGGACGTCGCGGAACCGAGTGCTTGGCGCGATAGCGCAGCTGGGTGGAGGGGTCCCAGAGGCGGACCGTGAGCTCGACCTCGGGCGGCGTCCCATCGCGATGCTCGTCGAGGGCCTCCGGGGTCCCGTCGAAATGCGCGGCGAGGATGTCGGGGGTCTCGCCGTCCAGCCAGCCGCTGCGGTTGTCCGGCCGCGGGTTGGACGCGTTGTCGGGCTGGCGCGCGACGTTCAGGCCCAGCTCGCCGAACATCTCGAGATCCGCCTCCGGCTCCGCGCCGAGCGTCGTCAGCAGGTTGCCCATCATCACGCCGTTGAGCCCGGCCTTGACCGCGAGCGGCTGTAGCTCGCCGAGGTTCTCGACGCGCCCCCCGCAGAGCCGGAAGAGCGCCGCGGGCATGATCAGGCGGAAGATCGCGATCCACTTCACGGCCTCCCACGGGTCGATCAGCTCGCGGTCGCCGAACTTCGTGCCGGGCCGCGGGTTGAGCAGGTTGATCGGGACGCTCGTCGGGTCGAGCGCGGCCAGCTCGAACGCCATCTCCACGCGCTGCTCGCGGCTCTCACCGAGATTGAGGATGCCCCCCACGCACGTCTCCAGGCCCGCCTCGCGCACCGCCTGGATCGTGCGCAGCCGCCCCTCGTAGCGGACGGTCGTGGAGACCTCGTCGTAGTAGCTCTCCGCGGTCTCGACGTTGTGGTGCACGCGCTGCACCCCCGCCTCCTTGAGCGCCTGTGCGCGCGCGGCCGACATGTGTCCCACCGAGGCGCAGCGCTTGAGGTTGGTGTGCTCGCTGACCAGGCGCACCCCTTCGAGGTACTTCTCGAAGTCGCGCTTGGAGAGGCCCTGGCCCTGGGTCACCATGCAGAAGCGGTGCGCCCCCGCCGCTTCCGCGGCGCGCGCGTGCTCGAGGATCTGCTCGGGCTCCATCAGCGCATGCATCGGGGTCTCCGCCTCGGCAAAGCGCGACTGCGCGCAGAAGCCGCAGTCCTCCGCGCAGCCGCCCGACTTCGCGTTGACCAGCGAGCACATGTCGGTCGAGTCCCCGAAGCGCTCCACGCGCGCCTCCCAGGCGCGTTGCACCAGCGCCTCGATCTCGGCGTGGTCCTCGATCTCGCCCAAGCGCAGGGCTTCCTCGCGGGTGATGAGCGGCGGCATGTGCGCGCGACCTCCGATGTTGGCTTGCTTTGAGATCAGCGCCGTGAGCGCTGTCGAGCGCACTCTACGCGCTGCCCGCTCAGATCGGAGCGCAACGAACCTATGATCGCGACCGTGATCGAGGAGATCCTGCCCGCGGCGGCGGTGGCGGTCGAGACGCGCGAGGACCTGCTCGACGTCGAGCTCTTCCCGCAGGAGCAGGCCGCGATCGCGAACGCCGTCGCGAAGCGCCGCCGCGAGTTCGTCACGGCGCGCGCCTGTGCGCGGCGCGCGCTCGCGCAACTAGGTGTCGCGCCGACCGCGATCCCCAGCGGCGAGCGCGGCGAGCCCTGCTGGCCGGCGGGCATCGTCGGCAGCATCACCCACTGCGCGGGCTACCGCGCCTGCGCGCTCGCCCGCGCCGGCGAGCTCGCCGCGCTCGGGATCGACGCCGAGCCCCACGCGCCGCTGCCGGTTGGCGTGCTCGGCGCGGTCGCGGGCCCCGCCGAGCGCGTCGCGCTGGCCGCTCTGGCCCAGTGCGAGCCCGCGGTGCACTGGGACCGCCTCCTGTTCAGCGCGAAGGAGTCCGTCTACAAGGTGTGGTTTCCGCTCGCGCGGCGCTGGCTCGGCTTCGAGCAGGTGCACGTCACGATCGACGCGGCCGATCGCACGTTCACGGCGCGCCTGCCGCCGGGGGGGCTCGAGGTCGCGGGGCTCGTGCTGCACGGCCGCTGGCTTGTGCGCGACGGCCTTGTCTTGACCGCGTTCGCGCTGCCCGCCGGCAGCCGCATCGAGCCCGCGGCGGTCTGATAGTAGGCAACGAGATCGTATCTTTAGGCGTCGCGCGGCCTTGGCGCCGGGTTTGCTGTGAGGTCGCGTGCGGCGTCCGTGCGGACCGTCCCGAGATCGCCAAATCCTCAGTGCTGGTGCGGTTTTCACGTGTGGCGGACGCCGCCGTATGTGTTCGCGTTCGACGACCGGCGGGCGTTGTTTGCGTTGGGGGCTTGACATTTGCTTTGGGTGTGGCTACGCTGCGTAGCAGTCCGGTGTTCCACCTTGGGTGGGGTGCGGGAGACATAGGGTCTGGTTGGGGTCATACCGCTTTGTGTGACTTCAGGCGCCTGCAGGGTGTTTGGTTTGGGAGAGGGACTGGGTCGTTTTTGATGAGGGAGCTTGTTTAGCGTGGTTTCGGGAGTGAGATACGTGTTGAGGATGTGCGCGACCCGTTTTGGGGGCGTTGCTAGATGCCCCAGCTTCTCGCTGGGTCATCTCTCTCTCTCTCTCTCTCTCTTCAGGTTGGCGGCTAGCCGCTAGCCGTCCTCGTCGGGCGCTTTCGCGCCGTCTGGGTCCTCCGCTCGCGGGGGCTTGGCTTTCGCCGGGCCGCTTTGCGTCTCGCGTGCGCGCGTGGCGTGTGTGTGGGGGGCGGGTGTAGTGGCGCTCGCGCAGCGCATCCCCTCGCGTGCGGGTCTGCCGCGTGATCAGGTGAGTGAGATTCAGCGCTCGCGGTTGTTGGCGGGTGCGTTGGCTGCGGTGCGCGAGGAGGGCTATGCGGGGGTGATGGTCGCGCATATCACGGCGCGGGCGCAGGTCTCGCGCCGCACGTTCTATGAGCTGTTCGAGAACCGCGAGGCGTGTCTGGCGGCGCTGGTGGATGAGATCCTCGCGTTAATCGAAGCGCAGCTGCGGCAGGCGGACCTCAAGGGTCTGGGGTGGCGTGAGCGGGTCCGGGGCGGCCTGTGGGTGATCCTCTCGTTCCTCGATCGCGAGCCGACGCTCGCACGGATGCTGGTCGTGGAGGCGCTGCGCGGCGGCGAGCAGCTGCAGGCCCGGCGCGAGCAGACCTTCGAGCGTCTCGCGGGGATCGTCGATGAGGGCCGTGAGAGCGGGGGGTCGCGTGCGGGGGACTGCTCCCCGTTGACGGCGGAGGGCTTGGTCGGCGCGGCGTTCGGGATCGTCTACCTGCGCGTAGCCCGCGAGGGCCGCGACACCCGCGAGGGCCGCGGTAGGCGCGAGAGCGGCGAGAGGCGGGGTGCGAGCGAGCCGCTGAGCGGCCTGCTGGGTGAGCTGATGGGGATGATCGTGCTGCCCTACCAGGGTCCGGCGACGGCGCGCTCCGAGCGCACGCGCACCCAGCCTCCCACCCCGGTGCTTGGTGTGGTGCCGGCGCCCTCGGTGTTGGGCCTGGCCGATCGTGACCCGTTGCGGGCGTTGCCGATGCGGATCACTTATCGCACCGCGCGGGTCCTGGCGTGTATCGAGCGTGACCCGGGTGTCAGCAACCGTGAGGTTGCTGACCACGCGGGCATCAAGGACCAGGGGCAGATTTCAAAGCTCCTCGCGCGCCTGGAGCACCTCGGCCTCACCCGCAACACGGGCGAGGGTGCACGTACCAAAGGCGAGCCGAACGCGTGGCAGCTGACGCCGCTGGGAGAGCAGGTCGCGCAGCGCCTGCAGATCAACCCCCTCTACCAAGGCCACACAGCGTGATGAGACGCGTCGCGGCCGTCCATATCGATGAGAAAGGCACAGACGTGAGCGAGAGAGAGCATTCCAGCGCCCGGCGCGCGGCGCCCGGCGTACGTGGCAAGAGCCACAAGCGCCCAGGCCGCGCTAGCTACCGCGGGGTGCTCGCCGCGCTTGCATCCCTGCTCGCGCTGGGCGTCTTGCTGCCCGCGACGGCGTCGGCGTTGCCGGCAGGCAGGGTGTATGAGATGGTGAGCCCTGTTTTCAAGGGTGGTTTTGGTGTTATCAACATGCAGGGTGCTGCGGAAAACGGTGAAAGTGTGGCGTTTGCTTCGCCGGGGGCATTTGCAGGGTCGCCTGCGAATGAGCCAAGTAATGATCCTTCATCTCAGCCGAATTATTTGGCGCGGCGTGGTGTGTTAGGTTGGTCGACGGTGCCGGAGGCAGCGCCCGCCGCGCTCGCGCCGTTTGCGACTAGCCATGATATCTCTCCGACGCTTGAATCGACATTGAGTGAGACCTATGACGGGTCGAGCTACGAAAACGCTGGTCATGACGGCACGGCGGTAGAAGTCTTTTTGCACGCGACGAGTTTGCCCGATACGCTCAGCTCGTGGGAACGTGTCGGTGAACCGATCGAAACAGTTGACAAAGCAGTCAGCCCCGAACTTACCTACAGGAGTGCTGACCCGAATTTTTGCCATCTGTTGTTGACGTCCTCTGCAAGTCAGGGCTTTTTGGCTGGTGGTGTGCAGCTTTATGAACTTGATCGTGGGTGTGGTGGTGCACCGGCGTCCTTTCGGCTTGTGGGTGTCAACGATCAAGGACACTCGATCAGCGCCGGCTGCGGTAACGCATCGAACGGCGTGTCGTTGGGTGATGAAGAAGTGCAGAATGAGTTCAACGCGGTGAGTGCTGATGGTGAAGAGGTCTTCTTTACGGATTGTCTTGGCGCGGTCAGCCAGTTGTATGTGCGTTTGGGTGGGACGCGGACGCTTGAAGTTTCTAAGCCGCTCGCGGAAGGCGATGGGTGTGCGGAAGTGTCTTCGTGTGCGGGTGCTGCGGGTCGTGCGGGTGCCGTGTTTGTGGGTGCTTCGCGGGACGGGTCGCGGGTCCTCTTCACAACAAGTGCGCCGCTCGCAGCCGAAGATCACGATACGGGCAACGATCTTTACATGGCGAGCATCGGCTGCCCCGCAGGTGAAGCGGGGTGCGCTGTGGCGGGCCGCGAGGTGCGTTCGTTGGTGCAGGTCTCGCACGATCCGAGCGGTGGGGAAGCTGGGGTGCAGGGTGTGGTGCGGGTCGCGCCCGACGGGTCACGCGTCTACTTTGTCGCCACCGGCGACCTACTCTCGACCGGTGAGCAGCAGGCCCTGGAAGGAGCGGGCCATGCGGTGCCGTTGGCGGGCGCGGATAACCTCTATGTGTACAACAGCGTGGCGGATGGCGGCGCGGGCGTAGTTGCGTTTATTGGGGATCTCTGCTCGGGCTATCAGCTATCGGGGAATGTGGAAGACATACATTGCCCCAGCACGAGCGGTGTTGACGCAGCGTTGTGGACGCCGGGAATCCCAGAAACCGAAGCGCAGACGGCGGGCGCGGACGGCCAGTTTCTCGTGTTTTCAAGCTATGCGCAGTTGACGGCGAGCGACACGGACGCGGCGAAGGACGTGTATCGCTACGACGCGCAGACAGGGCAGCTCAATCGTGTGTCGCTGGGTGAAGATGGCTATGACGCGAACGGGAATAGTGGTGATGTGGACGCGAAAATCCCGAGCGGGTATTTCGGTAGCCTGGTGAAACGCCAGTATGAACTGGCTAACCGGGCGGTCAGCGAAGATGGTTCGCGCATTGTGTTCAGTACAAGCGCGCCACTATCCCCTTTGGTGAGCAACGGTTTGGAGAATGTGTATGAATGGCACGAAGTGCCAGGTGGGGAAGGTAGCGTGTCGCTGGTATCCAGTGGTAGCGCGACAGAGCCGATCGAACCCTCCTTCTTCACGATCTCATCCTCGGGCCGCGATATCTTCTTCGTGACATCCCAGGGTCTCGTGCCGCAGGACACCGATAGCGAGGACGATATTTACGATGCGCGTCTGGGCGGCGGGTTCCCGGCGGCGGCGGCTGTGCAGCAGCCGTGTTCTGGCGATGCGTGCCAGGGCCCACTGACGAACCCACAGCCGCTACTGGTGCCCGGCAGCGTCTCTCAAGCCCCCGGCGAAAACCTGCCTGCCACAGTGCCCGCCGTTACGCCGAAGCGAGCGACGATGAAATGCGCAAAAAACAAGCGGCTTAGCCGCGGGAAATGCCTGAAGCATAAGGTGAAAGCAAAGGTCAAGAGAGCGAGCGGATCCAGCAACCACAGGAGGGCAGGCCGGTGACTAAGAAGCTTCCAGGGGTCGTACTGCTCCTCGCGTTCTTTGCCTTGCTCTTTGTGCCAGTAGTAGCTAGCGCTGCTGGTGAAGCGAGGCCGCTCGGGATCAAGAACTTTAAAATCCAGACAGTCGAACGCACGGAAGAAATATTCAGTAACCGCAACGGTGGAGACGAATTTGTCAATAAGCCGTATACGTTTACACAGGCTGGTGGGCATCCGTGGGCGCTGACGACAACCGGCGAATTCGACACCGAAGAACTGGAAGCCATAGAAAACCTGCCAAAACAGTTTGGGGAACCTTCTAAACACTATTTCGCGCCGACGCGAGATCCGAAGGATGTTGTGGTGGATCTCCCGCCGGGGTTGCTGGGTGATCCTGAGGCTGTGCCGCAATGTGCATTGGCGCAGCTACCGAAAAGCAATACCGAACCGTGTCCTGCGGATACGATCGTGGGCTGGTATCGGACGCAGGAAGATGGGGGGTTTCATGAACACATCGGTCCGATCACGAACATGGTGCCCTCGCCGGGCGAGTCGGCCGAGTTTGCACTGGAGAACACGGTCCCGCTCGATACGCCACTATTGACCGCGCACCTCGTTCACACAGCGCAGGGGTACGGGATTACAGTTATCAGTAACTCGATCCCGATGGTCGGCCTGGTGAAATTCGAATTGACGTTCTGGGGTGTCCCAGCCGACTCAAGCCACAACGCGATGCGCGGACGCTTCTGCAGCAAAAGCTATGCCCCTGTTGGACTTGGCTGTGAAGGTGGTGGCGAGTCTCCGGGTGTGCCGGCGGTGCCGTTCCTTTCGTTGGGGTCGAATTGTGCGGGGGGGCCGGAGGTAGCGACGATGCGCGCCGATTCGTGGCAGGAACCAGGGAGCGTACGTGAAGGCCGTTACACGGGTTACACGGAAGCGACAGCGACGATGCCGGCGCTCACGGGCTGTAACTTGTTGTCGTTTGCGCCTGAAGTTGGGGTGCAGCCGGATACGCGGGTCGCGGATGAGCCGGTGGGGTTGGGTGTGAATGTGGGGGTTCCGCAGAGTGAGCAGCCGGGTGCGTTAGCGACGCCGCATCTGCGTGATGCGGTCGTGACGCTCCCGTCGGGGATGTCGATCAGCCCCGGCATTGTCGATGGGATCCAGGCGTGTAATGAAAGCGGCCCTGAAGGGATCAACTTCGAAGGCCCCGAATCCGAAGAAGTCGGCCTAGACGGCGAACTACATTTGGCGCCAGGCCACTGTCCGGACGCGTCGATCGTGGGGACCGCGGAAGCGATCACGCCGCTGCTCGGGGAACCCGTCAAGGGCCACGTCTATCTTGCCCGCCCGTTGTGTGGCGGGGCGGGGGAGGCGGCGTGTACGGATGAAGATGCGCTTGATGGGCATCTCTACCAGCTCTACCTAGAACTCGGCGGGACAGGTGCTTTGGCGGATACGGGGATCAATATCAAGGCGCACGGGTTCGTGGAGGCGAACCCCGCGACCGGCCAGCTAACGACGAAGTTCCTCGGCAACCCGCAGTTGCCGTTCAGCGAACTGAAGATCAGCCTCAATGGCGGCCCCAGAGCGCCGCTTGATAACCCCGCAGCATGCGGGCCAGCGCTCACAACGACGGACTTCACGCCGTGGAGCGCGCCAGGCCTCACCCCGGAAGGATCGACGGTCGCGGGTACGGCGGATGCGACGCCCTCATCGTTCTTCGACGTCGAAGGATGCCCCGGTACACCGGGGTTGAGCCCGGGGTTCAGCGCCGGGACCGTCAGCCCACAGGCGGGGGCGTTTAGTGCGTTTACGCTGAACTTTTCTCGCCAGGACCGCGAACAAGACCTCGCAGGGATCCAGGTCCATACCCCACCCGGCCTGCTCGGGATGCTCGCAAGCGTCCCCCTGTGCGGCGAACCAGCAGCAAGCCAAGGCGCGTGTCCGGAAGCGTCAAGGATCGGCACGACGCGCGTCGCCTCCGGTGCGGGCTCGCACCCGTTTGAAATCAGCGGCAGGGTCTACCTGACGACGGGGTATAAGGGTGCGCCGTTTGGGTTGAGTATCGTGACTGATGCGGTCGCGGGCCCGTTCAACTTGGGGCTGGTGATCGTGCGCGCACGGATCGACGTGGACCCGCAAACCAGCGCGTTGACGGTCACGAGCGACGCGTTGCCGCAGATCGTGTTCGGTGTCCCGCTGCGCCTGCAGCGCGTGACGGTCAATATCGACCGGCCCGGGTTCATGTTCAACCCGACCAACTGCCAGGCGCAGCAGATCACCGCCCAAATCTCCGGGACCGGGCAGACGGTAGCGAGCGTCGCGAGCCCGTTCGCGGCCGCCGGCTGCAAGAGCCTGGCGTTCAAACCGACGTTCAAGGTCTCCACGAGCGGTCATACGAGCCGGGTGGGTGGGGCGAGCTTGGACGCGCGCGTCAGCTACCCCGCTAGCGCGCCGGGTAGCGAGGCGAACATCGCCCGCGTGAAGGTGGAACTGCCCAAGCAGCTACCCTCGCGGCTAACGACGCTACAGAAAGCGTGCGCGGCCGCGACGTTCCAGGCGAACCCCGCGGACTGCCCCGCAGCGTCGGTTGTGGGGGTCGTGAAGGCCTCCACGCCGCTACTGCCGGTCGGTCTGCAGGGCCCGGTGTACTTCGTCTCCCACGGTGGGGAAGCATTCCCGAGCTTGATCGTCGTCCTCCAAGGCGACGGTGTCAGGGTCGACCTGACGGGCAGCACGTTCATCTCCAGGAAGGGGATTACGAGTAGCACGTTCAAGACGGTCCCCGACGTGCCGGTCAGCACGTTCGAGCTCTACCTGCCCGAGGGCCCAGACTCCGCGCTCGCCGCGAACGGCAGCCTCTGCAAAGCCCAGGGGAAGCTGAAGATGCCGACCGAAATGGTCGCGCAGAACGGGATGGTCATCCATCAGAGCACCGTGATCGCGGTCGGCGGCTGCCCAGGTGGCGCGCGTGCCGCTCGGGGACCTAGCAAACGAAGCGTCCATAAGGGGAGGCGGGGGCGATGAGCGCCAACCACACCAGCAAAGCACTCACAGCCACAGCACTACTGGCAGCCGTGTTCGTCGCGATACTCGCCACGCTACCCGGCAGCGCAATAGCGGCGACAGGGCCGGTCAAGCTGCTGCCCTCCGGCAGCCTCACCAACGGGTTTGAATACTCAACGGGTGTGGCGGTGAACAATGATGCGGGGAGCCCCGAGTACGGCGACGTGTACGTCGTGGACCTCGGTAATCATCGTGTGCAGGTTCTTACGTCGTCTGGGGTGTTTGTTGAGATGTTCGGCTGGGATGTCAACGCGACACGCGACGCGGAACCCACCGCGACACAAGCGGAGAAGAACATTTGTACCGCCGCATCGAAAGACACCTGCCAAGCCGGCCTAGAAGGAGCAGCGGCGGGGCAGTTCTTGGAGCCCTTCGGTGTCGCGCTGGATCCCGCTAGCGGCGATGTGTACGTAGCGGAAATTACCTTCGCTGAAGGAGAATACGGGAGGCGTGTCGAGAAGTTTACCGCTGAAGGCCAGTTCGTGTTGGAGATCGGCAAGGACGTCAACCACACACACAAAACAAACCTCTGTACCGAGGAAGAAGTCGAAAAAGCGGGGGTGCAGTGCGGGGCGCCCGCGGGCACCGAAGCGGGTGGCCCCAGCGAAAACGGCGCATTTCAGTTCGAAGAAGGGCTGGGGAATCTCCTTGCGGTTGGTGGTGCGGGGGACCTGTTGTATGTGGGTGATGAACATCGGGTGCAGGAGTTCGAAGCGGACGGTAACTGGGCCGGTGAAATCTCGCTCGCTGGTATCTCCTCGGAAACGCGTAGTGACGTGCATGCGCTGGCGCTCGATGAAGAAACCGGCGACCTGTACCTCACGTATTCGCAGGACCTGAGTCTTGTGCGTGAGTTTGACGCGCAAGGCAGCGAAGTCGCGAGCTTCCAGGTCAGCCCGCGCGAACCCGGCCACGGCGTCGCAATCCGCGCGCTTGCCGTGGACACCAGTGGTCATCTCGCTGTTCTGGCAAACGAAGAAGGGGCTCCCTTCGGCGCACTCTACACCACCACGGGGAACCGGCTGCTCACAGAATTCACAGTCCCGAACGGGGCATTCATTCCTGGTATCGCGTTTAGCGCCGAAGGGGACTTGTACGCGGCCGACGCAGGGTATCCGTGGGAAGTGTTTGCGTATTCGCCGAAGCCGGTCGCCGAACTCACGGTAAACCCGGGCTCATGCACGGCGGCTGGTGGTGTGTCCGTCGTGTTCGATTGTACGTTTGCGGGGGAAGTGGACCCGGAGGGTGTCGCGGAAACCGAAGCGCTCTTCGAATGGGGCACCACCCCCGCGCTCGGCCAAACAACACCCCCCCAGCAGGTCACGGCACCCGGAGCGATCCAAGCGACGCTGACGGGGTTGCGGCCTAACCAGAAGTTCTACTACCGCCTCGCCGGCCACGACCAGAACGCCAAAGCACCCGAAGGGCTACACAGCGAACGCGCCTCCATCGCGACACCCGCGGTCCCGCCACGCGTCGTGGGGACCCCGGGAGTGTCCTACGTGACGGCGTCCTCGGCGGACCTCTCCGGCGAAGTGGACCCCGAGAACGCCACCACAACCTACGAGTTCCAATACGCAAAGGCCTGCACCAACGGCGAACCGTGCCCGGCGATAGCACAAGCCCCCAGCATGCTCCAGACCACAAGCCAGCAATCCGCGCTCTACGGTGCGACCGGCATCACCCAGGAAATCACGGGGCTGCAGCCCGCTACGAGCTACCGCTACCAGCTGGCCGCCGTCAACGAACAGGGCCAAGCCGCGGTCAACCAGACGGGCGGCACGGCGCTCCCGGAAGGAACCTTCACGACCGCCCCAGCACCCACACCGCAGGCGGCCAGCGGCGCCGCGAGCGCGGTCGGGACCTCCACCGCGACGCTCTCCGGGAGCGTCAACCCCGACGGGCTACCCGCGACGTACAGCTTCGAACTCGGCGTCTACGAAGGCGCGGCGACACGGTATGGCGTCGTGTCCTCCGCCCCCGCGGGAGCAACCAGCACACCCGTGCAAGAGACCCTCGCGCTCAGCGGCCTGCAACCCGGCGTGACCTACGCCTTCCGCATCACGGTACACAGCGGCTACATCCCCACCGGCACCACATACGGCGAACCCGTGCTGTTCACAACCAGCGGCGTGCCCTCGCCGCTGATCGCGCCAACCCCACTGGCGCAACTCCCGGTACCCGCCATCGCATTCCCCGGCACGGTAAGCGAAGCGAAAAGCAAGAAAACCAAGACCAAGACCAACAGCAAGCACAAGCACAAGCAGAAGAGCAAGCGCAAGAACGAGCGCGGGGGCAAGCGTAAGCGTGCGCGGGCGAGGAAATAACGGTTAGGCGCAGCGACGCCCGCGAGTAGCAACCCGCCCCAGAAGCACCCGGGGGCACCGAAGGACGACAGCAAAAAGGCAGGGGGGCGGCCTCGCAGGTCTGCGCTACGCGGGCCGCCTAGCAGCATCCGGTAACGATCTCTCTAAGAACAAAGGAGATAGCATGAACGCACACACGCATAGTCCTGGGGGACACGCCAACAAACGCCCCACACGACTCGCCGCACTAGCACTCGCCCCAATAATCGCGCTCCTAGCACTCGCCAGCGCCTCACCAGCACTCGCCAGCACCCCCGAATGGACCAAGACCGGTTCGCGGCTAACGGCGCCGCAAGCGATCACATGGACCGGCAACCTGAAGTTCCAAGACGAAAAACTCGTCATCAGCTGCGAAGGTACCGGGAGCGGCACCGTCGCGCCCCTCGGCCTCGGCGAAATCACGAAATGGACATTCAACTGCACCTCCATCAGCGGCTGCGTAGCGACAGAAAAACCAGCCTTCGAAGCGCTCGCGCTGCCCTGGCACACCGAACTCATCGAACACAGCGGAATCGTATCCAACCTACTCAACAGTCAAGGTCACGGCTTTAGCGCCACGTCGAGATTCCAGCTCAAATGCAACACCTCGGTCGAAAAAGTAAACGAAGAATGCGTGCTGA